>WNGF01014364.1_pt1 | contig 11225 bp, 10 predicted proteins | sample 5400641 | NCBI WGS metagenome assembly WNGF01 (sample SAMN13153371, study PRJNA577476) | soil metagenome | isolation source: 80 cm soil or saprolite under grassland replicate 2 | place: USA:California | collected 2016-06-15 | reverse complement strand
TTCGGCTCGACGAACGGTTTCGTCGAGACGCCGGTTTACGATCGGTACCGGTTGCGACCAGGCATGCGCGTGGACGGCCCGGCGGTCGTAGAGGAGCGGGAATCGACAACCGTGGTCTGGCCTGATATGTGGGCCGAATCCGACGCGTATCTGAACCTGGTGGTGCATCTGTGACGATCACGCAGCCCTTCGTGCGGGCCTTTGACCCGCTCACCCTGGAGATACTCTGGCATCGCTTGATTGCCGCGGCCGACGAGATGGCGACCATTCTGGTCAAAACCTCATTTTCTACCGTCGTCGGCGCCGCCAATGACTTCGGCTGCGAGCTGATGGACGCCCGCGGGCGATCGCTGGCGCATGCCACGCGCAGCATGCCCGTCTTCAATCGCACTCTGCCACACGTGACGCGCGCCTTCATCGACAAGTTCGGCCTGGATCGGATGCGGCCAGGCGACGTCTTCATCTGCAACGACCCGTGGTTGGCGGCGGGTCACGGCTACGACATCGCGGTGGTGACGCCGTTTTTCCGCGATGGCAAGGTGGCTGGATTCGCTGGCAGCATTGCCAATGTCTCGGATATCGGCGGCGTGCTCAACGACAACCTCGCGCGCGAGGCGTACGAAGAGGGGCTACTGATTCCGATGGCCTATCTCTTCGAGGCGGGCGAGCCAAATGAGCTGGTGATCGAATTCTTGCGATGGAATGTGCGCGTGCCAGACATGGTGATTGGCGACGTCTACGCCGAGGCCGCGGCGAACGAAGCGGGCGCTCGCAAGCTCGTGGCGCTGCTTGACGAGTACGGGCTCGACAACCTGGAGGATGTCGCCGCCGAAATCCAGGGCCGAACCGACGCGGCAATGCGGAACGCCATCGCTCAGGTTCCAGCTGGCCAGTACCGCCACGCGGTAGAGTTCGACGAGATCAACGTGCTGCGCATTGAGGCGTGCGTCACGTTCGACGGACGCGAAGTGACGGTGGATTTCACGGGTACGTCGCCCCAACAGCCGATGGGCGGCATCAACTGCACCCTCTCGTACACCACCGGCCAGACCTCTTATGCCATCAAGTACCTGCTCATTCCTGAGGTGCCGGAGAACGAGGGCTGCTACGGCGCGGTACGCATCGTCGCCCCAGAGAAGAGCCTCCTCAACTGCGTGTTCCCGGCCTCCGTACGGACACGCACCCGCTCCGGGTGGTACATCCACTCCGCGCTGGCGGGCGCGCTGGCGTCCGTACTTCCCGATCGGGTGATGGCACCCAACGGACTGATGGGCGGCATCATCGCCTATGGCGCCGATGCCGGCGGTCGCTCGTATTACGCACACTTCTTCGACGGCGGCGGGATGGGCGCTGGGCAGCGGAGCGATGGCAACCCGACACTGATCTTCCCAAGCAGTGCGTCGAACGTGCCGATCGAGATGTTCGAGGTGGCGGCACCGGTACTGGTGCACGAAAAGGAGTTTGTGACGGACTCCGGCGGCGCCGGGTTGCACCGCGGCGGGCTGGGCCAGCGCGTTAGCTACTCACGGCTGCCCGGCTGGAGGCAAGCGGTGATCACGAACTTTTGGGCGCACAGAATGCGTGTGCCGCCGTTTGGGCTGAGCGGAGGTGGCGCAGCGACGCCGTCACGTGTGTACATCGATGGTCAGGAGCTGTCGCGGGAGGAGTTCCTGACCAAGACCGAGGGCTTCCCCCTTGCTGACGACGTCACGACGTGCACGGCCGAAATCGCCGGCGGTGGCGGCTTCGGCCCAGCGCACGACCGACCAGTCGAGCGCGTGATTGACGATGTGCGAAACGGGGTGGTATCGACACAGAGCGCTGAGCGCGATTACGGTGTCGCGTTGGACCCGCAAGACCTTAGCCTGCGTGCGGGAACCACCCGCGCTCGCCGAGCCGAATTGGCCAGCGGCCCGCGAGGCTGACACTCGCGTAAGTCTGCCTGGCGGTCGGTGAAGAAACGGCCCGTGGCGACATCGCCGTAAGCGAACTGCATTCTTGGCTGGAGTCACCCCACGTGGCATGCAGCTCCAGTGAAAAGGAGTTTCAGTGAACACCTTTCAGTGAAACTATTGAACTCGCATTCAAATGCTCCTGTCGGCTCTGGCGTCATGCAGCTTGCGACTGGTGCCGATCGAGCTGCCGCTGGCCAGCTTGTCGCCGTCGGCGTTCCCCAGTTGGACCGCGATACGGCCGAGAAAAGGGCGGCCCCCACGGCCGGCGGGTCCACTTCGGCGCACGGGATGCAAGCAGCATTCGGGAGGCTAGCTCTCGCGTCCTTGAAACTCGGGTGCTAGCTAAAGTAGGAGACGTACGCGACTTAGCCGGCCTGTACAGCCGCGGGAAGCGACTCGAGGCCCGCAGATAGAAGTGCTCGCGCCGCCGTACTGATCCAGCGAGCTCGATGCGGCTGAAAGTGCGCACGACGTTCCCGATCGCGATCTGCGCCTCGAGGCGGGCCCAACGGCGCCCCGAGGCAGAAGCGCAGCCCCAGCGCGAACGCAAGATGGCGATACTCCCGGCGCCCGATGTCCAGGTCGTCTGGGCTGGCGAACTGTGCCGGGTGGCGGTTGGCAGTCCCGATAACCGGCGTCAGGAAATCGCCCGCTGCAACCCGACAGCCAACAATCCCGACCTCCGTGGTCGCACGGCGGCCGGTCGCTTGCACCGGCGAATCGAAACGCAAAACTCCTCCACGGCAGTTACGATAAGTTCTGGCTCAGCCCGCAGGCGCTCCAGCTGCCGCGCATGCTCCAACAGCGCGAGGAAGCCGTTGCCGATGAGGTGCGTCGTCGTCTCGTGTCCACACACACACACACACACACAGACGCTGATCAGTTGATCGTCGTCGAGCATGCTGCCACCGTCCTCCGGCTCGATCAGCGCGGTCAGAAGGCGACGGACGCTACCAGCAGGCCGACAACCGGCATCCGAGAGGAGGGCACAACATGGACAGGTGCGTTGTCGAGCTCGAGCCGACCGACACTGGCGAGTCCTCGCTCTTCGCGCCACCCTTGCCCGGCCTCTTGATTCTTGGTCAGAGCACCGACGAAGTGCTCGATCGTGCCCGGGCGGCGATTCACTTCCACAAGAGGGAGAAGCAGACCGGGTTGGCCAGGCTGAAGTGGTACTCTCACCTCAGCCCCCGACACTGCCTGATGGAGGATAGGGCCCTGCGAAGTGGCCCGTAGGCGCAGCCTCGGTTTGCGAGCCAGGTGGCATGCCGCACTCGCAGTGCGACATCACCACCGCGGCCGCGATAGGCACCGCGACATGATGACTACCCAACCGCCGCTCCATCGCGGACGCAAGCCCCGGACAGCTCACGCGGTGCCGACCATCCAAGCATTCCACCGATACGATCCTAAGCCTGGACTGACCACTAAACTGACCACTAATTCTGGCGACCGCTGCGTAAACGTGGGTACCCAGACGGAGTGGCGACCTAACTGTGCATCTCGCCAGAGGCGCCTGGAGCCCCGTATGTAAGGTGAACCACTTCTCTGGCAGGCAAGGGGTCGGCGGTTCGAATCCGCCATGCTCCACCGACGACTTCTGAACTCGAAATTAGCACTCTGCGACGGAGAGTGGCCAGACTAAACCGCCGGGTTCAACGCCGTCCAAGTTCAGGGTGACCCCTTGCTTGTGTGGCAAGGGGTCAGCGAAAACTGCGGAACGTCTGAACTCAGCGGTGTATCAGTCATGGCGGCGTACCGCAGTTCCTACCGCAGTTCGAGACCATTGAGACGTTGATCGGCTCCACTCGTGCGCCACACCGCTGAGTACGGCCCTGGTTGGGTCGCCGACAACTTAGGCGTCGACGAGCGAACCGTAATCGTTCCGGTCTGCACGCCATCGCATGGCGTCGCGCCGAATTGGCGTCAGAGTTGGCGTGATGCCTCACTTTAGGATCCGACCGAGCGTTCATGGTTGCCTCACGTAAGAATCCGACCGAGCCGCGCGAGCGGCAAGCGTGCGCTGCGCGGCTTCGAGCTGGACTTTGAGTCGGTACGGATCAAGGTCTTTCGAACGCGGCTTGAGTTGGTTCTTCATCGTGATCGAGAGCACTTCGCTGTCCAGCAGTCGGTGATAGGGCGTCTGAGCGACGTCGTAGCGACGCGTCACGCGCGGGCCAGTGCGCGTCTTGCTGACCAGCTTGCGAACCGGATGCAGGAAGTTGACGTAGTCGCCGGCGAGGTCGTGTATCCGCTCGAGTGCAGCCAGAGCCGGCAACTCCAGACGGTCGTAGCCAACCAGGCGCCGCACGACGGCCCAGTTCTTCTTACTGGGCATCCTGTTGGGCGCCAGGGGTGAGCTGACTCGCAGTTCTTTGGGCGCTCCGCTGCCTGTGAGCAGATCGGTCGCTCTCTCCTGGCCGTCTCCGGCCTGACTCGAGAGAGGGTGGTCGTTCGATCGACTCAAGTAAGAACGGTCGGCCGGCGGCAACCCTTGCTGGGAGGTCGACGATGATCTGGATCGGAATCGATGCGCATAAGCGTGTGCATCAGGCTGTGGCCTTGAGCGTGGACGGCGTGCTCGGCCAACGAGTGATCGCCAACACGGCCGTGGGCTGGACCGAGTTGATCCATTGGGCGAGCAGCTGGCCTGAACGTCTGTGGGCAGTGGAAGGCTCGGGCTCACTCGGGCGCGGAGTAGCGCAGTTCCTCGCCCGCCGTGACGAGCGTGTGTACGAGGTCAACCCGCGTTGGACCGCTCAACGCCGTCGCGGGCTCCGTCGGCCTGGTAAGACCGATGCGCTCGATGCGCAGGCGGTCGCCCGGCTGCTTCGGGAAGAGGGCGAAAGCCTGCCGCTGGTCCAGGCTGAGGAGGTGGCGGTTGCTAGCCTGCAACTTTGGAGCCGTCTCCGGGACGACCTGGTGCTAGATATGAGCCGACTGCGCAATCGGCTGCACGCCTTGCTCCTGCTGTGCGATCCCGAATATCGCCACGTGATCCGTTCGCTGCGCAGCCGACGGGGAATCCAAGCAGCTCGCACGTATGCGGCGCCTGGCTCAGGCGAGTTGGATCGCGTGCGTGAACGGGCAGTTCGCCAGGTCGCAGACCAGATCGCGTTGCTCATGGACCAGGAGCTTGAGTTGCGCGCCAATATCGAGGCTGGCGTACGTGAGAACTTCGCACCGTTGCTGGGCATCGATGGGGTGCAGGTAATCGTGGCTGCGGGCCTGATCGCCGAGCTCGGCATGCCGCGTCCGGGCTTTGGTGTGCCACAGATCGCCGTTCTGGCCGGTGTGGCGCCCATCGAGGCCTCCAGCGCCGGTGAGGTGCGTCACCGTCTCAGTCGCCGCGGCAATCGAAAGCTGAACATGCTGCTGTACCTGATCGCGCTCGCTCAGGAGCGTGCCTACGCGCCAGCTCAGGCGTACATGGCTCGGCGACAACAAGAAGGTCGCACCAAGCGTGAAGCACGCCGTGCGCTGAAGCGCCACCTGGTACGGCGCATCTGGCACCAGTGGCGGGCCTGCTGGCCTCGTGCTCAACGCCCGATTTGACAGAGAGGGATCTGCTCTACGTGGCACGTGTCGTTCTTGAGGTATGGCCGCGAGCGGGTGAACGTGATCCCGTGATCGGTGCAATAGTCGAGCAAGACCCGATTGATGAACTCGGTCCCATTGTCGCTATCCAGGCCCAGGACCCGAAACGGTAGGTCGGCTTGTAGTCGCCGTAGTGCGTGAAGGACGGTCTCGCAGCGCTTGTCGCGCAACCCGGCACAGGCCACCCAGCCGGTCGCCACATCGACCATGCTCAGCGTGTACAGGAACTGGCCGGCGCCACTCCAGCCGCAATGGGCAACCAGGTCCATCTCCAGAAACCCGGGCCGCGCCTCTGTCCAATCGGCAAACGTGCGAATGGCGATCTGGCGTTTCAGCAGCGTGCCGGCTTTGGTAGTGCTGACGCCACGCCGCGCCTGGGCCTGCTCACGTAACGGCTTGAGTGCGCGATCGACGGTTGCCGCACTCATCCCAGCGACACGCGCCTGGACCGCGAGCGGGAACTGGCGCAACGCCTGACGCCGCCGCAATCGATCCAGCAGCTCAGGCAGAAACGGCGCCAGCCGTTTGGAGCAGATGCCGTCGGTCACCAGCCAGCACAGCCGCAGCAGCTCAACCTCGGCTGGGCCATAGCTTGGTGAGCGCCGCCGTGTGCGCTCGACACAGCGCTCCTCTGGTGGCTCCTTGAGCAGCGCCAGTGCGTACTTCCGCGTGTAGCCAGTCACCTCGCATACCTGGTCCAGGATCTGGCTCTTATCTCGCTTACCCACGTGCGCGTACCGCGGCGCCAACGCCCGCACCAGGTCATGCCGACTGGCTCGCTGCACCCCACCGACCTCACCTTCGGTCGGATTCTTAGCTGAGGCAAACGCACCATTTCGGCCGGCAAATTTCTGAGGCAGCGCGGTTGGCGTCAACCCGCCTAACTAATAGCACCTGCGTTCTACTTTCGAACTCGGTTTCAGACCGATTTCGGAATTTTGGTGCGGAAGGGGGAATTGGTCACTAGGCCTGCCAGACCCCGCCACAGCGTGCCTCCCGAACACGCACTGCCCTGCGCACCGCCCCAAATAGTGCCTCAGAGTGCCAGCGCATGTCGTCGGGTTGCTAGAGGAATTGCTACAGAAACCGCCGTGAGATGACCGCTCTCTACCAGTTGGTCTTCCCACCTGTAGCCAGCGGCGCGCGTCGGCGTCGCACTTCGTCCCATCGGGCGCTTGGTCGGGTTCGTCGGAAGACAAGCTCCTGCTGCGTTTGACTTGACGGCGGTAGCGGCGCAGTCGGCGTCGGTCCTTGTTGGTCACCTTCATCCTCGGCGACGACAAGATATTCGGTGTGGCGTCGACGACCGCGCAGCACCTCGTCCATGGCAGCCCCAGCGTTGGCGCTTAGATGGAATCGATCCGCTATCAGGTTCGCAGCCCGCGCGCCCTTGCGTCCGCCCTCGGCGTACGCACCGGCTCGATCTCGGACGATGATCTCGACGCCGGGGTCGTATGCGCGGCAATTGGCGAAGACGATCTTCGCATGACTCCGCTGGCACGTACGGACACCGCCAGCATACGTTCAGCAGTGCGATCGTCGAGCAGTCAATCGATCGGTGCGTCTGGAGGTCGAGCAGCAACGTCCCGCTCGTGGTCCGACTCTGACCTGGATGAGCCGGACGCGGTCTACGCGGTGTGGAAGTAACCCAGCTCGAAAATCTGCCCGAGATCACGCCGCCGCGTCGCGATGATCATCCGGAATTTCTCACTGGCAGGTCCACGCCAAGCTTCGTGGCGGTCTCGCGGATCGCAACCCACGTATCTTCAGCCACGGGTATTCCCTCCCGCAGGCGACGAGCGTAACTCATCACCTCTGGTTCGCCGGGGATCAACACAGCAGTGTGTCCCGCGGCGGGCAGGACGGACTTGATCTTCTGGAACACCGCGTCTGCGTCGCGTTCGACGTCGGTCCGGGGTCGGAAGATCGCACTGTCGATGGCCAGGAAGAAGGCCGCACTCTGCCCGTTCTCATCGGCATAGGCGGGAACGTTCACCAACACCTGGTTCAGCAACGCGGAGAGAATTGACAAGCCAGAGCCCTTGTGCGCGCCGAACGGGACGAGCGCTCCGCCTTCGAGGAGAGCGTTGGGATTTGTCGTCGGGTTCCCCTCCTGGTCGAGCAGCACGCCTGGCGGAAGCTGCTCGTGCTTTGCTTGGGCCACCATCACCTTGCCCGCGGCGACCATGCTGGTCGCGAAGTCGAGCATGAAATCGGTGTGCTCTGCTGCCGGGAACCCGATCGAGAATGGGTTGGTGGCCAGCGCGCCGGACTTGCCGCCGTACGGCGCAACGGCGCGAGCCATCCCTCCGACGCTCACGATCAGCACCACTCCGTCGGCCGCCGCGCGCGACGTGTACTCACCGAGGCGACCGATGTGATTGGCCCGCTGCAGAGCGACGAGGCACAGCCCTCGCTCCTTCGCACGAGCGGTGGCTAACTCGGCGGCAAACAAGGCTGAGATCTGGCCGAACGTCCACGCGCCGTCCACAATCGCGGCGACCCCGCGATCCTCGGCGAGGTCGGGCCGCGCGTTCGGGCGAATCTTGCCGCGCTGAATGGAGCCCACATACCCGGGGATGTGCTGGACGCCGTGCGAATCGTGTCCTGTCAGATTGGCATTGATCAGGTGGTCGACAAGGATGGCCGCCTGCGCCGCTTTCGGTCCCGGCGGCGACAAAGACCCGCTCGGCAAAATGCCGCAGCTCGTCGGCCTGGAACAAGAGCATTACTCCACCTCGCGGGCGCTGCGCCGGTCCGTCAGTGTCAGAGATGGTAGCGTCATGTCACATGCTCCTGGCTGCCCTGGGATTCACCCACGAAACCAACACCTTCGCCAACCATCCAACTCACTACGCCGCGTTTCAGGAAAGCTGCATTTTTGCGCGGCCACAAAGATCGCGCGAGCGTACGGCGAGTCGCACGTGGCCACGGCTAGCTTCCTGGACGCTCGCGAGCTGCAGGGGTCGAGGCGGTGCCACTGTTGTTCACCTACACCAACCCAACCGGCACTATCTCCGTCGACGCACTGGGATCGACTGCAGGTACCAGACGCCTCGAAGGTTGCCCCTTCGCTCAGGAACCGTCGGAATATCGACGCGAAAGCTATCTCCACGGCTACAGCACGTCAGAGGAGCAACGCCTGGCGGCACGGACGGCACGGACGGCGACAGGGGGGCGCGGCGCCGTGTGCATGTCAGGCAGCAGGAACGGCAACGCGTGGCCGAGGCCACCAAGAGGGTGGCCAGGCCCTCGATGAGTCCGCGCCGCCAGTGATTACCGCGGCCGGTGATCGAACCGTCATCTGAGAGCGCCTAACAGGATACGGAAAAACGGTGGTGCGGCGGTTGCCACCGGCAAGGAGGTGGTCGTGGTGACCATGAATGATGCGTCCACCGCTCGCGCGATCTTCGCCATCGATCCGAACAACACCAACTGGCACCAGTGATGACACGGACCGGGGCATGCAATTCGGCCAGAGTTGCTGCCCCGCTTCGTCACACTCTAGCGAACGGGCGCGGCCTGCCCCATGTCACCCTCGCGACCACCGTGAGCTCCAGTCGACCGTCATGGCGGGCCAGGACGCCGGTGGTGCACAGGTCGTCGAGGGTTCCGCGCAGTTCGGCATCGAAGGCAGCGACGGCCGCTTCGCCCATATGCGTGCGAGAGAGTCCACGCTGCGAATGGCGGCACTCCAGGTACTCGTCGATCGTCGGTCGCCAGGCGTCCGGACCGAAGCGCTGCTGTCCCGCAACGTCAAACAGACCCCGCTGACGTAACTCGTCGACGAGGTCGTAGGGACGATAGTCTTTGACTGGCGAATAGCGCTCGATGATTGGCAGCTCGCGCTCAACGAACGCGGGGTCGGTGTCCCAAGAGCGACCCGCAATCGCCAGCACGGCATCTGGCGCGAGGATTCTGGCGAAACGCGGCATCACCACCTCCCAGTTCATCCAGTGCAGCGATTCGCCGGCGGTGATGAGCGCATAGGGTCCACTGAGCTGGACCTCCTCCGCGGCGCCAAGAATCCAGTTGACGTTGCGTGCGCCGTCTCCGGCCAGTCGTCGCCCCAGCTCCAGCATGCCCGCCGAAAAATCCACGGCGTCCACGCGCTTCACGTTTAGCGCCAGCCTGCGCGCCAGCTCGCCAGTGCCGCAGCCGACGTCCAGCACCACGCGCGGCTCACCGGCGATGAGCGCCGTGAGATGGTCGATCAGGGCAGCCGGATAGGCCGGACGCGACGGATACGCCGCCACCAGCAGCGGATCCTTGAACCACGCGCCATAGTCCCCGCTGAGATGGCTCGGCTTCGGCTCCGCCGCCGACATGCCACAATTCTACTGGACGTCTTCTACGGACTCTTAACCTCTCGCAGGACACGGAAAACGCCCACTCCGGGCACACTTGGCTCTTCCGGATGGGGCGGGTGGGATCCTGGCAGCCTACGACTTCTCATCGATCCGGGCGCTAGTCGACGTCGGGGGTGGCTACGGCATCTTCCTGGCGGCCATTCTCGGCGCCTATCCGGCGATGCGCGGCATCCTGTTCGATCAGGCCCAGGAGACAGCCCACGCGGAACCCTTGCTCGAGTCATACGGCGTCGCGAAGCGCTGTGAAACACTGAGTGGGGACCTGTTTGGGGAGGTCCCCAGCGGGCCGATGGCTACCTCCCCAAGCTGATTCTCCACGACTGGAACGACGAGCAGGCGCACCAGATCCTTATCAATCTTCGATGCGCCATGACCAGTTCGGCGAGGCTCCTCCTGGTCGAGCGAGTCGCTTTGCCGGGGAACGAGCCACAGGTAGCCAAGCTCCTGGACCTGGCGATGCTGTCCTTCCCCGGCGGCCGCGAACGGACCGCCACCGAATGGGAGGCCCTGCTGCGGGGCGCCGGCTTCGCGCTGACAAGAATTGTCCCTACCGAGGCGGGAGTGAGCATCATCGAGAGCCAACTGGATATGAGCGGGTGCGAGTGCCGAGTGCGTTGGTCAGTGCGTAGGTTGCTGCACATGGGTAGGTGTGCGGATTGGCCCTAATGTCGGAGCATGATCAACCCCATGATCCGCTATGAACTGGAGATGGCGAACCGAGAGCAGGAACAGTTGCGCACCAGGGCTGCTCTCTGGAGCTTGCGCGAAGTACCCATACCGACCGCACACCGTCGCCACGCCCGCGCTGGCTTACGGCGGTGCTAGTGTTCTGCTCACACGCTCGGCCCCCCAATAGCCCGCTGACCCGCCCGCCAGAGTCCGGGAGAAGACGAGGTTGCTCGCGGCGAGTTGCTAGCGCCACATCGCACCGAGAATTGGATGCCGCATAAACACAGAGTTGGCGGAGGATCATTCAGACAGTACCGAAGCGATGACGCGTGCATTGCCCGTTCCAGCGTTGGCCACCTCCAGGAACTCGCCTGAATTGGCGGTGAACGTGCTTCCTGCCGGAACCGTGTCTACGGGCCCGCCCGCCATGCGTGTTGAGATCTCGCCTTGGATCAACATGTAGAGTGAGCCGCCGGGTGCGTGCGACGCGTCCAAGCGCCGCTCGGGAAGTCGATGATCATGAGCACCCAGTCGAACTCTGCGGGCGCGTCGACAACGTCGAAGCGAGCCGCACAGTGGCTCACCGGGCCTGGCGGCACGGCAATTGGCACCGGAGTGGGCGTCTGTTGCGCCA
>WNGF01009413.1_pt1 | contig 11225 bp, 10 predicted proteins | sample 5400641 | NCBI WGS metagenome assembly WNGF01 (sample SAMN13153371, study PRJNA577476) | soil metagenome | isolation source: 80 cm soil or saprolite under grassland replicate 2 | place: USA:California | collected 2016-06-15 | reverse complement strand
GCCAGGCCGAACGAGGCCGCGAACGGCCAGATCGAGGCCAGCGGCAGCACCGCGAGGTCCTGGTCCTTCAGCGATTTGGGCCCGGGCGGGTCGCTCGGCGGCGCGCCCGCGAAGCGCCGCAGCAGTTCCGGCAGCGAGTTGTCCCCGTCACCGTTGGCGCGACGGTGCCACATGATGAACAGCCCGGCGAACCCCGGCCCGACACCCAGCAGCAGCAGCGCCACGGTGCCGAGCGCCTCGTAGCTCAGGAACCAGTAGATGGCCCCGGCGACCAGCCCGAACGCCGAGACGCGGAGCAGCAGCGCGGCATCGTCGCTCATGCCTGGCCTCGCCGGTAGTCGTAGGGCTGGTCACCGCTGGGCGCCACCCGGACCGCGCCCCTGCGCAGGTCGAAGGCGGGCCGCTCGGAGATGATCTGCGGGATCTGATGGAAATTGTGGTGCGGCGGCGGGGAGGTGGTCACCCATTCCAGGCTGTTGCCTCCCCAGGGGTCGTCAGGGGCGGTCCTGGGGCCGCGCAGGGAGCGCCACACGTTCCAGAGGAACAGCAGGATCGCGACGCCGACCAGGAAGGCGCCCACCGTGGACAGGAAGTTGAGCCCGTTCCAGCCAAGGTCCGGCTGGTAGCGGGCGATCCGCCGCGGCATGCCGCGCAGTCCCAGGATGAACATCGGGAAGAACGTCAGGTTGACCGCCACGAAGAACACCCAGAAGGAGATCTTGCCGAGCCGTTCGCTCATGAAGCGGCCGGTCATCTTGGGGAACCAGAAGAACGCCCCGGCGAACAGCGCGAACAGCAGCGCCATCGCCATCACGTAGTGGAAGTGCGCGACCACGTAATAGGTGTCGTTGACCGCGAAGTCGATCGGCGGCGAGGCCACGAACACCCCGGTGATGCCGCCGATCACGAACACCACGATGAACCCCAGCGCGTGGAGCATCGCGGCGCTGAAGGTGATCGCCCCCCGCCACATGGTCGCCAGCCAGTTCCACACCTTGATGCCGGTAGGGACCGCGATCAGGAACGACATCAGCGAGAACCACGGCAGGTAGATCTGGCCGGTGGTGAACATGTGGTGCGCCCAGACCCCGAACGACAGCGAGAAGATCGCGAAGAACGCGAACACCATGCTGTTGTAGCCGAAGATCGGCTTGCGCGCGAACACCGGGATCACCTCGGAGATGATCCCGAACGCGGGGAAGATGACGATGTAGACCTCGGGGTGGCCGAAGAACCAGAACACGTGCTGCCACAGGATCGGGCTGCCGCCCTGGGCCGGGTTGAAGAAGCTCGCGCCGAAGTTACGGTCCAGGAACAGCATGGCCAGCGCGGCAGTCAGCGGCGGGAAGGCGAACAGGATCATCAGCTGGGTGACCAGCACGCCCCAGGTGAACAGCGGCAGCCGGAACATGGTCATGCCGGGCACGCGCAGGTTGAAGATCGTGACCACCAGGTTGAGCGCGCCGGCGATGCTGGCGATGCCGACGATCGCCAGGCCCATCGTCCACAGGTCCATGCCGCGGCCCTGGAGGAACTGCGAGTCCGACAGGGGCGGGTAGCCGGTCCAGCCGGCGCTGGCGGCGCCGCCGGCGGTCAGGAAGCCGCTGAGGACCATCAGGCTGCCGAACAGGTACAGCCAGTAGCTCATCGCGTTCAGGCGCGGGAAGGCCACGTCGGCGGCGCCGATCTGCAACGGCACGAAGTAGTTGGCGAGCCCGATGGAGACCTGGTTGGCGAACAGGAAGATCATCATCGTGCCGTGCATGGTGAACAGCTCGTTGTAGCCGCCCTCGCTCAGCACGCCCAGGCTCGGGTTGGCCAGCTCCAGGCGCACGATCAGCGCGAAGATGCCCGCCAGCAGGAAGATCGCCACCGAGGTGAAGATGTACAGGATGCCGATCTTCTTGTGCTCGACGGTGGTCACCCAGTCGACCAGCCCGCCTCGCGGATGCTCCTCCAGCGCGGGGACCCCCAGCTCCGTGGTTGCCATGGTGTCTGGACTCCGTGCTCTCAGGTCCCGCCGCCAGTGGGCGCGCCGCCACGCCCTGACGTCAGGAAGCGTTCGAACTCGTCCTGCGACACGACCTTGACGCGGAACAGCATGTCCGAGTGGGCCACCCCGCAGTACTGGGCGCACTGGCCGTGGTACAGGCCGACGCGCTGGAAGTTCATGTCGAACTCGTTGGTCGTGCCCGGGATCGCCTGGCGTTTGAACAGCGCTCGCGGGACGTAGAAAGAGTGCACCACGTCGGCCGAGCGCAGCTTGATGTGGATCGGCACCCCCACGGGGACGACCATCTCCGGCACGTGGCCCGGCCCGCCGATGACCTGCCTATCGGAGCCCTCGTAGTCGAACTGCCAGCTCCACTGGAAGGCGGTCACGTCGATGGTCACTCGGGTAGGCGGGTCGGACAGGACGGTGTGCTGCGCACGGACGGTGACCACGAACAGGAACAGCACCAGCGCCAGCGGGATCGCCGTCCACAGCAGCTCCAGCTTGTTGCTGCCGCTGATCTGCGCCGGCAGCTCGTCGTTGCGGCGCCGGTAGGCGACGACCGACCACAGCAGCCACACGGCGACCACACCGAAGACGCAGGCGGCGGCGATCAGGAAGACGTTGTAGGCATCGTGGGTCGCGCGTCCCTCCGTGGTCACGGCCTGTGGGGCGCAGCCCGCGACCAGCAGGGGCAGCACGGCCAGGGCGAGCCGGCGGCCAGCCCGTTTCACGGTTCCGGGAGCAGGGTCATGGAGCGGCAGCGACTCCTTCACGAGCTCGGTCGTCTTGGTCCCGAGTAGCCTACCCCCGACGTGGTAAACAGGCCCGGCTTGCGGGCGCGAACCGGCCAGCTCACCTCCAGCTCCTCCCGCAGCCGCTCCGGGCGGCTCGGCTGCCGTCATCCGATGCCGAGGCCGGTCATCAGCGCCCGGGCCGTCAACCCGAAGATGAAGAACGCTCCCCAGGTGAAGAACAGGTGGTAGGGGCCCTTCTGCAGCGAGCGGGTGAACAGGTGGCAGACCACCAGCACGATCGCGGGCAGGACCGCCCCGTAGAGGTAGTGCAGCACCGGCCGCCGGTCGCCCAGCGCCAGCAGCACGATGCCGGCCACGAGCTGCACCCCGAGCAGGACCTGGAGCGCCGCCAGCAGCCCCCAGTACAGGCGCCCGGCCTCCCGCTTGAGGATGAACAGGCCGAGCCCCCACAGGAACAGCACTCCCCACCCCGCCACGATCACGAAGCCTTCGATCTTGTGGAACCCGGACATGATGACCTCTCGCCGCTTCGCCGCCGGTTGACGGGACGCAGTCTCCCAGGAGCCGCCGGTTCGCGCTCGGCGAGGCTTCGCTGTCGGCGGAAGGGCTCGTGTGGGCACGCCAGGGTCCGGTACCGTGCAGGCATGAGCATTGGTCACTACCCCGACGCCGTCGACCGCCCGATCGACCCGGTCGACCGCCTGCTGCGCCGCCGCGTGGTCCTGCTCTCGGGCATGGTCACCAGCGAGATGGCGCAGGACATCATGGCCCGGCTGCTGTACCTGGAGGCCGAGGACCCCGACGCGCCGATCGACGTGCGCATCAACTCGCCCGGCGGCGACGTGCTCGCGGGGCTGGCGATGCTCGACACCATGCGGAACCTCTCGTGCCCGGTGGGGACCACCGCCGCCGGCCTGGCGGCGTCGATGGCCTCGGTGCTGCTGGCCGCCGGCAGCAAGGGCCGCCGCCGCGCCACCGCCAACGCCCGCATCCTGATCCACCAGCCGTGGAGCCAGGGGTTCCAGGGCCAGGCCACCGACCTGGAGCGCACCGCCCAGGAGATCCTGCGCCAGCGCGCGCTGGTCGACGACATCCTCGCCGAGGCCACCGGGCAGCCGGTCGACCGGATCCACAAGGACACCGACCGCGACACCTGGTTCTCGGCGGACGAGGCGGTCGTCTACGGCCTGGTCGACGAGGTCGTCCGATGACACCGCGGTGGTCGCCGTGAGCCGGCTGCGGACGGTCATCGGCGCGACCCTGCGGCGCAGGCGCCAGTCGCAGGCGCGCACGCTGCGCGAGGTCGCCGACGCCGCCGGCGTGTCGCTCACCTACCTGTCGGAGGTCGAGCGGGGCTGCAAGGAGGCGTCCTCCGAGATCCTGGAGGCGATCTGCGCCGCTCTTGGCCTGGTCCTGTCGGACCTGCTGTTCGAGGTCGCCGAGGAGCTGGCCCGCCTGGAGGTCCGCGGCTCGCTGCCACGGATCGGCTTCATCCCCGACCGGCCCGACCCGCTGGCCGGCCAGGTCCCCCCGCGCCAGCCCACCCGCCGTCCCGCCTCGGCCCAGGTGCCGGCGGTGCTGGCGCCGCCCGAGTCGGGCGCCGCCCCGGCCGTGGTCGAGCCGGTGGTCGTGGAGCCCAGGGTCTCCGCCCCGGTGGCCAGGGTCATCGACCTGCGCGCCTACGCCGGCCGCCGCTCCGCCTGAGGCCGCCCGCTCCGCGGGCCCGGGTCCCTCGGGATGTTGGAAACCGTCGCGATTGGGCATGATGGCGGCGGCAACCAGGCGAGAGGACTCGGGAAGCCATGCGCTATGTCGAGGCCCAGGGGCTGCGGGCGTCGGTGATCGGGCTCGGGGCCTGGCAGTTCGGGTCGCCGGAGTGGGGCTGGGGCGACGGCTTCGGCCCAGCCGAGGCCCAGGCGATCGTCGACCGCGCCCGGCAGCTCGGCGTCACCCTGATCGACACCGCCGAGACCTACGGCAAGGGCGAGTCCGAGCGGGTGCTCGGCCACATCCTGGCCAGGCCAGAGGTCAGGGACTCGATCGTGCTGGCCAGCAAGGTCGCGCCGATCTGGCCGACCAGGGACCGGGTCAAGGTGGCGGCGCACGCCAGCCTGGAGCGGCTGGGCACCGACCGGCTCGACCTCTACCAGGTCCACTGGCCCAATCCGCTGGTCCCCCAGTCCTCGACCATGGCGGGCATGCGCGCGCTGCAGGCCGGCGGGCTGGTCCGCCATGTCGGCGTCAGCAACTACACCCTGGGCCTGTGGCGAGCCGCCGAGGCCGCGCTCGGCGGGCCGGTCGTCTCCAACCAGGTCCAGTACAACCTGCTGCGCCGCAGGCCGGAGCGGGAGCTGCTGGGCTTCGCCGCGGGGGCGGGCCGCCTGATCATCGCCTACAGCCCGCTGGCCCAGGGCGTGCTGTCCGGCCGCTACAGCGCCGGCAACCCGCCAGGCGGCGTCCGCACCCGCAACCTGCTGTTCTCCGAGGCGAACCTGCGCAGGGCCGCGCCGGTGCTGGACGCCCTGCGCGAGCTGGCCGCCGCCCACGAGGCCAGCCCGGCGCAGATCGCGCTCGCCTGGGTGGTGCACCGTCCCGGCGTGTTGGCGATCCCCGGGGCCAAGAGCGTCGCCCAGCTGGAATCCAACGCGGCGGCCGGGGAGATCGTGCTCGCCGACGACGAGTTCCTGCACCTGAACCAGGCCGCCGACCGGTTCCACCGCGACACGCTGGCAAGCGTGAGCGAGCTGGTGACCCGCCGCGCCCGCTCGCTGGTCCGGCGGTAGCTACTCGGCCCCGCCCGGCCCGCGCCCGGCCCGCGTCCCTGCGCGCCGCCCGTCAGCCGGCGGCGTCGGGCAGCGGCAGGCGCAGGCGCACCCTGGCGCCGTGCCCGGGCGCGGCGTCGATGGTCAGCTCGCCGCCGGCCGCCTCCAGGCGCTCGGCCATCGACCGCAGGCCGAGGTGCCCGGTGGCCATGGCCCGCTCGCGCGCCTGGACCTCGTCGAAGCCGATCCCGTCGTCGTCGACCTCCACCTCCAGCCGGCCGTCCCGGAGCCGGCCGTGCACCCGCACCCTGCTGGCGCCGGCGTGCCTGGCGATGTTGGCCAGGGCCTCCTGCACCACCCGGAACACCAGCACCTCCAGGTCGGGGTCCAGGCGCTGGTCGACGTCCCAGCGGAACTCGGTCGCGCAGGCCTTGCGCTGCCCGAGCTTGTCGAGCTGCTGGCCGAGCGCGGGCGCCAGCCCCTCGCGGTCCAGCAGCGGCGGCCGCAGGTCGAACAGGAAGGTCCTGGCGGCGGCCAGGCCGTGGTCGAGGTTCTCCCGGATCTGCTTGGCGGCGTCGCGGAGGTCCCCTTCGGCGTCCACGCCGAGCTTGTCCATGGCGGCGTCGAGCACCGACAGGTGGATCCGCGCCGCGCTCAGCGCCTGGATGGCGTCGTCGTGCAGGTTGCCGGCCAGACGCCGCTGCTCGCTCTCCTGGGCGGTGATGAGCTGGTGGAGCAGGCCGCGGCGCTCGCGCTCGGCGCGCTCCAGGTCGGTGATGTCCACCGCCACGCTGATCACGCCGGCCACGTCGTCGCCGTCGCCGTCCACCGCCGGCAGTGGCCCGTAGTGGACGTCGAAGATCGCCTCGCCGCGGGGGTCCTTGGGGGTGATCTCGCGCCTGGCGCTCAGCTCCTCGCCGGCCAGCAGGCGCTCGAAGTCGGCGGTCGCCTCGGCGATGTCGCCGCGCAGCTCCGCGTAGGAGCGGTCCAGCCGCTCCCTGGGCGAGATGCCCACGCGGTCGAAGGCGCGCCCCTCCGAGAAGGTGCAGATGCCGTCGCGGTCGTAGACGGAGATCACGATCGGGGCGTTGGCGATCACCGAGCGCAGCCACGCCTCGTTGGTCTTGAGGGCCCTGGTGGCCTGGTTGCGCTCGGTCACGTCCTGCGCCTGCGCCAGGAACCCCAGCGGCCGGTGCCCGCGGTCGCGCAGCACGGTGACCGAGAACAGCAGCTCGACCACGCTGCCGTCGGCGCGCTCGGCGCGGCGGGCGACCTCGAACGGTGGCGGCGGCTGCTCGCCCGCGCGGAGCCGCTCGCCGACGCCGCCCAGGTCCTCGAAGCTGGCCGCCGCGTCCACGGCGCCGGCGACCAGCTCCATCTCCTGGTGGCCGAGCAGCTCGCACAGGGCCTGGTTGACGCGCAGGAAGCGCCCGTCCAGCGCGACCAGCGCCATGCCGATGGCGGCCTGCTCGAATGCCAGGCCCAGATCAAGCGCGGCGGGAATTGGTCGTTCCCCCGCCCCGCCGCTGACCGCTTCTGCTTCCATTGGCCTCCCCCAGGGCGGTACCCCCAAAGCCTACTGCATTCGGTCCAGCATTCCGCCGGTACTATCGGACAGGAACGCTCGGCTGGAGCGGCCGCCGCGGGGGAGGTCCATTTGAGCCGCGTCACCGAAACGATCCTGTCGCTGCACGGCTGGGTCGCCCTGCTGGTGGTGTTCCTGCTGCCGGCGCTGGAGGCCTCGGCGTTCTTCGGGGTGCTGTTCCCAGGCGAGATCGCGGTCATCCTGGGAGGCGTGCTCGCCTTCCAGCACCGCGTGGACCTGGGAGCGGTCATGGCGGTCGCGGTGGTCGGCGCGGTCGTCGGCGACACCGTCGGCTACCTGGTCGGCAGGCGTTGGGGCCGGCGCATGCTGCACGGCTCGCTGCGCCGCTTCGTCAAGGCGCACCACCTGGACCAGGCGGAGGCGTTCCTTGGCCGGCACGGCGGCAAGGCGGTGTTCTTCGGCCGCTGGACGGCGGCGCTGCGGGCGCTGATCCCTGGTCTTGCCGGCATGTCCGGGGTGAGCTACCGGACCTTCGCGATCTGGAACGTGCTCGGCGGCGGGCTGTGGGCGGCCACCTTCGTGCTGGTCGGCTTCGTCGCCGGCGAGGGCTGGCGCAAGGTCGAGGAGATCGCCAAGCGGGCCAGCCTGGTGCTGCTGCTGATCGTCGTCCTGGTGGCCGGGATCGTGCTGGCCGGCCGCTGGATCGCCCAGCACCCCGAGCGGGTCCGCGCCGCCATCCAGCGGCAGCTCGAGCGTCCGGTGGTGGCGCGGCTGCGCGCCCGCTACGAGCGCCAGCTCGCCTTCCTGGCGCGGCGGCTGCGCCCCGGCGGCGCGCTCGGCCTGTCGCTCACGCTCGGCCTGCTGGCCATCGCCATCGCCGGCTGGACCTTCGGCGCGGTCGCCCAGGCGGTGCTGGCCAGCGAGGACCTGACCCAGTTCGACGGCTTCGTGCAGCACTTCTTCAGCGGCCACCGGGAGCCCTGGCTGACCACCGTGCTGCACGACGCGGTCGGGCTCGGCGGCGCGGGGCTGCTGCTGGCCATCGGCCTGGCGGTCGGGCTGGGCTTCCGGCTCGCCAGGGGGCGCTGGCAGCCGCTGCTGCTGCTGCTCGGCGCGTACGCCGGCTCGGAGCTGCTGGCGCTCAGCGTCGACGCGCTGGTCAAGCGGCCCCGGCCGCCGCGGCCGCTGGTGGCCGCCGACGGCTTCGCGTTCCCCTCCAGGGAGGCGACCGCCGCCGCGGCGCTGTACGGCATGCTGGTGGCGCTGGCGGCGATCGCGACCAACCGCTGGTCGCTGCGGGTGGCGGCGGCGACCGGCGCGATGCTGACGCTGGCGCTGCTCGGGCTCGGCCAGGTCTACCTCGGCGCCAACTGGCTGAGCGACGTGCTCGGCGGCTACGCGCTCGGCGGCCTCTGGCTGTTCGTGCTGCTCACGATGGTCCACACCCTGCTCGGCTGGCGGGCCTCCAGCCGCGGGGGGCGCACCGAGCGGGCCGAAGTCAAGGCTTGACCTGCCCGGGCGACCCACCCCACCATGGGCACAGTCTCCGGAGGGTTGCCTCCCCGGAACGCGGGTAGGACTCCCCCAGCTGAGCAAGCTCGACGCGACCGGTCACGATCTCACAGGAGCGGCGGCGAATGACCAACAGCCCCCACCGCGCCCTGCTGCCCCGGGCGGCGCGAGCCACGCTGGCCGGCGCCGGCTTATAGCCGCGCCACCGGCGCGTCCCCGCTGAGCCACCGCTTCCGCCTCGGCCCCCACGCGCCCTGATCGCTTCCCCTCGACCGTTCCCAACCCTGCAAGCGCGACGGCCCTGACCCGGCCCCCTGCAGGGGAGAGCCCACCGTGCCGAGCCAGCAGATCAAGACAAAGGAGACAGCAATGGTCATGGTGCCTCGCAAGCGTCCCGGCAAGCCCGCCGCCACCAAGCGGCCGGCCGTCAGGGTCGTCAAGTCCTCCTCCAAGTCGTCCAGGGCCGCCGCCGGCCGGGGCGGGACCCGCCCGCGCGCCCGGGACCGCCGGGGGCTGCCGGTACTGATGGGCGCCTACCTGGCTGGCGCCTGCGTCGTGCTGGCCGCGGTGTTCCTGGCCTTCCCGCACCGCTCCGGCGGGCCGCCGGCGCCGGGCGGCCACACCTGGGACTACCAGCTCGAGACGGTCGCGCTCCAGGGCAGGGGGCTGCTCAACGCCTATGCCCGCGGGGCGGTGCGGACCACCGCCTGGCTGGCCCGAAGTTCGATCGAGCGCCAGCGCGACGTCCACCGGCTCAACCTGCTCGAGTACCTGGCCGGCGAGCCCGCCGCGGCCGCCACCGGCCGCTTCGTCGCCGCGCACCGCCTGGCGCTGGAGGGCGGCACCATCGCGCTGCTGGTGGGCCTGGCCGCCTACGGCCTGCTGCGCCGCCCGAGGGGGCTTGGCTGGCTGGTGGCGGTGCTGGCGCTGCTGGCGGTCACCGCGGTGGTCACGCGGCCGGTGAGCGCCAGCCGCCTGGCCGGCCAGGCCGGTGTGGCGGTGCCCAACCTGGTGCTGCGCGCCGCCGTCCAGGGCGACCCGACCCAGGAGCTGCGCGGCGGCACCCAGCAGGTCCAGGAGGCGCTCGCCGGCGGCTACTGGACCGCCTTCGTCGCCGAGCCGCTGTCGCGGCTGCAGACCGGCACCGCGGTGCTGGCCGACGCGCCGCCGACCCGCAAGCCCGGCGTGCTGGGGTTCCTGCGCGGCAGGATCGGCGCGGTCAACGACTGGGCCGTGGGCCGCCACGGCGTCGAGCGGTCGGTGATCTCGACCTTCGCGGTGGTGTACGTGCTGCCGTTCGCGCTGGTGCTGTGCGCGCTGGCGATGCTGGCCACCTGCGCGCAGGCGCTGCTGTTCCTGCTCTGCCTGGCGGGGCCGGTGGCGCTGGCGGCGGCGGTCGAGCCGCGCTGGCGCCGGGGGGTGCTGCGCTGGTGGCTGGTGCCGCTGGCCGGCGCGGTCGTGCTGCTGTCGGCCACCGCGCTGGTCTCCTTCCTGGTGGTGCGCACGGCCGAGCTGCTGCACGCCTCCGACGAGTACGCGGGCCTGCTGCTGGCGGGCTCGGTCTGGCCGGTCCTTGGCGGCGCGCTGCTGGCCCGCCGTTTCGTCCGCCGGCGCCGCGCCGCCCGCCGCCGGCCCATCGTGGTGCGTGGAGGTGCCGCATGAGCGCCCAGCGTCGTCACCAGCTCCGCGACCACCTCGGCCGCTTCACCAGCCCCGGGACCGCCGGCGGCGGGCGGGGCCGTGGAACCGGCGGGAGGCGCTCCGGGACCGCCGGCGCAGGCCCGGGGCGCGGGCCGGGCGGGCCGCTGCGGGCGGTGCGCAGGCGCCTGGGGCGGGTTCCCGGGCTGGTGCTGGCGGCGCTCCGCGGTGAGCTGGCGCGCCGGCTCTACCGGCTGGCCGTGGTGGCGGTCGCGCTCGGGGTGGCGGTGGTGCTGCTGTACCAGCACGGCGACAGCCCGGCCGCGCTCGCGGGCACCGCGCAGGCGGCCTCGGCGGCCTCCGCGGCCCGGCCGGCGCTCCCGCCGGGGGCCAGCACCACCAGCACCACCAGCTCGACCACCTCGCCGCCCGCCGGGCCGGACGGTGCCGCGCCGCCGGCGGCCCAGCCGGCCAAGCCGACCAAGCCGGCGGACGTGGCGGCCGCCTGGTACGCGGGCCGCAAGCACCTGGGGGCCCGCCAGGTCCGCCCGCTCCAGCAGGACAAGCTCTCCAACCGGGAGGTCCGCGTCCTGGTCCTCGCCGACCGTGGCGACGGCCGGCTCGACACCGCGCTGGTCACCGTCCGGCGCGACGCCAAGGGAAGGTGGGCGGTCCCATGAGCGTGCGCCTCAAGCTGGCCGGCGGGGGAGTGGTCGCCGTGCTGCTGGTCCTCGCCCTGCTCGGCGGGATGGCCTCGCCGGGCTTCTCGATCGCGGGCGCGCCCGCCGCGGTCGGCCGCGCGGTGGCCAGGGTCGTGCTGCCGCCGCGGCCGGCCCCCGCCGCGGCCGGCATCCCGCCGGGCCCGACCGTCGAGGCGAGTGCCTTCGCGCTGGCGGATATTCCGTCGGGGTATCTGGGCCTGTACATCCAGGCCGCCCACACCTGCCCCGCACTCACCTGGCAGCTGCTGGCCGGCATCGGCAAGGTCGAAACCAACCACGGCCGCACCCCAGCCC
>WNGF01014635.1_pt1 | contig 11230 bp, 11 predicted proteins | sample 5400641 | NCBI WGS metagenome assembly WNGF01 (sample SAMN13153371, study PRJNA577476) | soil metagenome | isolation source: 80 cm soil or saprolite under grassland replicate 2 | place: USA:California | collected 2016-06-15 | reverse complement strand
TCGTTGTTTCGACAGCGATTAAACATGGCGTGGCCGTCCCCGCGTTTTCCGCCTCACTCGCTTACTTCGACAGTTATCGCTCCGCCCGTCTTCCAGCAAACCTGCTGCAAGCGCAACGCGATTTCTTTGGCGCGCACACCTACGAGCGCATCGATAAGCCCGGAGTTTTTCACACCGAGTGGGCGGAGCCGGAGAAAAAAACAGCCGAAAAACCGACCCAACCGAAAACGCCGCCGCCGCATCACGCAGGGGAGTAGCTGTACGCGCCGCGCGTTGGGCAGCACGCACGCTTCGCACAGCGCAGCGGCTACAGATCATCTAAAATCGTGTGACTCACTTCCAACAAGCTGTTCGTGCGCGAGCGGTCTGATGTCGCGGGCTTTGATCAAAACAACGTTGTCGGAATTTTGCACTTCGCCTTCAATAAGCAGGAAGGTCTCCTCAATGATCACGAGCCGAAACCATTCGAATAAGTCGGGCTCGACAATCGCATTTGAAACGCCGGTCTCGTCTTCCAAACTGATAAACACAAATCCTTTCGCTGTGCCGGGACGTTGCCGGCAAATCACGTTGCCAGCGATCTGCACTGTGGCGCCATGCCGCGCCTGCGGAAGATCGATCGCGCGCCAAATGTTTGGCAAATTTTCGCGCAGCAGTTTCATCGGATGCGGCCCGGTAGTCAGATTCATGGTCTCGTAATCGGCCTTCACACGCTCAGGTAAAGTCATCCGGGTCAAAGGCGAGTCATCCCGAGCAGAGCGAGGGACCTCACAAGGGCCCCTAGAACATCTGCAGTTCATTGTGTGACCCAAGCTTCGTGGGTGTGGCCCTTCGCTTCGCTTAGGGTGACAGACGGTGTGTGTGAGCAAATCGTCGTGCACCGTCTCTTCTACGCGCCACATCGCTGCGCGGCGATGTTTGGAAAAACAATTCAGCGCGCCCAATTCTGCTAACGTGCGGAATTCGTCTTTCGAGAGCGCGACACGCCGTTTGAAATCGTACAGTGATTTAAATTGTCGATCTTGGCGTTGCCTGACGAGTTCTTCGACATGTTTCTGCCGCAATCCGTTCACGACGCAAAATCCGAGTCGGACGGTGTTGTCATCAACCACTATGCAGCGCCAATCCGAGTGCGCGACGCAAACCGGTTTGATCTTCAGTCCATGCCGCTGCGCATCCTTCACAATCGTCGCCGGCGTGTAAAAACCCATCGGCTGATTGTTTAACAGGCTGGCACAAAATTCGGGCGCGCGATGCACTTTTAAATACGCACTGCCATAGGCGAGAATAGCGAAACTGATCGCGTGCGATTCGGGAAACCCGTAAAGCGCAAACGACGAGATCGACTGAATGATTTTCTCAATTTTGTCTGGCGCGACACCTTTGCATTCCATGGCCGCGCGCAATTTCATGCAGACTTTGTTCATTCGTTCTTCGGACCGATGAAAACTCAGCGCACGTCGCAACTCTTCCGCTTGATCGCCGGAAAAATCGGCCATGACCATAGCGATCTTCAGCATCTGTTCCTGAAAAAGCGGCACGCCGAGCGTGCGTTCGAGCACTGGCTTCAAGCGCTCGTCGAAGTAAGTCACCGGCTCCTTGCGAGCGCGGCGAGCGAGGTACGGATGGACCATGTCGCCCTGGATCGGACCCGGGCGAATGATCGCCACTTCGATCACCACATCGTAAAAATATTCGGGCTTCATGCGTGGGAGCGTCGCCATCTGCGCGCGACTTTCGATTTGGAAGACGCCGATCGTGTCCGCGCGCTGCATGATTTCGAAAGTCGCCGGGTCGTCTTTTGGAATGTGCGCCAGATCGAGAGGCCGCCCGCGCTCGCGGCAAAGCTCCAGCGCATCCTGCATCACTGACATCATCCCGAGCCCGAGCAGATCGACCTTCACAATGCCAAGGTCTTCACAGTCGTCCTTGTCCCATTGCGCAACGACGCGCCCCGGCATGGATGCGTTCTCTAATGGCACGAACGAGCTGAGTTTATTCTGACAAATAATTATGCCGCCGGAGTGCTGCCCAAGGTGCCGTGGCAAGCCGTAGATCGCGTGATACAGCCGAATGAATGCCGGCATGCGCGGATGATGTTTCGGTAATCCGGCCGCATCGATCTGCGCTTCCAATTCCATCGTATGCGGGAAATCGCCGTTTGCGAACAGATGCGAGAAGCGATCGATAGTGCTCGGCGAAAAGTTCAGCGCTTTGCCGATTTCGCGCGCGGCGCTGCGTCCGCGATAGCTGATCACGTTTGCAGTCATCGCCGCGCCGTGTTTGCCGTAGCGTCGATAAATTTCCTGGATCACCGCTTCGCGGCGTTCGCCGCTGGGAAGATCAAGATCGATGTCCGGCCAGCCTTTGCGGCTCTCGTTCAGGAATCGTTCGAACACCAGATGATTTTCCACTGGATCAACCGGCGTGATTCCCAGGCAATAACAAACCGCGCTGTTGGCGGCGCTACCCCGGCCCTGGATCATGATGTTGTGTTCGCGACAGAAATTCACGATGTCCCAGACAATCAAGAAATACCCGGGGAACCCGAGCTTGCTTATCAGCGCGAGTTCTCCCTCGAGTTGACGTTTCACTTTCGCGCTGATGGCTGCGTAACGCTGTTGCGCACCGAACCAGACGATCGTGCGTAAAAATGAATCCATTGTGTGACCAGCCGGCACCGGATACTCGGGGAATTCATAGCCGATGTTTTCCAGGGAAAACGTGAGCCGCTCGGCCAGCCGGGACGTGTTTTCAATTGCTTCCGGTAAATCGCGAAAGAGATCGCGCATTTCCTGTTCACTCTTTAAATGGCGTTCGGCATTTTGCGTCAGCAATTTTCCGGCGACGTCGAGGTGCGTGTGCTCGCGAATGCAGGTAAAAACGTCCAGGACCTCGCGTCCGTACGGCCGTACGGCTTCGCATATTGCACGCCATTCGTGGCGATAAGCGGCAAGCGATATGCACGCGCTAGATCGACAAGCTCGCGATTGATGCGTTCCTCGCCGCGAATGAAATGCCGTTGAATTTCAACGAAAACATTTTCGCGGCCGAAAACAGCGATCAGAATTTGGAGACGATCATTCGTCTGGGGATCGCGGGCGCCCCGCCCGCTCTTTTCGGCGCCCCCGCCGAAAAGTTCCGAAGGCGTGTCCCGGGAGGCGCGTGACACAGCGGGCGAGGCGCCCGCGCTCCCCGGTCCAAACAATGCCACTAATCCCTCTGCAAATTCCGGTAGCTCGTCCCAACGCACTGCGCATTTGCCTTTTTCGCTCCGCAAATGCGCCTGGGTCAGCAGTTCGCAGAGATTTTTGTAACCACTGCGATTTTCGACCAGCACGGGCAGAACGCTGCCGTTTTCCATCGACAATTCACAGCCGATGATTGGGCGCACGTTGTGCTCCCGTGCGGCGACAGAAAATCGTTGCGCTCCATAAACGCCGCCGCGATCGAGCAACGCCATTGCCGGCATTTCCAGTTCGGCCGCGACTTCAGCTAACTGCTCCGGGAACGAACCGCCTCGCAAAAAGCTAAACGCGCTGCACGTATGTAACTCGATGTAGCTCATGCATGTCATCCTGAGCGCAAGCGAAGGACCTCTCCTACGAAGCTTGGATCACGCTGGAGACTAAGAGCGCTCGATTGTGCTTGTGTGAGATCTCTCGCTCCGCTCGAGATGACAATTTCAGTCATACACCCCATCCACCTTCCAAGTTCCCCCTGCCGCGCCGTAGCTCTGCGAAGGCGGGTCAGCTTCATGAAGACGAACCAAATCTTCATCCAACTGCAGATCCCATTCGGCGCGCGCCCAGGATTTTTCGTCCCACCAATTTCCGGAAAGGAAATACGGCCCGCGTTGATTGATGACTTTTCCAGAAATTTCCGCACTGCGAACGTGTGCGAAGGTATCTTCATCCAATAAGAGTGATGCAGACACTGCCGGCCGAAATCTTCGCAGCGCAACCCGCTGCCATGTTGCAAGAGGCCCCCTCACCCTCCCCTCTCCCTCAGGGAGAGGGGATTCCTTCTCCCCGGGTGGGGGAGAGGGTGAGGATGAGGGGTGCTCATTGGAACTCCATGCGAATGGCTCCATGCGAAATGCATCCGGCCGATGCGTTTCTTCCAAAACCGGAGTTCCGATCCGATCGGCGCCAAGAAGAGCGATCAAACGCGCAAGCGTTTCTGATAATTGATGTGGATTGCGCAGTGTCATTTCAAATAATCCAAATTGTTCCCTGGCAGGTTTAATCGACTGCGCACTCAGCGCGACAGCAACGATCGGATGTTCCGATCGAAAATTTTCCAGATGCGTCTGGAGCATGCGGAAGAGAAGATCAACATCGTTGGTCGGCTGCGGGATTTTGAAAACGCGTTCGTAAATTTGTTTGTTCGCGAACGTGATCCGAAGGGTTAGTTCTTTTGCGACCAGATAGATCGCGTTTAACCGCACTGCGAGCTGCTCCAAGAAACGACGCAGTATGAACAGCAGCGGCTCGGCTGTTTCAATTTGATTTTCAAATTCGAAGCTCTCCTCGAACAGTTCAGGGGGACGAACCAGTTTGAGCACGCGATTGAATTGCCCATTCGCCCGCTCCCACATTCGTATCGCTTCGGGCCCAAGTCGCATGCCCAACTGCTCCCTATCCAGCGCCGCCAGCTGGCCAAGCGTATGGATTCCCCACTTGTGGAGAATCGCGAAGATTTCCTGCACCTCCATCTGCCTTTCCATGCAGGCAATCTACGGCAAAGAGGCCTATATGTTCAAGTGAACAGTTTACTAGATAATTTCGACCGGACATTTCGGCAGCGCTTGCATGAACGCGCGGCCGTAAGGCCTGGTCACGATGCGGTTGTCGAGAATTACGATGATGCCGCAGTCGCTCTTCGTTCGAATCAGGCGGCCGACGCCTTGTCGAAGTTTCAGGATCGCTTCCGGCAGGGAATATTCAATGAACGGATCGCCGCCGCGCGCCTCGATCAACTCGAGTTTCGCTTCGATGAGCGGATGATCGGGCACGGCAAACGGCAGGCGCGTAATGATCACATTTGAAAGCGCCTCGCCTGGAACATCGACGCCGCCCCAAAAACTGTCCGTTCCAAAGAGGACACTGCGCGGCGTTGATTTGAATTGCTCAAGGAGCTTGCTTCGCGGCGCGCCCGCTCCCTGCATGAGAAGGTTCATGCCCTTGTTCACAAAAAATTTCTGCATCGCGCCTGCCACCTGCTGCATGTCGCGGTAATTCGTGAAAAGGACAAAGGCGCGCCCATCGGTTTTTTCGACGAAATGCGCGATCCACCGCTCCAGCTCTTTCTGATAGGCGGCGTCGCGCGGGTCGGGCATTTTCTGCACGACGAACATTTTCATTTGCCGTTGAAAATCGAACGGGCCGCCGAGCTGCAACGGTTCTGCCTCGGTCGCGCCGGTGCGCTCACGAAAATACGCGAGGTCCGCGCGGCCTACCGCCAGCGTGGCGCTGGTCATGACACAACAGCAGTTCTGGCGAAAGAGCATGCGTCGTAGCACCGGCGCGAGATCGACAGGCGCGGCATTGAGAGCGAGGAACCGCTCCGTTTTACCGGTGCGCTCGACCCAGTAAACATGCTCCGGCGCGCTTTGCTCGAGAAAAATGGCGATGCCGTCCCGCGCGTCGCGGATGCGCCGGCCGTATTCCTGCAGCTCGGCTTTCAAAATTTCGTCGTCGGCGCGTTTCACCACTTCGGCAATTCGCGCCTGAAGCGCGGTCAGCCGGCCGGTGATCGTATCCGGAACAAAATCGACATCACGGACGCGAAACTCGCGGCCTTTGCGAAAATCTGATTTCACCTCGACTGCGCCGAAAAATTTCTCAACGTCGTCAATCAGCTCCGCCGCGAGTCGGACCCCGGCCGCATCGCGCATCACAGTGAACAGCCCTTTGCGCGTCCGCGCGTTGTAGAGGCGCTGGATTGTCGATCGCAGCCCGTATTGCGAGACGCCGATCCCGATCTGCCTGGACGCGACCTGCTCGACCGTATGTGCTTCATCGAAGATGATGAAATCATTTGGAAAAAGAAACCCGCTCTCGCGCTCTATCTGTACATCCGGCGAGCCGAGCGATATGAAGAGCAAGGTGTGATTTAGCACGATCACGTCCGCGGCCAGTAAACGTTTGCGTGCCTGCTGATAAAAACAGCGCGGATTCTGTCCGCACGTTTTTTGGGTGCAGATATGCGCTTCGCTGCAAACCTGTGCCCAAACTTTTGGATCCGGCTCTGCGGACAAATCACTGAGCGATCCGTCTCGCGTCGTGCCGGCCCATTCCGCCAGGCGCTGCAATTCGCTTTCCTCAGGTCCTGTGAAAAGTTCCTTCGCGCTTTGCAAGGCGCGCTCAAGCCGGCGCGGGCAAAGATAATTTTGCCGGCCTTTCATTAACGCCGCTTCAAACTCAACCGGCAGCACTTTTTTCAAAATCGGAATGTCTTTGTGTAGCAGTTGTTCCTGGAGATTAATCGTGTGCGTTGAAACGATCGCCTTTTTGTGTTGCTCCAGCGCAAACAGGACCGCTGGCACGAGGTAAGCCAGCGATTTGCCCACGCCCGTTCCCGCTTCGATTACCAAATGGCGCTCTTCCTCCAGTGCTTGCGCCACGTGCGCCGCCATTTCCTGTTGCTGGACGCGGAACTCGAAATTTTTCGCCTTGGACAATGGCCCGTTTTCAGAAAAAAACGCGCGGACTCGTTCGACAAATTCGCTGGTTACAACGTTTTTTAGCGCAATCATGGCGGCGAAGAACAAATGACGAAGCACGAAATCCGAATGACGAACGAAGCCCAAAGGACGAATGACGAAGAACCGACACGGCAATCCTTTGTCATTTGATTATTCGTCATTCCTTCGAGCTTCGTCATTCGGATTTCGAATTTCGCTGTGCTATGGCATGTGCCAGTTGATTTGACTACGTTAATTCGAACGGGACTGTCTAAATCACAATGCGGCTCTTGGATCGATACGTCATTCGGAATTTCTTGCAGGTTTACTTTTATTGCATTGCTGGCTTCATTTCGATCTGGCTCATCTTCGATGTCAGCGACAATATTTCGACCTTCATTGACCAGCACGTCGGCCTTCGCCTTGTCATTCGGTACTACGCCACACAGATCCCGCAGGTTTTGATCATTCTGCTGCCGGTTTCGCTTCTTTTGTCGGTCCTTTTTACGTTGGGTCGAATGTCGCGTGCGAACGAAATCGTTTCCATGCTCACCGCAGGCGTAAGTCTTCCTCGCGTTCTGCGGCCGTTGATCGGCATAGGACTGCTCACGGTGGCGGCAACTATGGCGCTCAACTATTCGCTGGCGCCGCATGCGGAACTGGCGCGCAAAATGTTCATTGCAGAGGTGCAGGCGCGTCCCGGTCGTTACATCCAGGGGCAAATTTTCCGAAATCGAACCGATTCGCGCACCTGGTTTATTCAGAATTTTCTCCCCCGCAGCAATACGTTTAACAACGTCCAGGTGCTGCAACAGGACGCCAACGATAACATCGTTACAAATTATGTTGCGACTCGCGCCTTTTACCGCCCGGAAACGAAAACCTGGGAATTGGAGAACGTGAAAGTCGTTCATTATGATCACGCGGGAAATATCCTTGACGAACAGATTTATCCTTCGCTCAAGATCGAGCACTGGAGCGAAACCCCGTTCCGACTCGGCAGCGCAAATGAACGGGCGGAATTCCTAAGCCTGCCCGAACTCCGAGAGTATTTGCGTTTCAACGCGGACTTTCCCGCGACGCTGCTCGCGCCGTTTCGCACGCATCTGCAGTATCGCCTTGCCTTGCCGTGGACCTGTTTCGTTGTTGTTTGCATTGCGGCCCCGCTGGGAATCGGCTATTCGCGCCGGGGCGTGTTATCGAGTGTTGCGGCTGCGGTTTTTCTTGTTTTTTCAATGAACTTCCTCGTTCACCTTTTTCTTGCGCTGGGCGAAGGCTACCGCGTACCTGCATGGATCGCCGCGTGGACACCGAACATTCTTTTCATGGCGATTGGGCTCTACCTGTTGTATCTGCGGGCCTCTAATCGCGAGCCGCCCAGCTTTCATCTTTTCACTGCGCGACGTATAGTTGCGCAATGAGTCCTCTCCCAAACGAATGGGCGATCAAGCATCGGGCAGACTTGTGCGCCGTGACTCGTCGGCCGTTTGTTCCCGGCGAATATTTTTACACGCTGCTGTATCATGACGCCGATGGCTATCGGCGTGAGGACTTAAGTGAAGAGGCGTGGCGAAGGCGGAATGAAAACATTCGGCCGTTTTCATTTTGGAAATCACGTTACGAGCCGTTGCCGCAAAAAGACACCGAACCTATGGCTAAAGAAAATGCGGAGCAACTCTTCCGCCGTTTGATGTCGTCGAATAATCCGCCCGCAAACGCCTGCTACGTCCTCGCCGCGATGCTCGAACGCAAACGCATCTTGAAACAAGTGAAGACAGAAAAGAGCACGAATGGGCCCGTTCTCATTTACGAACAGGGCACAACGGGCGACGTATTCGTCGTGCCCGATCCACAATTGCGCCTCGACGAGTTGGAGACCGTACAAAACGAAGTTGCTCAGTTGCTCCAGGGCGCGACAAAATCTGAGTAAAAAGGAAATGTAACCTCGCCATGACTACAGAAACAGCCGCCGTCAATTACAAGATCGGTAACGAGCGCCTGATCAGCGTTACCGAAAGAGCTGCGCGCAAGCTAGCCTCGCTGCTTGAACAGAAAGGCAAACCAGAGGGCGCGTTGCGTCTCAAGGTGGTCGGTGGAGGCTGCTCCGGCCTGCAATACGTTATGGACTTGGTGGATGGCCCGAAAGAGCGCGACATCCTCGTGCCAACGCAAAATGTCCGGCTCCTTGTCGATCCAAAGAGCGCTCTTTTCGTCAGCGGTTCGGTGCTCGATTACAGCGAAGACCTGCAAAAAGGCGGCTTTAAGGTCACCAACCCAAACGCCGTTGCTCACTGCTCGTGCGGGGAAAGTTTTGCCGTCTGATCCGAGAACGTCTCCCAGCTGTCGCATTCTAGCCGCCACTCTTCTTCTTTACTGCCTGGATTTCCGCCACAACCTCCTGCTGCATCCGCTTCATTGCTTGCATCATCGGGTGCATCATTTGCTGCACTTCCGTCATCATGTTTTGCATCACCACCGGCATCTTGTTAATCAGAGCCTGACCCGCTGGTGTTCTATAAAATGCAATCAACCCATCCACTTCTTCTTGCGTAAAGGATTTCTGATAAACGCGCACGTACATCGGCTCTAACTTATTCCAGTCGAGCACTTCCTTCATCGCAGTCATCATTTCAGCTGACGTCTTTCGATGTGTTTTTGTATTTCCGGAGTGATGTGCTGGCCCTGGGTCGCCTGCGCGACGGCTTGTTTCATGTAGGAGTCCATTTGCGCAATCATCGAATCGATCAATTTGTGAGCCTGGCCTAGCTCCAATATTTGTTTAATGGAAGCTTCGCTAGGCGGATTATTATCCGCCGCGGCAACTACCGAAAACGCAACTGCACAAGAAAAAGCGACAACGGTCAGAGTTCGTTTAGTCATAGGCAGCCAAAATAATGAATCGATTGCGGCGTAAAAGCTTAAACTTCCTGCCATTCGATTGTAACTGCTGACTTTGGACCGATGAATCAAAGGCAAGAACTACACCTTCATGATCTCGGCTTCCTTGTGCTTGAGATGATCGTCGATGGATTTAACGAACCGGTCAGTGAGCTTTTGCACTTCAATCTGAACATCGCGCAAGCCGTCCTCGGTTAGTTCGCCGGCGGCCTTTAGCTTCTTTGCTTGGTCGAGCGCCGCGTGCCGATTCGCGCGCACACGCACACGGGCTTCCTCGGCCATTTTACCCAGCGAACGCACAAGTTCTTTTCGACGTTCTTCTGACAGTTCCGGAATTGGCAGCCGAATGATCTTACCGTCAACCGCAGGCGTAATGCCGATCTTCGATTCCTTCAACGCTCTCTCGATGTCCGCCACTGTGCCAGCGTCGAACGGTTGAACAACAAGTAAACGCGACTCCGGTGTCGTGATCAAAGCGAGCTGCTTGAGTTTCATTGTCGAGCCGTAAGCATGCACGTCTACATTTTCCACCAGGCCAGGCGAAGCTTTGCCCGTGCGCACCGCGGCAAACTCGTGCACCATGTAATCGACGCTTTTTTCCATCGACATCTCGGCTTCGAGAAGAATGTCATCTCTGCTCATGGCGTCTGAATTTTTACGTCCGCTGAGGGCTCGTCGCAAACGAGGGTGCCAACTTTGCGCCCCAGCACGGCGTCTCGAATGCTACCGGGCTTGTACATATCGAACACGACAATCGGGATCCTGTTATCCATGCAAAGGCTGAACGCGGTCGAGTCCATGATCTGCAAACGTCTTGCAAGCGCCTCGGAAAAAGTGAGCCGGTCGAATCGTCGCGCGTCCGGGTGCTCGTTCGGATCACGATCATAGACGCCGTCAACCTTGGTCGCTTTCAAGATGACATCAGCGCGAATCTCGCTCGCCCGCAGGGCGGCGGTCGTGTCGGTCGAAAAGTAAGGATTGCCGGTGCCGGCAGCGAAAATGACAATGCGACCCAGCTCTAGATGACGAATAGCGCGCCCGAGGATGAACGGCTCGGCAACATTTCTCATATCAATGGCGCTCTGCACGCGCGTCTCCACGCCCATTTGGTCGAGGGTGCTGCGTAGCGCGAGCGCGTTGATGACGGTGGCCAGCATGCCCATGTAATCGGCCGTGGTGCGATCCATCCCGCGGTGCGAGGCAGAGAGGCCGCGCCAGATGTTGCCTCCACCGATCACAACCGCCACCTGCACGCCGAGGTCGCGCACTTCTTTCATGCGTTCGGCAATCTCACGCACGACCGTGAGCGAAATATTGTCCCGGGCGCCGCGCTCCTGCATCGCTTCACCGCTTAGCTTGAGCACGATGCGCTCATAAACTGGTGCTTCCTTCTGCATCCTCGACCATCATCACGCAAACACGCGGGTCTTGGAAAGCAAAATGGTAAGGCTGTAGCCGCCGCGCTGTGGGCGGCGTTGCGCGCAGCTGGCAAATTCCCTGGTGCCACGCTTCGCACAGCGAAGCGGCTTGTATCTTGGCATTTGAGCCGATGTGCTGCAAAACAGTGCGGCTGCGAGATCCTCGAAGCGGCTGGTCCTGGCCCAAGGCCAGGGCCGAGTTGTAGTTTGATCCGCAGCCGCGCAG
>WNGF01019426.1_pt1 | contig 11232 bp, 8 predicted proteins | sample 5400641 | NCBI WGS metagenome assembly WNGF01 (sample SAMN13153371, study PRJNA577476) | soil metagenome | isolation source: 80 cm soil or saprolite under grassland replicate 2 | place: USA:California | collected 2016-06-15 | reverse complement strand
CAGATCCGTCGCGAGCTGGACGACATGCAGCAGGCGTTCGCGAGCGTCGCGCGCGTGCAGGAGCTCTTCCGGATCGCGCCGCGACTCCGCGATGGCCGGCGCCCGCTCGCGCCGGGCCCGCTCGGCGTGGAGCTCGACCACGTCTCGTTCGCCTACGACCGCGAGCCCGTGCTGCGCGACGTCTCGCTGGAGGTCGCACCGGGCCGCGTGCTGGGGCTCCTCGGCCGTACCGGCAGCGGGAAGACCACCGTGGCGCGGCTGCTCGTCCGCTTCTACGACCCCGCGGCCGGCGTGGTCCGGCTCGGGGGGATCGATCTGCGCGACACGCCCATCGACGACATCCGCTCGCGCGCGACCCTGGTCACGCAGGACGTGCAGCTGTTCCATGCGACCGTGCGCGACAACGTCACCTTCTTCGACCGTTCGGTCGACGACGCGCGCGCGATCGCCGCATTCGAGCGGCTCGGATTGGGCGACTGGCTGCGTGCGCGCGCCGGCGGGCTGGACCATGAGCTCCGCGAGGGACTGCTCTCAGCGGGAGAGGCGCAGCTGCTCGCGTTCGCGCGCGCGTTCCTGCGGGATCCCGGACTCGTCATCCTGGACGAGGCGTCGTCGCGGCTCGATCCGGTGACCGAACGCCGCGTCGAGCACGCGATCGAGGCCCTTCTCCGCGGCCGCACGGGCCTCGTCATCGCCCATCGCCTCGAAACGGTCCAGCGCTGCGACGAGATCGCGATCGTCGAGGAGGGCCGCGTCGTCGAGCGCGGCCCGCGTGCGGCACTCGCCGCGGATCCCGCGTCCCGCTTCGCGGCGCTCATCCGCACGGGCCTCGAGGAGGTGCTTGCGTGAGGGTGCGCCGATGAGCACCGCCTGGTTCGTCTGGCGAATGCTCGGCTATCGGCCGTGGCTCTACGCGTTCGACGGCCTCGTGTGGATCGGCGTGTACGGCTCGCGGTTGCTGCCGGGCCTCGTCGCGCAGCGCGCGTTCGACGCACTGGCCAGGCCGGACGGCGCGCCACCGGTCCTGTGGTTCGCCGCGCTGTTCGTCGGCGTCGGCGTGACGCAGGCCGCAGTGTACGTCGCCGGGCTGCTCGTCGACGTCGTGTACCGGTTCCATCTGAGCGCGTTCCTGCAGCGCAATTTGCTCGCGGAGATCCTCCGCCGGCCGGGCGCGCGGGCCCTCGACCGGACGCCCGGCGCGGCGTTGACCGTCTTCCGCGACGACGTCGCGTACGCGGAGAACGGTGTCGACCAGATGCTCGACATGCTCTTCTATCTCATCGTCGCGGCGATCGCGCTCGCGATCCTCGTGCGCGTGAACGCGACGATCGCGCTCTTCGCGTTTCTCCCGCTCGTCGGGGTGATCGCCGTCGCGCAGGCGGCGACTGCGCGCCTGCAGCGCGCGCGAGCCGCGAGCCAGAACGCGACGAGCCGTGTCACCGGCGCGCTCGGCGAGATCTTCGGCGCGGTGCAGGCGGTGCAGCTCGCCCGCGCCGAGCACGGCGTCGTCGAGCACTTCCGCGAGATCGGCGAGGACCGCAGGCGCGCGGTGCTGCGCGAGCAGGCCATCAGCCTGTTCGCGCAGTCGGTGCAGGTGAGCACGGTGCATCTCGGAACCGGGCTCATCCTGCTCCTGGGCGCACAGGCGATCCGCGACGGCAGCTTCACCGTCGGCGACTTCGCGCTCTTCGTGTCGTACCTCGGTTTCGTGACGGAGTCGACCGCCTTCGCCGGCCGGTTCCTGACGCAGGTGAAGCAGCTCGGCGTCTCCGTCGAGCGGATGCTCGCGCTGATCCGCGGCGGCGGCGACCCGCGCGCCGCCCTCGTCTCACGAGCATCGCCCCCTCGCGCCGAGGTCCCGACCGCCGCGACCGAACCGATGCGCACGGTGGACGTCGTCGGGCTGGCGTACCGCTTCGCTCCGGGATCCGGTGGCATCGCCGACGTCTCGTTCGGCCTGCGGCACGGGACGTTCACGGTGATCACCGGACGGGTCGGTGCCGGCAAGACGACGCTCCTGCGCGTCATGCTCGGACTGCTCCCGCGGGATGCTGGAACGATCCGGTGGAACGGCATGGCGGTCGCGGACCCGGCGACGTTCATGGTCCCGCCGCGCTGCGCGTACGTTCCCCAGGTGCCGCGCCTCTTCAGCGCGACGGTCCGCGAGAACATCCTCCTCGGGCTGGCCGAAGATCCGGTCGGGCTCTCCGACGCCATCCGCGCGGCGGCCCTCGATGCGGACATCGCCGCGTTCGAGCGCGGGCTGGACACTCCGATCGGCGCGCGCGGGGTGCGGCTCTCAGGAGGTCAGGTCCAGCGGACCGCGGCGGCCCGCGCGTTCGTGCGGGTCCCCGAGCTGCTCCTCGTCGATGACCTTTCGAGCGCGCTCGATGTCGAGACCGAGCGCACCCTGTGGACGCGCCTCGTCGGATCTTCCCGAGCGACGGTCTTGGCCGTCTCGCACCGCCGGCCGGTCCTTCGTCGGGCCGACCAGATCGTCGTGGTGAAGGACGGCGGGGTCGACAGCGTGGGGACGCTGGACGACCTGCTCTCGAGGTCCGAGGAGATGCGGCGCCTCTGGGAGATCGAGGAGCAGGCCGAGGCGCCCGGGCCGACCTCCCAGTAGCGATCGCCTGTCCGGTTCGTGGGCGCCGCCGGGGGAGGCGCTCGAGCCGCTCCTTTTTTCGGGTGCACACTGGCCTGGCAGCGGGGGCCTAGCCTCTAGATCGTGCACACCATCGAGCCGGCTCGGCTCCAGCCGGGCGTGACGCTCGCCGACATCGACGCGCGAACCCCGACCGGCGCCGCCGCCGATGCGACGGCCGCGCGCCGCATCCGGGGCAAGGCCCTCATCTTCTGGGATCGCTCGGGCCGCCGGCCCGGTAAGAAGCTCGACGCCATCGATACCGACCAGATCACGCCGTCGAAGGACTGCGTGTCCGAGAGCCTCGATCGGCTCGACGAGCGCTGGAAGGCGGGCGCGTTCCGCTATCTCATGCCCAACTTCCGCGCGCGGGTCCAGGCCGGCGAGACATTCGTCATCGCCGGCGACCGGTTCGCGATCGGCAGCTCGCGCGAGATGAGCCCGGCGGGCCTCAAGGCCGTGGCCGAGGAGGCGGGGCGCGAGCTCGTCATCGTCTGCGGCGAGGGACTGGGAGACATCTTCCGCCGGAACGCGCTCAACATCGGGCTCCACGTCGCGCAATCGCCGGAGGCGGTCGCGGATGCGCAGGACGGCGACGAGCTCAGCTTCGACGTCGCCACCCGCCGGATCACGAACGAGACACGTGGCCAGACCTACGACCCGCTTCCCCTGACACCGAAGGAGGAGGACATCCGCCGATCGGGCGGGATCTTCGCGATCGGGAGGCGTGACTTCGCGGCGTCGGTGCGGCGAGTCCCGAGCATCACCTGGCCGGACGACGAGACGGCACGCGGGATGACGACGACCGAACGCATCTTCTGGGCCCACCGGCTCGACCTGGACGCGGAGGCGAAGCCCGGCGCCACGCTGCGCGTCTTCGCGGACCTCCTGCCCGCGTCCGACGGCACGGCCCCGTTCGCGATCCACACGTTCAACCAGATCACCGGCGGCGACACGGTCCGGCCCCGCCAGATCGCGATCGCGAACGACCATTTCGTGTTCACCGGCAAGGAGGCGGACGACAAGCAGACCGCGATCGGCCAGGCGTTCGCCGAGCGACACGGCGTCCGGCGCCCGTACTACGCGACCCCCGGGGATGGCATCTTCCACTTCTACTTCCCGGAGCAGGGGCTCGTGTATCCGGGCCAGATCGTCGCCGGAGCCGACTCGCACAGCCGCGCGTACGGCGCGTACGGCGCGGTCGGGATCGGGGTCGGATCGACGGCGCTCGGCTTCGGCTGGGCGACCGGCTACGTATACCTGACGCTCCCGAAGGCGCGGCGCGTCGTGTTCACCGGGAAGCTGCAACCCTGGGTGAGCGGCAAGGACATCGTCCTCAAGCTGCTCGAGCGCTGGGGCACGAAGCAGTCGCAGGGGATGTCGGTCGAGCTCGTCGACGAGCACCACCAGCTGCCGATCGCCTACCGCAACACGATCGCGAACATGATGGCCGAGGGCGAGGCGCAGAACGGGATCTTCGCCGCCGATGACGTCACCGAGCGGTGGTATCAGGAGCGAGGCATCGCGCTGCCGTATCCGCTCGCCGGCCCGGGGCCCGATGCGCGATACGAGCTGGACGAATCGCTCGACCTCTCCGCGGTCGTGCCGATGATCGCGAAGCCGTTCAGTCCGGGCAATGCGTTCCCCGCGGAGCAGGTGGCGGACGAGCACCTGACCTTCGACAAGGCATTCATCGGCTCGTGCACCAACGGCAGCTACGACGACCTCTTGCAGGCGGCGCTCGTGATCCAGGCCGCGCGCGGCTCTGGTCACGAGCAGGCGGCGACGCCGTTCGTCGTGTTCCCCGGATCCGGCGGGGTGAAGCGCCTGATCGAGCGGCCGGAGCCGCGCCTGGGCGGCGAGTCGATCGGTGACGTGTTCCGGACCGCGGGCGCGGAGATCCGACAGAGCTGGTGCGGTCCGTGCTTCGGCCAGGGCGCCGACGCGCTCGCGAAGGGTGAGCGGGCGATCACGTCGTTCAACCGCAACTGGCAGAACCGGATGGGCGTCGGCGGCGAGGGCTACCTCGCGAGCCCGGCGGTGGTCGCATCGTCCGCGCTCCTCGGGTACATGGCGCCGCCGAGCGCGTTGCGACTGCGCTGGGAACCGGAGCGCTACGGGATCTGACGAATCAGGCACTGTGACCACAATCGGGTATGATGTGGCCCCATGGGCAAGGCCGCGAGATCGATCGGGGTACGCGAGCTGAAGGCGACCCTGAGTCGGCAGCTCCAGGCGGTCCGACGCGGCGAAAGCATCCTCGTGACCGATCGCGGTGAGACGATCGCGCGCATCGTTCCGGCCGGCTTGCCTGCCGGGCTCGTCCAGATGATCCAGGACGGTCGGCTCACCTGGTCGGGACGCAAGCCGACGATTCCCAAGCGACGGCCTGTCCTGCGCGGCCACGGGAAGACGCTCGCCGAGATGGTCATCGAGGACCGCGGCTGACCCTCTATCTGGACAGCAGCGCCCTGGTGAAGCTGCTGATCACAGAGGTCGGTAGCGACCAGGTCGAATCGGCGGCTGCGGCCGCCCGGTCCCTGGCGTCTTCGCGGATCGCGCAGGTCGAGTCGCGGGCCGCCTTGGCTCGGGCGCACGCGCTCGGTCGACTGAGCGCGGCCGACAGACGACGAAGTCTCGACATTCTGGGCCGCATCTGGCGAGACCTCCAAGTGTCCGAGTTCGACGAAGCGCTCTCGGAGGACGCCGGAGCTCTCGTCGAGCGCCATGTGCTACGCGGGATGGATGCGATCCATCTCGCGTCCGCGCTGGACCTCAGGCGCGCGACATCCGAGCCACTTGGCTTCGCGACATTCGACGCGCGCCTGGCCGCGGCCGCGGCGCGTGAGGGCCTGACCGTCGTGCCGCCGCCCTGAGCCCGGCCGGGTCCTCGTCCGATAGCGCTCGTACGCCCGATCGTCGTCAGCCGTCAGAGCGCGTGTAGCTCGCGGACGAGCGGGGCGAACGCGTCCATGGCGCGCTCGGGCAGCGCGTAATAGCTGATGCCCAGACGCTCGCGGCGCGCGATGAGCCTCCGCCGCAGCTCCGCATGCGAGCCATACAGGACGTACGGCGTATCGAGCACGCTCGTCGCGAGCGCCTTGCCGCGCGTCAGCGCGCCGTCGACCAGCGATCGCGGACGGTCGACGACGCCGGCGTCGAACACGATGACGTTCACGTCGATGCGATCGATGCGATCGCCGGCGCCCTGCCTGATCCAGGCGAGCTTGCGCGCGGTCGCGCCCATCGTCGCCTCGGCGACGTGCGGCCGCCCGCGCTCGTCCATCCGGGGCAGCAGCCCGACGCTGTCGGCGTGGCGGGCGGCGAAACGGAGCATCCGGACTCCCCCGCCCGCGATCATGAACGGCGGCCGCGGCCGCTGCACGGGCCTCGGCAGCACGCGCGCATCGCGGACCGTGTAGAAGCGGCCGGTGAAATCAACGGACTCCTCCGTGAGCAGCCGGTCGATGAGCCGCACCGCCTCGAACAGCCGGGCGACGCGCGTCCGCGGCGCGTCGTAACTGAGGCCCAGCATGCGGTAGTCGCGCTTGGCCCAGCCGGCGCCGATCCCGAGCTCGATCCGCCCACCGGAGAGGACGTCGAGCGTCGCGATCTCTTTCGCCAGCAGCACGGGGTTCCGGTAGTCGTTCGCGAGCACGAAGCTGCCCGCGCGCAGCGTCGTCGTCGCGTCGAGCGCGGCCATGAGCGCCGGGACCGGCGCGAGCTGACCGGTCAGGTGATCGGGCATGAGCAGGAGGTCGTAGCCGAGGGCCTCGACCCGGCGGGCGGTGGCCCGCCATTCCGCCGCTGAGCGCGCATGCGATGCCGTGATCGCGAAACGGAACGGCCGCACCGATGCGAGAATGCGCCAACCGGATGAAGACCGCGCGAGAGGCCGCCACGCGACTCGGCCGCGTCGGGGTCTGGCATCACGGGCTCGAGCGACTCACCGCGGCCGAGGCACGCCGCGCCGCGTCGGAGGTCGAGTCGCTCGGTTACGGCGCGCTCTGGGTCCCGGAGTCGCCATCGTCGTCGCGTCGGGGATCGCCAACATCTGGGCTCGCGATCCGGTGGCGATGGCGAACGGCGCGAGGACGCTCGTCGACGCGCACCCCGACCGGTTCCTCCTCGGCCTCGGGGTGAGCCACGCGCCGAGCGTCGAGACCCGCGGCGGTCGGTACCGGAAGCCGCTCGAGCACATGCGCGCGTATCTCGACGCGATGGACAAGGCGCCCTACGTCGGCCCGAACCGCGACGATCCGCCCACACCGCGGGTGCTCGCGGCGCTCGGCCCGCAGATGCTGGAGCTCGCGGCGGCGCGCTCGCTCGGGGCGCACCCGTACTTCGTCCCGATCGAGCACACCGCGCTCGCCCGCGCGGCGCTCGGGCCCGAGCCGCTCCTCGCGGTCGAGCAGGCGTTCGTCCTCGAGACGGACGCGGCGAAGGCCCGGAGCGCCGGTCGCCGGCACACGAAGTACTACCTGCGGCTCGACAACTATCGGAACAATCTGCGCCGGCTGGGCTGGAGCGACGAGGACCTCACCGGCGAGGGCAGCGATCGACTGGTGGACGCGATCGTCGCGTGGGGCGACGAGCGCGCGATCGGCGAGCGCGTCGCCGCCCATCACGCGCGCGGTGCGGATCACGTCTGTCTCCAGCCGCTCGGTGCCGACGAGGCGGGTCAGCTCCGCCGGCTGGCGCCCGCGCTCCTCGCCTGAACGGCCCGGCTCGCGCGGGCCGGGCTGGCTCAGCTCACCGCGACGCGCGTGTGACCCCTCGAGTTGGGTGTCGCGGTTTCGGGCCTGCTCGCTCGCCGGTCGACCCGTCGGTCGCTGCGTGGACATGCGAAGTCGTCAAGTCAGGGGCGATCAAGGATCACAAGCACACAGTCAACCGCAAGACGGTGGCGGCGTTCTGTGCGCGAAATGCGCAAGGTCAGCGCGTAACGGCGAGGGGCCGTTCAGCGGTGGCGGCCGCGAGCGCTCATCACTGACGAGGGCGCCTAGTACATTCCGCCATCGATGCACCGGTCTGGGAAGTGACCTACCGCGTTCGGGCGACGCACATCGCGATCGCCCTCGTGTCCGCGGCCGGCTTGCTCTTCCAAGTCGCCCAGACGCGGCTGTTCAGCGCGACGCTTGGGTACCACCTGACATATCTGGTGATCAGCGTCTCGCTTCTTGGAGTCGGGGCCGGCGCGACGTGCAGCGCGCTCATCGATCGGCGAGACCGGAGGCCGGCGCGGGCAACGCTCGCGGTCGCGCTCGGTGCGAGCTGCCTGCTCGGCCTTGGCGTCCAGACGCACGTTGACCCGTTCCTCGTCGGTCTACCCGCCGTCGTAGCCGCTGCGTATCTTCTCGGCTCGCTCCCGTTCACCTTCGGAAGCTGGATCATCGTTCGCAGTCTGCGCGAGAGGCCGGAGCGGAGCGGCACCCTCTACGCGGCAGATCTCGCCGGTGCGGCGTGCGGCAGCCTCGCCGCCTACCTGGGGATCACGCCGCTCGGCGTCCCGGCGCTCTACGCCGTCGCGGCCACACTCGCCTGCGCCGCCGCGCTCGCGTTCGAGCCACGCTCTCGACCGATGCAGGGATCTTTTCTGGCGTCGCTGATCGCCATCGTGACGCTGTTCTCCTGGAGCGAGGAGATCACACCCCCGCGCATCGGACCGGGAAAGGACACGACCATCCTCAGTGCGAACGTGGCGCATCTTGCGGCGCGGTGGGACCCGCTCGCGCGCGTCGATGTGCTCGAGGCGCGGCCCGCGGGACCGGACGAGGCAGATCGGCCGCTGGACCCCAACGTCTTCTTTGTCGACCGGTCCTATTCGGGGCCCTGGCCGACCGAGATCGGGATGTTCCTCGACCTGGGCGTCGCGACTCCGATCTTGGGGGGCGACGTCTCGGTCCTTCGGTCAAGCCTGATCGCCGCGCCGTATGCGATGCTCCGGGATCCCTCGGTCCTGGTGATCGGACCCGGAGGCGGCATCGACATCCACAACGCGCTCGACCATGGAGCGGCGCGCGTGGACGCGGTCGAGGTCAACCGTTCGGTTGTCGCGCTCATGCGCGGCGCTTTCGCCGCGAGCAGCGGGAACGTGTACTTGCGACCAAGGGTCCGGGTCTTCGAGGACGAGGCGCGCAGCTTCGTTCGCCGCTCATCCGACCGTTACGACCTGATCGCGATGACCGTGGTCGACAGCTTCACGGCCCTCGCGAGCGGGTCGTACGCCCTGAGCGAGAGCTACCTCTACACGGACGAGGCGTTCCGGGACTACTTCGAGCATCTCAGCGAGAACGGTCTCATCGCGGCAGGTCGCTGGTACCGCACGCCGCCGATCGAGATCGTGCGTACGGCGGAGGTGGCGGCCCGGGGTTTCCGCGCGGGAGGCGCCACCAACGTCGAGCGGCATCTCATGGTCTTGCGACAACGCAACTTTGGCCTGGTCATCGCAAGTCGAAGAGCATTCGACCCGTCGACGGTCGACGCGATACGGCGCTTCAGCGACGACCATGGATTCGTCGTCGCGTACGATCCGCTCGCCCCCAGCGAGCCATTCATCTCGGTCATCTCAGACGAAGGTTCGAGCTCGGTGACGGACGATCGACCGTTTTTCTTCGCCGACGAACCGACCTTCCGCGAAGAACGCGACGTCCCGTTCGCCTACAGCATCCTTTACCTCGCGCTCGTCTCATCGGCGAGCCTGGCATATCTGTTCGTGCTTCTTCCGCAGCGGGCGATCGCGCACATCCGACTACGAAGCGCGGCCGCCCGCCGGACCACGATCCACGCTTCGCTCGTCGGGCTCGGGTTCATCGCGGCGGAGATCGTGCTGCTCCAACGGCTCACGCTCTACCTCGGACAACCGGCCTTGGCGCTCTCGCTCGGTCTGACCGGGCTGCTTTTCGGAGCCGCTCTCGGGTCGGCGCTTTCCAGACGCGCGTCTGGCCTACGGCAGGTCGCGATCCTGAGCTCCGTCCTGCTCGCAGCGATCCTCCTCGGACTCGGCACGGTCACAGACCTCACGCTCGACCGACCCCTGCCGATGCGGATCGCCGTGGCGCTGCTCGCCGTTGGCGCGGCCGGTTTGCCGCTGGGTGCCGTGTTCCCCAAGGTGCTTGCGCGCGCCGGCGAGGCCGACGCTCGGCTGGTCCAGTGGGCCTGGGCGGTCAACGGGGCGGCATCGGTCATCGGGTCGATCGTCGCGGTCGCCCTCGCCATTGCGGGGGGATTTACCACCGTCGGGATCGCCGCGGTGCTGTGCTACGTGGCGGTCGGTGGCACGAGCGAAGACCAGGAGCTTGGTCCGCGGGTCCGATGACGCTTCCGGCGCGTCACAACGGTGCCAGCTGATCCATCGGACGTCGTGATCGCCTCACCCCTCCCTGCCCGGCCAGCAGGGTGGCTCGCGCCCCTCAGGAGATCCCAGCTGGCAGGATCGCGCTGGCTCGCGAACGTCGGCGGGGCGGAATTCAGCCGGGCGCGACGCGGTCCACGAGCCGACCGGCGGATCGGCGCTCAGCGCCGGAAGCGGCCGCCGATCTCCGTCACCGGGTAGCCCCATCGGCCCGGATGCGCGGCATCCAGTCGGGTCGTCGAGCCTCGTACGCGGTGATCGCGTCCGCCGCGCGGAGGGTGAGCCCGATCTCGTCGAGTCCTTCGAGGAGGCGCATCCGGGTCGCGTCGTCGAGCGGGAATGGCGCGGCATAGCCGAGGGCAGGCACCTCGACGACGCGTCGCTCCACGTCGACGATCAGCTCGATCGCCGGGTCGGCGGTCACCGCGGCGAGGATCCGGGACACGTCCGGAGCGGGCAGCTCGGCCGTGACGAGGCCGACCGACCGGCAGTTCTGGCGGAAGATGTCGGCGAAGCTCGGGGCGACGATCGCCCGGAACCCGTGGTCCTCGAGCGCCCACGCCGCGTGCTCGCGCGAGCTCCCGCAGCCGAAGTTCGGTCCGGTCACGAGGATCGGTGCCCCCGCGCGCCGTTCGTCGTTGAGGACGAAGGACGGATCGCTCCGCCAAGCCGAGAAGAGCCCGACGCCGTAGCCGGTGCGCTCGACCCGCTTCAGCCAGTCGCTCGGGATGATCTGGTCGGTGTCGACGTCCGCGCGGTCGAGCGGGACCGCCCGGCCGCGCACGACACGCGCGGCGTTCATCGGCCCCCGCCGAGATCCGCGGGCGCCGCGATGTGCCCCGCGATCGCCGTCGCGGCGGCGACCGCGGGCGAGACGAGATGGGTGCGCCCGCCGGGGCCCTGGCGGCCCTCGAAGTTCCGGTTCGAGGTGGACGCGCAGCGCTGCCCCGGCTCGAGCACGTCGTCGTTCATCCCAAGGCACATCGAGCACCCGGCGGTCCGCCATTCGAACCCCGCGTCGAGGAAGATCCGATCGAGGCCCTCCGACTCGGCCTGCGACCGGACCGCCATCGACCCCGGCACGACGAGCGCCCGCATGCGCGGCCGGACCCGCCGGCCTCGCACCACCGCGGCGGCGGCCCGCAGATCCTCGATGCGGCCGTTCGTGCACGAGCCGAGGAACACGGCGTCCACCGCGATGTCGCGGATCGCCGTGCCGGGCCGCAGGTCCATG
>WNGF01012248.1_pt1 | contig 11233 bp, 12 predicted proteins | sample 5400641 | NCBI WGS metagenome assembly WNGF01 (sample SAMN13153371, study PRJNA577476) | soil metagenome | isolation source: 80 cm soil or saprolite under grassland replicate 2 | place: USA:California | collected 2016-06-15 | reverse complement strand
CAAGCCCGATCGCGGCCAAGCCAATGAATAGACGTCTCATCGTGTCCTCCCCCTGGTCCGGCCGGTCACCCGTGCCGGCCGGCTGCATTGTGCTCTCCACTAGCATCGCGGCCAAGCGAAAGTTCGAAAAGGGGAGGGCGAGATGACCACCGTCAAGGCGGCGCTCGTCCAGGTCGCCTGGACCGGCGACAAGGACTCCATGGTCGCCAAGCACGCGAAGTACATCGAGCAGGCGGCGCAGCAGGGCGCGCAGGTCATGTGCCTGCAGGAGCTCTTCTACGGGCCGTATTTCTGCCAGGTCCAGGACATCAAGCACTACTCGTACACGGAGAAGATCCCCGACGGGCCGACCACGAAGCTCATGCAGGAGCTCGCCAAGAAGCACGGGATGGTGCTCATCGTGCCGATGTACGAGGAGGACCAGATCGGCGTCTACTACAACACCGCCGCCGTCATCGACGCCGACGGCAAGTACCTGGGCAAATACCGGAAGACGCACATCCCGCATGTGAACGGGTTCTGGGAGAAGTTCTACTTCCGTCCAGGGAACATGGGCTACCCGGTGTTCGACACGGCGGTCGGCAAGGTGGGCGTCTACATCTGCTACGACCGCCACTTCCCCGAGGGAGCACGCATGCTCGGGCTGCACGGCGCCGAGCTGGTCTTCATCCCGTCGGCGACGTCCCGCGGTCTCTCGATGCACCTGTGGTTCATCGAGCAGACCGCGCATGCGATCGCGAACGGCTACTGGGTCGGGACGATCAACCGCGTCGGGCAGGAGAAGGAGTTCGGACCGAACGAGTACTACGGCTCGTCCTACTTCGCGGACCCACGCGGCAAGATCATCGCGCAGGCGTCGGAGAAGGACGAGCAGCTCCTGGTCGCGGACCTGAACATGGACCTCGTGCGCGAGGTGCGGAACACCTGGCAGTTCTACCGCGACCGCCGGCCCGACATGTACGACGACATGGTGAAGCCTTAACAGGCGGGCTCGTTCCGCGCGCGACCTCGGCGGTACGGCACCACGCGATCCTGACCACATGGCTCGTGGTAGCGACGGCAGTCGCGCTATTTTCGTTCGTGTTCGGCCAAGGTTGGGGTGGAGCGCTGTTCACGGGCGTTGCGCTGGCGACCGCATTCGTGGTTGCCGCGCAGCTGTGGACGCCGTTCCCGCCGCCGCTCATGCGCGAGCACTGGCCGATGCGCCTTCCGATCATGCGCACGCTGGCAAGACGGAGGCACTGGGCGAACCCTTTCTACGCCGAGGTTCTGTCGCTGCGCTGTCCGTGGCGGCCGGCATATGCCTCCGAGGTGCTTCAGGCATCGTCCTGAGGTTTCCGTGGTTGCCGATCGGCTCGCAGGACATCGGCGGATACGTCGACAAGGATCGGTTCCTCCTGAAACGGGTGACGTTCGCCGCGAACGGCGCCCGACCGACCGCGTTCGGGAGGCTGCGCGACGCGGAGCCAGGCACGAACCTCGAAGTCACGGTCGCCGCACCGGCTGCGACCGTGTACTTCCTCATCGGCCTGATGCTGCTCGCCGCGGGCCTTCTGGTGCTGTTCCTCCTCGGTAGCTTCGGCATCGCGGGTCACACGGCTCCCGGACCGTTGCCATATGTGGTCGTCGCGGGACTCGTTTTCGTTACGCTCGCCTTCGGCGTTGCGACAGCGCCCGTTCCGATCGGTCGCGGCCGGTCCGAAGCCGACCGCTACGTCGAATTCTTCGATCTAGTCCTCGGCGCCGAGCTGGTGTCACGCGTCTAACATCGGGACGTGACGGTGAGCCTGCCAGCCCTCAACTACATCGCTGGCGCGTGGGTCGATGGAGCTCGCGCGCCTCATGACGCAGGAGGAAGGCAAGACCCTGCCCGAGTCGCTGGCCGAAGTGGATCGAGCGGTCGCCAACGTGCGCTTCGCGGCGTCACAGGGCGCGCGCCTCACCGGCGAGACGATCCCGTCGGCGCAGCGCGGCACGTTCATCTACACCGTGCGCGACCCGCTGGGCGTCGTGGCCGCGATCACGCCGTGGAACTTCCCGATCGCGATCCCGGCGTGGAAGATCGCGCCCGCGCTCGTCGCAGGCAATGCCGTTGTGTTCAAGCCCGCCACGCTCACACCGCTCTGCGCCGCGCAGGTCGTTCAGTGCTTCATCGACGGTGGCGTCCCGGACGGCGTGCTGAACATGGTGCTCGGGCCGGGTGACGCGCTCTCACGCGCCATCATCGATGACGAGCGCGTGAAGGCGATCTCCTTCACCGGCTCGAGCGCGGTCGGGCGGCGCCTCTACGCGCAGGCCGCCCAGCGGCTCTGCAAAGTGCAGCTCGAAATGGGCGGGAAGAACGCGGTCATCGTGATGGACGACGCGGATCTCGAGAAGGCGGCGGAGAGCGTCGCCGGCGGCGCGTTCGGCGCGACCGGCCAGCGCTGCACCGCGACGAGCCGTGCCGTCGTCGTGCGCTCGCGTCTGGTCGACTTCACCGAGCTGCTCGCTGCGAAGGCCGACACCTGGCGCGCGGGCGACGGTCTGGTGGACGGCGTGCGTCTGGGGCCGATCGTCGACGACACGCAGCTTCGCAAGGTGCGCGAGCGCATCGAGGCGGGGAAGAAGGAGGGCGCGCGCGTCATCCGTGATGGCAGCGCCCCATCGAAGCCGGACCTGAAGGCCGGCTACTTCGTCGAACCGACGATCTTCGCCGACGTCGACCCGAACATGAGCGTCGCGCGGGAGGAGATCTTCGGCCCGGTGGTCAGCATCATTCCCGCGAACGACTTCGAGAGCGCGCTCGCGGCCGCGAATTCGGTCGGCTACGGACTGTCCTCGTCCCTCTACACGCGGGACCTGCGGACAGCCTTCCGGTACGCCGAGGAGTCGGAGGCGGGGATGCTTCACGTGAATCTGCCTACGGTCGGCGGCGAGCCGCAGGTCCCCTTTGGCGGCGTAAAGGACTCTGGCCTCGGCGACCGCGAGTGTGGCACCGCGGCGTTCGACTTCTTTACCGAGCTGCGCGTCGTGTATGTCGGGTACTGACCGGCACTCGGTCCTCATCGATCTCGATCGCAAGGAGCGGCGCGCAGCGGTCTGGCAACGCATCGTCCTCATCCTTATCGGGACCGCACTCGCGGCGGCCGCGTTGCTCGCGCAACAGAGAAGCATGGAGCCGGGGCCCGCACCGGCGCCGACGGCGACAGCAAGACCGACCGGGGCGTTGCTAGCGCCACGACCTCAGCTCTCGTCACTCGCGTTGCCGTCGAGCGTGACCGACGTCCAGCTCTCCGCGTTCCCGGACTGGCTCGCGAACGAGCCGCCGGCTGCGTCGCTGCGCGCGGTGGTCGCCATCCGCGGCACGATGGGTATCGCGTCGGTCGAGGGGCTGACCGTTGTGAACTGGACCGAACACGGCGTCTCGTACCGCCTCGAATCGATGGAGCGCAGCGTGGCCGATCTCGTGGTGCTGGCCGACTCGCTCCGCTAGCTCGGCCGCTCGGGAACCTTCACGGCCTCTGGTTTGTAAGAGGGATCAGATGGACATTCGGCCACGGCGCGTCATTGCCTCGGTGCTCGCCTTCCTTCTTGCGGCCTGCACTGCGCAGGTCGCCGCGCCACGCCCAACTGACACGCCGGCCGCTTCCGTCGACCTGACCGTCAGTCCACGAGCCACGAACACCAGCAGCGATGTCCTGCACATCAGATCGCTGACGAACTCCGCCGCGTCGGAGATCGTCGTGATCGACGCGCGGACTGGCGACAAGATGCGCGCGTCGCCAGACGCGGTCATGTCCGTCGATAAGTCGACACTCTTATGGACCGAGCGGGTCAACGGTGCGGCGCAGACAAAGGTGCATGTGGGCGACGCGGCGACGGGTCGGGAGCTTCGCGCCTTCACAGTCGACGGGAATCTTCTCCCGGCAACTTTCGAGGCCGGTCTCGGCGCGACGACGCCAGACGGCGAGCACCTCGTCCTCACAAATAGTCCATACAAGCTCGCTGACGGCTGGGTCACAAAGATCATCCTGGTCGACACATCGACCGGTGCGGTGAAGATGGCGGCGGAGCTGCGGAGTGCGTCGACGTACGCGTTCGTCGCGATCGCTCCTGACGGCGGCTCGATCTTCCTAAATCAGTACGGCGAGGGCGCGACCTCACTGCGGGTCTTCGACGTCGCGACGGCGTCGCTGCTGCCAGCGGGTGCGCTCGGCAACGCGCCGAACAGATCTCAGAACGGCTTCCGTTCGAGCTGCGTCACCTCGAAGGATGGACGGTGGCTCTTCGCCCTCGACGGTGGTGATCTTCTCGCCTACGGCGCAACAGATACGCCCTTCATCCTGGCGGTCGATCTCGTGGCGAAGCGCACGCAACGGATCGCGCTGCCGATCGAGCAGAAGTCGTGGGACTTCGAGAAATACCTGCTCTGGTCGCTCGTTGTCACCGCCGATGGCAACACCGCATACGCGGTCAATCCCGCGCTCGGCGTGATCGATGAGATCGATCTGCAGCGCATGAGCGTGCGTCGTACCGCGCAGATCACGGTCAGTCGCGCGGGTGACGATGCCCTGGCGGCTCTCGGTAGGCTCCTGTTCCCCGTAGCGCACGCGAAGCGCTATGTGACCGCTGGAGCGCTGCTCTCGCCCGACGAACGGACGATCTACGCCGCAGGCTTCAAGGGCGTCGCGGCCATCGACCGCGAGAGCCTGACTTCTCGCGTCTGGGCTGGCGAGCGCGAGTTCGACAATCTCGCCATCTCGCCCGACGGTGCGCGACTCTACGCGACGGACAACCAGGCCTCGAAGATCGCGATCCTCGACACCCGCGACGGGTCGAGCCTGGGAACGCTCGCGACTCCTTCGTACGCTCAAGCGATCCTGCGAGTAGATCCGCGCTAGACCCGCAGTCCATCTCGCGGAAGAGCATTTCCAAAACCGCGTAAGACTTGCTCGCGCAGGGGTACGCTCGATCTTGGAAGCAGCGGTGCAACACCGCATTCCGAGAAAGCTGGCGATCCGCTATGAGCGAGAGTGACCTGGAGCTGGTCTTCACCAGCTCGGCGTTGCTCGGGACCACCTTCCTGATCCTTTCGGGTCTCGGCGCGGGCGCGCGCCTGCGTATCCCAACGCGTCTCTTCCGCGTGCGCCTTCCTTTCCTGCGTCGTGACAACGCGACGGCGACTCCGATCCTGCTCGGTTTCCTCGCGATGTTCGGGATCGGCGGGCTGGTGGGCGCGGCGTTGGAGCAGGAACCAGTCGACCAACTGCTCATCGGCGTGGGATTCGGCGTCGCCGGTGCGTCCACGGCGCTCGGAATCTTCGCGGCGCTCGGTCGCGCGGAGGGACATCGGCCAACGTCGCTCCGCGAGCTCATCGGACGGCGCGCGGTCGTCACGGTCAGCATCGGTGCGGGCGCTCGCGGCACGGTCCGACTCACGTACGACGGCGCCATCCAGATCCTTCCCGCGACGGCGGAGAACAGCATCGCGCGCGGCCGCGAGGTCGAGATCGTCGCGGTGCACGGCATGGCGGTCACGGTCCGGTCCCTTCCGCCGCCGTAGCCCGCCTGGCGGGCTACGCGAAGAAAGAAGGGGATCACTGTGTCGATCACGATCGTTCAACTGGTCATCGCAGCCATCGGCATTCTCGTGCTCATCGCGCTGTTCGCGGGCGGCCGCTACCGGGTCTCCGGCGCGAACGAAGCGCTGGTCATCTCAGGCGCTCACGGCAGCAAGGTCCGCGACGCGACCGGGAATGTGACGAGCTCGGACGACCATGGCGTCAAGGTCGTCGTCGGGGCAGGCACGTTCGTCTGGCCTCTCGTCAACAAGGTCGGGCGGCTGCAGCTCACCGCCCGGCAGGTCGAGATCGGGCTCACGAACGAGAACGCGGCCGTGAGCAAGCAGGGCGTCGGCGTCCTCATCAACGGACAGGCGATGTTCAAGATCGCTCGGGAGCCCGAGCGGCTGCGGGCCGCGGCCGAAAGGTTCATCGGCGAGCCGGACAACCAGATCGAGACGATGGTGAAGAACGTCCTCGAAGGATCGCTCCGCTCGATCGCCGGCACGCTGACGATCGAGAAGCTCATCACCGACCGCGACCGCTTCCAGCAGGCGGTCTCCGAAGCGGCTCGTGGCGACCTCGAGGCGAGCGGCATCCACATCGACGCGCTCACCATCACCAGCATCCGCGACACGAAGGGATACATCGAGCAGCTCGGCGAGAAGAACCTCGCGAGCGTGCAGCGTGACGCCCGCATCGCGAAGGCGAACGCCTCGCAGGAGGCAGCGGTCAAGGAGAACGAGGCGCAGCGTGTGATCATCCAGGCCGAACGTGACCGCGAGATCGCCCGCGCGGAGGCGCTCAAGGTCACGGCGAAGGCACAGGCCGACGCCGACCAATCGGGTCCGCTCGCGAAGGCCGAAGCATCGCAGGCGGTCGTGCGGCAGCAGACCGAGCTCGCGGTCCTCGAAGCCATGCGACGTGAGAAGGAGCTGCTCGCGACGACGATCAAGCCCGCCGAGGCGGAGCGTCTCGCGGCAGTCGTTCGCGCCGAAGGTGAGCGGCAGGCCGCGATCCTTGCTGCGGAAGCATCAGCGCGACAGGTCCAGCTGACCGGAGAGGCAGAGGGTGCCGCCGTCGTCGCGCGCGGACGCGCGACGGCCGAGGTCACCGAGCTCACCGGCGCGGCCGAAGGTGCGGCCATCCTCGCTCGCGGCCAAGCAGAGGCGAAGGCCAAGGACCTCCTGGCGGACGCGTACCGCAAGTTCGACCAGGCGGCGATCCTGCTTCAAACACTGCCGCTCGTCCCGCCGATCGTGCGGGAGGCGGCCGCACCTCTAAGCAACATCGACCAAATCACGATCATCGACCCCAGTGGTGCATCGAAGCTCACCGACACCGTCGTCCGCACCGCCGCTGAAGGGACGGCCATCGCGAAGTCGCTGCTCGGCATCGATCTCGCGCAGCTGATGGGTCAGCTCGCGGAGCGCCGCGCCAGCGCTCCAAAGGAATAGGTCCACGAGGCCGGGAGCGCGTGCTCCCGGCCTCATTCCCGCTAGCATTCCGCCGGCACGAGGGGGAGGTCCGATGAAGACGCTCATCACCGGCGGGACCATCGTGACCGCGACCGACAACTACAGGGCCGACGTGCTCGTCGACGACGAGAAGATCGCGATGATCGGCAAGGGCCTGAAGGCAGGCGGCGCGAAGACGATCAACGCGACGGGGAAGTACGTGATCCCCGGCGGCATCGACGTGCACACGCACATGGAGCTGCCGTTCGGCGGTACGTTCGCATCCGACGACTTCGAGACCGGCACGCGCGCCGCGGCGTTCGGCGGCACCACGACGATCGTGGACTTCGCGGTGCAGGGCATGGGCGAGCCGCTCGAGAAGGCGCGCGACCTGTGGCTGAAGAAGGCCCGCGGCAAGGCGGTGATCGACTACGGGCTGCACATGATCGTGCGTGACGTGTCGGACAAGGTGCTCCGCGAGATGGAGACGATGGTCAAAGAAGGCGTCTCCTCGTTCAAGCTCTTCATGGCCTACCCCGGCGTCTTCATGGTGGACGACGCATCGATCTTCAAGGCGCTCACGCGCGCCGCCGAGATCGGCGGCCTCATCTGAATGCATGCGGAGAACGGCGGCGTCATCGATGTGCTCGTGAAGCGCGCGCTCGCGAAGAAGAACACCGCTCCGAAGTGGCACGCGCTCACACGTCCACCTGAGGCTGAGGGCGAAGCGACGGGCCGCGCCTTCCGTCTGGCGGAGATGGCCGGTGGCGTGCCGCTCTATATCGTTCACCTCTCGGCCGCGAACGCTTTGGAGCAGGTGCGCCTGTTCCGCGATCGCGGCCTGCCCGCCTACGCGGAAACGTGCCCGCAGTACCTGTTCCTCTCAGTCGACAACTACGACGAGCCCGGCTTCGACGGCGCGAAGTACGTCATGTCACCGCCGCTGCGCGAGAAGTGGCATCAGGACGAGCTCTGGAAGGGACTTGCGCGCAACGACCTCCAGGTGATCAGCACCGATCACTGCCCGTTCTGCATGAAGGAAGGGTTCCAGGGCCAGCCGAAGCAGAAGGAGCTCGGCATCGGCGACTTCTCGAAGATCCCCAACGGCGCGCCCGGCGTCGAGACGCGGATGTACCTCACGTTCGACGGCGGCGTGGTGCAGGACCGGATCACGCTGAACCGGTGGGTCGAGGTGACGTCGACGACGCCCGCGAAGCTCATGGGCATGTTCCCGAAGAAGGGCACGATCGCGGTCGGCAGCGATGCCGACATCGTCGTGTGGGATCCGCGCGCGACGCACACCATCTCGGCCAAGACGCACCACATGCGCGTCGACTACAACCCGTACGAGGGGCGCAAGGTGAAAGGCAAGCCGGTCGTCGTGATCTCGCGCGGCGAGGTGATCGTGGAGAAGGACAAGTTCCTCGGCCGCAAGGGCCGCGGACGCTTCATCAAGCGCGGGAGCCCGATCCTCCAGACGTGAAGACCCCGCTCGATCACGTCCTCCGTCACAACACCTGGGCGAACGGCGCGCTCCTCGACTTCTGCCGCACTCTGGATCCGGCGCGGCTCGACGATCAGGCTCCAGGCACGTACGGGTCGCTGTACGGGACGTTGCAGCATCTCGTCGGCGGCGAGCAGTGGTACGTACAGCTGATAACGGGAGAGCTGATCGGCAACAGGATCCGGCGCGACCAGAAGCACACTCTCGACGAGCTCGCTTCCATCGCCTCCGCGATCGGCGCACGCGAGCTCGTGATCGCTGCGTCCGACGATCCCGACCGCACGTTCCCGGTCGATGACGACAACGACCGCTCGACCGTAGGCACCGTGCTCGCGCAGCTCGTGCACCATGGGAACGAACACCGCACGCAGGCCACGACGATCCTGGGCAGCAACGGCATCGAGCCTCCGGCTATCAGCGCGTGGGCCTACGGTCGCGCGTTAGGGATCTCCCAGCACGACGGGGACTGACATGACCCATCCGATGCTCCGTCAACTGCGTCACGACGTCTGGGCGACGGACAAGCTCATCGCGCATTGTCGGCAACTGACCGCGGAGGAGCTGCAGCTTTCCGTGCCGGGCACGTACGGCACCGTCCTGCGCACGCTCCAGCACATCGTCAGCTCCGACGAGGGCTACCTCATCCGTTTGCTCGGAGTGTTGCTGCACGAACCGCTGTTCCGCCACGAGCCTGACGTCGGCCTCGACGTCATCGCGTCCCATGTTCCGCACGTCGCGGACGCGGTCGAGCGTCTATTCGCGTCCGGCGACCTCGATGGCGATCGACTCATCCGAGACACGCCGGCGCGACGGCCGGAACAGCCGCGTTTCGAGATGAACGCCTGGGCGCCGCTGACGCAGCTCGTGCATCACGGCAACGATCACCGCGCGCAGATCTGCACGACGCTTTCCGCGCACGGGATCGAACCCCCGGACCTACAGGTGTGGCCGTACGCGATAGCGCTTGGCGCGAGCAGCGAGGCAAGAGGGTGAGGTCGGTCGTCTTCATCCACGGCGCGTTCATGTCCGCCGAGTCGTGGGATCCGTGGAGGCAGCGCTTCGAGGCGCGCGGCCACAAATGCGTCGCGCCGGCATGGCCCTTCCTCGATCACTCGGTGGAGGAGCTCCAGCGCACTCCGGACCCGCGGTTCGGCAAGCTCGGCATCGGTGAGATCGTCGACAACTATGCGTCGATCATCCGCGAGTTCGAAACGCCTCCGATCCTCGTCGGTCATTCGTTCGGCGGCCTGTTCGTTCAGTTGCTCCTTGACCGCGGCTTCGGCGCCGCTGGTGTCGCGATCGACCCGGCGCCGCCCAAAGGCGTGCTCCCCGGTGCGAACGCGGTGCGCGCAAGCCTTCCGGTCATCCTCGGTTGGCGCAGCTGGGACAAAGTGCGCCGGATGTCGTTCAAGGATTTCCAGTGGGGCTGGGTCCACACTCTGGGCGAGCCCGAGCAGCGCGCGGCCTACGACCAGCACGTGATCCCGACGTCCGGCCGCCTCTTCTTCCAGGCACTCCTTGCGCAACTCACCGACGAGACGAAGGTCAACTACCGCAACTCGCTGCGGGTGCCGCTCCTGATCATCGCCGGCGAGCTGGACCGCACCGTTGGGGCGCGCATGGACCTCGCGAATTTCCAGAAATACGCACGCTCGACCGCGGTGACGGAGTTCCGCGAGTTCCCGGGCCGTACGCACTGGATCTGCCGGCAGCCGGGTTGGGAAGAGGTGGCTGACTACGCGCTGGACTGGCTCGCGAAGCAGGTCCCCGCGACCTAGCCGCGCATACTTCCTGCGTGATCTACGACCTCGACGCCGGTCGGCCGGAGCGCCCGGGGCGTGGTGGTCTGCGGATGACCGCCGTCACGGTCGCCGCTGTCGGGGTCGCCCTGGTGTTCTTCACCGCGCTTGCCTTCGCGCCCGGCCAGCGCGCCAGCCAAACGCCGATCTTCACGCTGTCGGCGCCGGCGCTCCCGACCATGGCTCGGCCCACCTTCAACACGTTGCCGGTGCCGGATCGAACCCTCGTGCTCTCGGGGGACGACGCCGTCAGGAGCTTCCGCATCACGTTGCAGGGGCAGACGGGGCTCGTGAACAACGATTCCGTCGCCACGACGTACCGGCTGCGCGCGACCGGCGACCTCGTCACCGTCGCACCGCTGCCGCAGAGCGAGGCGCTGCCGTACACGTCGCCGCTGGTGATGGACCCGCCACTGCGCGTGCGCGGTCAGGCCGCGCAGGCGACCGTCACGATCAACGGCACGAGCGCGATCCGCTGGGTCGAGAACACCATGGTCTTCGAGATGTCGTCGCGAACGCTCACCGTGTCGCAACTCACAGAACTGGCGACCAAGCTGCGCTGACGTGATCGAGGACATCGAGGGCGCCACCTCGGAGCCGGTGCGACGCGGACATGTCCTCGCTCTGTCGAGCGCGATCGCTGCGATCTCGTTCGTGCTTCTCCTCGCGATCGTCGTAGTCCCATCCCGGGTGGGCACACCCGCGCAGCCGGTCGCGCCGGCGGCGGCCAGTGCGGCTCCAGCAACGACGGTGACGTTCGGCTCGAGCCCGATCTCGCAGCTGCGCCTCGACCTGACGCGCGACAGCGTTTGCTCTGATGGGACGCGACTGATCCCGCCGTACTACATCGCGGTCAACGCGAGCACCGGCGACATGTCCGCTGTGAGATCCATCGGCGGGACGACGCGGTCTGTTCCGGTCCGCGTCCTC
>WNGF01009404.1_pt1 | contig 11233 bp, 10 predicted proteins | sample 5400641 | NCBI WGS metagenome assembly WNGF01 (sample SAMN13153371, study PRJNA577476) | soil metagenome | isolation source: 80 cm soil or saprolite under grassland replicate 2 | place: USA:California | collected 2016-06-15 | reverse complement strand
CCAGGCTCGCGGCCGCTCTATTCGGATGCTTTCGGACAGCATCGAATGCTTTGTCAGGATTGGCTGGGACATCGAGCCGGAACTTGGGTAGGCGGTGTGGAAGGCCAATATACACTCGCGTTCCCGCCGGGTGATAATTACATCGAGCCGCGCGTTACTGAGCCCGTCCGTTCGAGCAGGAGTGCCACGTTCCTTCTCAGCCCGCCGCTTGGAAAGTTCCGGTGCTCGTATGAAGCGCCTCGGTAGGTAATGAGATGGAACCCGTGATTCCTCATCCAGCTGTCGACTCTCTTTTCGAAGAGCTCGCCCCCGTACCACGGATATCGTGACGAGAGCGCATGCGTCTCGTTGTAGACGGAGGGAGACCTGAAGTCCGACGTTCTCACCAGGTACATCTGATCTGAGAAGCCGTAGCGAACGTAGAAATCGTCATCCTCGGCGAATGACTCAGCCGCGACTTCGGCGTAGTTGTGATTCCACGTCAGGTTGGCGACCTTGATGCGCGGATCCGCCTCGCCAGCACTTTGTCTCGAGCGTCACCGACGGATGCATTTATGGGTACCGTTCCCTGGAGTGCGCCTAGTTTATCGTCCGGCCGACGGTCGGCGATAGAGATGACGGACCTCTGGCGTTGAGAGTGCTCGTCCTCGCCACCGATGTCTTCGGCGGTACGGGCGGGATCGCGCAGTACACGCGTGATGTGGTCAGCGCCATTGCCAGCTATCCTGAGACGCGAAGCATAACCGTCGTTCCGCGGGTCATCGCGCGCGATCCGGAGCCGTTGCCCAGGGGCGTTACATATCTTGCCGGCGCCGCTGGAAGCAGGCTGCGATTCGTAGTTACCGTGCTCCGGGCAGCGGTTCGACGGCCGCGTCTCGACTGGATTGTTTGCGGCCACATCAATCTCCTGTCCCTCGCGCAAACCGCCGCCGCGCTGTCGGGAGCGCGCGTCATACTCCTGACGTACGGGCTCGAAGTCTGGGAGCCGAAGGGCCGGATCACACACGAGTTAATCGGGCGCACCTTCGCCATCGTCTCGATCAGCACGTTCACGCTGGACAAAATTAGGCAATGGGCATCACTCCCAACCACTCGCTCGTTCCTGGTGCCGAATGCGATCGACCTTTCCAGATACACTCCGGGTGACAAGGACCGCGCGCTGCTGTCGCGCTGGTCGTTGGCTGGACGGCGGGTGCTGCTCACCGTTGGACGCATGGACGCTCGCGAGCAGGCAAAGGGATTCGACGAGATCCTCGAGGTGATGCCGCGGCTGGCAGCCGAGTTTCCGGATATCGCGTACGTCGCCGTCGGCGACGGCTCCGATCGCGAGCGACTTGAGGCCAAGGCCCGCGCCCTCGGATTGTCGGACCGCTCGATCTTTCCCGGCTATGTCTCTGAATCGGAAAAACTCGAGTACTATCGCATAGCGGACGTGTTCGTCATGCCCAGCAGGCTCGAGGGCTTCGGGTACGTTTTTCTGGAAGCGCTCGCGGCAGGTGTGCCCGTGATCGCCAGCAAAGTGGACGGCAGCCGCGAGGCTGTGCGAAATGGCGATTGGGGACTGCTCGTGGACCCGGCAAATCCCGACGAGCTCGTCGCGGCCATCCGCTCTGCCCTCACCAGACCGGTCGTTCCCGATCGGCGTGAGCTCGAGCACTTCTCGTGGCAATGCTTCGAGCGGCGCTTCCACGCCGCTCTGGATGCATTGCGTAATGTGAGCGAACGGGAGACCTGAGTCAGGCAGGTTGCTTCGTTGTCAGCCGATTCCAAACCTTTTTGCCGCGACCGGGTCCGAGCGCGACCGAGACAGGCAGATGCTGCTCAAGATGACGCTGGTGGGTTTTCAAGGTGCGGCTCGGACGCGTGCACTTGAGGGACGGATTGACCGCCGGAGAGTTCTAGCTGTCCTTCTCTCGCTCGCGTCGAGAACCCTGTCCAACAGCATCGCTCCGCCGCCGAGCACCACCAGGATGGTGATGGCCGGGCCAATCATCATCACCCATGAAGCCTCGTACACGCCCAGCGTCGACCAGACGATCACGACCATCACGCCTATGCGGAGCTCATCGTGCCTAAAGTGGGTATTGAGGAATCGGTAGGATAATCCGAGCAGGACCCCGAAGACGAGAATCGGCACGAACATGAACGGAATGCCGAAGTCCACATACGACTCACCTGCATACCCGAAAGCGTAGCTGGTGTTGGTTTCGCGGCCTCCCACCCACACGCCGGCGTACTTGCGTACTTCCTCGCTTTGCGAGGGGAGAATCGGCTTCTCGGGAAAGAAAAGCCGCGGAGTGAGAACGTTCTCGATCGCGCCTTTGAGGATTGCGCCATTCTCGTAGGGAAGGATGCTTGGAACACGATTGAGTGCCAGCGCCGGGAAGTACACTGCCCATATGCGCGAAACCATCGCATCCGTCTCCAGCTTCCACACCTGGGGACCGCGTGCGAAAGTGTTGCCGGTTACCGCGAAGACGGCGTTGAGGCGCTCTGTTGTGGAGGCAGCTCCGAGGTAGTTCTTTCGGATGATGGGCTTGATCGCGGTCCATATCAGCGCCGAGCTCACGGCAAGAATGGCGAGCGAGGCGAGTGCGACCCACGTCTTGACCCGTCGGCGGTCCATCGCCCCGAGGAGAGCAACAGCAGCAATGATCAGCGGCTCGCGGAAATCAGCGAAGAACCCCGCGAACCCCAGCGCCAGCTCCATCGCGAGTATCGCAAGAATCCACGACCAGCGCGTTTTCGGTCGCACGAGCCTCGTGACGAGAAGAAAGAGAAGGACGTATCGAACGCGGCTGAAAACGAGAATCGGTTGGGTTAAACGCGACGTCGACCATGCAAGCTCGGTAAGCACGCCCGAGATCGCCACCATCGTGACGTACGCCGCGGCGATCTGGTTTGTCGTCCACGGCAGCAGCTCGCGTGTACGGCGCCATGGTTGCTTTTTCCGTCGAAATCCGGCGGCCAGGTAGAACCCGAGGAACAGCATGGACACGCTCGCCAATCCGATCAGCACCATTGGACGGTAGACCGCCGTACGCATCTCGATTACGCGGCGCCCGCTGATGGCGAAATACGTCACTCCGATCATCACCTGCAGCCACTGATTACCAAACGTGACGGCGACGATCGGCGGCCCTGGCTCCCGCACCAGATACCGCAATCCCAGGAAGAGGACGGCAAGTCCGACGCTCGCCATCCAGTCGTCGGCGAGCAGTCCGACGATGAGAATCGATCCGATCAGTGCAAGATCGCGGAGGCGTCCCATCATCCTGGAGTCGGGCCGTGGCAGAGCACGCGCCGGCGGAAAGGGTGCGGCGGGGATGGGCGTGGAAGCACTCAAAGGATGACCGGCCTCGACGTAAAATGATTCAAGTTATCGGCGCGTAACGTTCAAACGATTACCTGAGGCGCGTGGCGGAACAAGCGGATTTGGTTGTCGTTACCTATGCTTCAACTTATGTTCGGATTCCCACGTGGCGTCAAGGAAAAATCGACTTGTCTGAAGCCAACAAGCCAGTTGTCCCAGGAGCCAGCGGCCTCATCAGTGTCTCCGCGCGCGCGTGAGCGGCAACCCGTTGTCACGCACGCTCGTCACTGGCCGTCGGGCGGCCGGCCGCGTAAAGCGCCGTCTCTTCCCCAGCCCGGAGGAGGCGGCGTGGAGAAAGCTCTGCGCCGAAGCGTGGCGCGTTCCGAGATACACTCCCGGGGTCATGGATCTCATGGGGTATCGTCTGCATTACGTGGATCTCCTCACGATCGCCCCGCAGTGGAAGGACACATTCGTAGACGATCTCCCTGCGTTCCACTCGACCGCGCCTGCGCCACGAATTCTCGACTGCGGCGCTAACGTGGGCATCGTCACTTTGTACTTCAGGCGACAGCACCCTTCCGCACGGATAACCGCGTTCGAGGCCGACCCGGCAATCGCTGCCGCTCTATCGCGAAACATCGAGGACAATGGTCTCTCACAAGTTGACGTTGTCGCAGCCGCAGTCTGGGACGAAGCAGGCGAAACGACTTTCGCCGCCGAGGGCTCAGATGCCGGCTCCGTCGCCAGTGAGTATCGGGGAGATTCGGAGAGGCGCATCGTGGTCCCCGCAGTCCGCCTCCGCGACACGATCGCGGCCGAGGAGCAAGTTGATCTTCTTAAGTTGGACATCGAAGGGGCCGAGCACCGGGTCCTCGCGGATTGCGAGCCAGAGCTGCACCGGGTGAATGCAATAGCAGTCGAACTCCACAGTTTTGACGTCCGCAAGAGAAAAACGCCCGCGACTCTTGAGCTGCTGTCGCGCGCCGGCTTCTTGTATGCGCAGGGCAATATCGTCCCCGTTCCGGCCGAAGAGGACGTTCGTTCGATGAGGCCTTTTCCGTCTCCGGTAAACCGATGGGTCGAAAGGGTCTATGCGTGGCGCGAATGAGCGAGCGACCCTCGGCTATCGGGAGATGACTGCCAGCGTGACGTGGATGCTCCCCGACAAGTTCGGCGGCGTCAACAACCTCATCGCGAATCTGCTGGCTCACCGCCGCCCCGATGAGCTGTCCTACCATGCTGTGCTCGCGCGTAATCTTGCAGACCCCGACGATCCGTCGGACGGCGATCTGCAGGCAAATGTGAGGAGAGTGGAGTACAGCCTTCCGCCGGAGAATTTTTATTCAGTCCTGCGCCGGCTTGCCGCGCAAGTTGTTCCCGGTCGTGGTGTCATCGTCGCGAACGACTGGCTCAGCCTTGCGATGGCGTCTGCGCACCGCACAGGCAAGTCCGTCGTTTACATAAATCACGGAGACTACGCCCACTACTACAACCTCGCGGTCATGCACGAGCCGACGATCGATCTGTACATCGCGTTCACGGACCGAATCCACCAGCGGCTGCGCGAGCTGCTTCCCCGGAGGGCCAAGGACATCGTTTGCATTCCATACGGCGTGTCCATTCCGGCGCCAAGACCTCGGACGAGCGATTCCGCCATGCGCCTCCTCTATGTAGGCCGCCTTGATCGCTCGAAGGGAGTGCTCGATCTTCCGCCGATCGATCGTCTGCTGCGAGCGTCCGGTATGGAGACGAGGTGGACAATCCTGGGACCCGGGCCCGCGGAGCATGAGCTGAAATCATTGTGGGGAGAGGCGCCGCACGTCACGTGGAAGGGAGGTGTTTCTGTCGATCGCGTCGAGCAAGAGTATTTCGAGCACGACGTATTGGTAATGCCGTCGAGAGCGGAGGGGCTCCCTGTTGCGCTCCTCGAGGGCATGGCGAGCGGCTGCATTCCGGTCGTCAGTGATCTGCCGAGTGGTATTCCGGAGATCGTCGAGAATGGCGTTAGCGGATTCAGGGTCGCTCCCGGCGACATCTCCGGCTTCGCCGACGCGATCATGTCAATCGGCGCTGACAGAGATAGGCTATTTGCGATGGGACAGGAGGCGGCCGCACGCATCAGATCGAAGTACAATATTGCCGAGCGCGGTCCGGAGTATCAGCAGGCCATAGCGGCGAAGGCGGAGTGCGAGCCGCGATCGTCGGATCGTCGCGTGTTCACCGGGAGCAGACTCGATCGTCCGTGGCTACCCAACCTCATCGTAAAAGGCGCGCGTTCACTGCGGCGCGGCCTCGGCCTGATGCACCGCGGTGCCTCCTCCCCCTCCTCCGGTGGGTTGGACTGATGGCGGCTCGTCGGCCGGCGGTGAGCGTGGTGATGACAGCATTCAACCGCGAGCGATACGTCGCTCACGCCATAGAGAGCGTGCTCAGCCAAACTTTCGGCGACTTCGAGCTGATCATAGTCGACGATTGCTCTACCGATGCGACGGTCGACGTCGCGAGAGGGTATGAGACCGATCCTCGCGTGCGGGTAATCGTCAACGAGAAGAATCTGGGCGATTACCCCAACCGAAATCACGCTGCGTCGTTCGCCACGGCGGAGTTTCTTAAGTATCACGACTCCGACGACCTGATGTATCCGCACTGTCTGGCGACAATGCATGCCTCACTGGCGGCGGAGCCACGAGCCGCCTTTGCGCTCAGCGGCGCATGCTCCTGGTCGGGCGGACCTTCTCCAATGCTGCTGACAGCGCGGCAGTGCTACGAGCGCGAGTTCCTCGGCACCGGGATGTTCGACCGCGGCCCATCGAACGCTCTGTTCAGAACAGAGGCTTTTCGAAAAGCCGGAGGGTTTTCGCTGGCCGGTGCGGCATCGGATTACGTGTTCTGGTTAAGGGTATGTGCACATGTGAACGTGCTGCTTGTGCCGGCCGACCTTCACTGGTATCGGAGGCATCCGGGCCAGGAGATCAGCAGCGAGCACGCATTTCGTGACTACGCGGCCGCACACAATGTCGCCTGGATGATGCTCAATTCGCCGGAATGTCCGCTCACCGGAGAAGTGCTCGAATGCGCAAAAGCGAATTTTGTCTTCACGGTCGCTCGCAAGATATATTGGGAGTTGTTCGGGGGACGGCCACGACAGGCCTGGCGAATTTTTCGTACGGCAGGGTTCCAGCGCGGGGATTGGATCCGCTTTTTGCGTCGTCGGCCACCAGACCCCGTTGCCGGAACGCCCGTTGATTCTCGTGGCGATCCGATCGTCGCTCAGGCGCAGAGCATCGACGCTATTGCCCGCGCGACGTGAGCCGTTCCGATGGAAAGATGTCAGACGTCGCCGGGGAATCAGCAGAACCGATCTCTCGCCGACGCTAGGAGCCATCAGCATTTCGATTCTACGGCAGCTAGCGAAGGCGGTGACTCCTCCGGCCTTCCGACCGGCCCGACTGATCGCCGCGCACATCCGCAGACTGTCTCACGGGACCGTGGTTTCGGGTCCCTTTCGGGGAATGCGCTACAATCTCGAGGTTGTGCTTGGTAGTGTGCTCATGCCGAAGATCCTTGGCGCGTATGAGCGCGAGCTGCACCCGATCATCGAGGACGCGTGCACCCGACAACCGGAAATTGTTATCAATATTGGCGCCGGTGAAGGATATTACGCCGTGGGCCTGGCGACGCGATTACGCCAGTCGCGCATTATTGCATTCGAGGAAAATGACTTCTCGCGGAACTCACTGATGGGGTTGGCGAACGTCAACGGAGTCGCCGACCGTATCGAGCTGCTGGCCCGATGCGAGCCAGGCGACCTTCGCAATGTCGTCCCGGCAACGGGGGCCTTTGTTCTTTGTGACATAGAAGGGAACGAAGAAACCGTCCTGAATCCCGACGCTGCGCCGGGTCTTCGAAACAGCGAGATCCTCGTTGAGATCCACGATTTCGTTACGCGAGGCCTCGGCGACGTCATTCGGGCTCGCTTCGACGCAACTCACAACGTGGGCGTCGTCTGGCAGGAAGATCGCCACTTGTCGGATTTCCCCCGGCCGGCCTGGTTTCAGAAACTGCTTCCCGAAGCGTACTCGCTCGCGTTCCTCCATGAGGGACGGCCGGAAAGGATGTACTGGTTGCACATGCGCCCGCGCGAATCATGACCACGGCGAGTCCCGTTGATGGAAATGCGCTGAAGCTGCCTACCCGGGTATTGCGGAAGCTGACCGTCCGCCCGGTAAGGGCGATGGAGGTCGGATACTGGTATCCCATCCGAAAACGAGCGACCCATCTTCCGCCACTTAGCCCGGCCGCTTCGCCCGAAGACGGGATAATGCTCATCCTCACAACGCCTCGGTCCTATCTCGACGCAATCTGGAGCGGATGGAGCCATTTGTGGTACGCGTCGGGGTCATTCCATCTCGTAATCGCCTGCGATGGGCCGCCTCCTGCGGAGCTGGTGGAGCTCGCCCGTCGGGTTCTGCCCGGCTCCGAGGTGATAGACGCGACGACGTACTCTCGGGGCCACAAGAGCATCATTCCCCGTCGCCTGGCCGAGAGTCATCCTCTGATGACAAAGCTCGAGCTCATTCTTGCAATGCAAAAGATCGCGCCAATTCTGTACAGCGACAGCGACGTGTTGATGCTCGGTACGCCGCACGAGATCCGTAGCCATCTTGCCAGCAATCCCGACCGCGGTTTCCATTTGCGTGGGGAAGCAAGGTGCGAGGATCCATGGCTGGCGAGGCGTGCGACGGAACTGGGGTTCGACTTTGATCCACATCTCAATTCGGGGCTGATGTGGATTCCGCAGAACGGGTTCGATCCGGCGTTGGCTGTGGAGCTGCTTCATGGATGGCGTGAAGAGCAGCTCACTCATTTCACGGAGCAGAATACTTTCGGCGTTCTGGTGGCCCACGCGCAAGGCGTTTCTCTGCCCGAAGATCGTTACGTCGCTAATGCCCAACGCATGTTCTACTTCGAGCCCGACGTGGATTATGACGCAATTGCCTGCCGCCATTTCGTCAACCTGATTCGCAATCTGATGTACTCGAGAGGATTGCCGCGCATTTGGCGCCAGGCGCAGCTGGCGGCAAGTGCCCGTGGAACGCCGGTCCGTTCCGCCGACGTCTGAGATCCTTGCCCGTGGGCACGCGCCGACTATGAATGTCCTCCACGCCATCGGTTGGTTCTTCCCTGAGAGTCTGGGGGGAACCGAGGTTTACGTTGCATCGCTTGCCACCCGGCTCGCCGCGGCGGGGCATTCCACCGCCGTCGTCGCACCGCTGGCAGGCGCAGAGGCGCCGCAGGAATATGCATACCGCGGCATTCCGGTATTCCGATATCCGATTCCCGCAGCTCTCACTCGTGACGAGGCCCAGGGGCGAACGAGGGTCCGTGGCGCCGAACACTTTGACGAGATCGTTCGAAATCTGCGGCCCGACATCGTCCACTTTCACACTTTCCTTGCGGGTCTGGGGATCGATGAAGTCCGCGTTGCGGGAAGATCGGCTGCCGGAGTCGTTGCGACCAATCATCTGGCCAGTCTTGGATTTGTTTGTCAGAGAGGAACCCTCATGCGATGGGGCAATACGCCCTGCGACGGCATTTGCCGCCCTCTCAAGTGCGCGTCGTGTGAGCTTCAGCATAGAGGCATGCCACGGCCGCTCGCGGAGGTGGTCGGCTTGCTAGGCTTTGCGTTTCGCGGGTCGGCCGGAATCGTTCCGAGAGGAAGCGTTGCAACTTCGTTGCTGATGACGGATCTGATCTGTCACAACCAGCGCAAGCAGACCGAGCTGCTTTCACTGCTCGACAGATTCGTGCTGCTCAACAAGCGGGCGGTCGACATGGTCGTCGCGAACGGTGCGAATCCGGACAAGCTTCTTCTCAACTACCTCGGCACCAGCCACCCCGATGCGCAGCGCAAGCCGCCGCCGGAACAGCTGCCGACCACCTTGCCAATCAGAATCGGGTATGTGGGACGGCTGACGGAGATCAAAGGGATACTCGATCTCGCGCGGGCAATTCGAAGCCTTCCGCGAGATCTCCCGTTTTCCGTCGAGCTGTACGGGCCCATCGCGGATGGCGAAAGCGCTGCCATCGTTCGACGATTGCGGGAGATCGCCGGAGCTGACCCGCGACTGTGCATCCAGGGACCGCTGGAAAATGACGATGTTCCGCGGGAGATGGCGGCGTTCGACGTGCTGTGCGTCCCGTCGATCTGGTTCGAAAACGGCCCGACTGTTGTGAGCGAAGCGCATGCAGTAGGGACGCCGGTGATCGGCACGACTATCGGCGCGATGCCCGAGCTCATCAGGCACGGGGTCGACGGCCTGCTTCTGGAGCCAGGTGACTGGCGCTCACTCGCGGGGGCAGTCAGACGAATGGTCGAAGACCCCGCCGGAACGATCGATCTGTGGCGACGGCATGTTCCCATCCCACGCAACATGGATCAGATCACCGACGACTATGTTGCCATGTACCGCCAGCTCCTTGCGGAGAAGACTGCGGGGCAGGCAGCAGTAAGTACGGCCGTCGCTTGAGCCCGAGCGATCGTCAAGGGTAGCGTCAACGGGCAACGGGTCGGCGGACACATGGCAACCGGCAGCTGGTAACGGTTTTTTTCGTGAATCTCGCTACTACTCTGCGGCTCATTCTCTCTCATCCGCTCAACGCCGGCTCGATGCATCGCGTTCGAGTCGGCTCCTACCTTCACGTTGCCGCGGTGTCCGCATCTGATGCCGGCGACAGAGACATGAGACGATCTGTTCCGGCAGCTCCATGAGAATTGCCGTTACCGTGGATCCAATCATCCCGGTTCCTCCGCGCCTTTACGGTGGAATCGAGCGAGTCGTGGATTTCCTGACGCGCGGGCTGGTAGCGCGCGGGCATCACGTCACGCTGCTGGCGCATCCAGAGAGCCGGACCGGCGGTGCGCTGATACCCTACGGGACGCCGCCACATTTCGGAGCGCGCGCGCGGGCAACCGAGCTCAAGGCCGTCGGCGCGACGTTGTGGGCGATGCGGAAGGACCTCGACGTCGTTCACAGCTTCGGGCGACTGGCGGCGCTCGTTCCGATTCTCCCACTGCGCTCGCTGCCCAAGGTTCAGAGTTATCAGCGGCGGCTCGTCCCGTGGAGGAGCGTACGCATCGCAACGATTGTCGGTGGGAACTCGGTGAAGTTCACCGGCTGCTCGACGTCGGTTTACCGCCCGGGAGGCGCACCGGCTCCGGCAGGCAGCTGGACGACGGTGTTCAATGGGGTGGAGCTGTCCTGCTATACTTTCCGCGACGATGTGCGTCCTGACGCGCCATTGGTGTTTCTGGGAAGGGTGGAGCGGATCAAGGGCGCCCACAATGCCATCAAAATCGCGCGCGCAGCCGGACGCCGGTTGATTATCGCCGGAAACCGGGCGCAATCCGGTGAAGAGGCGATTTACTTCGACTGCGAGGTAGCTCCTGCGTTGACCGATGGCGATGTTGACTACATCGGACCAGTGGACGATGCGCAGAAAGACGAGCTGCTCGGGCAATCGGCTGCGCTGTTGATGCCTGTGGAATGGGATGAGCCCTTCGGCATAGTAATGGCGGAAGCTCTTGCGTGTGGCACACCGGTGATCGGGTTCGCGCGGGGAAGCGTTCCCGAAGTAGTCCGCGATGGGATCAACGGATTCGTTGTGCGGAATTGCGACGAAGCCGCGCGGGCAGTGCCAAGGATCGACCAGCTCTCGCGCGCGGATGTTCGCGCCGACTGCGAAGCGCGCTTCGGAGACGCCTCGATCGTGAGCTCATACGAGGTGATTTATCGCCGAATGGCAGCTGCATGAAGCCGAGGATCTGCGTGCTCACCGCGGGTCATCTCGCCACGACGCCGCGCATGGTGAAGGCCGCCGACGCCCTGGCCGAAGAGGGCTACGACGTCAGTGTGG
>WNGF01009403.1_pt1 | contig 11234 bp, 16 predicted proteins | sample 5400641 | NCBI WGS metagenome assembly WNGF01 (sample SAMN13153371, study PRJNA577476) | soil metagenome | isolation source: 80 cm soil or saprolite under grassland replicate 2 | place: USA:California | collected 2016-06-15 | reverse complement strand
GCCCCGCCGTTCTGATCGGTTACCGTGCCGTCGATCGTCCCGGTCGTCTGGGCTAAGACGACGATGGGAGCGAGCAAGAGCAGGCAGACCGACAGAACCAGAGTAAATCGGTATCCTGACTTCATTCCTGCCTCCTTAAAAAACCTGCTGCCACAAGAAAAACCACGGGCGAAACTCGCGAAACGGGCTTAGCTACAGCAATGTCACTGCCAAGGCGCGCTCTGCGATCGCGCCTAGGTAACTGCTTGACCTAAAAGGTGAAATCCGATAGCTGAGATCCAGCCGAAAGACGACGGCGCTGCTTTTTTGGACTTTAGTTCAAACTTTAGAATTTGACTGGTTGGTCAACTCTTGTCCGGGCGGATAGAGACCATGAAGTAGGGCCTAGCCGAAACCCGGCACGAGCGGGGTTGAAGGTCTTCTTTTCGAGGGGACGTTCTCAGGACGTGGGCTTTCCAGTGCGAAATACACGAAGCGCACGGTTGATCCCCACCCTTCCCCTCTCACTTGGCTCGGGAGACTACTCTCGCCGCGAGCAAAACAGAGATGGTGTTTTGAAGGTGGCATTGCTTTCCGGTTGTAGGGGTGCGGCTTGCCCCTCCCGCCCCACGTCCCTCCGCGCGCTCCGCGGGATCTACGCCTGACGGCGCGATCCCGCTACGCGTTCTCTCCCGGCGCACCGTGGCGGTGAGTACAGGATGGTCCCGAACGAGAAGAGATCCGAGCGGTGATCCACGGGCAGGCCCCGAACCACCTACAAAACAGTGGAACTCTTGCGCCCCGTGCGCGTATGTGTCTCCATCAGGAGGCGCGCCTTATTCTGGGGTGGACCCTCCGCTCTGCCTGTCGCCGCGTTTCAAGGCCAGAATTGCCACGGGATTGCGACTCCATTTCTCGCGTAAGGAGAAACACACATGACTCGCAGGACGAACGCAAGAGTCGCCGGGTTCACATTTCTTTTCTATATCGCAGTGGGGTTGACCGGAATGGTCCTGTCCAACAGAGCGGCCAGCGGGGAAGGGACCGCCGCGAAACTCGCGGGCATCGCCCAGCATGCGCCAGACGTGCGCGTAGCCATCGTGCTCGAGCTGCTTGGCTGCATCTGCGCCCTGGTGCTGGCCGTGACGCTGTACTCGATCACCCACGACCAGGACCCCGACCTCGCGATGCTGGCCCTGACCTGTCGCGTCGCCGAGGGCGTAATCGGCGCGGTCTCCTTACTGAGGCCGCTGGGCCGGCTATGGCTCGCTACGGCCGCCGGTGCCGATGCGCCAAACCCCGCGGCGGCGAACGCGCTCGGCGCGTTCTTGCTGAAGCTGCCAAGCTGGAACTCGACGCTCGGCGCGACCTTCTTCGCCGTTGGCAGCCTGCTCTTCTCCTATCTCCTCTTGCGCGGCCGGATGATCCCCGTACCACTGGCCTGGGTGGGCGTGTTCGCGTCGATCGTGATCGTAGTGGGCCTTCCCTTGCAGCTCGTAGAGATCCTCCACAGCCCGATCACACAGCTCATGTGGTTACCAATGCTGGCCTTCGAGGTGCCGCTCGGCCTGTGGCTGCTCATCAAAGGCGTCGCCATGCCGCCGCGGAGGTAATCGGCATGACTTTGCTACCCATACACATCATCAGTGGAGCAACTGGAATGCTTCCGGATTCGTTGCGTTCTTTGCTCTCAAGGGCGCAAAGCTGATCGCAGGAGCGGGATGTTTCTTGACTTCGCCGTCCTGAGCATGTCGGCCATTGGTGCATCACACTGAAAGGAAATTGGAAATGGTGAACCGACCATCGGCAGGCGCACTTCGGCGAGCGCTGGGATTGGGCCGGCGCCGACCTGGTCTCCGACTTGTTTCGGCGAAACATGCGCATCTACAGCAATGTGGTGCAGCTCGTCGACTCGCCCAACGAGCGCGTGCTGGTCATCTTCGGTGCCGGGCATCTCGGCTGGCTGCAGCGCGACTTCGCCAGCGACGCCAGCATCCGCCTGCGTAAGCTCGCCGATTTCGTGAAATGACGTCACGGCTCGGCGGCGGCTGACCGACCCGGCCGCGAGCAAAACGAGGATCGCTACGGTTGTAGGGGAGGGGCTTGCCCCTCACGGCCCTGGTCACGTCGCTCCGTGCTCGCGTCTGCGCCTTCGGCGCACCGGCAGACGGCTCGGCCGGATACGGTCTCGACCGTCCGCCTGATCCCGCCCAAGCGCGCCGCGACCGGCCTAGCCCTCGAGGCGGTCTACGTCGCCGCGGTCGTTGGATCGACGAATAACCGCACGTCGCTCTGAGGGAATGGAATGTCGATCTGTCTGGCGCGAAACTGTTCAACAATCGTCTGATAGAGCTCCAACTGGGCCGGACCGTAGTCGCTGACATTGACCCATGGCTGTACCGAAATGTTGATGGAGGACTCACCGAGCATGCTGATGCCGACGACCGCTTCGGGGTCCTTGAGCACGCGCGGGTTTTTCTGGAGGATATCGTGAACGGCGGAGAGGGCTCGCGCGAGATCCGCGCCGTAGGCGACGCCGACGTTGAGACCCAGCTGGCGAACCGTGCCGTAGTTGTGAAGGATCTCGCCGATGATCTTGCGGTTGGGTATGGTGACGACGGAACGGTCGCTGTGCATCAGCTTCGTTGAAAGCAACTCGATGTCGGTGACCTGCCCGTAGACGCCGAGCAACTCGATGTACTCGCCAACCCGATACGGTTTGGTGAAGATGATTGTCAAGCCGGCAACCAGGTTGCCGAGCATTCCCTGCATCGCGAGGCCGAGCCCGACGCCGGCCACACCAAGCGCGGCGATGATCGGCGCGATCTGGACCCCGAACTTGTCCAGCGCCAGCACGGCGGCCAGAGCGAAGACAAGCAGCTTGACGGTCCGCACGATCAGCGCGCGGATCGGAGGCTCCAGGTCGTGCTCCTCCAGCCAGCGCTTCGCGATCTTGCCGACCCAGCCAGCCACCAGCGCTCCGACGACGAGAATGATGATGGCGCCGAGAATCTGAAAACCGTAGAGGAGGAGGAAGTTTCCGGCAGCCTCCCGAGCCTTTTCGAGGTTCATGGCAGCGGTCTCCGGCTCCGAGAAGACCGTTGGACAACACCGGAGATCCGCAACACTGTGCTGCAGACTCTACTCGATCATTCCGTTACGGGCTAGAGATCGCTCCTCAGCGAGATACAGGGTCAACCGAGGGAGATACGGGGTCAACCGTGCGCTTCGTGTATTGTTAACCGAGGGCCGCGTCTGGCGGCCGCAGGGGGCGGGTGTGACGCACCACGGCATCGGGAGGGGTAACGAGCGCAAGGCTCCGGTCCTCCGCAAGAGCGTTGCTCGACGGCAGGCGGCTCTCCAATGACCGTAACACACGAACCGCAGGGTTGACCCCCTCTGCTTCTCGCGCCATCGTTCGGCCGCCGGGTAGGATTTACTCCGGGGCGTTGACGCAGAGGGAGCCTCGGCCCGGGGTCGACCTGGAGCTGGCGCGGCGGCAGCACAGGGGGTACGCCCAATTTTCGGATTGAATAAGGTCTGTTTTTAGACGTAATCCTGTCCTAAAATGGTTTTTGAGTAATGAGGTTGTCGCCATGAGATCCATCCGCGTTTCTGAGGACATCGTCCCCATCGGAGAATTCAAAGGTCAGGCGGCACACTGGCTGCGACGCGTCTCCGAAACGGGTCAGCCAGTGGTCATAACTCAGAATGGGAAACCGGCCGGAGTGCTGTTGTCCCCCCTCGGGTTCGACCGCCTGCAGGAGCGGCAGCGATTCCTCGAATCGATCGCGGGCGGCGTCGCCGACGCCGACGCCGGCCGGCTGATGGACACACGGGAGTTGAAGCGGCGGCTGGCGCTTGAACGCCGGCCGCCCGCCGACGAGTGAAAGTTCTCTGGACCGAGCAGGCATTCGCCCGGCTTGCGGAGATCGAAACCTACATTGCGGCGGACGATCCGACGGTCGCGCGACGTTTCGTCGCGCGGCTGATCGAGCGCGCGAGCCGGTTGGCGAAAGCCCCTCATATGGGGCGCTCGGTTCCCGAGCTTCCCGAGAGCAAGCTGCGCGAGCTCATCGAAGGGAATTACCGAATCGTCTATCGGGTCCGAGGCAAGACAATCCAGGTCTTGACGGTGTTTGAAGGGCATCGCCGGTTCCCGGCAGGCGACATCTCCGACGAAGAATAGAGGCGGGCAGGTATGGTGGCGACTCGCGCGATCGTTCGGGCACCGGGGAGAACCTACCCTGAGGCGTTGGCGCAGAGGGAGCCTCGGCCCGTGGTTGACCTCGAGCTGGCGCGGCGGCAGCACAGGGGGTACGTCGCCACGCTGCGGCACGTGGGGCTCGAGGTGACGGAGCTTCCGGCGGACGACGAGCATCCGGACGCTGTGTTCGTTCAGGACCGGGTCTGCGTCCTGGACGGCCGCGCGATCGTGGGGCCCTCCGCGGTCGCGTCTCGCCGCGAAGAGGCCGGCGCGCTCGTCGAGGTGCTCGGGCGCTCGTATCCGGTCGTCGAACTGCCGCCTCCCTCCTGTCTCGACTGGGGGGATGTGCTGATCACGGAGGACACCCTCTTCGTCGGGTTGTCGGAGCGCTCCAATGAGGCGGCGGTCGAGGGGCTTCGCGAAATTCTCGGCCCGAGGCGCAGCGTGGAGGGTGTTTCGCTGCCTCCCGGTCTTCTTCACCTCCTGAGCGGGTGCGCATACCTCGGTGATCGCACGCTTCTCGCTGTGAGTGCCCTTGAACCGTTCGCACGGTCGAGAGATTTCGATGTCGTTCCCGTTGCGGAGGTGGAGCCGTCCGCCGCGAACGTTCTCATTTGCGGGAAACGCGCAGTCGTCCCGGCCGGATATCCCGAGACCACGGCCCGAATCGAGAGAGCCGGTCTTCAGGTGCAACGAATCTCGGTGAGCGAGTTCGAGAAACGCGACGGCGGCGTCACCTGCCTGTCTGTTCTCTACCGAATACGCCGCTGCGACTCCAGTGCTTGACGGGATACGACGCTGAACCAGCCGATATCCCCGGGGAATCGGGGCGACCTGCTGCGACACACGCTGCGCGATGCCCCCGGCGAAACGGTTCCGTTTCGCGACGAGTGGGAGTTCACGGAGCGCTATCTGGAATTCGAACAGCTTCGCTACGGGGAACGGTTGAGTGTCTCGCGGGACATCGGCCCGAGTTGCTTCGCCTGCAGCACGCCGTCCTTCGCGCTGCAGAAGCTCGTCGAGAACGCCGTCCGGCATTCCATCGCGAACCGCGTCGAGGGTGGCCGAGTCGAGATCAGCGCGAATGTGGAAGGAGCGAGCCTGCTCCTTCGGGTCCGAGATGACGGGACCGGGCCCAGGACTTCCGATGACGCCCGGCGCGGATACGGTTTGCGCGCGCTCAAGGAACGTCTCGAGGCGGTCTACGGGAATGCCGCCGCGCTGGCGATTCAGGCGGGCTCCGCCTCCGGGTACGAAGTGTCGATCAAGCTTCCCTGCGAGCCGCCTCCGCGGGAGGGCGCCGGTGACTCCTAAATCCGTCGTCCTGATCGCCGACGACGAGCCGCTGGCGCGCCGGGCGCTGCGCGGCCACCTGGCGACGCTCGATTGGATCGGGGATCTCCACGAGGTCGGCGACGGGCTGGCGGCGATCCGCGCTGTCGACTCCCTGCGGCCTCACATTCTTTTTCTCGACACAGTGGGCGAACCAATCAGCCAAATATGTAGCTGGAGCTTCGTGTTCTCGTCGCCCCGAAGCGGCCCCGAACCCTCACCGGGCGTAGACTCCCGACGTACGATCGAAAGGAGATCTGCCTTGGCAGTCAGAGTCAGAGCTATCACGCTGTCGAGCCCGGTCGAGAGAGCGAGGACGACGAAGAAGACGTGAGTGCGAGTGACCGCCTCCGCGACCGGGCCGCGCCATTCTGGCGAGAGGCAGCCGTGGCGGGTGCGATCGGAGGGGCCACCATCGCGGTATGGTTCCTGATCCTCGACGTCCTTCATGGTCGTCCTCTGTACACCCCCACGATCCTCGGAACGGCGCTCGTTCGGGGACCGGCGCTTACTTCCCCGGAGACCCTTCCGGTCTCTCTAGGCACGGTCCTGCTATTCACGTTTGTGCACGGCATCGTCTTTCTCGCGTTGGGGTTCGTCGCCTGCGGGTTGATCCGCCTCGGGGAAAGGAACGCGAATTACGGCTTCGGCCTGATTCTGTTCTTCGTCTTTCTCCTTTGCGGATTCCTCTTCGTCACGATGCTCTTCGCTGAGGACGTCCTGCGAGCGCTCGCCTGGCCGACCATCCTCGCAGGCAACATGCTCGCCATCGTCGCCATGGCGCTCTACTTCAAGCCCCGACATCCGGACATCCGCATGCTGCCCTGACGGTTGACCGGGCAACCGTCATTGCGCATGCTTTTCGTCGGCTGGCGGTCCCGAAAGATCCTTGGAATAACACCGCACGGAAACCCCGTACTGCTCGGTAAGCTTCCGGCGCGCCGATTCCAATTCCTCTGATGCGCGGGAGACGAGAACGAGGTCGTGCCCGTCCGATGCCAGGAGACGGGCCAGCTCGAGCCCGATTCCGCGCGAAGCTCCCGTGACGAGCGCGGTCTTGCGTTGCGCTAAGTGATTCATGATTGCTCTCCCCCCTAACGACCCTTGGCCGCGTCGCCGCGCAGGATCATGCAGGTGCTGGTCGCGAACGCCACCAGCGAGTCTTTGTCGTCGCGGATCTCGCACTCGAGAAGCGCGGTTGTGCGACCGCCTTTCCTGACCCGCGCGTGCGCAGTGAGCCGACCGGTCCAGATCGGCTTGAGAAAGTTGATCTTCAGCTCCAGGCTCGTGAACGACTCCCCGGATTCGAGCGTGCTGTAGCAGGCGACGCCCATCGCAAGATCGGCGAGGTCGCAAAGCACGCCTCCGTGAAGAGTCCCCATCGGATTGGCGTGCCTGCCGTCGGCATCGAGCTCCAGGACCGCGCTTCCCTCGTCGAAAGCGACGGCGCGCATGCCGATCAACTGTGCGATGGGAGGCGCAAAGCCGTTTGGCCCGCTCCGGCGCATCGCCTCGATGTTTTTTTCGCGCTGTCCGCTCACGATTGTTATCGCCCCTGGAAGGCGACCTTGTCGCGAAAGTTGCGGGCGCCGTGCTCGAGCAGGGCAGCAACCGCGGCCCGCATGTCTTCGGTCTGAAACAACGGCGGCCCCACCTTCTCGACGAGCTCGTCTGCTGCGCGTATGCCGTGGTCGAGATAAGAGCGGACGAGGCGCTTGCCGGCGGCATAGGCCAGCGTAGGGCCGCTCGCCAGTCTTTCAGCGAAGGCCCGGGTCTGCGACTCCAGTGCGTCATCAGCCACGACCCGGCTCACGATGTTCCACCTCTCAAATGTCGCCGCATCGTATTGATCCGCCGTGTAAATGATTTCGCGGGCACGGCTCGATCCGGCTCGTTCAGCCAGGCGTTGCACGCCGCCCAGCAGTGTCGTGGTCCCGATAGTCGCCTCCAGCTGGCCGAAGCGGGCGGAGGCAGCCGCCCAGATGAGATCGCATGCGAGCGCCAGCTCCAGCCCTCCCCCGGACACATATCCCCTGCACGGCGGCCAGCGTAGGAAAGGGCAACTCCTCGAGGTCCGCAATCATTTGCCGATTGCTTGTAAACCGCTCGCGCGCCTCATCCTCCGTCCTGCCGCTGAAGGCACTGACGTCAGCGCCGGCGGAAAAGACTTTTCCCTCGGCCCGCAGGAGCAGCGCTCTTAAGGGTGCCCTTTTGACCTCGTTGACTGCAGTGCGGAGGTCTTCCAACAGCTCTCCGCTCAGCAGATTGAGCGGAGGATTTGACAGCGTGAGAATGCCAAGCGACCCCGATGTCTCGAAATGCACCTTATCCATCACGACCTCCTATCATCTCTCGCGGCCGTTTCGCGGACCTGCCGGCTTCGCGTCAGGTGAGGCACGATGCCGAGCAGTCGCTCGATCACCGTCAGTTGCGCCCGATGATGTATTTCATGCTCCTTGGTCCCAGAGGCTGCCGAGCCTGCCGAAGAGGGATGCCGATGACGCCGGTCTTCGTGTCCTACACGCCTGTCTTCCCCCTAGCCTTCTGTTGGCATGACTCTCAGTCAAACCGTGCGTCGTCGGCCGACGGGCCGTAAATCGCCGGAACAGGCACGTCGTTGAGGCGCAGGTAGACAGTCAGCTGGCCTCGATGATGCGAGAGGTGCATGAAGGTGTCGCGCAACACGACGTGCCGCGCGTCCTGACTGACGACGCGGCCGGCAACGAGCAGCCGCCACGGTTTGAGCAGATGTTCATCGGTGGCGCTCGCGAGGGCGTCCCGCGCCTGCGCGACCCCGTCGTCGAGCGCCTGCACCAATTCGCCCGTGGTGCGCAGCGGACGCTGGTCGACGTTCGAGCCGCCCGGGGGCTTCAGATCCAGCTCGTCCTGCTTGATGATCAATGCAAGCCAGGACGGCAGCCTCGCGACGAGCATGGCCAGCCTTCCGAGAGTCATCGATTTCTCATGAGGCTTCCAGTCTTCGCGCCCTTCGGGCGTCCGCTCCAGCGCGCGGCGCGTCCGGTCGGCTTCCACCTCCAGTTGAGCCCGCAGCAGTTCGGTTATCTTCATGAGTCACCTCCAATACCGGCGCCGGCCGAAATGGCAGGCTGCCCGGGTTTGTCAGGATTCAGACTTGGAACCACGTGACGCGAACGTTCGAGACCTCTGTGGCCGGCACTCATTTCCTCGGGCGAAACGCCCTCCAGAGCCAATCGAAGAGAAACCACGCGAATGTCCCCGCGACATTTCGGCCCATGGGCCGCACCTGGGTGTTTTGAAACGCGGCGACGCGCCATTCGCCACCGCGTCTCACGGCGACGAGTGTCTGAATCAAATCTCGCTTCGGTGAAGGAGTGGATTTCCCGCGCCTCAGGGTTCCGCCGAGGGCGTGTACGAGGGCGACGTCGGGGCCGACGAACCGGACCCTCTTGACCCGGCCGACGAGGAGGGTCCCCTTGAGATATGTACCGAAGAGCCGCTGGTGAAACGGCGCGATCTTCTGCCTTCCCTTGAGGTGCGTCCCATCGAAGCCGATCAGATCACCGTCCTCGGCAAATGGAGCGGCGAAAGCCTCGCCCCTGCCATTGTTCCAGGCATCGATCAACTGCTCGTAGAGGGCGCGGACCCCTGTCTCTTCGGCGAAGTGTGAATCAGTCCGCCGAGCGGCTGGTGTACTCATATCCTCATGCCTCTCTCCACAGTGATGGGCCGCGGTCAGACGGCGATCTCCCCGAGCTCAGGGAGCGTGAATGCCGAGCCGATGATCATTCCGGTGACCGCCATTACGAAGGCAATGCTGAAATGACGACCTGGCTTGGAGTCTTCCAGTCGGCCACCGGCGGGTACGTTTCGCGCCGCCAGCGATAGGGAAACTCGATGACCGACCTTGGATGCCGCGCGCTCGTCGCCATCGATCATGGAGCACGGTTCGCTTTTTGGCGGCGTCGCTTGTCATCAAGCCACGGCGGGCGCGCCGTTGTATCTCGCGTTGTCGTTTTGCTTTCAGGGATCCGCTTCCCGGCCGGTGCGGCCCAGCGAGCGAGGTTGCCGACATAGGCTCGAATGTCTGCGGCCGCTTGGGCGTTGGAAGCCATGCCTGTTCCCTCCGGTTCGGTGACGAAAGAGGGTGCGCCCTTTCGGGTATCCCAGTTGTAATCGGCGAAATGGTGGAAGCTGGAATGAGACACGGCGCGTCCCAGCAAACGGCCGTCCTGGTCGCTGCGGCTCTCGAAGGCGACAACCAGATTGAAGGGCCGCCCGCTGGCGGTGCTGTGACCCACGGCGATGACACGTGCGGACTCGTCCTGCGGCGGAGCGCTCACCGCGCCTTCGTGAGGATGCGAGGGGAAGAACTCGAGCATGCGTTTTCGATTGTCCGGATCGAGGAGCATCGGATGAACCGGCTCGATCGCTTTGATCCGCTGGAAGTCGCCGTTCGATCCGGAGTGGTAGTTGGGCCAGGAGATCGTCGTCGTCTCCCGGTCGTCGGCTCCACGGAGGGAGGCATCGGTCTCCTGATTTCGACTATGGAAGTGATTGGCCGCGCCAACACCGTCGCCCAGGGAGCACAGCGAGGAGCCCAGATCCTGGTGATCCCTGGCCGTGACGAGTCCTCCGCCCCGGCGCCGAAAGCGGTCGATGGCGGCGCACTCATCAGCGGTCAACCCGACGCCCGAATCCAGAGCGAAGAGCCATAGCTCGTCGAAGTCGGACCGGTCGATCCCGGCCAGAACGGGATCGCTCCCCGATCCCGAGACCTCCCGGTTTCTCGCGGTGACGGCGACCGGCCGACCCCGCGTGCTAGACGTCTCCAGTTGCTCGCGCAGAAGAGAGAAGCTCTCGATCGACCAGTCATCCTGACTGGCCGGTGTCGTCGTCTGAAGAAGAATCCGAAGCGCATTCGAGCTCATGGTCACCTCTCCTCCGCGCGAATTCACACCGCCTGCGCCACTTCGGGAGCCTCGGCTTCCGGTACGCGCTCAGACTCCTTCCTCTCCTTCGACGCGTCCGCCGTGTGGGTCTTCGCCACCAGCACGTAGATCGACGGCACGACGAAAAGCGTAAAGACCGAGCCGATGATCATGCCGGTGACGAGCATCATGCCGATCGAGTTGCGGGCTCCGGCGCCGGGGCCGCTCGCGAAGACGAGCGGGAGGTGGCCCATGACCGTCGCCGCGGTCGTCATGAGAATCGGGCGCAACCGTGTGGAGGCCGCTTCGATGACGGCGTGGAGCTTGTCGGATCCTTTCTCCTCCTGCAGGTTGTTGGCGAACTCGACGATCAGGATCCCGTTCTTCGACACGAGGCCCACGAGCGTGATCAGGCCGACCTGGCTGTAGATGTTCAGCGTCGTCAGGCCGAGGAAGGAGAAGAGCAGCGCGCCCGACAGGGCGAGCGGAACCGAGCCCGCCAGGATGATGAACGGATCCCGGAAGCTCTCGAACTGCGCGGCGAGCACCAGGTAGATCAGGATTCCCGAGAGCAGAAACGTGCCGAGGAACTTGCCCCCTTCGACACGGAGCTGGCGCGATTCACCGGCATAGTCGACGGTGAAGCCCTTCGGCAGGGAGCGAGAGGCCTCGTCCTCGAGGAGCTTGAGTGCTCGGTCGAGCGAGACGCCGGGCGGAATCACGCCCTGGATGCGCACGGCATTCAACTGCTGGAACCGCTTCAACTCCCGCGGCTCGGTCGAGGTCTTCAAGCTCGCGAAGGTCGA
>WNGF01032312.1_pt1 | contig 11238 bp, 16 predicted proteins | sample 5400641 | NCBI WGS metagenome assembly WNGF01 (sample SAMN13153371, study PRJNA577476) | soil metagenome | isolation source: 80 cm soil or saprolite under grassland replicate 2 | place: USA:California | collected 2016-06-15 | reverse complement strand
TTGGAATCGATTCGAGCTGTGTAATTGCCGCGCAACATGGAGTCTGGTTTCGGGTTGCAAGAGAGACGGCTTTATGGTTTGCGCTGCTTTCGTGTTCGATTCGTGCCGCTGAGTCCACCTCACTCCACTTAACTCCACGGCGCATACTACGCTCGTATTTATGGGCTGTCAAGACTTTTTAAAGTTTTTTCAGCCCCGCAGGAAACGAGGCGTACGCCTTTCGATGTCCTGTTCGGCGGTTGGCTGATGGATCCTAACCGACCGATTTCGTCGCGGCAACTTTTCGATAAAAAGGTAGGGTGACTTCCCGAAAGGTTAGAACCCGCGCGAACTACACATGGCGCAGTGGTCACAGGGCTTGCCGCTGGGGTCGACGGAGCATTTCTTTTCGTTCTCGAAGAACTCAACCAGTTCTGTGACGGCTGCTTCCTCGACGCCGAAGCGTTCCTGACTTGGGTGTTCGACGAATTGCGGATTGCGGATCTCGGATTGCGGATTCTCTTTCTGACTTTGCGGGGCAGTCTCGCCATACATGCTCGACATCGGCGCAAGCCATGGCGATTGTGTTGGTGGAACGAACTGAGGTGATTTTTCCGGAGATGCAGAGGATGGAGGTGCTATCGAAGACGATGAAGCAAGCGGCGGTCCCGACGAAACGAAATCTATCACGCGCGCTCGCCGTGATTCTGTCGGCTGCGCGCCAAAAACAATCTTTGATTCGATTCGGTCGAGTTTGTTTTCGAGATCGTGAAGCCCTTCGCGTATAGCCGAGAGTTCTTCCCGGACAGGCGCGCCGTTTTTTGAGGTAGCTGCTGAACTGACAGATTTTGATGAACCGTCGCTGGTACCCTTCACTCTCCGCGCAACGCGTTCAGCTATCAACTTTGCTTGATCTTGATCGGTAATCACTTCGAAAAACTGCGAGCTTAAAATCGTTTAGACGCGGGACTTGTCCCGCTACTTAAAATCGTTTAGATGCGGGACTTGTCCCGCTACTTAAAATCGTTTAGATGCGGGACTTGTCCCGCGACGCTGGCATAAGTGCCAGCTCTAAACGGCGTATTGTCATCTTGTCAGGTCTTCCAATAGATCGATGCGATCGACAACGCCCACGATGGCTGAATCGATCGCCGCGCCTGCTTTTCCCGTCGCCACCGTTGAGGCGCTCCAGCCTTCCTGCACTATTAGGACGGTGTCGCCGACGCCAGCATCAACGGCATCCAACGCCAGAACGGTATGACCGGTCGCCTCACCTTCGGGTGTGATATGTTCGCACAGCATCATTCGCGCGTTGTCGTAACGCGAGTTCTTCTGCGTAGCTACGACGTTCCCTAAGACCTTCGCGAGAATCATTTCTGTGGCGCAAGTTGATAACTTGCGCACGCAAGATAACATCTTGCGCTACACGTTTACATGTTTGTCAGAATCAACAATTCCTACGATCGTGCAATCGGTTGGTGTATCTTCGCGCTTGAAGGGAAAACTTGCTTCCTTTCCCCGGCACCAGAAGACCAATTCACCGACGCCCGCTCCGGCGGCATCTATTGCAACCATGGGCTTACCCTGTGGCGCAAGATCTTTGTTGAGGGATTGGACAACGAGCAGCTTCCGACCGTAAAGCGAATCGTTCTTGACCGTTGCTACTACTGTGCCGATGACTCGCGCAAGTTGCATATCATTGATTCACATCGACGGTGTCAATCACCCCAACGATTGCCGCGTCAACGGGCGTATCTTTCATATTTTGCGCCAGCCGCGCGCTTGAGCCGGCAACCACCAGCACCCGCTCGTGAAACCCGGCGCCCACCGTGTCCACGGCAACCACATAACCGCTCGTGTCCGTGCCGTCAAGATTAATCGGCCGAACAATTAGCAGTTTCTTGCCTTGCAGCCGCTCATCTTTTTGTGTCGAGACGACTGTCCCAATGATGCGAGCAATGATCATGCCCGGCTTTGCGCGCTAATCGGCATCGCGTCGTCAACGCTGCCGTGTGGGCGCGGAATCACATGCACGCTGACCAATTCGCCAACGCGGCGCGCGGCTGCTGCGCCCGCGTCCGTTGCTGCTTTCACCGCCGCGACATCGCCGCGCACGATCGCCGTAACAAATCCGGCGCCGATCTTTTCGTAACCAACCAGCGTGACGTTGGCGGCCTTAACCATCGCGTCGGCCGCTTCAATCATTGCCACCAAACCTTTGGTTTCAACCATACCGAGTGCTTCTTGCATTCAGTTTCTCCTGTGAGAAGTCAGGGTTAGTAAATCGTAAATGGTAAATCGCGAATAGAATATCACGGGGGCTTCCAGGTAGTGTCCCTTAACTCGAAATTCATTTTGGTTGCCACAGCATCAATAACTGCGTCAGTCCTCCCATAATTCCCCAGAACACTGAGGCTACAACAAAGTAAGGAATGACAAACGGCTTGTCCAGGCACCAATTTACCCAGCGATTTGTCAGCGAGAGCTTAAACAGGGCAGCGCCACTGATGATTTCAAGAATGGCAATAGACACAATCCACGGCATCGGAGATTACCGTCTTCTATTTACGATTACGATTCCCTATTCACGACTCTTTCAGTCGCGCTGCTTCGCTCAACAGCTCTACTAATTCATCGCGACTTAACGAAACTTTTCCAGTGCCATTCGATGACGAATATGAACGTGAGATCGGCCGATCCCCGCTTGGACAGGCAAGGCTTGTCTCGTGCAGGTAGCCGCAAGCCTGACAGCGAGCCCCTTCGTCAAGATATCCGGCTGCCTCGCGCACATTGATTAATTTTTCAATCGCGTCAGGCGACAAATTGCGCGAACCGCCCAGCACACGCGAAAGGATCGCAATCTTCGCCGTGTGCTCAAGAGTCTCAAGTCGATCGAAAGCTTGCCAAAGGTCTGCGCCATACGCGACAGCGCCATGGTTCGCCATCAAAAGCGCGTTATGATGCTTTACGAGCGGGCGCATGGCATCGGTTAGTTCTGCAGTTGAAGGCGTTCCGTACTCTGCCAGCGGTACACAGCCAAGCGTCAGGATCACTTCAGATAGAATTGGTTGATCGATTGGAAGGCCGGCCACTGCGAACGCCGTCCCATGCGGCGGATGCCCATGACAAACCGCGCGCACATCGGGTCTCTCCTGATAAATCAGCAAGTGCATCGCCAGTTCGCTGGATGCGCGACGATCATTCAGAGGCCGTCCTTCGAGATCCGTCACGGCCAGCATGTCTTCAGTTGTCCGGCCTTTGCATGTCATCGTCGGCGTCGCTAGCACGCGTCCATCATCGAGCCGCACGCTCACATTGCCATCTGACGAGACTACATAACTGCGCTCGTACATCAGTTGGCAGATTCGTATGAGGTCGTGCCTGGCGCTTTGTTCGTCCATCCGATTTGCCCCTTAAGGCGAACTACAGCTCATGCTTGTGGTCGGTTCTTACCTGTTCAGTCCGGGAAGAATTTTGCCGGGCATTTGTAACATGAGCGGTCCCGGGCCGGGCCAGAAAATACGACAGAGACTCGAGCGAAGTTGTCAGGTCAACGGTCTTCACTTTTACGCCCAGGCGTGGAGTTAGCGTCGCAGGGGCGAAATTCAACACCGCTTTGACGCCGGCAGCCATGATTTGATTCAGCACTCGCTGCGCCACACGCGCAGGTACCGCAATCACGGCTACATCAATCTCCTCGTCGCGGACCACCTTCTCAATCTTCTTCACGTCGTGAACTGGAATTCTGCAGGATCCGACATGCTGGCCGATCTTTTCTCTGTCATTGTCGAAGAGCGCGACGACCGCGAAATTTGATCTCTCCAGACCGTTGTAGTTCGCCAGCGCAGTCCCCAACCGGCCCGCACCTACAATCCCAACGTGATGCGATTTATCGAGACCGAGAATCTTCGTCAGATGTTCCCGCAGGTCATCGATGAAATAGCCGACTCCGCGCACGCCAAACTCGCCAAAGTAACCAAGGTCCTTGCGAATCTGCGCTGAGTTGAGATTGAACTGCTCGGCCAGTTCCTGCGACGAGACAGTCTTGATTCCGGCCGCCTTCAGCGAGTTCAGGCAACGCAGGTATATGCTGAGCCGGTTGGTGGTAAGCTCGGAGATCTTTTCTCTCTTCATAAGAATGCGCTGCGCTGAAAGTATAGCGCTGATCCGCCTTAGCCGAAAAGGTTAGAGGTTTGCGAATGAAAGTGCCTTCCAGCATAATCGGCGCGATTTCAGAACCACTGTTGAGTGCTAAGGGCGGCTAATATGATTTTGGCTTTGAAATTTGCCAGCGGCACATTCTTGAAAGTTGTTCCCCTCCCGGTGGGAGGGGATTAAAGGGGAGGGATTTAGCGGCATAGAGCCCTCTCCCCTAACCCCTCTCCCAACGGAGAGGGGAAACGAGAAAAATATTGAGACAAGGATGCCGGCGTCACATTCTTGAAAGTTGTTCCCCTCCCTGTGGGAGGGGATTAAAGGGGAGGGGTTGAGGGCGCCGCAAAGCCCTCTCCCCTGACCCCTCTCCTAATGGGAGAGGGGAACGTCATGATTGCTTATCTTTCAGGCACGCTGCTTTCAAAACAGCCGACGGCGGCCATCGTCGATGTGGGCGGTGTGGGTTATGAAGTGGTGATTCCTGTTTCAACGTTTTATGAGCTTGGGGAAGTTGGATCACCGGTGCAGCTTCGCATCTACACGCATGTTCGCGAAGACACTCTTCAACTTTACGGCTTTAACACAGCACGTGAGCGTGAACTATTTTTGCAGTTGATTTCGGTCAATGGCGTCGGGCCGGGGCTGGCAATCAAACTGTTATCGGGAATGAATGCCGACGAGATGATCGCATCCATTCGAACGAATAATCTGGTGCGATTGGTGGCAATTCCCGGGGTTGGGAGAAAGACGGCAGAGCGGCTGGTGGTTGATTTGCGCGACAAGATAGCAGAGCTTTCATCGCCCGCCCTGGAAGAGGAGTTCGCGGCAAAAGCCAGCGCCCGCGCGCCGACATCCGAAGATGCGATACGGACCGATGCTATCTCTGCTCTCGCGAATCTTGGTTATCAGAAATCCGCCGCAGAAAAGGCTGTGAAATCGGCAATCGACGAAGGTGGCGAGCTTTCAGTCGAATCCATACTGCGCCGCAGTTTGCGCTCGCTCGGGAAAACATGATCGGAATAAGACCGGTTTAGACTGCGGACCTATCGGCCGGGCACGCGCGCCGGATTTGTCCGGCGTCCACAAGCATGCTGAATTAATTTCACGGTAGGGTTCAATTTGATTTATAAGGCTGACTCATACTGGGAGCGCGGGCGCCCGCGCCCGCATCGCCAGCGGGCGCTTGGTCGAAAGCAAACGAGAACCTGCGTCGAAGCACGTTTTTTCGCGCTTCGCGCTCATTGCGGGCGCGGGCGCCCGCGCTCCCAGTAAAATGTAGCCTCCCGTTTTTTGAAATTGAACCAGTAACGAATTTCACGGAGAAGTTGACCAAGGCGCGTGTCGCGTTCAGAATTCACAACATCGATGGCAAAAGCAACCAGAGCAGCCGAAGCGCTCAGCGCTACACCAACGGAAGAAGACCGTAGATATGATCTGACTCTGCGCCCGACGCGGCTCGCCGAATACATCGGCCAGCGTAAGGTCGTAGAGAATCTGCGCGTTTATATGAAGGCTGCACTCAAGCGTCGAGAAGCACTCGATCATGTTTTGCTAACTGGTCCACCCGGCCTGGGAAAGACTACTCTGGCGCATATTGTCGCAAACGAAATGGGCGCGCAGTTGCGTTCAACTTCAGGGCCGGCGATTGAAAAGACCGGCGATATCGCGGCGCTGCTGACAAATCTGCAGGAAGGCGATGTGCTTTTTATCGATGAGATTCATCGCCTGCTGCCGGCGCTGGAAGAGAAACTTTATCCGGCGATGGAAGATTTCAACCTCGATCTGTTAATCGGCCAGGGTCCGGGTGCTCGTTCAATCAAACTCGAACTCCCAAAATTCACTTTAGTGGGCGCCACGACGCGTGCGGGATTAATCACTTCGCCATTGCGCGGACGGTTTGGAATCGTCTTTCATTTGGATTTTTACCCACATGAAGACCTGGAAATAATTTGCCAACGGTCCGCAGGCCTTCTCAATGTGGAAATTGACGAAGGCGGAGCCCGCGAAATTGCGCGCCGCTCGCGCGGCACACCGCGCATAGTTAATCGTTTGCTTCGCCGCGTGCGTGATTATGCTGAAGTAGATTATGAAGGCCGCATCACGCACGATATCGCAAACGATGCGCTCAATCGCATGGAAGTTGACACTTACGGTCTCGATGAGATGGACCAAAAGTTACTGAAGACGATCATCGACGATCATCGAAAAGTTTGACGGCGGGCCGGTTGGAGTCGGCACGCTTTCGGCGGCGATTCAAGAAGAGAAGGATTCAATCGAAGAAATCATCGAGCCATACCTGATTCAAATCGGCTTCCTTAATCGCACGCCGCGCGGCCGAATGGCAACGCAACTGGCTTATCAACATTTCGGTGTGAAAGCCGGACAGCTTCGACCCGGCCTGTTTGATTCTGCTTAGCTCGTTTAGACCCGGCACTTGTGCCGGGCCCATTAGGGTGGGACAAGTCCCGCCTCTAAACAAAACGCAAATTAGCAATTTGCGCTACCAGCATGAAACGAATTTCACGTCATTCCTTTGGAGTTCGCAACCGCTTACCGTGGTGGCGGATGTTGACACACGCCGTGCATCAGTTTCATGAGAATGATCTATTCACATCGGCGGCAGCAATGAGTTACTTCGGTCTGATGACGCTGTTTCCCGCTCTGCTGTTGTTGCTTGCTCTCAGCAATCAGATAGCCGCCGGCAACGAAATGATTGCACGCATTGTGCAGGTGTATCCCGGTTCGAGTAAGTTCCTGCATGACACAATTCGATCGCTTTCGGGCATCGGTACCGGCATGATCGTCACTTGTGCGGTGATTGTCTTGTGGGCTGGTTCCTGGGTCTTTGCCATTGCTGAACGGGCACTAAATCGCATCTGGGGCACGACACAGCGAACGTTTTTCCATGGCCGCTTGCTGACTTTAGGAATGATCGGAATAGTTGGCCTGTTGCTTTCCGCTTCCGTACTGGTTACTTCGATTTTGGTCGCACTTCAGGAAATTGCGGGCCGGTTATCGCCGAGGCAGTTGGAGAGCTATCGTCTGCTATCGTCAGTCGGCAGCGTCTTCTGGCAAATTGCATTCGCGCTGGTAAGCTTGCTCGTCACTTTCACTCTGTTCGCGATCGTCTATCGGTTCATGCCGAACGGACCCGTTACCCTGCACGACACCATTCCCGGCGCTGTGATTGGCGGATTATTATGGGAAGCGGCGAAATACCTTTTTGCCTGGAGTTTAAATTACTTTCATTACGATCAAATCTATGGTTCCGTCGGCGCGGTCGTAGCGGTGCTGACATGGGGCTACGTGTCCAGTCTGGTTTTGCTCTTTGGTGCCCAGTTGACGGGCGTCTTTCATCGTGAACATATGGAGCACCCCATCGCCGTCCCCAGCGTAAACGTTCCCTCGGCTTCCCTCTCCTGAGTAGATCGCAATCGTGCAGACTTTGCCTTCGGCATGCGCATTTCGGACTTTGATTACCAGCTTCCGGAAGAATTAATTGCCCAACATCCGCTAACTCAACGTGATGATTCACGGATGATGATCGTGGATCGGGCGACCGGGACTTGGAAGGATTCCCGCTTTTCTGCCTTCTCCGACTACCTGCGCCCGAACGATGTTCTCGTGCTCAATAACACTCGCGTGTTTCCAGCGCGATTGAGAGGAACACGCGTGCCGTCGGGCGGTTCGATTGAATTGCTATTACTGCATGAAGTCGAGCCGAGGGTTTGGGAAGCGCTGGCCAGGCCGGCGCGCCGGCTGCGGAAGGGTACGCGACTTTCGTTTGGCGAATCAGAGCTTCACGCAGAGGTAATTGAATCTCTCAACGATGGCAGGCGGCTGCTCAGATTCGAATCGAACGGGGATCTCGGCGGCCTTATAGACCAGCTTGGCGAGCCACCGCTGCCTCCCTACATTAAACGGGAAACAGATTCGAGCGAAGATCGGGAACGCTATCAAACGATTTACGCCAAAGAGCGCGGCGCGATAGCCGCTCCTACAGCGGGATTGCATTTCACCGCTCGATCTCTAAGAGACATCGAAGCTCGCGGCATTCCGATCGTGGAAGTTACCTTGCACGTGGGATACGGCACGTTTGAGCCGGTGCGGGTAAATGATATTAGCCGGCATCGCGTCGCACCGGAACGCATTTCCATTACTGAGCAGGCCGCACAGACAATCAACCAACGCCGAAGCGCGGGTGGCCGCGTCATTGCCGTTGGCACCACGACAACGCGAGCGCTTGAATCGTCGCTAACGCCGCCTGGGCGAATCTCCGCGTGTTCCGAACAATATGCCACGGTGACGATTGTTCCCGGCCACAAATTTGGCGCAGTCGATGTGCTCTTGACCAATTTCCATTTGCCAAGATCATCATTGCTGATGCTGGTAAGTGCATTTGCGGATAGCGACCTCATTCTCGCGGCTTATCGGCACGCGGTCGCCCAAGGCTACCGCTTTTACAGCTATGGCGACTGCATGCTGATAGTGTGATTTAACGGCAAAAGTGGGGCACGCACTTGTAAAAAGCCGTAGGTAACAGGCTATAATCTGCGCCACGCTTTTCGGTTTCGCGACGGATTGGTATTCGGCTTATGGCGGTTCTCAAGAAATTTCGTCCGCGCTGGTGGCCTAATAGCCGTCAGCCATCACCTCATCTAGGCCAGACCAACATTGCGCTGGTTCCACCGATCAACGCGCGTTATGATCTGAGGCCGCTGACAATTGCCCAACTTGATGAGTGCTGGCATCTGGATCAACGTTGCTTTGTCGATGGGGAAGCCTACAGCCGCGACACGTTTGAATACCTTCTGACCGCGCCGGAATCTGTCTCGTATCGCGTCGTTACCCAAAACAGCGCCATGGCTGGCTTTGTGATCGGATTGCTGGAGCCCGATCATACGGGCCATATCACAACGATTGGCATCGCACCAGAACATCGGCGGCGCCGTTTAGCGAGTTGCCTGATGGAAAGGGTCGAAGAGGGATTTCGCCAACGCGATGTGCGGATCGTTCGACTCGAAGTTCGCGCTAGCAATATCTCCGCCCAGAAGCTCTACTTGAGCCTGGGCTATTCGGTAACGCAGCGCCTGCCAAAATATTACTCAAACGGTGGCGATGGGCTGCTAATGGTGAAGCCAATCGCTTAAGAACTTTGCGGAATTACTTATCCCGAGGTCGCTAACTCCTGCGTAGTTCCGTTAGTACTTGCTTGGCAACCGCTTTTAGAGTGTCGAATACGCCGACGCCGCTTGAGGCCACCGCTTCAATCACCGGCTCGCCCTTACGCTGCAACTCCGCCGCAATGTCATGAGACGGAATTACATTGGGTAAGTCGCGTTTGTTGAGTTGAAGCACGTACGGAATTTTCATGAGATCGTACCCGTGGGACCGAAGATTTTCTTCGAGGTTGTAGAGCGACTCAATATTCGCGTCCATGCGCTCTTCCTGCGAATCAGCGACGAAGACCACCCCGTCAACGCCTTTGAGGATTAGCTTTCGCGATGCTTCGTAAAACACCTGTCCCGGCACCGTGTACAAATGGAAGCGAGTCTTAAAGCCGCGCACTGTTCCTAATTCCAGCGGCATAAAATCGAAAAATAAAGTTCGATCGGTTTCTGTTGCCAGGCTAATGAGCTTTCCCTTTGCCTGCGCTGCGGTGGAATTATAAATATGCTGCAGGTTGGTAGTCTTTCCACAGAGACCAGGACCATAGTAGACGATCTTGCAGTTGATCTCTCGTGATGCGTAGTTAATAAAAGTCATAAGGATTCGGAATCTGGCGGGGCCGTAGAATCTTTCACGCCTGTGAAAACAGACTATCGATGTCTTCGTCGGTAATCTCGCCGAATGGAAGCGGTTCGCTCCCAGCCGATAGAGATTCGCGTTCGATCTCGGTAAATGCAGTAGCCAGTTCGTGAGAAACTTGCTTCGAACGAAGTTTGACCAAACCGAGGCTGGATCTCTGGTCGAAGACAACCACGAGCAGAACGCGACCGATCACGCTGATATGAATACTTTCGCGATCGCCCTCGTGAGATAAGGTCGGAAACTCTCTTTCGCCGATCAGTTTTGCCATTCCACCCGTGGCCGCAACATTACCGGCGACCAAAGAAGCCAGGCTTGTCGTATCAAGATCGGCCAGATCGCCATGAACGGCAATCTGTTGGCCGTCTTTGTCTACCAATACGACCAACCGAGCAGCGGCATCGAGGCGAAGGCGAGCCAGGACAGCTTTGAGCTGGTGATATCGCTGCTCGCGGATCAAGATTGGAGTTTCAGCCATTGAAGAGTTTCCGGTCGCGACTTTGATAATACGTGGAGGGGCGGGTTAGCAAAGAAAGCAAGAGAGCCGCGCTTAAATAGCACAAACAGGAAACAACCTGTTTTTTCCATCTCGCCGAGCTTAACCGTCTGCGAGGGCAACGCCGAGCTCACGAGTCACATTAACACGGGGCATCCAGACGCATCAAGCATTTTTCATTGCCAACACAACGCTGTTAAAGGTTGAAGATAGCGGGCTGTCGCGCCCGCAAACCCTATTCTTTCGTTGAATTACACGGTCATGTGTGCTAAGCTGCTGCGCGTTTTTTGTAGCGATTTTAGAGCAGTCGTCCTCGAAACGAGGATTTGCGAATGAGCAGTCCCATCGCTAAGAGTGTGAAGAAGTTAGCTTCACGTTCCGCCTCGCGGCACGCGTCTATGTCGTCATCGTCTCGCAAGCGGGTCGTGGCGGGCAAATCGACCCGTCTGAAGCCGGCTACCAAACGTTCACCTGCCGGCAAGGCGCGAGCTCATAAAGCAACGAAGGTTAAAGCCGCTAAGCAAAAACCGCGCACCCTATTATCTCGAGCAACTAAGCGAAGTTCTACAAAGGCCCAGGCCAAGTCCAGAAAACCCGCGCAGGCAAAGCGCGGCGTCGCTGCCGCACGGCCGAAGAAGGCTCCTGCTCGAGCCCTCGCGCCGCAAAGAAGAATAATCCTGCCGCCAAAGAAACCTGTAACGCCACCTCCACAACCTACTCATGACGAGGCGGCTGCGCTAAGCGCGTTTGAAGCTGCGCACAAAGAGTTTACCCGGGGGCGTTTTGCCGAAGCCCGTAAC
>WNGF01012508.1_pt1 | contig 11239 bp, 6 predicted proteins | sample 5400641 | NCBI WGS metagenome assembly WNGF01 (sample SAMN13153371, study PRJNA577476) | soil metagenome | isolation source: 80 cm soil or saprolite under grassland replicate 2 | place: USA:California | collected 2016-06-15 | reverse complement strand
GCCACCGACGGCATGAGCAACCCGAGCGACCGCGCGGCGCCGAATGTGTGGACCGGAACCTGGGCGTCGTCGCCGCAAGGCTGCGGCGGCGGCTTTGGTCAAAGAACGCTGCGACAGATCGTGCACACCAGCATCGGCGGCACGGCCGCGCGCGTTCGCATCTCGAATACCTTCAGCGGAGGGCCGCTTCACATCAGCAACGTACACCTCGCGCAGCGAACCACCGGGTCGTCGATCGATCCTGCAACCGACAAGGCCCTGACGTTCAACGGCCAACCCGACGTCACCATCGCCGCCGGCATGTTCGCGGTCAGCGACGGAGCGGACTTCGCCGTCAAGCCGCTGGCCGACGTGGCCGTCAGCTTCTACGTGATCTCCAACAGCGGCACCACCTGCCATCAATCGGGATTCCAGACGAACTACTCGGCTGCCGGAAACGTGGTCGCCAGCGCCACCTTCGCCGGCGCAGAGACTCATGGCAGCTATTACTTCCTCTCCAACCTCGACGTTCTCAATCCCAACGCCGAAGGCGCCGTGGTCACGTTGGGTGCGTCGATCACCGATGGCTACGTCCAGCCCACCGACTCCAACCGGCGCTGGCCCAATGACTTGGCGGTGCGAATCGTGAACGCCAACCGCGCGATCGGCGTGCTGAACCAGGGCATCAGCGGCGACGGGGTGCAGAACGCGGTCAATCGATTCGACCGCGACGTGCTGTCGCAGCCCAACGTCAAATGGGTGATCTTCTCGGACAATGTGATCAATGACCTCGGCGCCGGTCGGGCGACGGCTCAGGCCGACATCGACCGGATCAAAACCATGATCACCAGGGCCCACGACAAGGGGGTCAAGTTCCTCTGCTCGACGCTGACACCGTTCCTGCCATCGGAACCGGGGCGCTCGATGGTGAACGCTTTCATTCGCACTGCGGACAGCGGCTGCGATGGGATCGTCGACCAGGACACCGCCACGCACGACCCCGCCGCGCCGATGCGCTGGAACCCGGCGTTCAACTCCGGCGACGACCTGCACCCCAACGTAGCTGGCCTGCAAGCGATCGCGGATTGTGTCGACCTTGCCCTGTTCAAATAGTGAACACCCCGAGTCATCCTGCAAACGAACGCTACTCGCAGCATCCTGCTCCAGGCCGTGCCGATGGTGACCGAAGCCGAGGCAGGATCGCATCATCAGCACCAGCTAGTGCCGCGATTCCATCGAACCGATGGGTGCTTCGCACGCGCGGCTCCGCCGCGCATCGCGGCACTGATTTTTCCTGGGCTCCGCCCAGACCCGAAATTCGCTCCGCGAATTTCGGGTCTGGCGCGTCTTCCCCTCGATCGCATTGCGTCGGTGCATCTCGGGATCACGTCCGCAAACGGAGAAAGGCGCGCGCTCGACGATCACCGTCACGATGTTCCCGGCGCGGTCTACCATCTTCTGACCGAGGTCGCTGCCCGGACGAAGCGCCCGCTCACAATCATCCTCGAAAGGGACGGAGCTTACCCGTCGTTCGGCGATCTATTGGATCAATTGGAGCGCGCGCGAGAGGCACCGGCGCACATCGATCGCGTAGGGCCGGAGCTCGCCGCACAAAGCCTGGAGCGAAAGAGAAGCCACGCCAGACGACCATCAGCGCTTCGGTAGCGAATAGATGGCGCCACACGCTGCGAGCGACTGGGCCCAGTAGATGGCGGTGGAGGCGATGACGATGTCGTTCGCGTCCCGAAGCCTTTGCGCGAGTGTCTCCGGCTGGCCGCCGTTTGTCGGCATGCGACGGACGACACCGTCGACGTAATCCGGGTTCGTGTTGCAATCGCCGAAATCTTGGGCGGTCCAGTAGAGAAAGTCGCCGTCGAGCGCGAGCGCGTGCGGCCTCACCTCGTCCTCGAAGAGAAGGAGCGGCTGGCTCGCCGATTGGTCGAGCTTGAATATCGGGCTCGTGTTCGATCGCTGCGACGAGCCCGCCCAGTCTTCGAAGCGTGAGGCCGGTGCCGTCGCGGTTGACCCGCGCAACCGTCGCGTTTTCAATGCCCATCGTGAAATAGACGAACGTCGTGTCCACGGTAATGTTGCGCGGTTCGTCGAGCCCGGGCACAAGAACCATGAGCTCGGTCCCGTCCTTGCGCGCCGAGACGACGCTGCCGTCGGGTGGACTCACTTGATAGGTGCTCCGATTGGTCCAGAACACGTGGGTGTCGTCGACCGCGATGGAAGCGGGAGCGAGCTGGTTATCGGCGACGACTTGCTGTGCGCCGTCGAGCTTGGAGACGCGGATGATCTGACCCGTACCGCGCGTTCCCCGCGCGATCCAGACGGCATCGGCATCGACCGCGATGGCTTCGCCGGTGTTGTGGACGAGCTCTTGGGGTTGCCCGCCCGCCAAGGGCAGTGTTTGAATGCCGCTTTGCGCTTCGAAATAAAGGTGGTCACTATCGAGATGCAAGTCGCTGAGAAAGCTGTCGAGCGCGAGGACCTGGGTCGGTTGGGTGCCGGGACCCGATCCGGTTGCGCTGTCGTCGCCTCCGCAGCCGAGCGCCGTTACGAGGATGCACCCCATCATCGGGACGAGTCGTGCCATTCCACCAGCATACAAGACGCTTGCACAAATGTTCCTGCCGACTTCGTCTACGGCAAAGTGGTTTTCGCGGCGCGCATGTCATGCCGAAGACGACGCGAGGTCCGAAACGAACCCAGTGTCTCAATCGTGATCCGCTCGCGCCGGTCGCGCGTGCTCCCTCGCACCGGAAGAAGTCCGAAGATGAGCCCAATGATGACCGACAGGGCGAGGGAGATATTGGCAATGGCGGTCAAGTCGGCGTTCACGTCGTTTCTTCGGGGACCACGCCTGATGGCGGCGGGCCAAGTCGATGATCTAGGCACGTCTCGGTTTATTGGGCCATGGCGCTGACGGCGGAGAGACAGCTGGCAACCCGACCGGTCAGCGTGGATAATGGCGCCGCTTGCAGTTTTGCCCCCTCGAGACAGCGGGAATGCGATGAAAGCGATTGTTCAGGAAGCCTATGGTCCGGTGGAGAACCTACGGCTCATGGAGCGGGAAAAACCCACGCCCGCGGACAAGGGGGTGCTCATTCGCGTACGCGCTGCGGGTGTCGATCCCGGCATCTGGCACCTCATGACGGGCCGGCCTTACATGGTAAGGCTCATGGGTTTGGGTTTCTCGAAACCCAAAGTGCCCGTTGCAGGCTGGGACGCCGCCGGCGTCGTCGAAGCAGTGGGGCCGAACGTCACCGGCTTCAAGCCGGGCGACGAGGTCTTCGGCAACTGCAACATCGGCGGCACCGGCACCTTCGCGGACTACGCGTGCCTACCCGAGGACCGCTGCGCTCCCAAGCCAGTCAACCTCACGCTCGAAGAAGCGGCCGCGCTGCCGGTGTCGGGATGCACCGCCCTTCAGGCCGTGCGCGACCTCGGCAAAGTTGGCGCCGGAACGCAGGTGTTGATTTTGGGTGCAGCCGGAGGTGTCGGCCATTACGCCGTGCAGATCGCCAAGGCCTTCGGCGCCACGGTCACCGGCGTCTGCAGCACTTCGAAGCTGGACTTCGTGCGTTCGCTCGGTGCCGACGACGTCATCGACTATACGCGCGACGGACTCGGCACGGGTACGCGCCGCTGGGACGTCATCATCGACACCGCCGGCCGCCGTTCTTTCGCCGAGCTGCGCCGCGTCCTTTCGCCGAAAGGTGTGTTGGCCGTCGTAGGGGGCGAGGGTGGCAACGCGTGGACCGGCGGGTTTCTGGAACGCATGGTTTCGGCCTCCGTGCTCTCGCTGTTTTCCACGCAGAAGTTGATGGGCGTGAACGCCACCGTGAACACGCCCGACCTGTTGGTCCTGAAGGACCTAGCAGAAACGAAGAAGCTCACTCCGGCCCTCGACCGCCGTTACCGGTTGGACGAGGCGGTCGTCGCGCTGAAAGAGCTCGAAAAGGGCCACGCGCGCGGCAAGAGCGTCGTGGTGATGAAGTAGTTTCCAGGGACGCGCCTAACATTACTGCGTCAGATCCTCGCTACTGGCCCGTCGACGATCTCGGTGTTCGTCAAGGTTATGGCTTGGCGTGGCGACTGCGCCCCGCCGATGGCGAAGGAGCTTGCGCCTCTCGGGGAACGTTTCAGGCCGTACCGATCGATTGTCGCCAGGTATTGCTGGGAAGCGGCCGCCTCGTTCCGCAGTGGGACCGATCCCAGCTTGCGGTACGGGCTGGCGGAACGTCACCGCGTATGGGAACGGGCCCCGAACTGGCGAGCTCGAGAAGGCCGAAATCACCATTACCGGCGGCGTTTTGAATTACAACGTCACCTATGTCGACTGGGTCGGCCTCCCGTTGGAGATTTACGGCGTTGGTGGCAATTGCACGATGTCAGCCCATACGACGGGCTGCTACGCAAAGCAGGGCCAGATCACGTCGGGCTGTCCCCAAAGTTTTCTCCTGCAGGGCAAGCAGTGCATTTCGCCCCGCACCTACTGCGCCAACCCGGCCAACCACGGTTCGTGGTACTGCCACGTGCTCGACACCAAGATCGCCAGCTGTGCGAGCTGCCCCAAGGACTCGACGACGAACGTATACATGTGCGCCGGACTCTATGCCAACGAGCCACGCTGGTGCGCAGCGCTCAATCGCGGCATGACGCAGGATCCGGACAATGCCAACTCCGCTCTTTACTATCAGAATGCTCCGTACAACGACTATTCAAAATGGGTGCATCAGATTTGTCCCAATATCTATGCCTTCTCGTACGACGATTGGTTGGCTCAAGGCGGCTTCCGCGCCTGCAGCGGCGATGAAATTCGCGTCACCTTCTGCCCAAACGGATGAGAAGAGGAATTCGAGCCGCTTACGGATACGGTCGCGCTTCGGATAGCTGCCGGGCGAACGTGTCCCGCTCGGTCGTTGGGAACTTGCAAGTCCCCCGCTCGCAGACGTACGCGGTCGCGCGGCCGCTCGGGAGCGTCTTGCCCGCCGCCCAGGGAATTTTTTTTCCGAGATCACCCGCGAAATCGGCCTCCGCCGCGACAACGAGCACCGCGTTTGGTGTGAACGTTTGCGAAAGTGCCGCGAGCAGCGGGCGCGCCGCCTCGGCGAGGGCGCCGCGACCTTGCGGCACGACGATGGCGATTTCTTTGACCGCATCGCTCGCCCAATCGACGGCGAGAAGAGCGTGCTCAAACCTCATCGGATGGCTGGTCAGCTTGCGATCGAGCGAGCGCAACGTGCTTTCGGCGCGCTCTCGAAAGCGTTCTTCTCCCGTAAAACCGTAGAGCCGCAACGAGACCAGCGCGGCGGCGGAATTCGCGCTGGGCACCGGGCCGTCGTCGTCGGGCTTCTCGCGTATCAGCAACGATTCTTGCTGGGCCGCGGTCAGGAAATAGCCGCCGTTCGCCCGGTCGGCAAACGCGCGCTCTACTTCATCCATGAGGCCGCGAGCCTGGTCGAGCCAATTCGCGTCCGAGGTGAGCTCGAAGATGTCGAGGAGCGTAGCCGCCAAGAGCACGTGATCGTCGCAAAATCCCGTTCCTCGAGGCTGCCCGCGCACGAGCACGTGCGGCAAAGGTCTACCGGCGCGGGGCTCGGCAACGAGCACCTCGGCCGCGCGCAGCGACGCTTGCGCATAGCGATCGTCGCCCAGCACGATAGCCGCCCGCGCAAGGGCCGAGACGGCGAGAGCGTTCCAGGCGACGATCACTTTCTCGTCGCGGTCGGGCGCAGGTCGCTGCGCACGCGCATCCCGGAGCTTGCTGCGAATTTCCCCTAGGCGAGCCGCGAGCTCGGTCGGCGAGAAATGCATGCCGCTCGCCACGTCGACGAGGGATCGCTGCGTGGAAAGAACGGACCGGCCTTCGAGATGCCCCTTGTCAGTGACGCCGCACCAATCGGCGGCGACGCGGGCGTCGTGCTCGCCGAGAACGGCGCGAAGCTCCGCCGGCGTCCACGTGAAAAAGAGTCCCTCTTCGCGCCGGCCGCCGGGCGCCCGACTGTCGGCGTCGGTAGCGCTGTAGAACGTGCCATCCGGCGCCGCCATATCGCGCAGCAGGTAGTCGAGCGTTTCGCGAGCCGTCTCCGCAAAATCGGCGTTGCCCGTCGCCTGTGCGCCTTCGAGGTACAGCGTTGCGAGCAGCGCGTTGTCATACAGCATTTTTTCGAAGTGCGGGACGAGCCAGCGCACGTCGGTCACATAGCGATGGAACCCCCCGCCGATCTGATCGAAAATGCCACCCGCGCGCATGTGCGAAAGTGTCTCGGCGGCCATGCGCTTGGCGTCGTCGTCTCTGGCCCGACGTGCCCATCGGAGCAGGGCCCGGGCTGGAAACGACGAAGGAAACTTCGGCCATCCGCGCAACCCGCCGAACTCCGGATCGAAACGCGGCCGGACCTGCGCCGCGAGCGAACGCAAGAGTTCAGGCTTCGGAAAATCGCCGGCCGGCTCGGGCGCCCTCGCCTCGCGAAGTTGGCTGGCATAACGCTTCGCTTCGGCGGCGACGTCGGCAGGGCTTTGCCGATAGCGTTCGGCAAGCTCGCGCAAGACGTCCAGGAAGCCCACACGAAAGCCCCGCACGCCGCCGTGGGGCGGAAAATAGGTGCCACCAAAGAACGGCTCGCGCGCCGGCGTGAGCCACACGCTCATCGGCCAACCACCGCTCCCGGTCGATCCCTCGACGAAAGCCATGTACACCGCGTCGATATCGGGCCGCTCTTCGCGGTCGACCTTGATCGCGACGTAGTGCTCGTTCAAGTAGCGGGCAATTTCCTCGTCTTCGAAGCTCTCCTCCTCCATCACGTGGCACCAGTGGCACGTCGAGTAGCCAATGCTGAGAAAAACGGGTCGACCCGTGGCCTGCGCCAACGCAAATGCTTCGTCCCCCCAAGGAAACCAGTCGACCGGATTGTGCGCGTGCTGGAGCAGATAGGGGCTCGTTTCGAGAATGAGCCGATTCGTATAGCGGGGACTGCCGTCCGCGTTCTTGTGCCGCGTTCGAGGAACGTAACCAGGGCCCTTCGCGACGACGGCGGCCTCGAGTCTCGCACGAAGCTCGGGAGACACCGTCGCGCCGAAAGGCGCCCGACCATCCTCGACTTTCGCCGGGTGCGTACCCGCGCAGCCGCGCGATCGGCAGCCAAGCCCAAGGCCGACCGCCAATAGCGCAACGCGGCTGCAATAGCGCCGCCGTCGCCCTCTCGACGTTGGTGGCTTGGCTGTACGCGTCACGCTCCCTAGTTGTACCGAACTCCTTCATCGCGACGAGGCGAATCGGTCGGAGCCGCCAGGGATCCGACGACCACGGTACAACCCCTAACTCGATCAGCGAGCGAAACGAGCATCGCCGAAAACAGCGTCGAGGACTTTACGCTCTAAACGCGCCCTCGTCACCAGCGAAGCGTGGAAGGATTTCCAGAACCTGCAGAAGACCGATCTCGATCTCGGCAGGAAAGGCCGCACCGGCTTGATAACGCAAGCGCGTGAGAACCGAAGCCGTCGCTGACACACTTCGTACGGTCTCCCCTCCCTACATCAGGTGGACGCCAGGGGTCGTGCTGTACCGTTCGTCGAGCACGCCATTCAAGAGGCCAACCGCCTGTTCGGCGTATGCGGCGGGCACCATGATGTCGATCGGAACGTACGGACCGAAGAACTGAAGGCACGTGCGATGATGGATCCCTCGCAGCAAAACGAAGATCTTGGCCTGCTCGAGGATCGTGCGAGCCGTGTGCGCGGCGTACGCGCGATGCTCCGGCCAGATCGAAACCAGATCGGGATGGCGGCTCCGCGCCCGCCACTCGTCGAAGAGATCGAGGCTGACAGCGGGACCGATGATTAACCACAACCAGGCTGCGTCGAACCACGGCCATGACGCGCGCGGCGGAGTCAGTAGCAAGAGCTCGACCAGCACGATGAAGAGGACGGACTTGGCCATCGTCCGCCGGACCAAGGGGCGCACCTGCGCGTCGATCAGCGCGAGGTCGACCCTGGAACGCCTCTTCAGCGCTTCCGCCCGTGCGATGACGCGGGCGACGCGCCGCGGTGCCTGAAAGAGCCGGGCGAAAACGATGGTGGTGAGCGCCACGAGTCCCACCTCGAGGGCCGTCCGATGCCTGAGGTCGGGAACCCAGCGGAGCAGGTCGCCAAGGCCGGGAACCAGGGCTTTCAGGGCGAAGGGCAGCGCCAGAAGGCCCGTGACGAAGCCGACGGGCGCCATTCCCGATGCGAGGAACGGTAGCGCCAGCGATGACCGGCCGTCGGCGTCGGCCGGGCGCGCGATCGATCTGAGCATCCAGCCCGCAACCACCGCGACGAGCGCCAATTTCAACATCACGAGGAACGCTTCCTGGCTCCACTGGAAAGGGAGGACGTCCGGCGCGCGCGGAGCGGACGCAACGAGGGCGGCGTCCGCGATCGCCCGCCACAAGAGCCAAATCGAGAACGCGGCGCCAAGCCCCCACCGATCCATCATCGACAGGCCGAGGAGGATCATCATCGTGAAACCGCTCAGCGTGACGCAGATGAGAAGGCGCGCAGGCCAGCCCGGCACTTGCAGCCAACCTTGCCCCTCGAGAAACGTGGCGATCCCGAAGCCCTGAAAAAAAGCCAATGCCGCGGACAGCACGATCGCGGCACGACCGAGCCTCGCCCGCCCGACCGGCCCGCCGAGCCGCGCACCCCGCAGGCTCGGCACGAGCAGGGCGACGTATTCGATGACGAGGAATGCAGAAACGACGGGGTTCAGTCCGAGGGCGCCGATTCCGAAGGAGGCGCGCCGGATACCAACCGAAAAAGAGCCGGTCGGAATGCCCTCTACCAGCCCCGGCAGTCGCACGAGAGAAGCGAGCGAGAGGGCCGCGATCACGGCCACGTTGAGCCCCACGCGCATGGGAAGAGACCCGCCTCGCGAGAACAAAAGGTCGCCCAGCATTACGCACTTGTTCGACACGAGCGGTGACGTCCGGGACGAGGTCTCCGAGCCCGCGAACGACGGTTTCGTCGAACGCAACACGACGCCCGACGGCGTTGCGCCAATCGGACGCGCCTTATCACTACGGCGACGAATTGCGCCGTTTCGGACGAAATATCGATATTGGGATGCGCACCGCTCAAGTTGTCACCGGCATCGACACAGCTACCAAGCTTTTTTGTCTCGCGTCAATGAGGCAAGGGCGTCCAGGAAGACGGCAGCAAAACTTGCTCCGGAGGGTAATTGCACTGATCGCATCGGCGCGGATGCCCCACTCCAAGGGCCGTGCGGATTCGATACGCGTTGCTTCTGCTGGTCGCCTTCAGCAGTTTCGCTTGCGGTATGGACGACGGCGGAGCGCAAGGGGGGCGGGCCGGCACCGGTGGAAATGGCGCCGGAGGCGCGACGGGGGGTAGCGCCGGCTCTTCGCCCGACTTCGACGCCGCAATGCCGGAAGCCGCCGCGGGAGGGGACGCTGGCGATGCCGCCGACGCGCGGGTGACACCGCCGCCACCCGATCCCGTGCTCACGCTGAAGACCGGAACCCTGCGTCTCGAAGTTTGGGGCGAGCGCACGATCCGCGTGCTGTTCGGGACGACGGCGCCGGCTCCAGCGAAAAGCTTGGCCGTCAACCAACCGCGCCCGGTGACTCCCTTCACGCTCGATGACAACGCGACGGCACTCACCATCGCGACGACCAAGCTCGGCGCCCGGGTCGACAAGGTGAGCGGGCAGGTAACCTTCCTCACACCGAGCGGCTCGGTGATTCTGGCCGAAGCCGCCAGCGGCTCGCATCAGCTCGCGCCGACGGACGGCGGCGCGGGTCGTTACAAATCGATCGGGACCTTCACGGCCAACGGCGGCGAGCGCTTCTACGGGCTCGGACAGCATCAGCAGACCCAGCCCGGGAGGATGGCGTACACGGGCTCGACGCAGCTCATGCAGAAGAACCCCGGCGAGAGCAGCATCCCCCTGCTTGTGTCGAGTGGAGGTTACGGCATTCTCTGGGACAACCCGTCGGTGACGACGGCCGACGTTTCCGGCAACGTGGTCATGACCTCGGAAGTCGCCGATCTCGTCGACTACTACTTCATGGTCGGACCCAAGGCGGACGACGTCGTCGCGTCCTACCGCGCTCTCACCGGGGCGGCCCCGATGTTCGGCAGGTGGGTTTTCGGATATTGGCAGAGCAAAGATCACTACGGGTCGCAGAACGAGCTTCTCGGAGTCGCGTCGACGTACCGCTCGATGCAGATCCCGATCGACAACATCGTGCAGGATTGGCAGTACTGGGGAACGAGTCCCTGGGGTTCGCACCAGTTTTCGTCGAGCTACCCCGATCCTGCCGGGATGTTCCGAACGCTCCACCAGAGCGGGTTCCACGCGATGATCTCGGTGTGGGCCCGATTCGCGACCGGCAGCGCCAACTACGACGCCCTCCAATCGGCGGGAGCCTTGATGACGCCGATCTTGGGCGACGGCAAGACGTATTACTACGATCCGTTCAAAGCCGACGGCCGATCCCTCTATTGGCAACAGATGAACGCGGCGCTCTTCTCCAAGGGCGTCGACGGGTGGTGGCTCGACGCGACCGAGCCCGAGCTCAATCAACCCCCGAGCTGGGGGGAGTTTCGCAGCTTCCAAACCGGCGCAGGGCGGGGGGCGGCGGTGTACAACGCATACCCTCTCATGACGACGACGGCCGTGCACGATGGCCAACGCGCGACGACCAGCGACAAGCGCGTGTTCATCCTGACCCGTTCGGCGTATTCCGGTCAGCAACGCAACGGCGCCGTCACCTGGTCGGGCGACATCGATGGCGACTGGGCGACATTCAAAAGACAAATCCCGGCAGGGCTCAACTTCTCGCTCAGCGGCATCCCGTACTGGACTACGGACATCGGCGGCTATTTTCTCTCCGGGCTCGGCGGGCCCGGCTCGGCGCCTTATACGGAGCTCTTCGAGCGATGGTTCCAGTTCGGAGCGTTTTGCCCGATGTTCCGCACCCACGGAACGGGCCCGGACAGGAACGTCTACAGCTTCGGCGCCGCTGCGCAAACGGTCTTGCTGGGCGTCGATCGACTGCGCTACCGCCTGCTTCCGTACATCTATTCGCTATCGTGGATGGTGACGCACGAGGCATACACGATGATGCGGGCACTCGTGTTCGACTTCCCCACCGACCCTTTGGCTCTCGACATTCCCGACCAATACATGTTCGGCCCGGCCTTCCTGGTGAATCCGGTGTCCTACGCCGGCGCCACGAGCCGCTCGGTC
>WNGF01009402.1_pt1 | contig 11239 bp, 11 predicted proteins | sample 5400641 | NCBI WGS metagenome assembly WNGF01 (sample SAMN13153371, study PRJNA577476) | soil metagenome | isolation source: 80 cm soil or saprolite under grassland replicate 2 | place: USA:California | collected 2016-06-15 | reverse complement strand
TGTGGCGCAGCGAGGACACCAATCAGGGCGTCGGCGGCATATTGTGGGGTGGCTGGAGGCGACCCCGGACCGCGGGGGCCAGGCGGGATAAGCCCGGCGGTGATCATCATCGTGACCCGGAACCGAAGATCACGGCGGGGCTCACCGAGGATGTCGGCAAGGCGCTCGCTAAATTCGTACCTCCGCAACCCAGTCATGAGGCGAGAAGTCTATCATAGTTATTGAGTAAGTGACGAATACTCTAATACCTTAAATAGCCCGGATCTCACGCGCGGATTCCTGGAACGGCTTCGCGAGAGAATGGGCCCTTTGGCAGGACGGCTGTGAACCAGAGCTTTTGGCGAGCACGGAGAGAGACTTAGAAGCCATGCCAATTCAGTAAGTTACAACCGCTATTCCAAGAGAGGTTTTTGGCATCTACGCTTGGTCGTAGCCGAGAAGATCGACCCAAGCAGCCGATGATTTGAGCTGGATAGGGACTCTTTTGCAGTTGCCGAACCTCATTATTCCAATACGTAGCTGCCCGGAGCGCGTTGCAAAGATGGATGACTGGCGCCGCCCTGGAAGGGTAGCTCCCGTTTGGCGCCGGAGTGCTCCGCGAGCCATGCCGCCCAGTGCGTCCACCAGGTTCCGTCATAGCGCATCGCTGCTTTTCGCCACTCCTCGGCAGAGACAGTTTCCTTATTGGATGTCGTGGTCCAGTAAGTACCCTTTCCCCCGGGAGGATTGATGATTCCAGCGATGTGCCCGCTGGAAACCAGAACGAATCGGACATTTTCGCCCAGCAGTTGCGTGATGCGCCACGCAGCGTCCCACGGTACGATATGGTCCTTCTCCGCACCAACGGCATAGACGGGTTGCACGATGCGTCCCAAGTCGATCTTTTCGCCCTTCAGCGTGATCCGGCCGGGTTGGATGAGGTTGTTTTCTTTATATGTGTTACGCAAATACCAGCTGTGGGCGGCACGGGCCATGCGAGTGCTGTCTGCGTTCCAATACAGCAGGTCGAACGCCGGCGGCTTCTGGCCCAGCAGGTAGTTGTTGATAACGTTGGCCCAGATGAGGTCATTCGAACGCAGCAGGTTGAACATGTTCGACATCTCGCGGCCGCCGAGATAACCGCGTTCCATCATCTGCTCTTCGATGAAGTCAACGGACTCCTCCCCTATGAATACCGCCGTATCGCCGACCCTTTTGAAATCCAGGAGCGAAACGATAAACGTGGCACTGCCAAACCGCCGATCCTGCTTGGCTGCCAGGTACGCCAATACGAGCGCAAGGAGAGTTCCTCCGATGCAATACCCCATCACGTTCACGGTATCGGAGCCGGTAATGTCGTGAATCACATCGCTCGCCGCCAGCGGCCCAAGGTCCATATAGTCCTCGATGGTGGTGTTCTCCATCGTGGCGTCGGGGTTCTTCCAGGAGATGACAAACACGGTGAAACCCTGCGCGACAAGGTAGCGGATCAAGCTGTTCTTCTGCTGCAGATCGAGGATGTAGTACTTGTTGATCCAGGGCGGGAGAATCAACAACGGGACCTGGTGAACCGTAGTTGTCTGCGGTTCGTATTGAATCAATTCCATGAGCCGGTTGCGATGCACCACGTTCCCTGGGGTGACTGCCAGGTTTTCTCCAGGCGCAAATGCAGTAGTGTCCGCCATGCTGAGGCGCCCTTGCTTCAGATCCTGCGTAAGGTTGCGAGCGCCATCTGCCAGACTGCTTCCGCCGGTCTCGACCGCTCGAAGCAGGACTTCCGGATTGGACATAAGCAGCAGTGTCGGGCTCGTGGCGTCGACAAACTGGCGAAGGTGAAATTGCAGGCGGCGCTGTTCCGCCTCATCCATATCGCCAAACTCGTCCTGCTTCAGCAGCCAGTCCGAAGCCAGCGGGTAGATCTCTTTGAGGGTGCGATAGACCGGATTGCCCTGCCATTCCGGAGCAGCAAACCGCTTGTCGCCGGCAGCGGCGGCCACGCCCCGAGGAGCGTCGGCGCCAGCCACACCGGCCCACTTTCTTGCGGCTTCGCCCCAAATCTCCATTGCCGACTGCATGAGCCTCGCGTTCAGCTCACCGAACGATGCGACCGCTCTTTCCGGGTCACTCAGCGATCTGACCCAGACGGTGCGGAGCGACCGCACGATTTCTGCCCAATCGACAGGAACGACCTCGCGCAATGGATTGGCGTTCCACATATCGTCGATGGAATGAAGAAGCGGATCGTGCGCCAGAGCCTGAGTCCATTTCTGCAGTCCCTCCGCCATCAGACCGTCGGCCACATCGTCGGGCATGGCCTGCGGCCAGAGCGCGCTGTTGCCGGCGAGCCCGGATGCCTTGGTTTTGGCTAGGGCCTCAATCCAGGATGCCCATATCTGCTGCAGTGCCTCCAAACCGAGTGGGTTCACGTCCGCAATGCTCCCGCTCTTGGCCTGCTGCGGATGGTTCCCTGGATCATCGGCTTTGTTGTGAGTCATTGCGGCTCCTTATGGAACTAGCTTACACCGAGGTGAATAGACCGGGCTTACGACTAGCCCAGGACGGTGCGCCACCTGCGCGAATGCTACGCTTGGCGCAATTTCAATTCTCCGGTGGAACCGTCTGCGCCTTGAACCAGCTGTCGCTCCAACATCTCTCTGTCCCGCGATCCAAAACATTAAAAGCGAGCGATTTCTTTGGGAAGACGGGCTGCTCGAACGCGATCTTCGTGTTTGCGACGTTGAACTGAATGGTTTAATAATGGGACGGATAGCTCGCTTTAAGCTTTGCTAGCTGGCGCTCCAAACGACAGCCACTGAAGACACCATCAGGCACCCTGCCAATGAAGCAAAATCCGCGGAAGGCTCGCAACCGTACGGGAAAGCCGGATGGGGTGTCGGGCCACGAAGATCAACGCCGGCCTCGTTTCTCTCGGGAGCTTTCCGTACTTTACGAAGACAATGCCGTGGTCGTTCTCGACAAACCGGCCGGACTTTTGGCTGTGCCGATTAAGGGTTCCGATACTCCGTCGGCTTTGTCTCTGCTTATCGCAAAACTTAAGCAGAAGAAGCAACGAGCCTTGGTTGTGCATCGCATCGATCGTTTCACTTCCGGAATCCTGCTGTTTGCGAAGACCAATCCGGATCGAGATGCGCTCGTGCGACAGTTTCTCGACCATACTCCAGTACGGCAGTATGTCGCGGTAGTGCGCGGCCGTCTCGCCGTTCAGGCAGGAACGCTAGTGCACTATCTTCGACGCGAGGGAATGTTTCAACAGCTGCGCACGGTAAAAGATCCCCAAGCGGCTCGCGCCGAACTTCGATATACCGTCGAACACGTTTTTGCACAGGCATCGCTCGTCCGGGTTGAGCTGGTGACAGGATTGCAGAATCAGATCCGAGCGCAATTTTCGGCGGTGGGCCACCCTGTCATTGGCGATAGAAAATACCACCGGTCGGAATCATCGGAGCAGCTGATTGCTCGCGTCGCTCTCCATGCCGCGCATCTTGAGTTTGTCCATCCGCGCTCGGGAGAGAGCGTCTCGATTGACTGCGGACCGCCTCCAGATTTTCAGTATCTCGTTCGAAAATTGTCGCAATCGTGCCGACCGCGCCAGTGAGTTCAGGATACGTCTGGTGACCGAGACGAGGATTGCGACTGAATCACGGGCCAACCGGACGGAGCCTTTTGGCGGATCATGGCAAGGTGGCACGGAGGCCACTCGCCATGAAGCAGAATCCGCGCTCCAAGTCCAACCGCAAGAAGGCCAAGACCGTTTTGCTCCTGCCTGATCTCGAATACGCCAAGGCAGCTGTCCTCAACAGCCTCAGCAGTCCCGATGCACAGCGTGGGTATTTGTCATGCGATTGACGAGTTCGTTGATTGGTATTGTTCAGAACCCCGTCTTGCATTCAACCGGATCGTGGTTCTCAGATACCGGACCTACCTTGAAAACCGGCAACTTGCATCAGGCACTATCAACCTGCGGTTGGGGGCCGTGCGCCGCCTTGCGTATGAGGCCGCCGACAGTGGTCTTCTCAGCTCTGACCTTGCGGCCGACATTCGGCGAGTCAAGGGCGTCAAGAAGCTGGGCGTGCGCTTGGGAACTGGTTGACGGCCGAACAAGGCACGGCACTTTGGCATGCGCCCGACAGCCATCGCATGAAAGGAAAGCGGGATCGGGCCCTTCTGGCCTTGCTTTTGGCATGCGGACTTAGGCGGCATTGGGCCGTCAGCCTGAGACTCGACCAACTCCAGCAGCGGGAGGATCACTGGGCCATTGTCGATCTGTGGGGTAAGGGAGGACACATCCGAACGGTTCCGATTCCCGACTGGGTGATTGCGGAATTGAACGGATGGCTCAGTGCTGCTGGGATTGACCGGGGCAGGATCTCCGCAAAGTGACTAAAATGGGCCGCATCTGGGGCGACAGCATCACAGAGAAGGCGGTCTGGCACGTTGTGAAGGAATGTGCAAAAAGAATCGGCGTGGCAAAACTGGCGCCTCATGACCTTCGCCGCACATGCGCGAATTTGTGCCAGGCTTCCGGGGGTGAGTTGGAACAGATCCAGTTCCTGCTCGGACACGTTTCGGTTCAAACGACCGCGATATCTGGGATGTAAGCCGCGGATTCGGTCGGCGGTTAACGATCGAATCGGAATCGAACCGAAGCCCTAATACGGCCGGTGGCCCCACAAGGGACCTGGCTGGCCGACTTCTCCGGCGTTGGGGAAGACTTGGCGACAATCCGGTTTAATCGAAGCCGGTTTCGGGACCTCGGAGATGATCTACTGCCCCTGACGCTGTGGCGCCGTTGCGGGAGCATATTGTTTGTTGTAGATCGATAGTTAACTCCAAGGTGTTGCATTATACGGCGATGACTTTTCTCCTGCGCAAGTGGAACAATGGTTTCAGGATGAAGTGGAAGCGTATTATCAGCTTAGGGCCACCCGATGGCTTCTTTCCTCCTGGGGACGACACCGCCGCCCAATCTTCATGAGCCCTGTACTAGGACAGTGCGGCGGATCTTCTTTTCAGCCAAGCTGGAGGCACCGCTTCCCGAGGTCTGGCGCGTTTGGCGCGCATAGAAGCGCGGGCCGCACGGAATGAAAGGAATGCATGAAAGAACCTTCTAAAGTGCGCAAGATCGCTTTTGTCAGCGACCACCTGCCGCGCATGTGCGGCATTGCCACGTTCACGTCTGATCTGCTCGCGGCCGTCGCGACTGCGCATCCCCAAAGCGAGTGTCTCTCAGTGGCAGTCAACGACATTAAAGGTGGCTATGAGTACCCAGGAGTAGTTCGCTTCGAGATTGAGGAGCAAGACCTGCCGTCCTATCTGCGGGCCGCGGACTTCCTCAACATCAGCAACGTGGACGTCGTCTGCTTGCAGCACGAGTTCGGCATTTTCGGCGGGCGCGCCGGCGGTCACATTTTGGCACTCCTGCGCGAATTGAGGATGCCTCTTGTCACAACCCTTCACACCGTTTTGCGTGAGCCAAAGGCTGACCAACGGCGCGTAATGCAGGAGTTGATCTCGCTCTCGACCCGGCTCGTGATCATGGCTGAGCGAGGGCGACAGATGCTACAGGACATTTACCAAGCGCCACCGGCCAAGATTGATCTCATCCCGCATGGCATTCCCGACGTAGGCTTTGTCGATCCGACCTATTTCAAGGACCAGTTCGGGGTGGAAGGTAGGATGGTGCTGCTCACGTTCGGGCTGCTTTCACCGAACAAGGGAATCGAATATGTGCTCAACGCCTTGCCGCGCATCCTGGCCGAGTTCCCTGACGTCGTTTACATTGTCCTGGGCGCCACCCATCCGAACGAACTGCGCGAGCACGGTGAAGCTTACCGGCTCAGCCTCGAGATCCTCGCCAAGAAGAACAATATCGAGAAGAACGTCATCTTCTACAACCAATTCGTGGACCTTGAAAATCTGAAGGAGTTCATCGGCGCTGCGGACCTTTACATAACGCCTTACCTCAATGAAGCACAGATCACGTCCGGCACGCTGGCCTACACGTTTGGCGCTGGCAAAGCGGTGGTTTCCACGCCGTACTGGCACGCCGCAGAATTGTTAGCGGAAGACCGCGGCGTGTTGGTTCCGTTCGCCAATGCAGAGGCCATGGCACGCGAGGTGATTAGCTTGCTGCGGGACGACACCCGCCGGCATGCCATGCGCAAGAACGCCTACAGGATAGGGCGTGAGATGGTCTGGAGCAACGTGGCACAGCTATATATGCGTTCCTTCGAGTGTTCGCGGCTTGAAGGGGCGGCGCGGGCGCGAAAATCTCTTGCCGGCAAGACACTCGACCAAAAGCCGCGGGAATTACCGGAGTTTAAGTTGAGTCATCTCTCGCGGATGACCGATTCGACCGGAGTTTTCCAACACGCCATTTTCAGCGTGCCGAATTTTTCCGAGGGCTATTGCACTGACGATAACGCACGAGCATTCATCTTCGCGGTACTGCTCGGTGAATTGGGCGAGGATCCGGAGTGCGTGCGCACACTGGCCACCACTTGCGCAGCTTTTCTCCAGCACGCCTTCGATCCCAAAACGAATCGATTTCACAATCACATGAGTTTTGACCGCCGCTGGCTGGACGAACGGGGATCAGAGGACTGTCAAGGGCGGGCGCTCTGGGCGCTCGGCATAGGAGTGGGGCGTTCGCCCTTTCGGAGCTTCCAGATGATGGCCGGACAACTCTTCGCGCTGGCACTGCCCGCGCTGACGGGATTCAGCTCGCCGCGAGCGTGGGCTTTCGGCCTTATCGGTATACATGAATACCTCCGCCGGTTGAGCGGCGACAGCCTGGTCAACCAAACCCGAGAGACACTCACTTGCCGGCTCATGGAGCTTTTCGGCGCGACCGCTCAGCCAGACTGGCAATGGTTTGAAGATGAACTGTCGTACGATAATGCGAAGCTCGCGCACGCTTTGATTCTGAGCGGACGAGCGACCGGGCAACACACGGTGCTTGAACGAGGCCTGCAGGCCCTGCGCTGGTTGACGAAATTGCAAATGTCGGAGCAGGGGCACTTTCGGCCCATTGGCAGCAACGGGTTCTACCGTCGTGGAGGTACGCGCGCCAACTTCGACCAGCAGCCCGTAGAGGCGCAAGCAACGGTCTCAGCCTGTCTTGAAGCCTATCGCGCCACATCGGACTTGTGGTGGTACGAACAAGCGCAACGTGCCTTCGACTGGTTCATTGGCTGGAACGATCTCGGACTGGAACTCTACTCCGCGGAGACAGGCGGCTGCCGCGATGGGTTGCATGTCGATCGGGTCAACCGGAACGAGGGAGCGGAGTCAACCCTGGCCTTCTTGCTTTCGTTGGCGGAAATGCGATTGGCGCAAAATATGCTGGCGAGTTTCAAGCAACCGATCGCCGTCGGAGAGTAATCACCGCTCTCTGTCTCGTTTCCCCGGAGTCCCAGCCCATGTCAGTTAACGTCAAACGCACAACCACGATCCTTAGGCCCGACCAGTCGCGCGTTCTTCTGCGGTCCTTCAGTCCGGGGGATCCCCAACGGGTCGGAAGGATCATCGCCAGGATCATGTCGCTCCCGGAAGACAGAGTTGGGCCGCTCCTGGACGAAGTCTCGGCTGAATTCTCCCAGCGACATCAGCAGCTTCGCAAGCTCTTCCTGGAACGCTTCGAACAAGTCCGCGAGCCGCTGTTGACAGACGAGAAACTGTCCGAACAAAGACAACTATTGATCGGCTCCTATTTCCTGGCCGAATACTCTTTAGAATCCGCTGCGCTCTTTAATCCCTCCATTGTCCCGCACCCCGATCAAACTGACCTGCCACTCGGGGCTTTGCGGTTCGTTCTCAGCTTGCGTGCCACGGGGGAGGGACACATTTCCTCAATCACCTTTAGGACCGGTATCATCCACCCCGATCATCGGATCGAGGTATTAACCCCCGCCGGCTTCCTGACCGAGCCGCGTCAAATTACAAAACTATATGAGAAGGCACTGTTCGGGCGGAAACTCTATGAACTGGGATTGATCAGTGAATTCACGCGCCGGGTCATGCACAGACTAGGGGAGTTGTTCGCACTGGAAGAGCTTCGCGCCAGTCTCCAAGCTGAACAGTTTCGCCTGCCGGATGTGATGGTGCCGGAAGATCAGACCGCCGCGCATGGGATTTGGATGCTGGCCCGGTCCAACTACGAGGTTCAATTCGAGCCCGGACAGCAGCTATCCGAACGTATCATTTTCCCAGCCACCCCCTCGCAACGAAACGGCATAGAGGACGCACGGTTCGTTCATTTCCGGAACGATGACGGCACTCAGGTCTACTACGCGACCTTTACCGCCTTCGATGGCAAGGTGATCGTGCCAGAGTTGGTGGAGACTTCCGACTTCCTCCTCTTTCGATTCATTACCCTGAATGGTCCCGCCGCCGAAAACAAAGGGATGGCCATCTTCCCCCGGAAAATCAATGGCCTCTATGTCATGCTCTCCCGTCAGGACAACGAAAACATCTACCTCATGTTGTCCGACAACGTCCACTTCTGGAATGAGCGCAAGGTGCTGCTCAAACCCACTTTCCCCTGGGAACTAGTCCAGATGGGGAACTGCGGATCCCCCATCGAGACCGATGCAGGCTGGCTGGTTCTCAGCCACGGTGTCGGCCCCATGCGAAAGTACTGCATCGGCGCGTTCCTCCTCGATCGCGATGATCCTGCTAAAGTGATCGGCCGCCTCCGAGAACCCTTGCTCAAACCCAGCCAAAGCGAACGGGAAGGTTACGTACCCAACGTCGTTTATACGTGCGGCGCTCTCCTCCACAAGGGCGAACTGATCATTCCGTATGGTCTAGCCGATCACGCCACAGGGTTCGCTACCGTCCCGCTCAATGAGGTGCTGGCTGCCATGCAGTAGGAAGGTCGTTAAGAGCATGTCAATTCCCAACAAAAGAGTGGCTGTGCTGTCGCCGGTAGCTTGGCGAACGCCTCCGCGGCAGTATGGCGCATGGGAGACGGTAGCTAGCAACATCACCGAAGGACTCGTCGCCCGTGGCTGGGATGTGACGTTGTTCGCAAGCATGGATTCTGAGACCCGCGCTCGTCTGCACGCCGTGGTCGAAAAAGGATATGAAGAAGATTCCGCCATCGATCCCAAAGTAGCCGAATACCTTCACATCTCGGAAGTGTTCGAACACGCTGCTGAGTTTGACCTCATCCACAGTCACTACGACTTCATGGCGTTGACTTACAGCCGGCTGGTCAAGACGCCGGTCCTCACCACCATCCACGGATTCTCGTCGCCTAGAATCATGCCCGTCTATCAGAAGTATCGTGGCGGATATTTTGTTTCCATCAGCGACTCTGATCGTGCGCCAGGGCTGAATTATCTGGCGACAGTCTATAACGGGATCGATCTCTCGTTATACCCGCTGCAGGAATCTAGCGGTGATGACCTGATCTTCCTTGGCCGGATTCACCCGGATAAAGGTGTCCATCTGGCCATCGAGGTCGCTCGCCTGAGCGGCCGGCGTTTAATCATCGCTGGAATCATCCAGGATGAAGTCTATTATCGGGAAAGGCTCAAGCCGCACATCGATGATCAAGAAGTCTGCTATATCGGGCCGGTGGGTGTAGCGGAGAAAAACGAATTGTTCGCGCGGGCCTGCGTTTTGCTGCATCTGAACACAATCCCAGAACGGTTCGGTCTGGTCCTGGCTGAAGCTAATGCAGCCGGCGTGCCCGTTATAGCCATGGACCTGGGCTCCTGCCGTGAGGTGATCAAAGACGGTCAGACGGGGTTTCTGGTAAACAACGTCAGCGAGGCAGTGCGGGCACTGGAACGCCTTTCCGAGATTGATCGCAGCGTCTGCCGTCAAAGGGTCCAGCAATGCTTTTCGATCGAAACCATGGTGGAGGCATACGAACGGGTTTACGCTACGATTTTTGATCGGGAGGCGAGGAGACAGTCATGAGGCCGAACATTGTCAGACGATATGGCCACAATCCCATCCTTACCAAGGCCGACATCCCTTACCCAGTGGAAACCGTTCACAACGCGGCGGTGGTGAAGCATGAGGGCGAATACATTATGCTTTTCCGCTCCCATCTCCGCACGGGACGGTCCATCATTGGTTTGGCTCGCAGTCCCGATGGATTCCACTTCACCGCCGATCCAGAGCCTTTTCTGATCCCTGCGCGAGACAGCTCTTTTGCCGCCTATGAAGAGTTCGGCGTGGAGGATCCACGCGTGACTCGACTGGACGGGGAGTACATCATCACCTACAGCGCCTACTCGCGAAATGGAGTGCGGATCGCGCTGGCCAAGACGAAGGAATTCAGCCAGGTGGAAAGAGTCTCCCTCATTACGGAGGCGGACTATCGGAATGTGGTGATCTTTCCCGAAAAAATTGATGGACTCTATGCTCGGCTTGACCGTCCCCATTCGGAAATCGCTCCTTGGTCAATCTGGATCTCCTATTCTCCAGATCTACGTTTTTGGGGCGAATCACAGCTCATCATGCGGCCCGAGCCATATCACTGGGATGAAATGAAGATCGGTCCCGGCGCACCCCCAATCAAGACGAACCAGGGATGGCTTTCCATTTACCACGGAGTTTTTCGAACGATGGATGGATCGGTATATCGTTTGGGGGTTGCTCTTCATGACCTACTGAACCCGGCGAAGGTCATCGGCGTAGGCGACTCGTGGATTTTGCAGCCGGAAGATCCCTGGGAAATCACCGGATATGTCCACAACGTGGTCTTTACCTGTGGTGCCGTTGCGGAGTCCGATGGAACGGTGAAAATCTATTGGGGGGCGGCAGACACTGTCATGTGCGTGGGCGAAGCCAATATCTCCGATTTGGTCGCCTTATGCCTGGAGCACGGCAGGCCGGCCAAGTAGTCAAGGTTGGATGTTGCGGCCGGACGTCTGACCCTGCTTAACATGAGAATCCATTCCGAATCAGCAGCCTGCGGACCGCTGGAAGAATAGGTACTGCTAAACGCCCAAGCAGTCACGAAGGAGATTCTTGCCTGGACGATTCCGGTCGTCATCCTCCTCTCGGGGACAATCTGAAAGCTGAATGCTGCAGTTTAAGCGGCTTGATTGCGACTGTCTTGCCTGGGCTGAAACTGTTGTATTCAGCGAGCGGATGTGTGGCATTCAGTGCCGGCGCGCCTGTTTGGCCTGGCAGGCCGGTCTGCAGTAAAGTTATGCGGCAGCCATCGGAATCACCTCGCCAAATGGAGCCGGATGATCCTTGGTGGCGGCCCATAGGA
>WNGF01027347.1_pt1 | contig 11242 bp, 7 predicted proteins | sample 5400641 | NCBI WGS metagenome assembly WNGF01 (sample SAMN13153371, study PRJNA577476) | soil metagenome | isolation source: 80 cm soil or saprolite under grassland replicate 2 | place: USA:California | collected 2016-06-15 | reverse complement strand
AACGGTTTCCTGATCTCATGCCTTCCTTCGACACCGGGCTAAAGCCACGGTGTGAAGAGAGGTTGTCTGAAACCAAACTGACCCACTACCAACCTCAAAGGGTTTTTGTCGATGCATTCATTTTAAAAAGGTAATGGCCGAACGAAGCAGTTGAAACTAAGCGGCGGCATTATAGGGATCGCTTCAGAATAATGGCAACTAAAGATTCTTATCGTTTCGATAAGGTTTGTTAATTGCAAAATTCCCGCTGAAGCAGCGTTCGGAATGGAATGATCTGCCGTATCCTGCGCGGCGGCTGTTCGGCGTTGTCGTCGAGAAACAATCGCGAAAAACAACTTGACGCAAACCCTTGTGGATATATACTTCACGCATTCAAAGTCGCAGCGGCATTGTTGGGATTTAATTTTCAGTTTGCGTGGGTGACGAACAGTCCGTCGAATAGTTGAGTCCCACTCACCGTTTTCTCAGGCAACAGTTTTTGCAGCCATTTCAGTAGAAGGTAAGCGCCTTCTTCGTCTCGACGCTCTCAGGAGGAACTCATGTTGAAATTCACGCGCCCGATTTCCCTTTTGTTTCTAATCTTCGCGCTGACAACGGTCTCAGTATTGGCTCAAACGAGCACTTCAAGCATCACCGGCCGCGTCGTTGATTCCAGGGACGCAATCCTTCCGGGGGCGACTGTCACCGTAACGAATGAAGCGACCGGCCTAAGCCAGACCCAAACGACAACGGAGTCGGGAGTTTATGCTTTCGCTTCATTGCCGGTGGGAACCTATACGGTCACGGTAGAGCAGACAGGATTCAAGAAGTTTCAGCAGACTCATAACGCTCTTGAAGTAGGCACGCCGTTAGCGGTCGACGTCGTACTTGAGGTGGGACAGGTATCCGAGGTCGTCACTGTCCAGGGCGGCGCTGAGCAATTGCAGACAACCAACGCAACGATTGGAAATGTGGTCGAGCAGGAAGCTAACGAGTCGTCGGTGCCTAACCCGGTTAGTAACCTTTATCGCATCAATCCTGACAACGTTCAGGAATTCAAAGTGACGACCAACAACGCCACTGCTGAGGAAGGCCGCAACAGCGGAGCGTCGATCTCGATTGCGACGCGAAGCGGCACCAGCGAGTTCCATGGCACTGGCTTCTTCTTCCTTCGCAATGAGGCGCTGAACTCTAATGAGTTTTTCGCTAACGCGCAGAACACTGGGAAGCCGCTGATCAGGATGGGCCAATATGGTTTTGAAATGGGAGGCCCGATCAAGAAAAACAAAACCTTCTTCTTTGGCAGCATCCAGAAAAACCGCATTGACTTCACGCAGCCAATCGACCAAACGTTTGGCATCCCGAGTGTCTTGACGGCTGAAGCCCGTAACGGGATCTTTCGCTACTTCGTTCCTGACCCCGCAAACCCTTTGGTTATTAACGGTCAGACGATCACGCGCAATTCCCCGCTGCTGGTGAATCCGGGTACAGGCCAGTTTATCGCCGGCATTTCGCTTTGCCCGACGCCCACTACGGGTGTTCGCTGCATTCGCACATATGACATCCGCACGGCTACAAACACGCTGACTAACAAAAACTTGGATCCCACGGTGGCATCGATCTTGAACCCGATACCAGTACCGAACAATTTTTCTTCCGGTGACGGTCTGAATTTTGCTGCCTTTTTGTGGAATCCTCCCACTGCGGTTAGGGGACCGGCTTATTCAGCTCGCATCGATCACAACTTCAACGAGAACAACAGCATGTTCGGCAGGTTGCTCTGGTCCGACTACAACACTTTAAAAGGCGACCCCTTGAACGGCAGGCCTCAAGTTTTTCCAAACGGCCCACCGCTTGGCGAAGTTTTTCGGCGCACATCCAACCTCGCGCTTAGTTATCGGAGAGTAATCTCGCCGCGCATTATCAATGAACTAACTGCGGGTTATGCCCGGTTCATTTTTCTGTTTACTCAGGGTGAGGCTAACCCCAGCTGGCCGGACGTGCCGCCGTTTGATTTCGCAAATGTCAGCGAGCCATACATCAACACGCCTCGCACCTATCGAGCGGTGACTAGTCCGCAATTACTCGACAATCTTAGTATTGTTCATGGATCACATGTTTTCCGAACCGGAGTTAACATGAGGTTCTACCGGCACGTCGATCAGCGAGGCCAACCGGGCGGTATCAATGTGACACCGTCGGTAACATTCCTTTCTGCTCAACGCGACCCGTTCACCAGCGCCGGTGGAGCATTTGCGGCTGCGACCGGCATTAACACATCCAACGATTTGGTTAACCTAGGCGGCTTCATCAACACGCTCTACGGGCTGCCAGGTAGGCTGCAACAAGTTTTTATCTCGAACCTCAAGGCCGATAATTTCCTGCCATTTAAGACGGGCGACAGCATCACGTTATATGCAGAAAAACACAATCTGGATCAGTACAACTTTTACTTTCAGGATGAATGGAAGGCTCGTCCGAATCTAACCATAAACTATGGCGCCCGTTGGGAACTGAATCCCCCAGCTAATACGTCTCCCAACGCAAACGTCTTCGTTGCCGCCACGCCGATTGTCGGCACACCCTTCAATGGAACCCCGGTTATCAATCAACCTGGCGCGGTGACCTTCGTCCCAGCCAAACACTGGTACGAGGGCAGCTTCAACGGCGCAATCGGACCACGCATTGGCCTAGCTTATAGTCCTGACTTTCGATCCGGTTTTTTGCATCGGCTGTTTGGCGATGCTAGCAAGAGCGTCATTCGCCTCGGCTATGGTATTGCTTTCGACACCATCTCGTCGTTTCAGGTAACGGCCGCGGCCGGAAGAATCCCCGGACTCGTTCAGAGCTGCACTACGAGTTTTCCGTTTACTACGATTACTGTGGGCTGCGTTAACTCACCGGATGTGAACAAGACAGTTGCTGCCGGCTTTCCGACACTATTGCCGGCACCTTCAGTTAAGCCGTCGACGTTCTTCACGCCGCCACTACAAACTCGAAGCAATGCGCCGCCAATCACCGTCTTCGCACCCCATATGCAACTCCCTACGGTCCACGAATGGAACCTTAGCTGGCAGCGCGAGCTGCCAGGTGGCTTCGTGATGCAGGCCGCTTACATCGGCCGCCACGGTTCGCATCTATTCATGGCCTATGACGCCAACCAAATTGCGGTTGAGCCCATCCTTCCGTCCTTCATACAAATGCAGCAGGGTGTCACCCGCATCTCGACGCCGTTGTTTGCTCAACTCGTAGCTGGTTTTATCGCCAACGGACAGACTAATCCGCAGGCTACCGCTTCAGCTACGAGCTTTCTCAACTCCGGGACGACAACAGGCGAATTGAACACGAACAACATAGGAAATTTCGCAAGACGCATTGAGGACACGGTTCTGAGCCTTAAATTGAGACCGAACCAGCAATTCGGGGTGATTACTTATCTCGACAACAGCGGTGACTCGAACTATCACGCCGCTCAGTTCACAATGCGACGACGGTTCAGCAGCGGTCTTGGCCTGAGCATGGCGTATACGTTTGGTAAGTCAATCGACAATCAATCGGTCGATCCGGTGGGCGCCTCGTCAGGCGGTGGGCTCTCTACCACAAACTCCCGAACGCCGACTGATATTCGTAACTTCCGCGAGGAGCGAGCTCGCTCCGATTTCGATCGCACGCATGTGGTGCAGGCGGCGTCGGTGTGGGAAGTTCCGCTTGGCCGAGGACGTCGCTTCCTCGGTTCGTCTCACGGGGTAGTCAATCAAATCCTCGGCGGCTGGACCATCAACAGCATTTACACGTTCCAGACCGGCGAGCCATTCGCCGTCCGTAGTGGTGTGTTCAGCGCTAATGGAAGTCACGAATCACGCGCAGTTGTTCAGAACCCGGCCATTAGAGCGCGCCTACAATACCTTCCCAATCAGACCTTCGCCGGCCCGGTACTATTCCCGGCGGTGACTGCTTTGCCGTGTGGCGCTGACCCTACTCAAAACTTCTGCATTCCGGCACCCGGTCGGGACGGCGCCGGCAGAAACATCTTTACCGCGCCCAGTTATTGGAATCTCGATCTCGGTTTCATCAAGACTTTCCCGATTACTGAGCGCTTCAAGTTGCAATTCCGAACGGAAATGTTTAATGCGCTCAACCACCCTAACTTCGACAATCCACGAGATGCCTCCAGCGGCTCGCCCAGTATAAGATCAGGCCTGTTTGCGCAAGCCTGTTGTGCGACGGTAGCGCCACCTTCGACGCAGACCATTGTCCAGACGGGCGAATCCGCGCGAGTTATTCAGTTTGCGTTGAAGCTTCAGTTCTAGAACTATGAATAACAAGAAAACAGCGAGGCATCCGCGGTGATGTCTCGCTGTTTCTGTCTCGAGTGGAGCTGCGGTTACCAGTGATGTAAGACTCATGATCAGGAACACTCAACGTCATATGCGAACAAGGCTTGCCGGGATCTGGTTTCTCGCGATGGTTCTGGTCGCGCCCTCTTTCGCTAATCCCCCGTTGCCGGCCACGGATAAAATGACGCCAGAAGAATTGGTGGCGAGGCATCTGGAATCGATTGGAACGGCGAAAGCGCGTGCCTCCGTTACCAGCCGTATCATCGCCGGAAATTCGTTGGTTATTTTCCGTTCGCCTCCACCCGGACAGGCCACGGGCCGAGCCGTACTAGCCTCCGAAGGTCCCAAGAGTTTGATTGGGATGAGCTTTCCGAGTCCGGTGTATCCGCGCGAACAGTTGGGGTTTAACGGAAATAGTTTTATGGCAGCCTACATAACGCCAGGGGTGCGATCCTTCCTGGGCAACTTTCTGATGACTCATGCTCTAATCTTCAAACAAGGACTGATGGGTGGGACGCTCTCGACGGCATGGCCACTGCTTGACTTAACCACGCGAAAGCCACGACTGGAATATGCCGGCCTCAAAAAGGTGAACGACCGCACACTGCATGAAATCAAGTATCTGCCGCGCGGTGGCTCCGACCTGCAAGTCAGCCTATTCTTTGGAGAGGCAACTTTTCGTCATGTGCGGACAGAGTATGAGCTCGTCATCGCTGCTCCCACCGGCGAGCGCGCTTATGCAAACATAGAGGAAAGAGAGATTCGCTATAAGATGATTGAAGAATTTTCCGATTTTAAGAATGAAGCCGGACTAACTCTACCCCATACTTATAAGATCAAACTGCTGGTTGATTCTAAAGGTGGAACTTTCCTGGCGGACTGGGAAATAAGCCTGACGCAGTTTACGTTCAATGAACCCATTGATCCAAACTCATTTACTATCGGTGCCAGTTGAGAACCGTCATTGGTTGCCTGACCCAATAAGATAACTAGTTATAGATCAGAGCGCGAGCACGCCTACGTTTGAAATCTTCCAGTTGCTCAGACCATGAACACTCAATGTCACCCGGCGGCTGGCCGCGCTTCAGTCTTTCCAGAGTGTCGGCGTTGACCAGCAGACGCATGTAATCATCCACCTTCCACTGCGCGGGATAAAGTTTGCGCAACGCAGCGGCGATTTCCAGCCCGTTGGGAACCGGGCGAAACTTAGCGCGATCCGTGATGATGATGTTTATGCCGCCACACTCTTCGCCCTTGAACACTGAACTGGCAGGCGTGAAGCGCATCGGGATGAAACGGACACCGGCAATGCTTTGACTGTTCAAATACAACGCGAGTTGTTGTCCATCAATCCACGGCGCACCGACCACTTCGAACGGCGTATCAGTGCCGCGGCCCACCGACACATTGGTAGTTTCAAGCAAAGCAACTCCGGGATAAAGCGTTGCCTCGGTCAGGCTGCGCATGTTTGGCGATGGATTCACCCAGGTTAGATTCGTTTCATCGAACCACATCGCGCGACGCCACCCTTCCATCTTCACGACGCGCAGGTCGCAGCCGATCTTCCGTTCCTGATTGAAGAGTTGTGCCAACTCGCCGATGGTCATGCCATGTCTCACCGGAATACTGTGATAGGCCGTAAAAGACAGGCGATCCGGATCAGCAATGGGCCCTTCAACCTGTAAACCATTAATCGGATTAGGCCGATCGAGTACAAAGACAGGTCGACCAGCCTTTGCCGCTTCTTCCATTACGTAACCTAGTGTTGAGATGTACGTGTAAAAACGCGCCCCAACATCTTGAATATCGAAAACGAGAGCATCGAGATCTTTCAATTGCTCGGGCCGTTCGGCGTCTTGTAAAGAACGTCGATAGTCGAACGTCCCGAGCGATCGCGAACCGTATGATTGGTGACCAAACCAACGCGCATTCCTGCGAGTTGTTTGAAGCCGTCACGCTCGAGCACATCAATTCCAGTCAGCACCGTCGCATTGGCGACGTTAAGAACAGGAGTGCCGGATGACATTGCGAAGGCTTGGTCGCGCGAAATGAAGCGGCCAAGGTCACTGATTAACCTTTCGTAGTATTGCTTTAACTCAAGCTGCGCGCGGGCGACCATCGCAAGATCCGTAACCGCCCCGGCGGCTATTGATGCTACCCGGCCACGCAATGAGGCGACATCACCCTTGCCATCTGGATGCACGCGATTGCTTAGGAAGACGACGAACATTTGGCTTGCGGGATCGATCCATAATGAAGTGCCGGTAAAACCCGTGTGACCAAAGGAGCCGAGCGGAAAAAAATCGCCGCGATTTGTGGAAAAACTGGTGTTGATGTCCCATCCCAAACCGCGTGTCCATCCGCCCTCCGAGACGAGGCGCGGTCGGGTCATCTCCGCGACCGTCAGGGGACCCAATATCCGAACCCCTCGATATTGGCCGCCGTTCAAAATCATCTGGCAGTAGATGGCGAGATCGTCGGCAGTAGAAAAAAGGCCGGCGTGACCCGCCACTCCGTTCATTCGATATGAAGTCGGATCGTGAACCTCGCCGCGCAGCCATTTATCTGCATCAACTTCAGAGCCCTGAGCTTTATCGCCGAGGTAACTCAATTGCCCCCTTCGCCTTTCCGTCGGCGCGATACGGCGACGCAGTTTTGCGTTCGGCCGGAAGCCGGTGTCCCGCATACCCAGAGGGACAAAGATATTGCGCCGCGCAAATTGGTCGAGAGTAAGACCGCTAACTCGATGCACTACTTCGCCGAGCGCAATGTAATTGATGTCGCTGTAAACGAACCTGGCGCCTGGAGGATTGCGCAAGGGCTCGCGCACCAGCCGCTTGATCGCCTCGTCGTAACCTGTCCAACGGTCTTCCAAATCAAAGTCGGGCGCATAGCCCGAACGATGCGTCAGCAAGAGCTCAAGGGTAATTCGTTCCTTTCCCTGGCCTGTGATTTCAGGAATGTAATTCGAGAGCGGATCGCTGAGCCTGATTTTCCCGCGCTCAACCAGAATCATGATGCTGGTCGCAGTGGCAACAACTTTCGTAAGACTTGCTACATCGAATATCGTGTCTGCGGTCATGGCTTCGCGTGACGGCTCAATCGCACGCGCGCCATACGCCTTGCGCCAGACAACCTTTCCTCTTCGTGCAACGAGCACAACAGCGCCTGGTAAATGATGCTGCTGAATCTCACGCTCAACTGCGCCGTCGATCAGTGCAAGTTTCTCCGTCGAAACGGCAACACTTGCAGGGTTTCCTTTTTTTAAAGCTGCAGGTTTAGTTGCCGGCGCGATGGTAGGAAGTGCCAACGCGAGCAGCAGAACAGCGACACAATATCTGGCAGACTTAGTCAGCTTGAATCGAGGAAAAATCAAATGCGGATTGGTCAAGGCGGAGACTTTGGAAAAATTGTCTGAAGGGTCTATAAGGTTTCAGTGCGCTGTTTCACTGAGATTTTCCGTTGCGACTTTCCTTGAGGATTTCGATCAACGCATCCAGGCGACGATCCGTATGTGCTTGCGATTCCGCTAACTCCGTTTGCGCCTGAGCTAGTCTTGCAAACCGCTCTTCGTTCTTTATCTGGGCGTCGATCATTATGGTGATCTTGTCATCCTGCTGGCGCAGCTCTCGACGCGCACGTAGTCCAGCACGCACCAGCAACTTGGCAATTCGCTCGAGCCGATCAAGTCTTTCTTCAGTCTTCTTCATGAATCGTGGACATCAAGATAAAACAAGAGGGGACTCTTTGTCACCCCTGCGTTGTGTTCAAGTTTGGTATGAGCGAACGTGCCCGGCTTTGAGACGAGCAAAACCGGTGGATCAGCCCGACACAAATACGGAACCGTGAGCGGTAAGCGACCGGTTGATTGGTTTGATTACAAATTTCGTTACAAGTATGCGGTTGTGTATGTCGCAATGTGATCCGGTCGCTAGCGCTCACGGTTCCCTATTTGTGCAATGCTGCAATCAGTGGCAATAAAGCGCTCCTGCCAAACTGAACGAGTACTTGTCACCGGGGTTGTGTCCTTTTTGGGCAATAACATACATGGCTCACCTAAGACGAGTGATATTGCCTCTCCAGTCGACATGGACCAGATGTATTAGAGATGGAGCAGATGTATTTGCAACCCGGAGGGTTGTCAGAAAGTAGCCGGAGGTCGAAGCGAAGCGAAGACCTCCGGTCGCGGATTAATCGGTTCGCACCCTGTAGGGGTGCCAGCTCTTACGCTAGCGGAACCCTAACGTCTCGCACCCTTTCAGGGTGCTGACGACGAATTGATCATGTTCCGGTGGTCTGCGACCACCGGCTACTATCTTGCAGCCCTCCGGGGCTGCCCAAACCCGGTCTAGGTGAGCCATGTATGTTTTTACCCTAGTTTGAACTAATTTCTGTGCATCAGAGAAAACTGAAAGGACATAACTCTCACTCGATCCGCTTCAGTTGAATGCCCGTACCACGCGGATAAAGGCCGGGCAAAGAAATCGGCAACTTACCAGTCACATCAATCTGTCCCAATAGCGCGCGAGCGGCCGCTTGTTGCAAGCTCGGCATGTCGCCATAAGCTACGACGTAGGTACGGAGCTCGGGGAAACTTTGCAGCAAGTAAGGATTCCCAAAACTAATGCCTACCACAGGGACTCTGCTCGTTATTAACGCGGAAAGCGCTTTCGTCCCTGGGTCCGGTAGGCCAACGCTGCGCGCCTGGCCGGTCCGCACGCGCCCATACAGCGAGGCGATGACAACGTCAGCGCGGTTAGCCGCCTCCAGCGCTTTCTGAACTTCGGCATCGCTCGAACGATCATCGAGCACCGTCGTCTCAATTTTGTGTCCTGAGCGCGCGATTGTGTCCACAAAGGCGTTGGCAATCCATTGTCGATCATCGCCGTTTGTGATGGCCAGATTGAAAACACGTGCCTCGGGTTTCAGCCCACGCAAGGGGACGAGTTTATCGTCGTTGCGAACTAACGTGATCGCGTGTTCGGCGATCTCGCGTGCAAGGTCCACAGATTCCTTGCCTGCCACAGTAACATCGATCGTCTCGAGCGGCGTTATTCTCTGCCTGGCCAAACCCAGATCGTATTTTGCGGCGAGGACACGACGCGCCGATTCGTCTATGCGCTGCTCCTTAATCCGACCTTTCGTCACTGCGTCACGCACGCCACGAAGAGCCGCATCCGGGTCTGCAGGTTTCAGGAGTAGATCGGCGCCTGCTTGCACGGCGCGCACTGAAGCTTCTTCCTGCGTAAAGTAAAGCGTCAAACCACTCATGCTCATCGCGTCGGTGACAATTAAGCCCTCGAAACCCAAATCGCGCCGTAGAATTCCATTCATCACTGGAGACAAGGTTGTAGGCATCGTGCCTTTTTCCACTACCACTTCACCGCCTTCAACTGTATCAATCGGCTTTAACTTTACGTCTTGCGGCAAAGGTATGACTGCCGTCGGATCGATTTGCGGCATCCCGATGTGACCAGTCATGACCGACCCGACTCCCGCCTTTACAGCGGAGCGGAACGGAACCAATTCGACCGCGTTTAGTCGTTCACGACTGACATCGATCTCGGGAAGGCCACGATGCGAATCAGTTGCGGTATCGCCGTGCCCGGGAAAGTGTTTCGCCGTTGCGATGCCGCCGTTGCTCTGCACACCCTCAACGAACGCGGCAACAAAGCGGCCAACCGCTGCCGGCTCCTCTCCATAGGACCGAACATTAATAACCGGATTCGCTGCATTGTTGTTTACGTCAGCCACCGGCGCATAAATCTGCTGGACGCCGAGTGCGCGCGCCTCACGCGCAGTCACCGCGCCCTGACGCCGCGCGTAGTCGGGATTATCTGTAGCGCCGACCGCCATGTTCCAGGGCAGATTTACGGTGTCGTCGAAGCGCATTCCCGAGCCCGCCTCGAGGTCGGCCGAGATCAGCAAAGGATAACGCGCGAGATTCTGCATACGATTTACCAGTACAACCGATTCATACACCGGCCCACGAGACAGAATGATCCCGCCCACATGATTATCTTCGACCTGGTGGCGCAGCGCCCTGAAGCCGTCGCTGTCCTGATTAAGGAACGTGGCGTTTACAGCAACACAGATCAACTGACCGATCTTTTCGTCGAGCGACATACGTCGCAATTCTTTGTTGGCCCAGTTTAGCGCTTCTTTGGTTGGCTTAGAAGAATACGGTTTGACGCTTGTCGACGTTTTCGCGCGTGCCTGTGACGATCCGGGAAAGTGGGCCAGCGGTGTTACGGCGAATGCGAGCAAAAGCGCAACCGAAAGAAGGTACCGAACACTGGCAAAAGATTTTGATTTCATTGCGAGTTAGTCTGACTAAAAGTAGACCTTAATCAACGCTTGGTTCACTGAGAACTCTGGATGCACTTGAACGCCATCTAACCAGCGGGGGCAAGCCCGCCTTCCCAACCCCGAGACCTCCAAGGCGTTCGAATGATCCAGCATTGAAAGTTTTTCAAGCAAGAATTAAAACTCAAGGGTGAGCAGCTCGTGGTCAGGAAGGCGGGCTTGCCCCGCTCTTTTGCGAAATTTCACGCACGATACTACCAACAACCCTCATTGGAGGGTTTAATTATATTTCGCACCGGTTTACGCACTCGGCGAGAGTTCGTCGCGTCGGTCGCTCGGAGCGGGCGCAAATGCAAGCCCGGCAAGCCAGGCCACCACAAATGTAATTACACTGCCAAGGAGCACATACCACGTCCAGGCGATTGGCGTCCAGAAACGGATGTAGATCATTACTACAATGCTGGCCAACATTCCTATCAAAGCCGGCGGCTCGCTGACGCGCCGCAGAAACGTTCCAACCAGAAACACGCCGAGTACCGGCCCATTTATTAACGACGCTACTGATAATGCCTGATCGAGAGCGGAACGATTTTGACGCATCGCGATTAGCGCAACGCCGA
>WNGF01009398.1_pt1 | contig 11242 bp, 10 predicted proteins | sample 5400641 | NCBI WGS metagenome assembly WNGF01 (sample SAMN13153371, study PRJNA577476) | soil metagenome | isolation source: 80 cm soil or saprolite under grassland replicate 2 | place: USA:California | collected 2016-06-15 | reverse complement strand
GTACTCGGATTTGGGACGATCGTCGCGGCCGCCGCGATCATCGCCGGGTTCTCTTTCTGGTCGGGAGACGGCCGTCCGAAGGGTGCGTTGAAGCCGATCGACCTGCCCTAGCCGCCGATCTGCGACATCGAGCGGCTGGCGCGCACGAAACCGGGGTCGTTGATTCTGTGTTTCAACTCCTTGTGACGTACGGCGAAACGGATGAAGTCGGCGAGCTCGCCGTCGTTTGCGCCCTCGCGCAGCCGTGTCTTCACATCCCATTCGCGGCGTGAGAAAAGACACGTGCGCAGTTGGCCGTCGGCGGTGAGGCGGATGCGGTCGCAACTCGAACAGAACGGCTCCGAGACGGGGTTGACGAAGCCGAGCTCGCCAATCCCGTCGGCGAAGCGGAAGCGCCGCGCGGTCGATGAGGCCTTGGCCGGTATCTCGACCAGCGGGCCGTATCGCTCCTCGACGATCGCGCGGATCTCCGCGCCGGTCAGGACATCGTCCTCCCGCCACGCTTCGTCCGCGTCGAGCGGCATGAACTCGATGAACCGGACGATGTAGGGCTTGCGCCGCGCGAGCTCCGCCAGCGCCGGTACCTCGGTCTCGGTGAAGCCCTTGACCGCGACGCAGTTGATCTTGATCGGGCGCAGCTCCGGATGGCGTTCCGCCTCCTCGAGACCGCGGAGCACGGCGTCCAGCGCATCTCTGCGGGCGATCTCGGCGAAGCGGACGTGGTTGAGCGTGTCGAGCGAGACATTGATCCGCCGCAGCCCCGCTTCGACGAGGGGCGCAGCGAAGCGGTGGAGGAGGACGCCGTTCGTCGTCAGGGATAGGTCGCGCACGCCCTCGATGCGCGAGAGCATCTCGACCAGGACCGGCATGTCCCGCCGGACCAGCGGCTCGCCGCCGGTGAGCCGGACCTCGTCCACGCCAAGACGCGCGAGCACGTTGACGAGACGCGCGATCTCCTCGAAGCTCAGGATCTCCTCACGGCCGAGCCACTGGAGACCTTCAGCGGGCATGCAGTACGTACATCGGAAGTTGCACTTGTCGGTGACGGAGACACGGACGGATTTGATCTCCCGCTCCCACGAATCGCGCAAAACGTCCACGACGCGAGCTTAGCCAAGGTCCTTGCTCCCAGCTCCAGCGGGCGGCTCGTCGGCCTCGTAGCTGAGCCTCCAGCTCGACGAGCGAAGGCGTCTCTCCGGCGCCTTCGCCGGGTTCGGGAACAATCGCCCGATGGCGCTGGCCGCGCTGATCGCAGTGACCGCCGTCTGGGGTGTGACGTTCGTCCAGGTCAAGGACGCGGTCGAGATCTACCCGCTGTTCGCGTTCCTCGCGGTGCGTTTCGCGATCGCGACGGCTGCGCTCGCGGTGCCCGCGGCTGCGCGCGTGCGCGGGCTTGGACGACGTGGCGCAAGTGCCGGGGCGATGCTCGGCCTCTTGCTCGCGGGCGGCTATGCGCTGCAGACGGCGGGTCTCCAGCGGACGACGGTCTCGAGTACCGGTTTCGTCACGGGTATGTACGTGGTGCTCACGCCTCTGATCGCGCTGCTGCTCTTCCGCGCGGGGATCGGACTGGCCGCGTGGGCAGGGGTCGTCCTGTCGACTGTGGGCCTCGCCATGCTGTCCGGCATCCACGCGGGCTCCGCCGCGGGGGACCTGCTCGTGCTCGCCGGCGCCGCGGTCTACTCCCTCCAGATCGTGTTGATGGAGCGCTACGCGCCCCGCCACGACGCCCTCGCCTTCACTGCCGTAGAGATGCTCGCCGCCTCCATCGGCCTGGGAGTCGTCGCGCTCGCCCTCGGCGACCTCGGCACTCCCCGTGGTTGGACGGTGTGGGGCGCGCTGCTCGTGACCGGCATCTTCGCGAGCGCGCTGGCCTTCCTCGTGCAGACGTGGGCGCAGCGGCGCACCTCCGCGACGCGCACCGCGCTCGCTTTCACGATGGAGCCTGTCTTCGCGGCGCTGTTCGGCTACACGCTGGCCGGCGACCGGCTCGGCGCCCTGGGCTGGGGAGGATGCGCCGCGATCATGAGCGGCATCGTCCTCGCGGAGCCGGCGGCTGCGGCCGCGCTGGTCAGCGTCGCCTCAAGGCATAGGCAACGTTCACGATCGCGATGGCGATCCACGCGATGATCGCCACGATGATGCCGCCGGTGCCCATGCCTGTTGCGACGGCCGTCGCGCCGACGCCCGCCCCCAGTGAGCCGAGGGCGAGCGGCGTCACGCTTCGGTGCGGCGCCTGCTGACGGTCGTCGATCCGTTTCTCGATGCGCTCGATGAACGAATCGATCACGTGCGGCTCCAGCTCCTCGCCCAGCTCGCGCCGCGCCTCGATCGCCGCTTGCACGTCCTCGCGCTCGACCATCCAAGTCAGTCTAGGACTGATCAGGGCATTGTCAGCGAAAACGCATGGATGGTCTCGTCGAAGCGGCCGCTCCTCGGTGCTCGAGCCTGCGTGTGGACGCTCACGACGCGCCTCCCGGCGAAGACGCTGGCGACGTAGTCGCCCACCATCCGTCCGCTCGTCGTGCGGGCGAGCCAGTCCAGTCGCATGCGCCGTGGGTTGAGCCGGCGCGGCTTCGTCCAGCGGCTCCCGGCTGTCTTCGAGGTGACGAGGTAGACGTCGAGCAGGCAGTTGGCCTCGGTGCAGTCGGCGGAGCTCACCGCGTAGTAGGTGAGCGCGAGCCGCGCCCGGGCGCCACCGCTCTGCGGGTCGACCGCGAGGTCCGGAAGGACGAAGTCGACTGCGGACCGGACGTCGCCGAGCGGAACGCGACGCGGAGGCGTCCACTGCCGCGGCGCCGACGAGCGCGAGAAGACGATGTCGTCGCTCGCGCACCTCGCGCGGAAGCGGCAGTCGAACCAGGCGACGTACACGGCACCGGCGGCATCGACGGTCGCGCTGGGCAGGCTAAAGGCACGCAGGCGCGTCGGCTCGAACGGGCGATCGTGGAACGCGAGGCCCGAGACGAGCTCGCGTTGCGAGAAGGTGGCGCCTCCGTCCGCCGAACGAACCGCCTCCACGAGGCCGTCCTCGAAGAAGACGACCACGAGCTCGCCGTCCGGACGCACGACGACCTGCGCGCCGGGTGAGACGACGTCGGCGTCCACCGTAAGCAGAACGGGAGGCGTCCACGACCGCCCGCCGTCCGTCGAGCTCTGCACCGCGACGTGGCTGCCGACGTGTTGCGGATCGGGATCGTGCGCAAGGTCCGTGTACGCGAGGTAGCAGCGGCCGCGGAACGGGCTCGTGCGGCCGTTGTCACAGGCCATCCATTCCTTGTCGAGCGACGTTCCCGCGACGGGATTGCGCGGGTACGAGATCGCCGTCGAAGGCGCCTCCCACGAGAGCCCGTCTGACGAGCCGCTGACGAAGAGTACGGTCTGCCCCGCGAACCCAGAGAGCGTCGCGATCAGCCAGCGCCGGTGGAGGGCGTCGTAGGCGACGACCGGGTCGCTCGCGGCGGTCGCGGGGCCGGGCGGGGAGAACGTCTGCGTCAGACTGGGCAGGATCCCGGCTCGCCACGCCCGGCCGGCGTTCGCGGACGTCGAGAAGCCGATCGCCCCGGCGCTGCCCCCGAAGTACCGGCCCACCTGGAACGTCGCCACCACCTTCGAGCCCACTGCGACGGCGTCGGGCTCAACCTCCGTCGCGTGCTGGGCCCCGCCACCCGTCGAGGTGGTGTCGGTCGAGACGCGCACGAGCCGCGGCGGAGGCGGCTTGGCCGCCTCCGCGGGCACGGCGGCCGCGAGCAGGGCGAGGGCGAGGGAGGCAAAAAGGGTCTTGCGCTGCGTACCTAACTTGATAATATGCGGCTTAGATTTTCTCAGTAGACCCACGGAGGCAACCCACAGATGGCAAAGACTATCGGTATTGATCTCGGTACCACCAACAGCTGCATGGCAGTGCTCGAAGGCGGCGAGCCGACCGTCATCCCGAACGCGGAGGGCGGCCGCACGACGCCGTCCGTCGTCGCGTTCACCAAGGACGGCCAGCGGCTCGTCGGCGCACCCGCCCGGCGCCAGCAGGTGACGAACCCCGAGAACACGATCTTCTCGATCAAGCGCTTCATGGGGCGCAAGTGGGACGAGGTGTCGGAAGAGATGACGATCGTCCCGTATCAGGTCGACAAGGGCCCGAACGGCGATGCTCGCGTGAAGGCCGCGGGCAAGGAGTACGCGCCCCCGGAGATCAGCGCCATGATCCTCCAGAAGCTCAAGGCGGATGCGGAGGCCTACCTCGGCGAACCCGTCACGGACGCGGTCATCACCGTCCCGGCGTACTTCAACAACGCGCAGCGCGAGGCGACGAAGGACGCGGGCCGGATCGCAGGTCTGAACGTCCTGCGGATCATCAACGAGCCGACCGCGGCCTCGCTCGCGTACGGGCTCGACAAGGAGGGCGCCGACCAGACGATCCTCGTCTTCGACCTCGGCGGCGGGACGTTCGACGTCTCGATCCTCGAGCTCGGCGAGGGCGTCTTCGAGGTGAAGGCCACAAACGGGGACAACCATCTCGGCGGCGACAACTTCGACAAGGCGATCGTCGACTGGATGGTTTCCGAGTTCAAAAGGGACCAGGGGATCGACCTGGCGGCCGACCGAATGGCGCTGCAGCGTCTCTACGAGGCGGCGGAGAAGGCGAAGATCGAGCTGTCGTCGACGATGACGACGCAGATCAATCTCCCCTTCATCACCGCGACGCAGGAGGGGCCCAAGCACCTCGATCTCCAGCTGACGCGTGCGAAGCTGAACGAGCTCACCGCCGACCTGCTCGCGCGGACCGTCGGCCCGACCGAGCAGTGCCTCAAGGACGCCGGCATCGACAAGTCGAAGATCGAGCACGTCGTCCTCGTAGGCGGCATGACGCGCATGCCGGCGGTCGTCGACAAGGTCAAGGAGCTGATCGGCAAGGATCCGCACAAAGGCGTCAACCCGGACGAGGTCGTCGCCGTCGGCGCGGCCATCCAGGCCGGCGTGCTCAAGGGGGAGGTCAAGGACATCCTCCTGCTCGACGTGACGCCTCTCTCGCTCGGCATCGAGACGAAGGGCGGCGTGTTCACGAAGCTGATCGAGCGCAACACGACCATCCCGACGAAGAAGTCCGAGACGTTCACGACCGCGGAGGACAACCAGCCGTCGGTGGAGGTGCACGTCCTGCAGGGCGAGTCGGAGATGGCCGCGTTCAACAAGACGCTCGGCAAGTTCCAGCTCGTCGGGATCCCGCCCGCGCCGCGCGGCATGCCGCAGATCGAGGTCTCGTTCGACATCGACGCGAACGGGATCATCCACGTGCAGGCCCGTGACCTCGGCACCGGCAACCAGCAGCAGATCCGGATCGAGGGCGGCTCGGGCCTGAAGGAAGACGAGGTCCAGCAGATGATCCGCGACGCCGAGGCGCACGCGGACGAGGCGCGCCGCCTGCGCGAGGTCGCGGACACGAAGAACGCGGCCGAGCAGCTCGCGTACCAGACGGAGCGCTCGCTCAAGGATCACCGTGCTGCGCTCGACGAGTCCGACGCCTCGACGATCGAGGGCCGGATCATGGAGCTGAAGCAGGCGCTCGAGGGCGAGGACATCGGGGAGATCCGCGCGAAAACGGAAGCGTTGCAGGAGGCCTCGCACAAGCTGGCCGAGGCGGTCTACGCGTCGGCGCAGCAGCAGCCGACCACGCAGGCCCCATCCGGTGACGGCGCGTCGACTTCCGACGAGGAGGTCGTCGAAGAGGGCGACTACGAGGTGATCGACGAGGAGCAGGAGGCTCCTAAGGCGTAATGACCGAGGAGCCTCAGGTCACCGAGGAGACGCAGGCTGAGGAGAGCCTCGATATCGAGGCTCTCCAGGCTGAACGCGACCAACTGTTCGACCGCCTGCAGCGGCTCGCCGCGGAGTTCGACAACTTCCGCAAGCGGAACGCGCGCGAGCAGGCGGCACTGAGCGAGCGCGCGAACGAGCGGCTCGTAAAAGAGCTCATTCCGATCCTCGACGACCTCGGCCGTGCGCTCGAGGCGGCGGCCGAGCACGAGGAGGCGGCCGCGAAGCGGCCTGTCCGCGATAGCGGACCAGGGGAGGGGGTTCGGGGGAACCGGGAGGTTCCCCCGACGAGCGACGAGGTGCTCGAGGGCGTCCGGCTCGTCCATCGCTCCCTGTCCGAGTTGCTCACGAAGGAAGGGCTCGCCGAGATCGAGACGGACGGGAAGTTCGATCCCCACGTGCACGAGGCGCTGCTCTCACAGCCCTCGGACGAGGAGGAGGGCTCGGTCATCGAGGTCGTGCAGAAGGGCTACAAGCTCGGCGACAAGGTCTTGCGGCCTGCTCGTGTCGTCGTTGCTGCACCTCCTATCCACGAGGCGTAATGGCGACGCTGTACGACACGCTCGGGGTGAAGAAGGGCGCGTCGGCCGACGAGATCAAGAAGGCCTACCGCAAGCTCGCCGCCAAATACCATCCGGACCGGAACCCGGGCGACGCCTCCTCAGAGGAGCAGTTCAAGGAGGTGCAGAACGCCTACGACGTCCTGTCCGATCCGGACAAGCGGAAGCAGTACGACCGGTTCGGCGACGCGAACGGGCGGGCGGGCTTCGATCCGCGCAACTTTGGAGGCGGCGGCAACTTCACGATCAACGACCTCGGCGGCCTCGGCGATCTCTTCGGCGGCCTGTTCAATCGGGGCAGCACGCGCACGCGACGGCCACAGCGCGAACGGGGCGCGGACGTCGAGGTTCTCGTCAATCTCTCCTTCGAGGACTCTCTGCGCGGGCTCGAGACCAAGATCCCGGTTGAGGTCACGACCGCGTGCCGCGAGTGCGGTGGCACGGGTGCCGAGCCGGGAACGTCGCCGATCATCTGTCCCGAGTGCAACGGGCGGGGTGTGGTCTCCGAGAGTCAGGGATTGTTCGCGCTCTCGCAGCCGTGCCCGCGCTGCCGCGGTAACGGCACCGTCGTCGAGAAGCCGTGCCGGAAGTGCAGCGGCTCGGGCCGGGAGCGCCGAACGCGGCGTTACACGGTGAAGATTCCGGCCGGCGTCAAGGACGGCACGCGCATCCGGCTCAAGGGCAAGGGTGAGCTCGGGGCGGCGGGTGGGCAGCCCGGCGACCTCTTCGTCGTCACGCGCGTCGAGCCCTCGAAGCTGTTCGAGCGGCGCGGGACGGATCTCATGATCGACGTTCCCGTCACGTATGCGGAGGCTGCGCTGGGCGCGACGGTCGAGGTCCCGACGCCGTACGGCGAGCGTGTGTCGCTGAAGGTTCCCGCCGGGACGCAGGACGGGCGTTTGCTCCGCATCCGCGGCCACGGCGCGCCGAAGCTCGACGGTAGCGGCAAGGGCGACCTGATCGCGCGGCTGCGCTTGACCGTCCCGAAGAAGCTCACGAAGAAGGAGCGTGAGGCGCGCGAGGAGTTCGAGAAGGTCTCGCGCGAGGACCCGCGGGGGGCGTTGTTCTCATGAAGCTCGCGGCCTGGATCCTCGTCTCCGTTGGCTCCATCGGTCTGATCGTCAGCCTCGTGCTGACCAAGCGGAAGCTCGAGCAGCTGCGCCGGCTCAGGGAGGGACGCGACTGATGGACGACCGGCCGCGCTACATGATCTCCGTCGCCGCCGACCTCGTCGGCATGCACCCGCAGACGCTCCGCATCTACGAGAGCAAGGGTCTCATCCGCCCGAACCGGACGAAGGGGAACACCCGCCTGTATTCCGAGGCGGACCTGGAACGGCTGCGGCTGATCCAGCAGTTGACGAACGAGCTCGGGCTCAACCTCGCCGGCGTCGAGCAGGTGCTTCGCCTTGAGGACGAGCTGCTGCGGATGCGGCGGCAGCTTGATCGGATGGAACGCGAGATGCGGAGGGCGATCAACGAGGTGCATCGCCAGTACCGCCGCGACCTCGTCCCGTGGAAGCCGCCGGTCGACCTCATTCCGACGAGGCGCTGATGACCACGTCCCGGTGTCAGACACCCACGCCGTTGTGTGACGTGCTCTCCACAGGTCGAGCAAGCAAGCGATTTTGCGCGCAACTCGGACCTGTCCCGACACCCCACGTCCCGGTGTCAGACACCGTGCCGAAAGTGTGACAAAGAATCCACAGGTGACATGGACTTCAACAAGCTGACACTCAAGAGCCAGGAGGCCGTCGCGGCTGCGCAGGAGCTCGCACGGCGCATGGGCAATCCGGAGCTCTACCCTGAGCACCTGCTGCTCGCGCTGCTCGACCAGGAGCTGCCGCAGCAGCTCGTTCCCGACGCGGCTGCGCTGCGCGCGCAGGCCGAGGCGGAGCTGCGCGGGAAGCCGTCCGTCCAGGGCATGACGCAGCAGCCGAACGTTTCGGCGGCGTTCTCGCGTGTCCTCGACCAGGCCGCCGACGAGGCGAGGCGGATGGAGGACGATTACGTCTCCACCGAGCACCTCCTTCTCGCGCTCGACGTCGTCCCGCGCGACCAGCTGGAGGCGAAGATCAAGGCGGTGCGCGGCGGCCAGCGCGTCACCTCGCAGGATCCGGAGGAGACGTACCAGGCGCTCGAGAAGTTCGGCCGCGATCTCACCGCAGCGGCAGAGGAAGGCAAGCTCGATCCGGTCATCGGCCGCGACGAGGAGATCCGCCGTGTGATCCAGGTGCTGTCGCGCCGCACGAAGAACAATCCGGTCCTCATCGGCGATCCGGGTGTCGGCAAGACGGCGATCGCGGAAGGGCTCGCGCAGCGCATCGTCGCCGGCGACGTGCCGGAAGGGCTCAAGGGAAAGCGCGTCTGGGCGCTCGACATCGGCGCACTCATCGCCGGCTCCAAGTACCGCGGCGAGTTCGAGGAGCGCCTGAAGGCCGTCCTGAACGAGATCAAGACCGCGGAGGGTCAGATCATCCTCTTCATCGATGAGCTGCACACGATCGTCGGTGCGGGTGCCGCCGAAGGTGCGGTCAGCGCCGGCAACCTCCTGAAGCCGATGCTCGCGCGCGGCGAGCTGCGCGCGGTCGGCGCGACCACGCTGGACGAGTACCGCAAGCACATCGAGAAGGACGCCGCGCTCGAGCGCCGCTTCCAACCGATCCTCGTCGGCGAGCCCTCCGTCGCGGACACGATCGCGATCCTCCGCGGCCTCAAGGAGCGCTACGAGGCGCACCACGGCGTGCGGATCCGCGATGCCGCGCTGACGGCGGCCGCCATTCTCGGCGAGCGTTACATCACCGACCGCTTCCTCCCGGACAAGGCAATCGACCTCGTCGACGAAGCTGCGTCGCGACTGCGGATGGAGATCGACTCGAGCCCGGTCGAGCTCGACGAGGCTGAGCGCCGTGTGCGCCAGCTCGAGATCGAGCTCGCCGCCATGGCGAAGGAGTCGAAGGAGATTCGCGAGCCGGTCGAGCGTGAGCTCGCCGAGGCGAAGGAGCGGCGGAACGAGCTGCAGGCTCGCTGGGCGAAGGAGAAGGAGGCGCTCGACCGCGTGAAGGAGATCACGCAGAAGATCGACGAGCTACGGATGGAATACGAGCGCGCCGAGCGAGCGGGGGATTTCAACCGTGCGGCCGAGATCCGCCACGGCGAGCTGCCGGCGCTCGAGCGCGAGCTCGCCGAACGCGACGCACGCGTCGAGACGGCGATGGTGAAGGAGGAGGTCGACGAGGACGACGTCGCCGCGGTCGTCGCGCGCTGGACGGGTATCCCGGTCGACCGGCTACTCGAGGGCGAGACCGAGAAGCTCATCCACATGGAGGAGCGGCTGCATCAGCGTGTCGTCGGACAGGACGAGGCGGTGGAAGCGGTCGCGAACGCGCTCCGCCGCGCGCGCACGGGCCTGCAGGATCCGAACCGTCCGATCGGGTCGTTCGTGTTCCTCGGCCCGACCGGCGTCGGCAAGACGGAGCTTGCGCGCGCGCTCGCGGAATTCATGTTCGACGACGAGCGCGCCCTCGTCCGGCTCGACATGTCCGAGTATCAGGAGCGGCACACGGTCGCGCGCATGATCGGCGCGCCGCCCGGCTACATCGGCTACGAGGAAGGCGGTCAGCTGACGGAAGCGGTGCGACGCCGCCCCTACTCGGTCGTCCTCCTCGACGAGATCGAGAAGGCGCACAACGAGGTCTTCGACGTCCTGCTGCAGATCTTGGACGACGGACGCCTCACCGACGGCCACGGCCGCACCGTCGACTTCCGTAACACCGTTCTGATCATGACCTCGAACCTGCGCTCGCCGGAGGAGATGCGTGCCGTCTTCCGGCCGGAGTTCCTGAACCGGATCGACGAGATCGTCGAGTTCAGGCAGCTGACGAAGGAGCAGCTGGCGGAGATCGTCGAGCTCCAGCTCGAGCGCCTGCGGGCGCGCCTGGCCGAGCGCCGGATCGAGCTCATGCTCACGGACGAGGCGAAGGAGCTGCTCGCCGAGGCCGGCTGGGACCCGACCTACGGCGCGCGTCCGCTCAAGCGCGCGCTCCAACGCATGGTCGAGAACCCGCTCGCGCTGCGGCTTCTCCAAGGTGAGTTCGCCGACGGCGACACCGTGCGCGTCGAGGCGCACGACGGTGAGCTCGTGTTCGAGAAGGCTCGGACGCCCGAGCCCGCAGTCGCCTAGGGCGTTTGGGACAGCCTTCCGGCGCGCTTGGCGCGCTTTGTTTGGTGATCGTCAGCGTTGCTTGAATATTCATGAGGTGAGCAATGCGGCCGACCGAGGCCTGTAGCGCCGGGAGCTTCTCGGCCGCGCCACGCTGCTCGCCGGGGCTGCGGCCCTTGCGGATCTGCCGCGCGCCCTTCGGATCCAGGGCTGGCTCGAAGACGCCTACGCGGCGCAGCCCAACCTCGTGAAGCAGACGATGAACGGGCTCGTCGCGTTCATCGTCCCAGGACGCGACCGTTACTCAGTTGCGCAGGGAACGAAGAGCAGGACGCCGGGCGGAATCGAAGCCGGAGCCACGGCGGCGCTGATTCGCACGCTCGACCGTTTCCTGCCGTCGACCCCGCCGCTGTCCTCGGCTGCAGCGACCATCCTCAACGAGGTCGCTGCCAACGTCGCTCCGTCTGCGCGGCGCGGAAAGTTCGCATCCACGTTCGCGAACCTCTCGTTCGCCCAGAAGGCGAAGGTCTTCGAGACGCTGGAAGGGTTCCAGGGCGAGGAGGCCGGGTCGATCCGCTTCCTGGCCGGAAACCTCCCCGGTTTGACGGCGTTCCTCGTCTCTCCGAAGCGGGTGCATTCGACCGCCGACGGCGACGGCTTCCGCGCGTCGTCCGATCGGTTGGCGGCTGGCGCGCTACGCCGGCGTCGCC
>WNGF01018754.1_pt1 | contig 11246 bp, 10 predicted proteins | sample 5400641 | NCBI WGS metagenome assembly WNGF01 (sample SAMN13153371, study PRJNA577476) | soil metagenome | isolation source: 80 cm soil or saprolite under grassland replicate 2 | place: USA:California | collected 2016-06-15 | reverse complement strand
CCGTGGAGTCCACCGCCCGCAAGGTCGGGCTGTCGGACGAGGTCACCGTTGACCTCTGGGACTCCCAGGAGCTGGCCTACCGACTGTTGACACCAGAGGAATCGACACCAGCGGCCGAACCCGGCGCAGAGGCCATCCCGGCTCTGTCGGAGGAACTCCTGCCGGACTGGTACGACGAATGGGTTGTGGTCGAGGCCGAGGAGTGGCGGCAGCTCCGCCTTTACGCCCTGGAGGCGCTCGCGGAGCGCCTCACCGCTCGCGGGAAGTACGCCGACGCTGCGGCGGCTGCCCTAGCAGCAGTGCGGGCCGAACCGCTTCGAGAGAGCCCCCACGCCGCCCTCATCCGGGTCCACGTCGCCGAGGGCAACCCCTCCGAGGCCCTTCGGGAGTTCGCCAGGTATGGAGAACTCCTGAGGCTCGAGCTTGGTGTGGAGCCCACCGGGCGGCTGCGTGCCTTGGTGGCCGATCTGGGAGCTGTCACGCCCCGGTAACGGCCCGCCCTACAGACTGCGGGCATGGACAAAACCCCCGTCGTGGCCCTGCTCACGATACGAGCCTGGTGCGAGGAAGGGTCCTCGGACCCCAGTCGAGCCGAGATCCGGATGACCAGCGACGTCTCCTCCGGCTTCCAGACCGTCGGGGTCGTGTCGCAGAGAGAACGAGTGATGGATGCGGTGAAGGCCTTCCTGGACGGCGTTTTCGCGGCCTGACCGGATGGACACCTTCTGTTCGCCTGGCGTCACGCCCCGGTCACGGTCGGTGGATCAGAGTTGCGCGGACTTCGGAGGGAGGCATGAGTCCAAGCGGATCGACGAGTCAATACGTGATTAGAGGAGGTCGTCATGAGCAGCACCGCCGATACCGCAACCGAGATCCGGCCCTTCCGCGTGGACATGTCCCAGAAGGAGCTGGACGACCTGCGCCAGCGGATCGGAGCGACCCGTTGGGCTTCCAGGGAGCTCGTCGAGGATCGGTCGCAGGGCGTGCAGCTAGCGACGCTGCGGGAGCTCGCCCGCTATTGGACGACCGAGTACGACTGGCGCAAGTGCGAGGCGAGACTGAACGCGCTTCCGCAGTTCACGACCGAGATCGACGGGGTCGAGATCCACTTCATCCACGTCAGATCGCGGCACGAGAACGCATTGCCGCTGATCATGACGCATGGCTGGCCCGGCTCGGTCATCGAGATGCTCGAGACCGTCGGCCCGCTGACCGATCCGACCGCTCACGGCGGCACCCCCGAGGACTCATTCCACCTGGTGCTGCCGTCCTTGCCTGGCTACGGCTTCTCCGGCGAGCCGACCGAGCTCGGCTGGGAGTCCGGCCGCATCGCCCGGGCGTGGGCGGAGCTGATGGACCGGCTCGGCTACACGCGCTACGTCGCCCAGGGCGGCGACGTGGGCGCCGGCGTCACGGAAGCGATGGGCCGCCAAGCGCCCGAGGGGCTGCTCGGCATCCACCTCAACTTGCTCGTGGGGGCGTTGGTCATCGCCGATGAACTGCCGGCGGAATCAGAGGAGGAACTGGCGGCGCACGACGCGCTCGCGACGGTCAGGACGAGTGGCGCCGGCTACTTCCTGGAGCAGTCCACCCGGCCACAGACAATCGGCTACTCCCTGCTGGATTCACCCGTCGGGCTCGCGGCCTGGATGCTCGACCACGACACGGACAGCTACTACAAGATCTCCCGCGCGTTCGTCGACGGCGAGCCCGCGGGCAATCTCACCCGGGACAACATCGTCGACAACATCACGCTGTACTGGCTGACGGGCACCGGCGCCTCGGCCGCCCGGTGGTGCTGGGAGCTCGGACAGTTTCTGGCCGCAGCCGGTGCGGCCGGCCAGGCTCCTCCGCCGGTCTCGGTTCCCGTCGGCTTCACGACGTTCCCCGGCGAGATCTGGGCTGCCCCACGCAGCTGGGTTGAGACATTCTACCCCGGCCTCGCCTACTTCAACGAGGTCGACAGGGGCGGCCACTTCGCCGCCTGGGAGGAGCCGGAGCTCTTCTCCACCGAGGTGCGGGCTGCATTCAGCTCACTGCGCTAATGAACACGATTGTCTTCGGCTCTCTTCAGGATGAGGTTCGATGCCAACACAGACCACTGATCTCTTCCTCCTCGAGGATCTCGAGGACGGCGGAGGGGAAAGCTGGGGCGAAGAGGCCGGGAACGGGATGAAGCCCGCCGCGGACGACGTGCAGGCCGTGGTCATCCCCGGCGCCGGCCACTGGGTCGCCGAGCAGGCTCCCGAGGAGATGGTGGCGGCGCTGACCGCGTTCCTGGCCCCGTACCGCGACGGAGGGTGAATCCACAGAAAGGAGGTCCGATCTCAACAACGCCTACGAAAGCATCAAAGCCTTCTTCGAGACCGATTGCACCGAGGATCTGGAGAGGTTCGATGTGCCGACCCTGGTCCTTCACGGTGAGGACGAGCAGATCGTTCCGGTGCGGGACTCGGCGGTGAAGTCGGCCCGACTCATCAAGGGCGCAAAGGACATCTGCTACCGGCATCACCGCCACCCTTGCAGATCAGGTCAACGCCGAGCTGCAGGATTTCCTCCAGAGCTAGCCGCAATCGCGACCCCGCCGCGCCGGCCCCTCCGCCCCACAACCAGAGGGCCCGGCGGCGGATGGCGACAAGCGGGCGCCACCCGACCGGCGGACGTTGACAGACAGTCCGGTCGCGCCCTGTCCCAGCCATCGTCAGAAGAATGTGCTTCACTCTCATGGCTCCGCCGCCGGACAGCTGCAGGCGTCCCAAGCGACAACTGAAAGGATTCGCCATGAAGATCTTGGTTATCGGCGGCAGTGGGCGCATCGGCTCAAAGCTCGTCAACAAGCTTCGTGAGCGCGGCCACGAAGCGGTGCCGGCGTCACCAGCCTCGGGCGTCAACACGCTCACGGGCGAGGGCCTCGCCGAAGCCCTCGACGGAGCCGCTGTGGTCGTCGGCGTGTCAAACTCCCCAAGCTACGAGGACGCGGCAGTGCTGAAGTTTTTCCATACAGGAACCGCCTCAAATACTTCACCGCTGCCGGAAGATGCCACGATGCAGCCACCGCCAGTTGGCTAGTCATCAGGGGGTAGCGCGGAATGGAGCCCTGGAGCGATCGAGCTAGGAACCGTGTAGCCGCATGGCAGGAGCGTGCGTGGGGCGAGATCGCACTCGAACTGGGGTTAGGGTGGCAGCCGCGCGCCGCATACCTGCAACTGAACAGCGGTCTCCCCTCCGAGGAGTTCCTCGCTGCCGAACGATTCATAGCCACGCTCGACCCGAGCATGGTTGAACGGTTGCGGGCAGGGGAAGGGTTGGCCGACGTCGAGGGAGTTCGACGAGGTCATGCGGAAATCCTGGAGAGCTACAAGAAGCGATACTTCGTCGACCCACCGACGGAGTATGAGGACCCGAACCTCCATTCAGTCGTCGTCGCCCACCTTGATGCGCTCTTGCCCGTGCTTCTGAACATGCCGTACGAGTTACCAGCCAAACCTCGGGTGGCGACGGTTCCGACGCGTTCAGTTCACGCCTGGACCCGTGTCGTCCCCGGAACCGACGAGGCGGTGATGTTCTTCCAGCACGGTTTGATGCTGTTCCTTCACCAATTCTCCGTCGTGCTCGGTCTAGCGGTGCCCTTTGATTGGCTGGACCTGCCTGCGCTCTCCGAGCCCATTCAAGGCGGTCGGGATGAGGCCGAAAACCCAACCAACGCCGCAGACGTGCTGGCGGCATCCCTGACAGCCTTCGTCGTGGAGGGCAATCCTCGTGCTGCTGACGTCCCCTCCCCCCGAGGGTCCTCCCTTGCGACCGCTAGCGTCCTGCTGCGCTACATGGAGATCTTCATCTTATCCCATGAGGTAATGCACCTCCTACTGCGTCATCCACCGAGACCGCTTCACGCTCCAACCCACGTACTGCGTCAGCAGGAGTTCGATGCCGACGACGTCGGGTCCAGTGTTGCCGCTGGGGTCGCTGAGGACGAGGGTGCTGGTCTTGCAATTGGGGGCTGGTCAGCTGACCTTGCACTTGGGGCCTTCGACTTGATCGAGCGCTGCGTCGCATACCTATCGACGGGGCGTATGGACGCTCCGCCTAGCGAGACACATCCGCTGACCACGCGTCGGCGCCAGGAACTGCTCTGGGCCAAACCCAGGGAGCTGGCAGGCCACGATCGAGTGAGCGATGCTGCCCTCCTGAAGACGCTCACAATATCAGGGGCCCGGTTGATCGAGAAAAGGCCCACGCTGGACCAGCTCCGACGCTGCGGAATACAACCATCTCCCATTTGGGGCCGACCCCAATTGCAGACCAAATCCGGGAGGAGGCCAAATGGCTGAGCAGGATGTCGAGTTCGTTGTCGATGACGAGGATCTTGATGCCCTGCAGAGCCTACTCGAGACGGAGGGCGCCACCGATGTAGAGCCTGTGCAAGAAGCTGGTGTTCTCCCGTTCGTCGGCATCGTTGTGGCCGCCGTCATCGCTCTTGGGGGCTTGTGCAACATTGTTGTCAAACTCCGGCAGGCGTGGACGTGCGGGGTGGTGGTCGACGCTCGGACACCAATTATCCAAACGAGCAAGAACCGCGACTTGCCTCGCGGCACAGTACTCGTCTTCGCGCCCGATGGTACTCAGCACACTCTCCATGAGCCATCGCAGGTCGAGATTGAGAAAGTGGTCACCGCCGCCTAAACGTGTCGATGAACCGCCCCCAGATGCCAGACTCGAATAGGTTCGGCTCGGAGAGGGTCCCCGGTCATCGAGCGGTTCCCTCGGAGTTCGCGGCTGACCTTGATGTCTGACGAACCCTCTGCGAAGCTCGCTAGCGGCAGGGGAACGTCGTATATGTATCCAAACGGATGCTCTTCCTTAACTGCGACGGACCGATCTCTGTGGGTTGCGCGATCAGCGAGGGAGGGGCAGGAGGGAGCGCACGTTCGAGATCACGTTCCTCGATCCTGGTGTCGAGGTCTATGCCTTCACCTTCGGATAGGGAGGGTCACGGTCGATGGATCAGAATGGGGAGACGTCCTCGGAAGGAGGGATGAGGTGCAACCGGATCGATGAGACCTCGGGACTAAGGACCGCGGCGCGAGGGAGGGAGCGGACACTTCCTCCCCAAGGAGGCTCCGGACGAGACCTACGCCGAGTTGCGTCCCCTCCTTAGGACGTAAGGGCGATCGGATGCGGGCCCGGTTCAGGTGGAGCAGCTCCCTGCCAAAGCAGATTCAGCTTGCGATGGATAGTTCAAGGTTTGCCAGATAGGCGCGCATCAAGGTGTTGAACCCGTAGCTGCATTTGGGGCACAGCACGAACCCGAGCACCTCCTCGTCGGGTTCATACGCGACATACCGAATCAAATCCGCATCGGGCTCCGCCGTGCAGCGATCGCAGGCCGTTATTCCTCCTCTCGCCGACCGTGCCCCACGGTCACGCTTCGATTCGTAGCCTCCCTCCGGGCACCTTTCTGCGTCAAGGATGGCAGGAGGTCTGGGAAACCGCAGCTATGCCGCCGCACCGGAATCCCGGATACTGGAGATCCGTGGCGTCGCGATCGGGATGGAGGCGTTCGCGGAGCGCGCCCGCCGCGAGCTGAGCGCGACCGGTGAGAAGGTCCGTAAGCGAAGCCCCGAGACGAGGGACGAGCTCACGCCGCAAGAGGAGCAGATCGCCCGGCTCGCGCGCGACGGCTTCTCGAATCCCGAGATCGGCGGGCAGTTGTTCATCAGCGCGCGCACGGTGGAGTGGCACCTCCGCAAGGTGTTCACGAAGCTCGGCATCACGTCTCGCCGACAACTTCGAACCGCGCTTCCCGAGGACGACCGATCCGTCGGAAGAGCGTGAACACCGGCTTCGCGGCGTGATTCCCACCCTTACGATTCCTGCCTGAGTACCACCCGTCAGGCGGGAGCCGTGTAACGCTTCAGTCTGAGCCGACTCACGCATCAGCCCGGGACAGGGACCGAACGGGGAGCCAGTGGGCCAGGGAGCCAGTGGACCGGGGCAAGCTCAAACCCAAGGTTGATACTAGGCGCGGGTTATGGTGACAGCAAGGCATCTGGCACGGCCACGTCCAAGGCCTGAAGAAGCGCTGCGAGTTTCCGGTCGAGCTCCAGGCCGACCGTCGAGACCTCGGGAATCCCGAGCTCGCGAACTGCATGCTCGGTTGGTCAACCGTGAACCACGCGGCACCGGAAGGGTCCTCCCAGATCACCGCCCGAAGCGGTGCGTAGAGCATGGCTCGGGGGTCATGGCGGAACATCCGCTCGGCGATGACGTGGTTCCCCATCAAATACGCGACGCAGTCAGCGTGATCGCCCGCGGCCTGCATCAAGGCGTGGACGGCTTGCGTCCTCGACGCACATGACAGCGATGGATGTCCACGGCGAGCTCACGTTCGATCCGGTGCCGGAGGGAACCAGGCTCCACTGGTCCTGGGACGTGGAGGAGCACGGCATCCTGAAGCTGATGGGACCCGCCGCGACCTTCATCGGTCGCCGTCAGGAACGGGCCATCTGGTCGAGTCTCAAATGGCTCCTGGAAGAAAGCACGCACCACGACGAAGCGGAGGAAGACCGGGTGCGGATGCAATCCGGTCCGGTCACGGCCTTCCTTCGATATCTCCGCCGGACGAACCCCGGCGGCGCGATCGAATACGTGGGTCAGCTTCTGGGCGGGCTGATGCACCCGCAGTTGTTGCGTTCGGAAGCCACTCCAGAGAACGAGCGCCGACCTCTGCCCGGGGACGAGCTCGTCCCAAGTCCGGTATGGGAAGCGACCCAAGCCGTCACCATCGACGCCCCAGCGGGCGAGGTCTGGCCTTCGGTCGCGCAGATGGGGTACGGCCGCGGCGGCTGGTATGGGTGGAACCCGCTGGACCGAGAAGACACAGGCGTCTTTCGACTGTTGGCGGTAGCGCCGCCGAAAGTCGGCGATATCTGGTTGGACGGTCCGGGCTGCACCGATGCCAAGGGAGCCTGGACGGTCAAGACCGTGGACCCGCCACGGACGCTCGCGCTGTATTCGATGCGCGACCCGATCACCGGACGGGAACTGGATCCGGCGCAGAAGCCGCGTTTGTTCATCGACAGCGGATGGGTGTTTCACCTAGACGAGATCAGTTCCGGCCGGACGCGCCTTCTTGCCAGGACTCGCATCCGCATGAATCCGAGCTGGTCCATCTTCGCGCTCAAATGGATGGGCGGTGGCGACACGGTCATGCAGCGAAGGCTGCTCGATGGGATCAAGATCCGAGTGGAAACCGCTGGGCTGGAGGACCCTAAGCCTCATATAGCCCGCACAGGCGGCTCAAGGATGCTGGGGCTCTTGGGATCAGGCTGCCAGCACCCCGATCCTGTTCGCTACCTGCGCGGGCTGCTCGGGTCCGTCTGACGCGTGCGAGCCCCAACACCCGATGGGGCCGCTAGGTCCACCTTCCAACGCCACGCTGGTCAGGCCACGCGGCCCCACTGTCTTGCGTCTACCCAGACCGCATGACCTACGGCGTTCGGGTTCTTACAGTGTTCCCTTCGCCTCCGCACGCCCGAGTGTTTCGCGCCGCTGTTGACGCCGGAGCGGACGCGACGCTCAGCGTCGTCGGGGAGGTCCTTGGTGACTTCGTATCGTCCGCGGAGGAAGCCGATGCGAAGGGCTGGTCCGGGGGCGAAGGTGAGGCCTTCCGCCCATTCATCGCTGCTGAGCGCCCAATCCTGGACTTCGATCATTTTGCGCTTCTACTGCTCGCCGACATGAAGGCCGAGATCGTCACACACCTTGACTTCGCCCTCGATGATGGCTGAATGTCGTGTAGGCGAGGACTGATACAGAGAGGGAGGGGTCCAAGTGAAAGCGATCGTGGTGACGGATGAGGCTGCGGGCACGGCCGGGATGACGCTGGTGGAGCGGCCCGAGCCGAAACCGGCGATAAACGACGTAGTTGTTCAGGTTCATGCGTCGGGATTCGTCCCGACTGAGCTTGCGTGGCCCTCGACCTGGACCGATCGCCTCGACCGCGACCGAACACCGTCGATCCCCGGCCATGAGCTGGCCGGAGTGGTCACCGCCCTCGGCTATGGCACGACGGGACTATCGGTGGGACAGCGGGTGTTCGGCCTCACCGACTGGCATCGCGACGGCACCCTGGCGGAGCGTGTGGCCGTCGAGGCACGCAACCTCGCGCCGCTGCCGGGCGACGTCGACTTCACGGTGGGCGCGAGCCTGCCAATCTCGGGCCTGACCGCGTGGCAGGGACTGTTCGAGCACGGCCGACTTCAGGCGGGGCAGAGCGTCCTCGCGCACGGTGCGGCCGGCGCAGTCGGGTCGATGGTGACGCAGCTCGCACGTGAGTTCGGTGCGTACGTCATCGGCACCGGACGCGGCGCCGACCGTCAGACGGCGCTCGACTTCGGCGCGCAGGAGTTCGTCGACCTCGACAACGACGCGCTGGAAGACGTCGGCGGAGTCGATCTGGTTTTCGATGTCATCGGCGGCGACATCCAGAAGCGGTCCGCGGGTCTGGTTCGAGCCGGAGGAACGCTGGTGACCGTTGTCGGGCCGCCCGAGGCGCGGCCCGCGGACGGCCTGGCGATCGACTTTGTTGTCGAGTCCGATCGCGTCCAACTGAGTGAGATCGTCCGGCGGGTGCGTGACGGACGGCTGCGGACGAACATCGGCAACGTCGCGACCCTCGACGATGCCGTTACGGCCCTCAACCCGACCGAGCGACACAAGGGGAAGACGATCATCAGCGTTCGTCCATAACGACCCGCAGACAGCAGACCCACGTTACGACGTAACGGGGGTCTGGCAGGCGCTCGCTGCGCGGTGAGGCGCCCAGCGTCCAGCCGACGTCCCCGCCGCGGTCGGCGGCCGCCGTCGGAGGGCCGGAGGCTCGGAGCGGAGGGTAAGCCGGCCGCTGGCGGCGGCGTGAGCCGGCGCCCTGATCCTGTAGAGCCAAATTCGGCAGTGCAGAGCCTGAGGTCGTTGTCTGGTTCCAGGACGTGGTTGATAGTCCGGTCCCAGGACAAGACTTGGTGGTCGCCAGGATCGAGCGGGAGGCGAGCATATGTCCGCACCCGAGGCGCGCCAGGGTGCAACGGCGCCACGTCTCCCCCCCGGCCGGCTTCAGCGAGTCCTGGATCCCTCTTCCTTCTAGTCCATAGCCGCTGGTCTTGGGTCTCCTGGGGGAGAGATCGGGCAGGAAACGGCGAGGCCGGAGGGAGGACAGAGGGAGGTAGAGGAGGGGAAATCGCAAGAAATCGAGGCGCCTGGCTCGTCTGGGCAGAAGAGGCGGGGGCTTTCCAGGAACCAGCTAAGCCACTCGACCCCACTCGTTCGCGGTCACCCACACCCCCTGACCCGGAGCTACGTGGTTCTTATTGTGTTCCCTTCGCCTCCGCGGCTGGGAATCGAACCTTGGCCTGGAACGACCCACCAGGCGACTAAGTTGCTCGGCGGGTCAGAGTCAGCGCCTCAAAAGCAGTCGCGCCCCACTGCCGGAGTCGGACCAAGCGCCGCAGGTCTGGTCCGACTCCCCCCGGGACACGGACCTGCGGACAGGCCGCAACAAACGCTGACCCCCCTTCGCCGTTGGCAAACCGTTGGCAACGGCCCCCTTCTCCCTGGTCCTCCATGGGACAGCGGATGGCAAATCAGCCGGCCGCCTCTCTGCCTTCCCCTCGCAGCCGATTGTTCGGCCATCGAGGAGGAGGAGGACGTCATGCGAGGACACGTCCGGAAGCGCCGCAACTGGGAGTTCATCGTCGACATCGGTCCCCACCCCGTCACCGGGAAGAGGCGCCAGAAGAGCAAGGGCGGCTTCGCCACCAAGAAGGACGCGGAGAGCGCCCTCCGCGAGTTCATCCGGTACATCGAAGGAGGAGGGGACCCCTGCCCCGAGCGGATCAGCCTCGCCGTGTACCTCCTCCGCTGGCTCGACTTCCAACAGTTGCGGGGGATCCGTTCCCGAACCTTGGATGCGTACGAGGGCTACATCCGGATGGAGATCATCCCGGTCATCGGCGGACTCGAGCTCGCGAATGTACGGCCCGCGCACATCCGCGCGGTCCTGGCCGCGATGCAACAGCGGGGACTCTCGGCCGCCACCATCGCCCAGGTTCGAAGCGTGCTCGGCTCAGCGCTGCGGCAAGCCGTCGCGGACGGGCTCATCACGTCGAACCCGATCGCCGCGGTGAGGCGCCCGAGGGTGCAGCGACGGGAGCTCCACTGGCCGACATCTGCCCAGCTCGGAGCCCTTCTCAAGGTCTTGCGGGGAACCCTCTGGGAGGTCCCGGTCCTGCTGGCCGCGGTTACCGGGGCGCGCCGCTCGGAGATCCTGGGCCTCTCCTGGGCCGATGCGGATCCTCGGGCCGGCACGATCTTCATCCGACGGGGCGTCCAGCCGGTCCGCGGGCCTGAGCGCACGGACACCATCGCGTTCACGCCGCTCAAGACGAGGCGTGCTCGCCGACAGGTTCAGCTCCCTCCTTTCGCATTGGACAGGCTCCGGCACCACCGGCGCGACCAGCTGAGGCGGCGCGCCGCGCTGGGAGCGTTATGGCGTGACCCTCTCGACGAGTGTGCCCAGCCCGTGGCCATGGTCTGCGACCGCGGAGATGGCTTTCCTCTATACCAGGACGCATTCACGCGCGCGTTCAAGCGGTTGGCTGCCCAAGTCCGGACACAATGGTGGTGCTCCCGCTCCGATCACCCTACGTACACGTACGTGCTGATTGTCATCGCGCATCCTGGCGCGTCGGCGGCAGACCTGCTGGCCGTAGAAGGCGACATCGTCGGCCCGGGCGCCGTCGCCCACCCCGCAAGCGACCGGCTACCGACGTCGGGGCGCGCCTGGGAATGGCCCACCGCCAAGCCGACCGCCGGGTGGGTGGCTGAGGATCTCCAGGACGCTGGACCTCAATGTGAGCGCATCGACGCGGACTGAATCCGGATCCGAGCGGACGTCTTCGGCTCGGCGAGCGGCCGGATCATCGACTGCCCCTCCCGACGCCGCCGGGATTTCCCGCGCAGCGGCTGGATCGCACTTCATCCCATCTTCTCGACGGCGCAGTGTTCTTCCCTAGAGGTGGGAGGCCCGCATTCGGTGGACGAGTGGCGAAAGGCCCACGCTGGACCAGCTCCGACGCTGCGGAATACAACCATCTCCCATTTGGGGCCGACCCCAATTGCAGACCAAATCCGGGAGGAGGCCAAATGGCTGAGCAGGATGTCGAGTTCGTTGTCGATGACGAGGATCT
>WNGF01010971.1_pt1 | contig 11247 bp, 8 predicted proteins | sample 5400641 | NCBI WGS metagenome assembly WNGF01 (sample SAMN13153371, study PRJNA577476) | soil metagenome | isolation source: 80 cm soil or saprolite under grassland replicate 2 | place: USA:California | collected 2016-06-15 | reverse complement strand
TGCTGGATGCCGAGCGCGCAGCGTTGATCGCGCAAGCGGCTGAAGAGGTTGTGGAAGGAAAACTCGACGATCATTTTCCGCTCGACGTTTTTCAGACCGGTTCCGGAACGAGCACAAACACGAACGCCAACGAAGTGATCGCGAACCGCTGTGCGCAGCTTGCAGGCAAACCGATCGGATCGCGCGAGCACGTTCATCCGAACGATCACGTCAACATGGGCCAATCGAGCAACGACGTGATTCCATCCGCGATCCACATCAGCGCGGCCGAACAGTTGAAGAACTGTCTCGTCCCGGCGTTGGAAAAATTACAAAACGCGCTTGAAGCCAAGGCGAAGGAATTCTGGGACATCATCAAGATCGGTCGGACCCATTTAATGGACGCGACACCGATCCGGCTGGGCCAGGAATTTTCCGGTTACGCGCAGCAAGTTGCTTATGCGAAAGAACGCGCGCAAAAATCGTTGCAAATTTTGCGCGAGGTTGCGCTGGGCGGAACGGCAGTTGGCACTGGCTTGAATCGGCACATCGACCTTCCGAAGAAAATGCTGCGGCATTTGGAGCAACGCACGGGCATCGCATTTTACGAGGCAAAAAATCATTTCGAAGCGCAAGGCGGAAAGGACGCGGTTGTCGAAGCGAGCGGTCATTTAAAAACGATCGCGGTAAGTCTGTTCAAGATCGCAAACGACATTCGCTGGCTCAGCAGCGGTCCGCGCTGCGGCATCGGCGAGATCCAACTTCCCGCTACGCAACCTGGCAGCTCTATCATGCCGGGAAAAGTAAATCCGGTCATGTGCGAATCGCTGATGATGGTGTGCGCGGAAGTGATCGGCAACGACACAACCATCACCTGGGCGGGCGCGAACGGAAATTTCGAACTCAACGTGATGATGCCGGTAATGGCGCACAATCTTCTCGAAACAATCCGGCTGCTGGCGAACGTCGTGGATATCTTCTGCGAAAAATGCGTGCGCGGTATCGTAGCCAACGAAGAGCGCTGCCGCGAGTTAGTGGAGCTTTCCATGGCAATGGTGACCAGTCTTGCGCCGAAGATCGGTTATGATCGTGCCGCGGACATTGCAAAAGAGAGCGCGAAAACCGGGCGCACTGTTCGCGAAATTGCCCGGGAGAAAAAAGTTTTACCGGAGAAAGAACTCGAGCGCGCGCTGGACCCGATCAAAATGACCGAGCCAGGCGGGAAAGAATAACAGCCCGCTTTCCTTCGGCGCGAAGACGATGGTGGCAAAACTTGAAGGACCGCAGTTCTCTGGCGGAGCGAACATCGCGATCAAATGCCCCAGCCACACATATGAACAGACGGTTGCCTTTTATCGCGATACGCTGGGGTTGCCTTTAATCGAGGAAGAAAAAGACGGCTGTATTTTTCAATTCGGCCCGAACCGGCTTTGGATCGATAGCGTTCCCAACCTGAGTCACCCGGACATCTGGCTGGAACTGGAGACGAATGATACCGAAGCAGCCGCGTCATTTCTGAAAGTGCATGGCATCACGAGGCGCGACGAGGTCGAGCAACTGCGCGAGGATTTCAATGGCTTTTTCATCTCCGCGCCCAATGGCACGATCCATCTCGTGATCGGTCCTGAAGAAACGTGACGAAAATCGGGCTGAAAACTTAGCTCGAACCGCCGCGCCATCGGCCCACCCATGTGCTCCACCCGTAAAACCCCAGCGGCTCTAACGCGCCCGCGGCGACCAGCGCGTCCACGTCAGCGCGGCTCGGTGCGCTCTTTACGTTTGAATCGGCTCTGGAGTAATCGTCTATGACCATCCAGCATCCGTCGGCCAATTTATCGCGATAGCACTCGATGTCGCGCCGTTTACCGGCATCGGCGTCAAGGATTAGCAGACCAATTTCTTCTGAACTAAGCGCCCGACGAACTGCGGCGATCGTTTCTGAGTCGAAGGAGCGCCATTTGATCAGGGTGACCATTTCGGACACGTGTTGCCGGGCGAGATTGCGTTCCAAGTCGCGGAAAATATTGCGCGTGCCGAGCCGTTTGTGTTTTACCCCGCCTCCGGGTTCGATTGCGATCAGTTTTTTTTGCTGGCGCGAATCGCGCACGCCGAATGCGGCGGCAATGGTCGCGCCCCCAACGAACGCGCCGATCTCAAGAATCGCTCCGGAACAAATTTTCGAAAAATGATAGATCAAAATCAGCACGTCCAGATGCAGCATGGAATATTTGTCCCGGATTTTCAGAAGTTTTGAGTGAATCGGCGCCTGTCGGTACTCCATCAGCGTTTGCATCAAATTCAGGCAATCGCTGTAGCCACGCGCCTGCCTGTCACGCCGCAGCTCTGCGAAGGTGGATGCCGTATCGGCATGTGGCGCTGTTTCTGCGGAGACCGGACCCCGAAAGCTTTCGGGGTGGCTACAGGGCTTCCCACAATGTAATCCGACTACAACGAGGTCCCGCTTCACGCCGTCGAGTTGCGCGACCGCGGGAAAAAATCCCCAGCGTTCGAAGCCGAGGCGATTGAACAATTTCAAACTCGGCTCGTTGTGTCCGAAGATCAGCCCGACCAGAGCTGTTATTCCCAGCGAGGGCGCGCGGGCGATTGCTTCTTCCAACAATCGTTGTCCCACGCCGTGCCGCCGAAATTGTTCACCGACATAAACACTGATCTCGGCAGTGCCGCGATACGCACAGCGTGGCAGCAATTTTTTGAAATCGAGCCAGCCAATCACGCGACCGTCAGATTCTGCGACCCAGAATGGATATTCGTGCGGCGAATGTTCGCGAAACCATGGCAAACGCGCTTCGACGGTGGTCGGCTCAAGCTCGGCCGTCACCATGCGGGTCGGGACAGTGGCGTTGTAAATTTCGATGATGGCCGGCAGGTCCGTCTCAACAGCATCGCGAATGATCAGATTCACGGCTTCCGTTTCTTCGTAGGGCTTCGCCTAACGGCGGGCGAACTGGTCGGCGTGAGCGTCGAATTAGTCTCCGCGGTGGCTACCGGGCTGGCAATGGGAAACGCGAACGTCGGCGACACCGAAGCAGGTGGCGTCGCCGATGCGGTTGACGAGGGAGACGGTGTCGCGCTCGGAGACGACGAAGGGCTCGGTGTCGGGCTGGGAGTGGGCGAAGGCGGAATGATATTTTCCCAGGGATGCAGCGGCACGCTTGCGCCGCCGATCTCTTTGACCAGCGTTTCGCAACGCGCTTGAAGTTTTTCCAAATCCGGAGGGCCAAATGGCATGTCAGCCGTTTCAGGGAAAATTAGGTAGGTCACCTTGAGATCGCTCACAGGCCGATTGTAGGGAGTCGAAAGCGCGTTGATCTGTTTTGCGATACGGAGCGATGCCTCGCCGACTTTATCGTTTGGTCCAACGTCGCCGACGATGGCAGGATAAATCGCGTCTCCGAAGACGACGAGCGCATAGTCGCCAGGCTTAACGGGGTCGTGAGCGTGCGTAAATGCTCCCGGCACCACGATAAAAGGATCAGTCGCGCCGATAAGAAAGCTGTACTTTTTCAGTGTGCCGACTTCGGCGCGCAGTTGTGCAATGATATTGCGCAGGTCGCGCTTCCGCACAGGAGTAGTAGTCGCAAGCGCATACTCATCTTCTGCGTGTTTCAATGCTCCTTCGGTCGCCGCGAGATAAGGGTTAGGCCCAGACGTTTTCTTTGCCCAGCGATAACTGGTGGACGGCTTGAAATTAGCCGGCGCACCAGTGCCGACGGGCATCCGATCTCCATCGGAGCCGTCAGCATCCACGTCCATGTCCGCCTGGAGCAGAAGCGCTTTTCGATGAGTTTGAGGATGCTGAAGTTGGAGAACAGTTTGGCAATCGAAAAAGTTATGCCGCGAGAGAAGCACGTCGAGGCGAGCGAGGTTTTCGCGCAGCATTCTGACTTTTGCGTCGTAAAGCTGAGCGTAGAGCGGCGAAACCGGATCGGCCGATAACATCGACGCCAAGCCGGGCAACAGCACCGGCAGCTGCGGAGTGACTTTCGCCAGCTCCTCGATCGTCTTGTTAGGTAAAGGCACGCGCGCCTGTAGCCTTAGATCGAGCACGTAACTGTCCGGCTGGGTGCGTTCCGTGGCGGCATCGGCTCCCGGAATCGTCTCGACCGTGGAGTGGAGCGTGATCCCGTTGAACAGTTTGCCAGTGTCCAATTTTCCAGTGATCACCGGCGGCCGGGTCGGCGTCGGTTCCGGCGTTGGCGTGGCGGGTACTTCAGCGGGCGCGACGCGTTGCAGTCGCTCGAGAGAGATCCAGCGGTAAACAATCGCGGCGAAAAGCGCGACGAATATGACCAGCACAAGCCGTCGCCACGTCCGAAGGCGAATTCTTGCCACGCGATTACTTTTTTACCCAGGCGACGATGGCCACAATGACCCCGATGGCACTCAGGACCGACATTATTCCAGCAGGCATGACTCTTCCGGTCTGCAGAAATCTGGGGATGAACTGCGCAGCGAGCAAAAGTGAGACAATGAGGGCAGTCGCCAAGCCAACCATGCGGTGTTCGGGCAACACAAACGCAGCCACGAGCAATAGCACACCTGTGATTGAGCCGGCGATGATCGACGCCACACTGCCTGCCTTGACGTAACCCACAATCCCGCCGGCGATCGTTAAGACGCCGAAAACAATAAAATAAATTTTCGTTGCTTCCATCGGAACGCGCGAGCATTCGTAAGCCAACAGCGCGTCTGTGTCCAGTGAGACTAGTTACGGGGACATCCCGCGTGTGTATTTAGCGCCGAAGGCCCGGGCTCACGGCGAGCCTGGGGCAGCGGCCCAGGTTCATCGCACCCAAAAGAGCGCCAGCGCTGAAAGCGCGATTCACTTCCGGTGGGGTCATTTCGTTCCATTATTAGCATGGCGTTGATCTCGACGAGCCGTATGTTTGGGATTAGAAGCAACCCATCCACCGAGCTGAATCGCGCTTTCAGCGCTTGGTTATCCGTGCAATCGGATTCCTGGGGCGATGCCCCAGGCTGGCATGAGACAGCGCCTTTGGCGCTAAACAGATACCATCGCGGTGCGATGTCCGGAGGCCGCAGCGCGGCGTCTCTACCAAACTACAACGGGCGCACGCCGGCGTCATTGTAAAATTCGATCTGCCGCCCGCCGAGGCGACGTATTACGCGCCAGCCGTGACTGTTTGCAAACTCACTCACCTCCGCATCGGAAATTGCTTGCAGCACGCGCAGCTCTGCGGGCTGCGTGACAACGTACTCAGACCCGCGCGACAGTGCTTTCGCGATTTTCGCGGCCAGCGCGGGAAGTTCTTCGTGCATCGTGTTCCGGTCTAACGATCCATCGCGCGAACGACGCTCCCGGAATCTTTCTTCGCGGGCAGCGGCGGCGGACGCTTCGTTTTTCGATTTAATCTTTCTTTCAAGGCGAGATGCGCTTTGCGGCTCGGAGAAGGTCCACGTGCGCTCGGCTTTTCCATATTGGTTGTTGCCTATCTATCGAAGTTGGACGCTTGGCACAAGCGCCGCTACAACAATCTTGCCTCACTGGCGCGGTCGCGCCGGACGGCTAAATTCTGTAAATGTTTTCGGAAACAATCGAGCTACGCGGGCACATCATCGACTCGCTGATCTTGCCAAAGGTGCTGGATCAAATTTTAACCCACGGCGCGAATTTTAAGATTACTGAGATCGACATCGGCAAAAAACGAGCAGACCAAAGCTTTGCGCGGATCGAGGTGTCCGCCGAGACAAGCGAAGCGCTCGATGAACTGATTTTGCGTCTGCGGCAGCACGGTGCCGAAATACCTAAAAAGGTAGACGCCCAGCTCGCCCTAGCTCCGGCGGAGGGCGTTTTTCCGAGCGATTTCTACGTGACGACGAACCAGCAAACCTTCGTCCGCTTTGACGGCAAAGAAATCGAAGTGCGGCCTGCCATGATGGACAGTGCCATTGCAGTGGATCGAAAACGAGGCGCCGCGCGTGCCGTCAAGTTCTTCGACGTCCGCAAAGGTGACGAGATCGTAGTGGGTCACCAAGGCGTGCGCGTCGTCCCGGTGCAGCGCGCGACATCGCGCACGGATGTTTTTCAGTTCATCAACACGATCATCGATGCCGACGAACCGAAATCGGCGATCATTCGCGAGCTAGCCGGCGAATTGCAACGCGCGCGGAAAACAAAAGGAAGAATCGCCGTAGTCGTAGGGCCTGCGATCGTGCGAACCGACGCGGGTCAACATCTTGTGCGCCTCATCGAATCGCGATTTGTCGATCGCCTTTTTGCCGGAAATTCATTTGCCGCTTACGACTTGGAACGCGCATTGTTCGGCACGTCTTTGGGAATAAGCCCCGACCTGGCTTTTGCGCGTGGAGGGCGCGAGAACCTTCTCCGCGCGGTCAACGCAATTCGTGAAACGGGGGGAATCGCCGCAGCGGTTCAAAAAAAGATCCTGACCAGCGGCGTCATGCATGCGTGTATCCGACACAATGTCGATATCGTGTTGACCGGCTCGATTCGCGACGAGGGACCGATTCCAGGCGTAACGACAGACGCAATCGAGGCTCAAAAAGTGATGCGTGAAAAACTGACCGATGTGACGCACGCGCTGTTGCTGGCGACCCTTCGGCATTCGCTTGCGGTGGCGAGCATGCTCGCGCCGACTGTGAAAACCGTCTGCGTCGATATCGATCCGTCGGCAGTAGAGAGAGCGGTCGAGCATCAGCCGTTGCAATCCATCGGATTGGTCACGGACGTGGAACCATTTCTTCGCGAACTCGCCGATTACCTCAGCGGGTCCCGTGTTCGCGAGTAAATTGGCTATCTTATGCGCGAGCTGCTTCTTTGTCCGCCGGATTACTACGGGATCGAGTACGAGATTAATCCCTGGATGAGTCGCGCCCGGGGCGCGGAGGCAGTGCTCGCTCAAAAGCAATGGAAACAATTGCAGGCGACGCTTTCAAAATTGAATTGCAAAGTTCATCTAATTGCGCCGCAGCGGGGACTGCCCGACATGGTTTTCACGGCCAATGCCGGACTGACCGTTGGCCACAAATTCATCCCCAGCAATTTCCGCCACAAAGAACGCGCCGGTGAGCAGCCGTTCTTTGCGGAATGGATGGAACAACGCGGCTACGAAGTGTGCTGGTTGCCGGAAAATCTTTATTTCGAGGGCGAAGGCGATGCGCTCTTTGGCGGGGACGTTCTCTTTTGCGGCTACAAATTTCGCTCGGACGTCCAATCACACCACTCGATCGCTGAGATGCTTGGTTGTCTCACTGTCTCGGTGGAACTCGTGGATCCCCGATTTTATCACCTCGACACCTGCTTTTGCCCGTTACCCGACGGTGGCGCATTTTGGTTTCCAGATGCCTTCGATGAATACGGCCAGCGCGCGATCCGGGAGCACGTGACCGATCTAATCGATGTCGCGCCGGAAGAGGCGATGCACTTTTCATGTAACGCTGTCGTTATCAAGCGCGACATTGTCTTGCCCGAAGGCGCGCCGCAGCTGGTTACGAAGCTGCACGAGCGCGGCTACCGCTGTCACGAGTTGCCGATGAGCGAATTCATTAAAGCTGGCGGCGCCTGCAAATGTCTAGTGATGTTCATGCCGCAAAGAGAGAGCGTATCGTAACACGCGCGCGTCATCCCGAGCACAGCGAGGGACCTCTCACAGGCTGATCGATCACGCTGGAAAAATTGCGGTCATCCAACCTTCGGATGTGAGGTTCCTCACTTCGTTCGGAATGACAGCAATGGCGTGGCGTCTAAGAGCCTCGGGGCAGTCACTTCCGGCGCTCAAGGATCATCGGCATCCCGTATCGCGAACGCAAAGTGATATGCGGATCAAGCTCAATTCGGTGGCCCGGTACGAGGCGCATCCGCCACCGCCGGGCGAGCGTGGCTATCGTCAGCACACCTTGCATCCATGCAAAGCCTTCGCCGATACACTGCAAGCTGCCTCCGCCGAATGGAAAGTAGGAAAACTTCGGGCGCCCCGCCGCCGCTTCCGGCGTCCAGCGCTCTGGATCGAACCGTTCCGGTTCTGGGAAATATCGCGCGTCGCGATGCATCACGAACGGGCTGACGTGCACGTAAGATCCGCTGCGGATTACGAAACCATTTATCTTCACATCTCGCGCCGCCCGCCGGGTCATGAGCCAGACGGGGGGATACAGCCGCATCGATTCGGCGAAAACCATCCGTGTGTACCGTAGGCGGTCGCAGTCTTGCCCTGACGGCAGCCGATCGCCCAGAACCTGATCCACTTCGTTGTGCAACTTCGTCGCCACGTCCGGATTTTCTGCAATCAAATACCACGTCCACATCAATCCGGTGGCAGGCGTTTCGTTGCCGACCGTGAAAAACGTGAGCATCTGATCACGTATCTTCTGGTCGGTAATCCCCTTTCGCGATTGTTTGTGCAGACGCACCATCACCGAGAGTAAATCAGGGTCTTCGCAGGCGCCCTTTCGCCGCTCCGCAATCATCGCGCGAATTTCCGTGTCGAGTTTCTCCGCAGCGCGTGCGAAGCGACGATGCGAGGGAAGCGAAAGCTTCTCGAACTGCTTGCTAGCCAGCGCCAGATTCTTAAAGCGAGTGGCTTGCAAGACCGTGACGAGTGCGTTGCGCAACTCGGCCGCTTTCGAGCCGAAATCAACATTGAACAGCGCCTTTCCGCTAATGGATATGGCGAGGTCCGTCATCTCCTCCGCCATGTCCACTGTGTCGCCGTCGCGCCACTTCTCAGTCCAACGCGCGATCTGGCCAACCATGACATCGCCGAGCGCAACGATCCGTTCGCGGCTAAACATCGGTTGCAGGAGAGCGCGCTGTTTCTTGTGGCGCTCGCCTCGGCAGGTTAGCAGGCCGGTCCCAAGTACCCGTCGCAGCGGGCGGTGCACACACCGGCGCAGATTCTCGTGATCAAGCAGGACGGCGCGGACAAGATCGGGATGATTGAGCAGAAAATCGCTTTTACGGCCAATCTTGAGATGGACGATGTCTCCGTGTTTCCGCGCCGCACGCGTCAGATAGCCAAGCGGATCACGGTAAAGTGCCGCGTAAGCCAGCCATGACCTTTTCGGTCCGCGCGGTTTCATGGTCGCAAGCATCGACGGCCTCCCAAAACTGAGTAAGCCATGTGTAGGGCTAAGCCTGACACTGGCAAATTCACCAGAGGCCAGTCAAGGAAATAGGTGACAGCACCCTTACGACTGGCGCGACCGTGACTTGAGCGCTTTCGGTTACCTCCGTCGCTTCCCTGCGAGGGCGTTCTCGATTTTTCCCAATGGCAAACAATTCATCACGTCCGCTCTTGTTAGCCAGCCTTTGCGCGCGATGCCGATTCCGAACCACAAATCCTGCAAACGCTCGGTGCGGTGCGCGTCCGGGTTGATCACACATTTGACTCCTTTCTGCTTCGCCATCGGCCACCAGCGCCAATCGAGATCGAGCCGTTTCGGCGCGGCGTTGAGCTCAATCCACGTGCCGGTGTGGGCTGCCGCGTCGAGAATGGCGGGCACGTTGATCTGGTATGGCTCGCGTTTCAGCAGCAACCGGCCGCTCGAATGCGCCAGCATGGTGATGAACGGATTGTCCATTGCACGAATCACGCGCCGGGTCATGTCCGCTTCGCTCAGGCCAAGAGCAGAATGAACGGAAGCGACTACGAAATCGAGTTGCGACAAGAGTTCATCTGGAAAATCAAGCGAACCGTCGCGAAGAATGTCGCATTCCACTCCGGCAAAGAGACGGAAGCCGTCGAACTTTTTGTTCAGCTTCCGAATCGCGGCGACTTGCGCGAGCAATTTTTTTTCATCGAGCCCATGCGCCTGAATCTGGCTCCGGCTGTGATCGGCAATGCCGAGATACTCCAGCCCCAGCGCCTGCGCTTTTCCCGTAGTTCCGGCGGGATAAAATCGAGATCGACCGCCAGATAAAGTCCGGCTTCGTCGTGCACCTTTGGAATCCTTTTTGGTCGAATTTTCTTCTTCGGCTTCGGCGAAGTGGTAGGGGCGGTTGACCTCAATCGCCCGGCTCGCCTCTGCACGGCAGGCGGTTCGGGTGAACCGCCCCTACCTTCAACCGGAATCGGGGCGAGCCGATACTCGTTGAGCGTCCAGCCCCGTTTAAGCGCGCGGCTGCGCAGCTCGATGTTGTGTTCCTTATTCCCGGTGAAATAAGCGAGCGCAAAAGGATATTCCGCTGTGCTCACTACTCGCAGATCACACTGCACTCCGGAACGAAGTCGCACACTCGATTTCGTCGGCCCTTGCGCGATGATTGATCCTACGAGCGGATGGGAAACGAAAAATTTCGTGATCGTTTCGGGTTTTTTTGTCGCCACCAACAAATCGACATCGTGCACAATTTCTTTTCGCCGCCGATAACTTCCCGCTATATCCACCTGCAGCGTGTCGGGATGGCCTGCCAAATCGTTCCTTAACGTCTCCGCTTCATGCGCGATCTCGCCGAATTGGAAATAGCCGGCACGCCGGGTTCGTTCCTCGATCGCTTTGCAAATTTTCGCTTGCGTCGTTTCACCGAAACCGGGCAATTCCGCCACCCGGCCCGCCTCGCAAGCCTGGTGGAGTTGCTCGATTGAACTGACGCGCAGCCGCTCGTAAAGGGCCTTGATTTTTTTCGCGCCCAGACCGGAAATCGAGAACAATTCCAGAATGGCCTCTGGAAATTCTGCGCGCAAATCTTCGAGGTATTTGAGCGAGCCAGTAGCAGCGAGCTCCTTGATCTTGAGAGCGATACTTTTTCCAATCCCCGGAATTTTCGCCACTGCTTCTTCGTCCTGCAGGTCCGGAATATTACCGCCAAATGTTTCGATCGCGCGGGCGGCGTTAGTGTAGGCTCGAACCTTGAAGGGATTCTCGCCCTTCAATTCAAGCAGCGCCGCGATCTGCTCCAAAATGCCGGCGATTTCGCTTTTGGTCATCACCAAAACCCTTAACCCGAATTGCGACGCCGGCGACGGCGAAGCGCTGCGCGAGCCTCGCTCACCGCAAGCCCTGCACACAATTGTTCGTCACATCCGACCACGCCGCTGATAGAATTTGTAGCGGTCAATGATCGACTGGACGTAATTTCGCGTTCCGGGAAAATCGATGTTTTGGAGGAATTTCTCCACTGATATATTGGCAACATCGTTTCCGCCGTGCCATCGCTGGGCACGACTGGCGCCGGCGTTGTACTCCGCCAGCGCGAACGGAAGCGGATCGGCCTGATGTTTCCAGTGTTCGACCGCACGATGCAAATACCAACTGCCCGCCTCCAGG
>WNGF01016178.1_pt1 | contig 11249 bp, 11 predicted proteins | sample 5400641 | NCBI WGS metagenome assembly WNGF01 (sample SAMN13153371, study PRJNA577476) | soil metagenome | isolation source: 80 cm soil or saprolite under grassland replicate 2 | place: USA:California | collected 2016-06-15 | reverse complement strand
GCTGGTCGCTCATCCCCACCCTCTTTACGGCGGCACGCTCGACAACAAGGTCGTGCAGACTCTTGCCAGGACCTTTGCCGAGCTCGGCTACGTGTCGCTGCGCCCCAATTTCCGCGGAGTCGGCGCGTCCGAGGGCGGGCACGACGAAGGCATTGGTGAAACCGAGGACATGCTTCGCGTTGTCGCCTACGCGAAAGAAACGTTCGGCGAGTTGCCGCTCGTCCTGGCGGGATTCTCGTTCGGCGCGGCCGTTCAGACGCAGGTTGTGCGGCGCACGGCCCCGCACCGCGTGGTGCTGGTGGGAGTCGCGGTCGGCCGCTTTCCCTCGGAAACGGTGCCCTCCGATTCGATCGTGATCCACGGAGAGCGCGACGACACCGTGCCGCTCGAAAAGGTGCTCGAGTGGGCGCGGCCCCAGGAATTGCCGGTCGTGGTTATCCCGGGCGCCGACCATTTCTTTCACCTGCGCCTGCACATCATCAGGAACATCGTCAAGAATTCGTGGCGGTACTAGCGGCTCAAAATCTGCGCAAGTCCTACGACGGGCAGGAAGTCGTCGCGGGCGTCTCCTTCGGCGTCGCACCGGGCGAATGCTTCGGCCTGCTCGGCCCCAACGGCGCCGGAAAGACGACCACCTTGAGGCTCTGCCTCGGCCTTACCGATCCCGACGGCGGCTCGGTCGAGCTGATGCAGCGGCCCGTGCCCGGCGAGGCCCGCCCCGCCCGGGTGCGCGTGGGCGTGGTGCCGCAGATGGACAACCTCGATCCGGACTTCACCGTCCGCGAAAACCTGCTCGTCTACGGCCGTTACTTCGGCCTCACCGAGCGCGCCATCCGGGCGCGCATCCCCCAGTTGCTCGACTTCGCGGGCCTGACCGCGCGCGCCGGGTCGCGGATCCAGACGCTCTCCGGCGGAATGAAGCGGCGCCTCACCCTCGCGCGCGCGCTCGTCAACGATCCGGACCTGATCTTCATGGACGAGCCGACCACCGGGCTCGACCCGCAGGCGCGCCACCTCATCTGGGAGCGGCTGAAGCAGCTCCTCGCCCAGGGCAAGACCATCGTTCTCACCACGCATTTCATGGAGGAGGCCGAGCGGCTTTGCGCGCGGCTCGCCATCATGGACCGCGGGCGGTTCGTCACCGAAGGGAGCCCGCGCGAGCTGATCGTCCGCCACATCGAGCCGCACGTCATCGAAGTGCACGGCGACGGCGTCATGAATTGGGCCGATCACGGGGCCGCGACGCTCGCCTCGCGCCTGGAAAGAAGCGGCGACACCGTGTTCTGCTACGCGACCGACCCGGCGCCGCTCCTCGCGAGCCTCTCGCACCGGCAGGAGCTGCGCTACCTGCACCGCCCGGCGAACCTGGAAGACGTGTTCCTGAAGCTCACCGGCAGGGAGCTGCGCGACTGATGCGGGTTTTCGCGCCGCCCTCGATGAGCCTGCGCTTCGTTCCCGTGTGGCGCAGGAACCTGCTGGTGTGGCGCAAGCTCGCGATTCCCTCCATTCTCGGCAATCTCGCCGATCCCATGATCTACGTGCTCGGCCTGGGCTACGGGCTGGGCTCGATGCTGCCGCAGGTCGGTGGGGTGTCCTACATCGCGTTCCTCGCCGCGGGTGTGGTGTGCTCGAGCACCATGAACAGCGCCACCTTCGAGGCGATGTATTCGGCCTTCTCGCGCATGCACGTGCAGCGCACCTGGGAAGCGATCATGAACGCCCCGGTCGACCTCGACGACGTCGTGCTCGCCGAGCTCGCCTGGGCGGCGTCGAAGAGCGTGCTCTCGGGCGCGGCGATCCTCGCGGTCGTGTGGCTTCTCGGCCTGTCGAGCTCGGTCCTGTCCTTGTGGGTGCTCGCGCTCGTCCCGCTCGTCGGCCTCGCCTTCGGCGCGCTGGCCCTCGCTGTGACCGCGATGGCGCAAAGCTACGACTTCTTCATGTACTACTTCACGCTGATCATCACGCCGATGAGCCTCCTCTGCGGGGTGTTCTTTCCGGTCGAGCAGCTGCCCGCCGCCTTCCAGGCGATCGCCGCGGTCCTGCCGCTCACGCACGCCGTCGCGGTCGCGCGGCCGCTTCTGCTCGGCCACGTTCCGGCCGACGCCGCCTCGCACGTCCTGGTGCTGCTTGCCTATGCGGCGGCCGGGTTCTATGCTGCAACGATCCTTTTCCGCCGGCGGCTGCTCAAGTAGCCATGCTCTGGATCAAGGCGCTGCACATCATTTTCATGGTGACCTGGTTCGCGGGGCTGTTCTACCTGCCGCGCCTGTTCGTCTATCACGCCATGGCGGCAGATGCCGCGAGCAAGGAACGGTTCAAGCTCATGGAGCGCAAGCTCTACCGGGGCATCATGACCCCGGGCGCGGTCCTCACCATCGGCTTCGGCGCGTGGCTTTGGCTCGGCTACGGCATCACGGGCGGCTGGCTCCATGTGAAGCTCGGGGTCGTCGCCCTCCTGATCGCTTACCACGTGTATTGCGGCAGGCTGCTAGCCGATTTTGCGCGCGACCGCAATACGAAATCCCACCTCTGGTACCGCTGGTTCAACGAGGTGCCGGTAGTATTTCTCGCCGCCGCGGTCATCCTCGCCGTGGTCAAGCCGTTTTAGCGCCCCGGTCGGTGGCCCTGGCCCTTGCCAGGTCATGCTAATCTTGGCATGCTCCCCGCCGACGCCGCCAGGATCGCGGCGATGTCGCGCGACCTGATCGAGTCGGGCCTGGGCTGGTCCTGGGGGCCGGAGCGCGTCGCGCGCTCGATCGCCAACAAGGACACGTTCACGCTGCTCGCCTGCGACCGCGACCGCGTCGTCGCCTTTGCGATCATGTATTTCGGCGACGAGCACGCCCACCTGAATCTCCTCGCCGTGCGGCCCTCTCACCAGAGGCTGGGGATCGGGCGGCGCATGGTCGAATGGCTGACCGAGTCGGCCCGCGTCGCCGGCATCGCCACGATCCACCTCGAGCTGCGCGCGGCCAACACCATCGCGCGCAGTTTCTACAGGTCGCTCGGTTTCACCGAGTCGGCCTATATCCCGGGGTATTACCGCGGGCGCGAAATGGCGCTGCGCATGATGCGGGTGCTGCGCAAGCCGGGCGCGCCGCTGCCCGCCTGGCCCGCGCCGAAGCCGCCCAAGAGCTGACAGGTTGTTGAAAAAGGGGGCTACGCCCCCTTGTGATCCCCCAAACTGGAGGCCGTAGAAAAACGCTTCCCTCTGAAACTCGACTTGCACAGAATTCGATTTTCACGCGGGAAGCGTCTTTCAACAGCCTGCTAACGTTCACCCACGCTTTCCCAAGGGATCGCCGAAATGCGAGGCGCGGCGCTCGCTCTCACCCTCGGCCTCATGGCGAGCGCCGCTTCGGCGATCCCGGGACTCGAGCCGGGCGTATCGCGTGAGCTCGCGCGGTGGCGCGCCCGGCAATACCACGACGTTCGCTATGCGCTCGCGCTCCACATCGCCGCGGGCGCGGCGAAGCTCGAGGGGACCGCGACGATCGAGCTCACTCTCCCCGACGACACGCCCGACGTGGTGCTCGACTGGCGGCCCCCGCCGGGCGCGGCGGCTGTGCGGGAGCTGAGCGTCAACGGCAAGCGCGCGCAGTCGAGGCTCGAGCGGGAACACCTGATCGTTCCGGCCCGCTTTCTGCGCATGGGCAGGAACCGCGTGATCCTGCGCTTCGAGTCGCCGATCGCCGCCTCCGGGAGCCCCGTGACGCGCTACACCGACCGCGATGACGGCTCCGAGTACGTCTACACGCTGCTGGTGCCTTCTGACGCGAGCAGCGTGTTCCCCTGCTTCGACCAGCCCGATCTGAAGGGGCGATTCAGCCTGGAGCTGACCGTGCCCAGGGGTTGGACCGCGGTCGCCAACGCCTCCGTGGCCGCGACCGAGGACGCGCCGAACGACATGCGCCGCCATCGCTTTGCGCAGACCCTTCCGATCAGCACCTATCTCTTCGCCTTCGCCGCAGGACCGTTCGCAGAGCTCACGGAGGCCGCGGGCCCCACGCGCCTTTGGGTGCGCAAGTCGCGCCTTGCACGCGCCCGCGAGGAGGCGCCGGAGGTGCTGCGGCTCAACCGCGAGGCGATGCAGTGGTTCGCGCGCTACTTCGGGTTCCGCTTTCCGTTTCCCAAGTACGACCTGGTCCTCGTCCCCGAGCTCGCCTACGGCGGCATGGAGCACGCGGGGGCGACCTTCCTGCGCGAGGACGCGGTGCTGTTTCCTTCCGCGCCGAACGAAACCGACATCCTCGCGCGCGCGCAGCTCGTCTTTCACGAGACCTCGCACCAGTGGTTCGGCGATCTGGTGACGATGCGCTGGTTCGACGACCTGTGGCTGAAGGAGGGTTTTGCCAATTTCATGGCGGCCAAGGCGGCCGAGGTGCTCCTCCCCGGGCAGGCGGTCTGGAACGCGTTTCACGCGCTCAAGACCGCCGCCTACCGCACCGACGTCACCGAGGGGACGACGCCGATTTACCGGCCGCTTCCCAATCTCTCGTCGGCGAAATCCGCCTACGGCAATATCGTCTACGGCAAGGCCCCGGCGGTGCTGCGCCAGGCCGAGTTCTACGTCGGCGATGCCGCGTTCCGGCGCGCGGTGCGTCGGTTCGTGAAAAAACACGCCTACGCGGCCGCCGACTGGAGCGATCTGGTCGCGGCGCTCGAGGGCGCCTCGGGCCGCGACCTGAAGCGCTGGGCGCAAGCCTGGGTCAAGCGCCGCGGCATGCCCGAGGTGCGCCTCTCCTGGGACACCGACCGTGAGGGCCGCCCGAAAAACGTCGCTGTGGAGCAGCGCGACGTGCTCGGCGAAGGCCGAGCCTGGCCGATGAAGCTGAGGGTGTTTGCCTTGCCCGAGAGCGGGCTCCCCGTCTCCTCCGATGCCTTGCTGCGCGGCAAGCGCACGCGCGTCCCGGCGATGGACGGGATGCCTGAGATCGAGTTCGCGTTTGCCAACTTCGGCGACTACGGCTACGGGCGTTTCATGCTCGACGAGGCGAGCCGGGAGGCGGTGCTTGCGCGTCCGGAAATCGTGCAGGGCGACCTGCTGCGCTCGCTCGTCTTCGATTCGCTTTGGGAATCGGTTCGCGACGCCGAGCTCGGGCCGCTCGCCTACCTCGACCTCGCCGAGCGCGTCGCCCCCGCCGAGCGCGACCCGGTGACCCTCGCGAGCCTGCTTTCGCGCGCACAGGTCGCTTTTCTTCACTATTCGTCGGATGCTCAGCGGGACGCCGCGGCGCCTCGCTTCGAGCGGCTTCTTGCCGATGGAATGCTGCACGCGGACACCCGCGGCCGCCGCATCACCTTCTTGAGGACGTTCGCGGCGAGCGCCTGGTCGGAGGCCGCTCGGGCGCAGTTGAGATCGCTTCTGGCGAACGCTCTGGAGATTCCCGGTGTCAAGCTCAGCTCGCGCGACCGCTTCCGCATCGTCGCGCGGCTGCTCGCGCTCGGAGACCCCGATGCCGGCGTGCTCCTTGCGATGCAGAGCGCAACCGATTCGAGCGACGACGGCCGCCGCTACGCTTTTGCCGCGGCGGCGGCCGAGCGCAGCGCCGAGGCGAAACGCGCCTACTTCGAGCGTTTCTTCGGCGATCCGGGCCTCGCTGAAAGCTGGATCGATGCGGCGCTCGGCCCTTTCAACTCGGTCGAGCACGCCGAGCTGACCCAGCCGTTTCTCGATCTCGCGCTCGCGGCCCTGCCCGAGCTCAAGCGCACGCGCAAGATCTTCTTCGTCCACAACTGGCTCGCCGCGTTCGTCGGCGGGCAGGCGGACGCCGCGGCGCTCGAGCAGATCGAGAGCTTCGCGCGCGAGCCCGGTCTCGACCCCGACCTGAAGCTCCAGCTGCTCGAGGCGATGGACGGCCTCGCGCGCACCGTGAAGATCCGCGCGCGCTTTGCGCGAAACTGAAAGCGCGTCAGTCGAGCGCGCCGGCGGCGTAGGCGCGCTCGATCTCCCCGCCGAATTTCTTCTGCACCCGCTCGCGCTTGACTTTCAGGGTCGGGGTGAGCAGCCCGTTGTCCACCGTCCAGGGATCGCGCGTGGCGACCACCCGCCGCACCCGGATGTAGCGCGGGAATCCCTTCAAGCGATCGTTCGCCCGCTGGATGAGGGTCTTCTCGTCGGTCTCCTGCGTCACCGCGACGAGCGTCAGGAACGGCCGGCCCTCGCCGACGAGGACGCCCTGTTCGAACACCGGATCGCCGAGGATGGCGAGCTCCACGTCCTGCGGCGGAAGCTTCTCGCCGTTGGAGAGCACGAGCACGTCCTTCAGCCGCCCGCGGATGAAGATCTTGCCGCCGCGGATCTCGGCGAGGTCGCCGGTGTGCAGCCAGCCCTCGCCGTCCAGCGTCATCGCGGTCGCCTCCGGGAGATTCCAGTAGCCTTTCATGATGCTTGCGCCGCGCGCGAGCAGCTCCCCGCCAGGCGCGATTTTCACTTCGACGTTGTCGAGCGGACGGCCCACCGACTCGGGCGCATTGTCTTCGATCCGATTCACCGAGATCACCGGTGACGCCTCGGTCATGCCGTATCCTTGAAGCACCGGCAGCCCCAAACCGATAAAGAGCCACGCGATCGCCGGATCGAGCGGAGCGCCGCCTAGCACCGCGAACCTCATCCGGCCGCCCAGCCTCGCGAGCACCGGGCGGGCGACGCTGCCGCGCAGCAGCCCTAGTACGACGCGCTCGAGAAGTCCGGCCTCGCCCCGGAGGGCGCGGCCGCCCGCCGCCACCACGGAGTCGAACAGCCGTTTCTTCATGGGCGCCTTGGCGAGAGCCTCGTTCACCCGCGAGGCGAATCTCTCGAAAACGCGAGGTACGGCGTACATCACCGTGGGCCGCTCGCTCGCGAGATCCTCGGCGAGCTGCGAGACCGAGCGCGCGTAGGCGACTTTCGCGCCGATGGAAAGCGGCAGGTAGTAGCCGCCGGTGCGCTCGAACATGTGCGAAAGCGGCAGGAAGGAAAGAAACACGTCGTCGGGTCGCGCAAGGCGCGTGCGCTCGCAGCCCGCGACGTTGGCGAGGACGTTGCCGTGGGTGAGCATTACGCCCTTGGGACGGCCGACGGTGCCCGAGGTATAGCAGATCGTCGCGAGAGCGCTGGCTTCGAGGGGCGCGACCTCGAACTCGGGCGCCTGCTTTGGAAGCGCCGCTTCGACCGGCTCGCGCCCGCTTCCCGGTTCGACGGTCAGACAGAGAATGCGCGGGAGGGTCGCACTCACATTTGCGAGAGCATCGGCCATGCGGCTAGTCTCCGCCACGAGGAGCCGCGCGCCGCTGTTTTCCAGGCACCAGGCGACGTTCTCCGGATTGTCGTCCACGTAGAGCGGCACGACGACGAGACCGAGCCCGAGCGCGGCCTGATCGGCCGCAACCCAGTGGATGCCGTTTCTCAGGCACAGCGCGATGCGATCGCCTCGCGCAAAGCCCTCGGCGCGCAGGTACTGCTGCCAGCGCGCGGCGTACCCGGCGATCTCGCGCGCGGAAATATCGCGCCAGCCACCCTCGAGAAACTGACGGTAAAGAACGCGCTCCGGCGTCGCCAGCTGCGCTTTCAGTAGGCCCGCGATATTCACCATCGTGTGCTAGTCTCCCCCGCCTGCATCATGCTCAATCCGCGATGACCTCGCAAGGATTCTTCGCTTCCTGCCCCAGAGGCCTCGAATCGCTCCTCGCCGACGAGCTGCAGCAGCTCGGCGCGCAAAAGATCGGACCTGTTCCGGGCGGGGTCGCGTTCGAAGGCGACATGCGGACCTGCCTCCGCGCCAACCTCGAGTCGCGGCTCGCAACCCGCGTGCTGATGCGGCTTGCCCGCGCTCCCTGCCGCGGCGAACAGGACGTCTACGAAGCGGCGCTCGCGCTGCGCTGGCCCGACTGGTTCAGCGAGAGACAAAGCATTCGCGTCGACGTCAACGCGATCCGCTCGCCGCTGAGGAGCCTCGAATTCGCCACCTTGCGCATCAAGGACGCGGTGTGCGACCGCTTTCGCGCCGACCGCGGGCGCCGGCCCGACGTGGACACGCGTTCGCCCGAGGTGCGCATCCACGGTTTTCTCGACCGCGCGAGTATCACCCTCTATCTGGACACTTCGGGCGAGCCGCTCCACAAGCGCGGGTATAGGAAGGACGCGGGCGAGGCGCCGCTCAAGGAGAACCTCGCCGCGGGCATCGTGCGGCTCACCGGCTGGGACGGAAGCGAGCCGCTCCTCGATCCCATGTGCGGCAGCGGCACGCTCGCGATCGAGGCGGCGATGATGGCGCTCGCCGTTCCCCCGGGCCACGCGCGCGGCTTCGGCTTCGAGCGCCTGGCGGGATTCGATCCACGGCTCTGGAAAGAGGTGCGCGAAGCGGCCCTCGCGCGGGCTCAAGCGCCGCGCAAGCTCGCGCTCTTCGCCCGCGACCGCTACGGCGAGGAGCTGAAGAAAGCGCGGCGCAATCTCGAGGCCGCGGGTCTCGCGCCTTGCGTCGAGCTCAAGCAGGCCGATGTCCTCGATACCGGCGCTCCGGCGGGCGCGGGCGTGCTGGTCGCCAATCCCCCTTACGGCGCGCGCCTGGGCGAAGACAAGGCGCTCGCGGAGTTCTATCCGAAGCTCGGCGATACGCTGAAGAAATTCTACGCCGGCTGGCGCTGCTATCTCTTCTCGGCGGATTCGCGGTTGCCCAAATTGTTGCGTCTGCAAACTTCCAGGCGCACGCCGCTGTTCAACGGTCCGCTGGAATGCCGGCTGTACGAGTACAAGATCGTCGCCGGGAGCATGAGAAAGGAACGCGCGGAGTAGCGCGCCCTGGTCCGTCAGTGCATCAGGCGCCGGGCACTGGTCACCGCGAGGAAGATCTCGCGCAGGAACACGACCAGGCAGCCGATCAGGGCGAGCATCGCCAGCACGAACAGGATGCCCACCACCTTCGAGAGATTCGCCGCGACGAAGGCGTCGACGAAGGCGACCGCGATCAGCAGGCAGATGAACAAGGCGCAGAACACCGCGAGCGTGATCGCGGCATAGATCAGCTGGGTGCGCCTTGCGAGCAGCTTCAGCTCTTCGTGGGCGGCGGCGAGCGCCTCGCCGGCGCTCTCGGGCACCAGTTTCTCCACGACGCGGCTGCGGTCCACCGCTCGCGCGAGACGGCTGGTCAACACGGCGAGCAGCGTACCCACGCCGGTGAGCAGGAACACCGGCGCCACCGCGAGCTGGATGACGTGAGTGATATCGCCGAAGCTGGTCACCGGATTCATCGCCGGCTCCCGGGAGTGTCCGCGCGAAGCGCTACACCATCGCCCTGCGCAGCTGGTGCTTGAAGTGGTGGATGTGGTCGAGCGCGACCTTGAGCTTCGAGCGGTCCCTGGCCGCGAGCGCCTCGTCGCGCTTTTTCTGCCACTCGCGGATCTTGGTCTTGATCGCGGTCTTGTCGACGCCCTTCACCTCGTGGTGCACGTGCATGTCGATGTTGAGCGCCTTGCAGATCGCCGCGAGCAGATGGTCCTTGTTCAACTGCGTGTAGCCTTTCACGGCTTCGTGCTCGATGCCGGCCGCGATCTCGCGCAGCTCGGCGAGGGGTTTTTTCTTAAGCTCGGGAAAGCTGTGCGCCATGCTGCCTCCTCGTAGGTTGGCTATTTTCCGGAACTTCGGCGAATTTTACACCTGGCGCGGGAGCTCTCGCGGTCGCAGCTGATCGGCGGCGTGCTTGCGCGCACTTCAGTCAAGCTTCGCTCCGCTCTCCTTGACGAGCCTGGCCCATTTGGCGAGATCGGCGAGCATGAACAGGCGAAAGTCCTCGGGCGTGGTGCCGGCCGGCTCCGAGCCGTCGGCCACGATGCGCTCGCGTATGTCGGGCCGGTTGAGGATCTTGACGAGCTCGTCGTGCAGCCGCGTGACGATGGGCTTGGGCAGCCCGGCCGGCCCGATCACGCCGTACCAGCCCACGACTTCGAAGCCCGGCAGCACTTCCGCCACGGCGGGCAGATCGGGCAATGCCGCGAGGCGCCTGGGCGCGGTGACCGCGAGCCCGCGCAGCTTCCCGGACCGCACTAGGGTCTGCACCGACTGCATGCCGGAGAAATTGAAGTGGTATTGCCCGGCGAGCAGGTCCATCAGCGCCGGCCCCGAGCCCTTGTACGGGATGTGCTCGGCCTTCACGCCGGTCATCTGCTTGTAGAGCTCGCCCGCGAGATGCCCGCCGGTGCCGATGCCGGCGGAGCCATAGTTGAGCGACCCCTTGAAGTTTTTCGTCCATTCCACGAACTCCGCGAGGTTCTTCACCGGCGTCGCCGGGTTCACTACCATGGGATTCAGCGCCGCGTTTACCGTGTGCTGGTGGTAGGCGAGCAGCAGCGTGTAGCCGTCGGGCGGCGCGTTCGCGGTCAGCTCCCCGGCGATCACGCCTGACGCGCTCGCGCGGTTGTCCACCACCACCGGCTGCTTGAGCGATTCGGTCAGATGCGCGGCGAACGTGCGCGCGAGAATATCGGAAGTGCCGCCCTGCGCCGCCGCCGTGATAAAGCGGATCGGCCGGGTGGGGTAGTCCTGCTGTGCCGGCGCCGGAGCGGCGAGGGCGAGGCAAAGAGGGAGGAGGAGTGCGCTAAAGGCGCGAGAAAGCGGAGGGCGGGATTTCACGGCGCTTTTTCTCGATTGGAGTGAGGACCAAGTGCGATGACAAACGTAACTGCCTGCGCTTTGAAGTTGTTCGTGTAGCGATGGACCTTTCCCAGGCTCGACCCGTGCCGCCATAGGAACCTCCTCGAGCACTAGGTTCGAGGTGTCGACATTATCGGACGAGGTTCTGCGTCCGTAGGGCTGCAAATTCTCGTCGAGCAACTTCACAACAGCTGCCATTTGACCAAGACAGCCGCAGCCGCCGGTGCGCCGAAGATCAAAAGAAAGATGGGCAACTCTTCGCCAACCGAGTAGCCAGCTTTCGCTACCCCGACCCACATGTTCGCGCCGGCCACCATGAACCAGACGACGACGTAAGCGACGGTCGCCCAGCGCGTAGCATCGGGATAGTGTGACGAGAAGAGCTTTCCCAGCAATAGAAACGCAGCTACCAGCAAGAGACCAGAAATCATGAACAGAAGCGTACGCATGGATGTGCCTTTCTGCCTCTACGCGAACTGGCGCCTAACGTCCACGCCCACCGGCGCGCGACTGCGATGGTGAAAAGAGGTGCGACGCTTCACGCGCGTCCGGGTGGGGCATGGGGTAAGGCCGCGCGCTCATTTGATGCGACCGGCTTCGTGCATGCAATCGGTGACAGTCT
>WNGF01009388.1_pt1 | contig 11251 bp, 10 predicted proteins | sample 5400641 | NCBI WGS metagenome assembly WNGF01 (sample SAMN13153371, study PRJNA577476) | soil metagenome | isolation source: 80 cm soil or saprolite under grassland replicate 2 | place: USA:California | collected 2016-06-15 | reverse complement strand
AAAGAAGTGTCGTCTCCGGGTCGGGCAGCCGGCGCTTCAAGTGATGGAGGATCCGGCCGCCGCTCAGCATGCCGGACGCGGACACGATCACCATCGGACCTCTGCGCCCGTTCAACGCGATCGATTCGTCACGGTCGCGGACCAGGTCGACCGACGGTCCTTCGATCGGGCAGAGACCGGCGTTCTGCAGCTGCTCCATCTCGAGGTCGTGCTCGGCGAGAGCCGAGCAATAGAGATCGACGGCCGAGACCGCCATCGGGCTGTCCAGGTAGATCGGGAGGTCCACCGGAACGGTCCCGTCGCGCTGCAGGGAACGCAGGTGATACAGCACCTCCTGTGCGCGTCCGACGGCGAAGGCGGGGATCAGGACGACGCCGCGCCGGGCGACGGTCTCTGCGACGGCGCGCCCGAGCTCTTCGCGCGGCGATCCCTCCGGGTGGAGCCGGTCTCCGTAGGTCGATTCCAGCAGGAGGTAATCGGCGGACTCGGGGGTCTCCGGGTCCTTCAGGATCGGGACGTTCCTTTGCCCGACGTCTCCGGAGAAGACGATCTGCCGCGAATCGGCGTGGACCGTGACGAAGGCGGCGCCCAGGATGTGGCCAACCCTGCGGAACTCGAACGCGAGCCCGGGCGCGAGCTCGGCCCGTTCGTGAAATTCGACCGGACGAAGGAGCGTGAGCGCGGCCGTCGCGTCCTTCGCGTCGAAGAAAGGAAGTGCCGGTCGATGGCGGGAAAATCCCTTCCGGTTCGCGTAGCGGGCGTCCTCTTCGTGGAGGTGCGCCGCATCGGGCAGGAGGTATCTCAGGAGTCCGGCCGTGGGCGGCGTCACGTAGACGGGTCCGGAGAACCCCGCCTTCCCGAGCCTGGGCAGATAGCCCGTGTGATCGATGTGCGCGTGCGTGAGGATGACCGCGTCGAGTGACCGCGTGTCGAAAGGCGGCGCGCTCCAGTTCTTCTCCCTGAGCTCGCTCGACCCCTGGAACACGCCGCAGTCGACGAGAATGCGGCGCGAGTTCGCTTCGAGAAGGAATTTCGAGCCGGTGACGGTGCCGCAAGCCCCAAGGAATCGGAGCGTCGCCATCCGACCGGATTATTCGTGGCGCCGCGCGAAAGAGCAATTGGAAAGGGATTTGCAGGTATATGATCCGGGGCTTCACTCGGAGGTGACGATGGCAAAAGACACCCCGTTCGATCGCGCGCGCGATTTCGTCGAAGAAAAAATCGAGCAGACGAAGGAGGTCCTCGGGGACTCGTTCGACGGCGTCGGCGACGAGGTGCGCAAGAGCGTCAAGTCGACGGCAAAGAAGATCGAGAAGGACTACGGTTACCTGTGGGACGACGTTCGCAAGTACGTCAAGGACAGCCCCGGCACGGCGCTCGCGATTTCGGTCGGAATCGGGTTCCTGTTCGGCTACTTGCTGCGCGGCGGAGACGACGACTGATTCGAATCTCCTCGCTCGAGAAAGCGCTGCCCGATGACGTGCGCCGGACCGTGCGCGACCATCCGCTGCTCGCGATCGTCGGGGGAGCGCTCGCGGGCTTCTACATTGGCCGAAGTCACGGCCGCGAGATCCTGACGGCGCTCGTCGGCGTGGGGATTTCCGCCGGTGCGGCAAACGCTCGGCGGCTACTCGGGGTCGAGGCGCGTCGCGCGCGCTGACACCAAATTCGGAGGCGGGTGCAGGCCCGCAGGGCCTGTCCCCGCGACATAATCCATTCGTGACGTACCGCAAAGCGGGTCATCCCGCGCTCTCGACGTTCGCGTCGAGCGCCGGCTGAGCCTGCAAAATAGGTCAGTTCGACCTTTCCGCGCTTCTCGGGAAGCTTCCCGTACCGGCGGACCCGAACCTGCTGGTCGGGAACGCGTCCGCCGACGACGCAGCGGTGTACCGCCTGGGCGACGGCCAGGTGCTCGTCTCGACGGTGGACTTCTTCACGCCGGTGGTCGACGACCCGTATCTCTTCGGCCAGATCGCGGCCGCCAACTCCCTCTCCGACATCTATGCGATGCGCGCCCGCCCGATCCTGGCACTGGCGCTCGTCGCGTTTCCGACGGCGGTGCTCCCCGACGAAGTCCTCGAGCAAATCCTTCGCGGCGGAGCGGAGAAGGTGGCGGAAGCCGGCGCCGTCGTGGGCGGCGGCCACTCGATCGAGCACGACGTGCCGATCTACGGTCTCGCGGTTACCGGCACCGCAAAGGAAACCGCGGTGACCCGAAACTCGGGCGCCCGCCCGGGAGATGGCCTGGTCCTGACCAAGCCGCTCGGCATCGGCGTGACGGTCTCTGCGGGGCGTGCGGATTCGATCGCCGCGGAAGGCGTGTCCGGGCTCTTCCGCCGGCGGATCCTGTCCGATGCCGCCCTCGAGGAGGCCGGCCGCGTCATGGCTGCTTTGAACCGGCCGGCCGTGGAGGCGATGAACGGCTTCGAAATCCACGCGGCCACCGACGTGACGGGCTATGGGCTGCTGGGCCACGCGCACGAAATGATGGAGGCCTCCGGGACGACCGCGCAGTTCTGGGTCGAGGTGGTCCCTCTTCTCTCGGAGGCGCGGCGCGTCGCCGCTCGGGGAATCGCGCCGGACGGCTCGCGGGCGAACGTGCGCAATCTCCGGCCGCGGTGCGCGGTCGGCGCCGGCGTGACCGACGACGACTTCCTCCTTCTGTGCGACGCGCAGACGTCGGGAGGCCTCCTCGTCGCTCTTCCCGCGGGGGAAGCGGAGCGTTACGCCGCACGGTGCCGAGAGCGCGGCGCGGAAATGGCCTCCGTCATCGGGCGCGTCGAAGCGCGCGGGAATGTATCGCTCGAGGTCAAAAGGAAATCCGGGGGGAGAGCATGAAAGAAGAAGACGAGCCGGAGTGGGTCGCCGTCGCCTCGGTGGGACAGGAAGAGGAGGCGAGCCTGATCGCCGGCCTGCTGCAGTCCCGCGACATCCCGTGCCAGATCGAAGGCCCTTCCACGACCCCGTGGCCGGAGAACCTGGGCGCGTTCGGGATGAGCCGCGTCCTGGTGCCGCCGGAGCATGCCGACGAGGCACGGCAGATCCTCGCCACGCAGAAGCGCGAGTACGAAAGCCCGCGCGCGATGGACGAGGACGACACCGAACCCGGCGACAGATGAACCCCGTGGCCGCCTTCGTGGCCGCCGCCATTCTGATGGGCTCCCCGGCGCCGGCGGCGCGATTCACCCCGAGGGCGGCGAGGGCAGGCGAAACCGCCGTCCTCGTCTTCACCCGCACGACCGGTTTCCGGCACGACTCCATCCCCGACGCGATCGCGGCCGTCCGCCGAATCGCTTCAGAGAACGGTCTCGCCGTCGACGCGACGGAGGACCCGTCCGCATTCACCGACGCCAACCTCGCTCCCTATCGGGCGGTTCTCTTCCTGCTGACGACGGGCGACGTCCTGGACGACGAACAGCAGGACGCTTTCGAGCGCTGGATTCGCGCGGGAGGCGGCTGGGTGGGAGTGCACTCGGCCAGCGACACGGAATATGACTGGCCCTTCTACGGCGACCTCGTCGGTGCGTACTTCGCCGGTCACCCGGAGATCCAGCCGGCGGCCCTCCGCGTCGAGGACCGCGTCCACCCTGCGACCGCCGCGCTGCCGGAGGTCTGGCCGCGCACCGACGAGTGGTACAACTTCCGCGCGAACCCGAGACCGAGCGTCCACGTCCTCGCGACGCTCGACGAGAGCACCTATTCGGGCGGCTCGATGGGGGCCGACCACCCGATTGCCTGGTGTCACGAAATCGCCGGCGGGCGCGCGTTCTATACCGCCGGAGGCCACACGCGGGAGAGCTATGCGGAGCCGCTCTTCCTGGCGCACCTGACGGGCGGAATCCTGTGGGCGGCCGGTCTCGAGCCGGGATACTGCGGAAACCTCGAACGACAAGCACCCCGGCTACTCGTGCCGCGGCGGCCGCCTCCGCGGAACTTGACCCCGCGGCGCTAGTCCGACATCGCGCCTTCTTTCGCCTTGATCAGGTCCAGGATCTTCCGATCGATTTTGCCGTCCTGCCGAATCCGGACGTCGTAGTTCTCCCAGCCCATGTAGTCGGCGAGCGCCTTCGTCGAAGCTTCGTCCCAGGCGCCGTCGCTCTCTCCCTTGAAGAATCCCTTCTTGGCGAGCAGCTTCTGCAGATAGACCGCGTCCGAACCGGCGATCGGGACCACGTCTTTCGGGTCGCTCCTCTCGAAATGGATCTTCTGCAGGTCGTAGAGCCGGAAGATCTCGGCGATCGGATCCTTCGCGTCGTAGACGGAAATGTCGATGTAACGGTCGCTCTTGGCATCGTACGACGCCCCTTTCCGCACGACCACGAGCGCCGCCGACTGCCGCCCGCGCCGGTCGCCCCCGGCTTCCGCGCCGGCTTTGATCGCGGCGAGGAGTCGGTCCGCGAGCGGACCCTTCGTCCCGAGGAACGCCTTCTCCATCGCGTCGACGGTTGCCTCGGAGACGAGGATGTTCCCCTGGATCGCGTAGTCGGGTCCGGTGCGGCCGCCCGCCCAGTCGAAGCACTTCTTTCCGGTGAAGGTTGCCGAGCGCCCTTTCGTGTCCACGATTCCGACCTGCCGGTCCTGGAGATCCGGATCGTCCCGGGAGACGATCGTCATCACTTCCTGCGGCGTCGCGCCGAGCTCCAAGAGCTCGAGCCCTTTCGTCCCGAAGTCGGAGTTGGAGAAGGACTGCGTCGCGACGGCGCCTACGCCCGCCTTCGCGTAGGGCACCGCCACGCGAACGTTGGGGAACTTCGACTGCACGGCGACGCCCAAGTCGCCGTTCGCGGGATCGCGGGCGACGATCGAGAACGTAGCGATTCGCGGAGTGGAAGCCGGCGACGCGAGCGCGGCCGCGAGGACCGCGACGAGGGCGTTCATGGGACCTCCCGTTGATTGGCGCCGATTCTATGCGCGGGCCCTTTCGCTGGTAAGAGCCTCTGTGCCACTGTGGTAATTTCGCCCCGGATGCCCGCGTCCGAGCCCGCGACCGCTCCCCCCGCGCTCAAGCGCACGTCGCTCTACGATCTCCACCGCGCGCTTGGCGCGAAGCTGATCGACTTCGGCGGCTGGGAGATGCCGGTGCAGTATTCCGGGATCCTGCAGGAGCACCGGGCGGTGCGTGAGCGGGTCGGGATCTTCGACGTCTCGCACATGGGAGAGCTCGAGTTCAGCGGCGCTGGAGCGCTTGCCGCGCTTCAGTGGCTGACGCCGAACGACGTTACGCGCCTCTCCGACGGCCGCTGCCACTACTCCGCGTTTCTGACCGACCGGGGCACGTACGTGGACGATCTGCTCGTCTATCGGAAGGCCGAGGACTCCTGGATGCTCGTTGTCAACGCCGCGAACATACCCAAGGACTTCGAGTGGGCGAGGTCGCACGTGCGGGGAAACGCGCGAGTCGGGGATGCTTCCGATCGGTACGCGCTCATCGCCGTGCAGGGACCGCGCGCGGCGGCGCTCCTGTCGCGCGTCGCGGCGGAGGATCCGTCCGATCTCGACTACTACGCATTTCGGGAGATCTCCATCCTGGGCGAGCCGACTCTCGTCTCGCGGACCGGCTACACGGGGGAGGACGGCTTCGAGATTTGCCTTGCGTCCGAGCGGGCCGAGAAGGTATTTCGTCGGCTTCTCGAGGAGGGGCGCGACGAGGGCATCCTCCCGTGCGGGCTCGGCGCTCGGGACACGCTGCGGCTCGAAGCGAAAATGGCCCTCTACGGCAACGACATCGACGACACGGTGACGCCGTGGGAGGCAGACCTCGGCTGGACCGTGAAGATGAAGAAGGGGGATTTCCTCGGCCGCGTCGCGCTCGAGAGACAGAAGGCGGAGGGTGTTCCGCGCAAGCTCGTCGGCTTCGAAATGGTGGATCGCGGCATTGCGCGCCACGGCTATCCCGCTCGTACCGCTTACGGGGAAGGGGTCGTGACATCGGGAACCCACTCCCCGACGCTCGGCAAACCGATCGGCCTCGCTCTTCTGCCCGCCGGCGCGGCCGGCGTCGGGACCGAATTCGAGATCGACATCCGCGGACGAAGCGCGAAGGCCCGCGTGGTCGAGACTCCGTTCTACAAGAGACCGAAGGAGGCGCGGTGAACCCCGAAGACGTGCACTACACCCAGAGCCACGAATGGGTTCGCATCGACGGGGACGTCGGGACGATCGGCATCACCGACTACGCGCAGAAGGAGCTGGGCGAGATCGTTTATCTCGAGCTGCCGGAAGTCGGCCGCGTGTTCAACGCCGGCGACGAGTTCGGAACGGTCGAATCGGTCAAGGCGGTCTCCGAGCTGTTCACGCCCGTCTCGGGCGAAATCGCCGAAATCAACAAGGGGGCGGTTGCGGAGCCCGGGATCGTCAACGACGACCCGTTCGGCGACGGATGGCTGATCAAGATGAAACTGACGACCGACGAGGAGGCCGGAAAGCTGATGTCGGCGGACGAGTACGCGAAATACGTTCAGCAGGAGGAAAAGAAGCAGTGAAGTTTCTTCCGACCTCCGACGCGGACCGGTTGGAGATGCTCCGGGCGATCGGGGTGTCGTCGGTCGAAGAGCTGTTCGCGTCCATCCCCGCGGAGGTTCGCCAGCCTCCAAACCTCCCGCCGCCGCTTTCCGAGATCGAGGTCCGGCGCCTCCTGGGATCGCTCGCCCGGCGCAACGCCAATGCGCGGGACACGGCGTTCTTCCTCGGGGCAGGGATCTACAACCACTCCATCTCCGCGGTCTCCGACCAGATGCTCTATCGCGCCGAGTGGCTGACCTCTTACACGCCCTACCAGCCGGAGGTTTCCCAGGGTACGCTCCAGTCGATCTTCGAGTTCCAGACGCACATCTGTCTGCTGACCGGCCTCGACGTCGCGAACGCGTCGCTCTACGAAGGCGCTTCGGCGCTCGTCGAGGCGCTGCTCATGGCGTCGCGCCTCTCCCGCGGACGGACGCGGGCGGTCCTTTCGGCGGGAATCCACCCCGAATACCGCGAGACCGTGAGGACGTACTTTTCCAGCCTGGGATTCACGTCGGTGGAAGTTCCAGTCGGCTCCGACGGCGCGACCGACGCGGACGCGCTCCGCGCGGCCGTGGACGACGACACCTTCGCGGTTGCCGTCCAGTCGCCGAACTTCTATGGCGTCATCGAGGACTGGGAGACCGGCTCGCGCACGGCACGAGAAAGGGGCGCGCTGTCGGTCGCGGTCGTCGCGGAAGCGGCCTCGCTCGGCCTGCTCGCCCCGCCGGGGGAGCGGGGCGTCGATGTCGCCTGCGGCGAGGCTCAGTCGCTCGGCGTGCCGATGCACTTCGGCGGTCCGGTGCTCGGATTCCTCTCGTGCCGCTCCGAGCACCAGCGTCAGATCCCGGGACGCCTCGTGGGGCAGACTCGGGACGCCCAGGGTCGGCGTGCGTTTTGCCTGACGCTTTCGACCCGGGAGCAGCACATCCGGCGCGAGCGCGCGACGTCGAACATTTGCACGAACCAGGGACTGATGGCTCTCGCCTCCAACATCCATTGCTCGCTTTTGGGAAAGCGGGGCCTGCGAGAAGTCGCGCTCCAGTCGCACGCGAAGGCGGAGTATCTCAAGGGCGAGATCGCGAAGATTCCCAGCTGGCGGATCCCCTTCTCGGGGCCGACGTTCAACGAGTTCGTCGTGGAAGCGCCCGGCCCGGCCGCTCCGATCCTGTCGCAGCTCGCAGGAAGCGGAATCCTCGCCGGCGTTCCGCTGTCGCGCTGGGAGCCGGGTTCGGAGAACCGATTCCTCCTTGCCGCCACCGAAATGAACACCCGGGAAGAGATGGACCGCCTCGTCGCGGCCTTGACCGACACCGGGGGAGGGGGGGGCCGCGAGCTCTCCCACCGGGATTTGTCATGAGTGTCGAAATCGAGGAGAGAGCGTCCTCGGCCGGCGACCGGCGCCACCCGGAACCACGGCACGAGCCGCTCGTGTTCGAAGTTTCGGGCGAGGGGAAGGTCGGTTACTCGCTTCCTCCTCTCGACGTCCCGGAGACTTTGGCGATCCCGCGGGCACTCTGTCGCGACGAGATCGCGGGCGAGACCGAGATCACCGAGGTCGAGGTGGCTCGGCACTTCACGCGGCTCTCGAGGTTGAACTTCTCGATCGACGAGGCTCTCTACCCGCTCGGCTCCTGCACGATGAAGCACAACCCGCGAGTCAACGAGGAAGTCGCGCGTCTGCCGGGATTCGCCGCCGCGCATCCGCTCGCCCCCGAGGAGGTCTCGCAGGGAGCGCTCGAGCTCGCATGGCGGCTCGAGAAAACCCTGTCGGAGCTGACCGGTCTCGCGCGGGTGACGCTGCAGCCCGCAGCTGGAGCGCAGGGGGAGCTCGCGGGCATCCTGATGATCCGCGCCGCGCTCGCGAAGGAGGGCAATCCGCGGACGACCGTCCTTATCCCCGACTCTGCGCACGGGACCAATCCCGCCTCCGCGCACTTCGCCGGGTACAAAGTGCACGAGCTCAAGTCGAATGCCCGCGGCACTCTCGACCTCCACGTCCTCGAGGAGGCGATGACCATGGACGTCGCGGCGCTGATGCTGACGGTTCCCAACACGCTGGGGATCTTCGAGAACCAGATCCTCGAGATCGCCCGCATCGTGCACGCGAAGGGGGGCTACCTCTACTGCGACGGCGCGAACTTCAACTCGTTCGTCGGGCTCGCGAAGCCGGGCGCCATGGGCATCGACGTGATGCACATGAACCTGCACAAGACGTTCTCCACGCCGCACGGCGGGGGCGGGCCGGGCGCGGGGCCGGCGGCCGTCACCGCCAAGCTCGTTCCGTTCCTTCCGAGACCGACGGTCGAGCGCCGCGCGGACGGGACGTTCTTCCTCGACCACGACCGCCCCGACTCGGTCGGCCGCCTCCGGACGTTCCTCGGGAACTTCGGGATGTTCGTGCGAGCGCTCGCTTACATTTCGTCGTACGGGAACCGGATCGGCGAGGTCGCGCGCGGCGCGGTGTTGAATGCGAACTACGTCCGCGCCGGGCTCGCGGGCGTCTATCACCTGAAGTACGACGCGCCGACGATGCACGAAGTCGTCTTCTCCGACAAGAAGCAGACGGAGTCGGGCGTTCACGCGATGGACATCGGAAAGCGTCTCATGGACTACGGCTTTCATCCGCCGACGATCTCGTTCCCGCTCATCGTGCACGGCGCGCTCATGATCGAGCCGACCGAGACCGAGCCCAAGCTGGGGCTCGACGCCTTCGTCGCTGCGATGCGGGAGATCGCGCGGGAGTGTGAAGAAGAGCCTCAGATTGTGAAGACGGCGCCGCACACGACGCCGGTCCGGCGAGTCGACGAGGTGGGCGCCGCGCGGAATCTGGTGTTGCGCTGGAGACCGTGAAATTTGAGACATAAGACGTAAAAGGAACAGGCACCGGAGTGACGCAGGATTCTTCCTGCCTCCTCTCACGTCTCACGCCTCACGTCTTCGGCCTGCGATATCCTTCCCCAACTCACCGATGAGCTCCGCGTTCCATCGCAAGTGCCCGCTCTGCGGGGGCGATCTTGTGCGTTCGAAGACCCACGTCTCCGGGTACACGACCTATTTCTGGAAGAAGCCCTGGAAACGGGGTTTCTTCGGGTGGGGACTCGAGAAGGTCTTCCCCTGGGCGTGCATGGGCTGCGGGGTCGTGCTCCTTTACCTCGATCGGCTCCCGATCGTGGCGGAGGAGTTCCGCTCGCTCCGCGACGTGGAACGGGCGCCGGGGGGCCAACCCGCTCCGCTGAAGCCGTGATCTCGATCGCGTACCTGGACGGCCGCCGCCTCTCGCGCGCGGTGATCGCCGGGGCGTACTTCGTCGGTGAGCGCGCGGAGCCGCTCAACAGAATCAACGTGTTCCCGGTGCCCGACGGCGACACCGGGACGAACCTCGCTGCCACGCTGCAGAAGATCGCGGCGGGGATTGCACGGCTCCGAGAGCGCCACGTGCGGCGATTGTGCGAGGCTCTCGCCGACGAGGCGCTGGGCGGCGCCCGCGGCAACTCGGGAGCCATCCTGGCCCAGTTCTTCAGCGGCCTCTGCGAGGGCCTGCCGGATCGACCGCGCGTGTCGACCCGCGACTTCGGCGCCGCCGCTCTCTCCGCGGCCGACTCCGCGTACCGGGCGATCGCCCGGCCGGTCGAGGGCACGATCCTGACTGTCATCCGCGACTGGGCGCGCCACGTTTCCCGGCGCGCGCAGGAGGTCCCGGACTTCGCCGACATCCTGACCGACTCGCTCAAGGAGGCGAAACGTTCGCTCGAAGAGACTCCGAAGCAGATGAAGGCGCTCCAGAAGGCGGGAGTGGTGGACGCCGGGGCGCAGGGGTTCGTGTATCTGCTCGAGGGGATCGTGCGATACGTGCGGGACGCCGCGCGCCGCGCGCTACCTCCCGTCCCTCCCGAAGAGGTCCGTGCGGCCGTCTTCGACCGCACGCCCGAGTCCATCCTGTTCCGCTACTGCACCGAGGCTCTCCTCGAAGGGAGCTCGATCGACCGCGACGCGATGCGCCGAGAAGCGGCGTTGATGGGGGACTCGGTCGTCATCGCCGGAGGCGCGGCGCGCGTGCGGCTCCACGTCCACACCAACGAGCCGGAGAGGCTCTTCGAAACCGTGGCGCGGTACGGCGAGATCGCGCAGACCAAGATCGAGGACATGCGCTCGCAGCACGAGACCCGGTTCGACCGGAACCGCGCGGAACGCGTCGGCATCGTCACCGACTCCACCTGCGACCTGCCGCCGGCGATGTTCGAGGAGTTGAACATCGGCATGGTCCCGGTGCGCGTGTATTTCGGCTCGGAGAACTATCTCGACAAGGTGACGCTCACACCCGCGGAGTTCTACGCCCGGTTCGCGGTGACCGAGGTCGCGCCGAAGACTTCCCAACCGCCCCCCGCCGACTTCACGCAGGTCTACCGATTCGTGTCGTCGCACCACGGCTCGATCGTCTCGATCCACCTTTCCAAGGCGCTCTCCGGCACCTATCAGGCCGCCGTGGTCGGCGCGCGGCCGATCGAGAAGACGACCTTCGAGCACGTCAACAGCCGCAACGCCTCCGTGGGGCTCGGCCTCGTCGTGCGGGCCGCGGCGGAAGCCGCCGCGTCGGGACGCCCGTTCGAGGAGGTCGTCCGGGTCGCGCGGGAGGCGGTCGAACGTGTGAAGGTCTTCATCGCGATGCCGACGCTGAAGCACGTCGTCCGTGGTGGACGCGTTCCGCGGGGGAAAGGTTTCGTGGCGAACCTTCTGGGGATCCTGCCGG
>WNGF01009386.1_pt1 | contig 11252 bp, 12 predicted proteins | sample 5400641 | NCBI WGS metagenome assembly WNGF01 (sample SAMN13153371, study PRJNA577476) | soil metagenome | isolation source: 80 cm soil or saprolite under grassland replicate 2 | place: USA:California | collected 2016-06-15 | reverse complement strand
CCCTGGGTGAAGCCGGTGATCGACTGGTCGAAGACGGAGACTGAGCTGGCGCTGGTGTTGGCGAGGACGGCGTCGCCGAGCAATACGGCGTCGACCACCGCGAGCACCAGGAACAATGCGGCCATGTTGCCTCCAGTGGCGTTGGAGTGGCTCGGTGGTGGAGCCGCCCGCGTTCCTGCTCGCGTGAGCCTTCCTAAACAACTCGGCCTTCCCGCACAGGCTGGCGCCCAAACCGGGGCAAGCGGTCGGGACCGCCCGCACCCAGGCGGATCGGCCACGTCCGGCGGCGCGCGTGGTGGCTGCTGGTGCGGCCGTGCCGCCCGATCGTCGGCTGGGTTGCAGGGCGGGCGGGCTGGGCACGACCTGCATCGTCCGAGCAGGCCCGCCCAAGCGGAGCATGGGAGTCCTGCCGCGGTGCGCCTGCAGCTTCGGCGGGCGGCCAGTTCGGCGTCGACGCCACAGCCGCTGACGAGGTGACGCCCAGGCCGACGGGCGCGCATCCCCGATCGCCACCTCCGAGCGCACCGCCAAGCCGGTCCGCTGGACGGGTGACGACCGTCCTGCGGGGGGCCCACGCCCGGGCCAGCAAGCTGCGTGGTCGCCCGCTCCCGGTCCCGTCCCTGCGCGCCGCCAAGTGGCGGCCGCCGGTCGGACGGGACGACGCCGCCGCCGGCGACTGCAACCTCGTGTGCTCCTGCCCGCCGGTCAGCGAGGTGACCGAGAGGCTGGCGCGTCGGGTCGCTGTGCCGGTCCTCGCCCGCCGCGAAGCGGGCAGCGCCGCCAAACGCCTGCCCGGAGGCGAGTGCGGTCATGCCGTGGTGACAGCCGGTCGTGCCGCAGAGCCGCCGAGGAGGAAGGAGCAGTGGTGGTGCGCAGCACGACCGGGCTGCCACCCAGCAACCGACCACCCATCCGACCGTTGCGCCGGGCGGACCGCGGCACGTGCGGCCACGTGATCGCCTGACCAGCCGCCGCATGCCACCATCCCCTCGGCGCCAGTCACTGCAGGGCGCCGCGGCGGCAGGAGGCGAGGAGGTCGCTAGCTGTGGTGACGGCATACATCCTCATCCAGACCGAGGTAGGCAAGGCGGCCCAGGTCGCCAGGGACGTCGTCGAGATCAAGGGCGTGCAGCAGACCCAGAACGTGACCGGCCCCTACGACGTGATCGTGCGCGTCGAGGCGCGCAACCTCGACGAGCTCGGCAAGCTGGTGGTGGCGCGCGTGCAGGCGGTCGACGGCATCACGAGGACCCTTACCTGTCCGGTGGTGCACCTGTAGCGCTGCTCGGCTAGAGCTCCTCGACCACCTTCTGGTGGACGGCCGACAGCAATACGGGCCGATTGCGGCGGTCCGCGGTGAGGGCTGTGCTGGAGGCGCCCAGGTCACAGGCGCCTACGAACGGCTCCGAACTGCGAATACAGGGTTTGTAGACTGGGGCGAGCACCACGCCAAGCGCCGTCAACCGTTCGGCGTGAGGGCCACGTCGAAGTCGACCGTGACCTCGTCCCTGAGCTTGAGTGCACCAAAGAACGCCGAGTAGGGCCGGATTCCCCAGCGGCTCTGGACCACGATCGCCCCACCAACGACCCGGCCGTCGATCACACGGCCCTGCACCGTGACCGGCCGGGTGACGCCCATGATCGTCAGGTCACCGTCGAGGGCGAACGACCCCGCCGACCCGTCGGCCCGCGTCGATTGGAAGGCGATGGTGGGGTGCTGCGCGGTGTGGAGGACCTCCCCGAGGGTCCTCTTGATCTCCGCGCGGTCGGCCTGCGTGAGCGGCTTGATACCGCCGGTTGCTTCCCGGACTTCGAAGGAATCGACGTCAACCTCGACGGTCACCGAGCAGTTCGCCGGGTCGGCGGTGTCGACCATGGCGCGACCCTGCCAGCGCGTGACCTCGATGGTGAGATCGTGGCCGGCCTTGGCGCCCAGCCCTGTACGCGTCGTGTGGACCAGGAGCCGGCCGGACTCCGGTCCCAGCCGGTAGGCTCCAGCCATCCCCATGGCCTCAGGCTACGCCTGCTGGTGCCGTGGGTATCGAAGGCCCAGCGGGTGGCCGCGCTAGCCGCAATGCCGGTCAGTTAGCCGGTCTGGGGGAGAATGACCACCGCCTCAGCGGCCGGCTTGGTCGGCCAGGGCCAACTGCGATGGTGGGCACGTTTGAGCTTGTAGCCGCTCATCTTGCGTTTGACCGCGCGGGGGTAGGCACGCAACCTGCGCTTGGGCAGCCGCTCGGCAACGATCTCGGCGATCGCCCACCCGACCGCGCAGGCGACCTGGTCAGGGGGAAAACGCCGCGTGGCTGGCCAGGTGGCGGCGCACGATCCGCAGTGTGCCGGTAAACGACAGCCGGTCGGGGTCGAGGTCTTGCTCCAGGGCGGCCTGGTGGATGAGCGCGCGGATCGCGTAGTGGACCAGCAGGTGCGCCCACACCTCCTGGGCGACCATGTCGGGGGACTTCGACCGCAGCACCACCTGCGCGCCGCGCTGGTGGGTTTTCAGCTCATCCAGCGCGGTCTCCTGTTCCCAGCGCTCGGCGTACAAGGCGGCCAGCTCGGCCGCCGGGGCGCGCTCGGGGTCCAGGATCGTGGTCACCAGCCGGTAGACCTCCCCGGCCGCCTGCGGCCGGCCTGGATCCGAAAGGGTGTACTCGACCACCCGCACCACGATCGGGTGGCGTTTCCGCCGGTCGCCTGCAGCGTACAGCCGCGACAGCCAGGAGCCGTCGGCCAGTACCTGGTCAACCGGCAGCTTGGGGGCGGTCTTGCCGGTCTTGGCCCGCCACAACAGCTCCGCGCCGGTGGCCTGCGCGGTGCGCCACAGCGCCGCGCCGACAAACAGCCGGTCGGCCAGCAGCAGCACCCCCGCCAAGGCCCCCTCCTCCAGCCCGCCCAGCAGCCGACCGGCCAGCGTGACCTCCCCCGTCCCATAGGGCCCCAACACCGCGCCCACGGTGGCGTGCGTGCCGCACTCCACCAGCCCCACCACCCGCACCTGCGGGAAGGCGCCGGTGCCCTCCCCCCGGCCGCTTTTCGCCCGGCCGAACGCCGCATCGTTGGCGGGGGTGTCGGCCACGTCCAGCGTGGTCCCGTCCAGGGCCCCCAGCCGCCACTCCCGATACCACGCGCCCGGGGTGGCCGGGGTGGCCAGCGGCCGGGCGGCTGCCGCAAACAGTGCCCGCAGCGGCTCGGGACCCAGCCGGGCGCGCGCCTGCACCAGCGCGGACTTCACCGGCAGCCGCCCCAGGGCCGCCTGCTCGCGGGCGGGCCGGCGCAGCGCCTCCACCAGCAGCCGCAGCACCTCGACATAGCCGATCTCAGCAAACAGCGCCAACGCCAGCACGTAGTAGACGACCATGCGGGCGGGCAGCAGCCGGCGGCGCTGCTCGGCCCGGCCACACTCGGCCACGACCCGATCCACCAGCCCTGGCGGGAACACACTGGTCAACGCGCCAATCGCGACCCGATCCCCGAGCCGCTCCGGCACCGGCGGCCGGACCTGCCCTGCTCGTGGCACCACGCCTCCTCCGCACCCGACCCAAAGAAAGGATGCGGACGATACCACACCAACAGGACCTAACTGACCGGCATTGGCGCTAGCCGCTGTTGCCAGGCCGGCTGGTGAGGTGGCCGCACTCCTGCTCGTGGAGGTCTTGCGCAGCCCGCGGGCCCGGGCGGCCGCGCTTGGGCTTCCCGCTCGCTGGTGCGCCGGGTCGCCGCTCGGCGTGCCCTCCCCTCGGCCCGTGTTGGGCTGTCGGCGACCGCGTGGCGGGTCATGGTGGTGGCGGAGTGCGGCGTGGGCGCCGCCGGCGTCCTGGTCCGCTGCGTGGAGACGGCGCTGGCCCTGCCAGACCGGGCGGAGCCGCCGGCGGCGCGGTGATGGGGTCCTGCGCCGCTCGACGAGCAGGCGTCTTGGGGAGGGCGCGGCGGCCGGTCGGTGTGGCATGGCGTGTTGGTCCTGGACGGCTCAGCCGCGTTGGCGCCGGGCGAGGTTCGGCGTGTCGTCTGCCTGGTGACATCGCGGCCGGCCGAGTGCCGAGGACCGGATTGCCGCCACCAGGCGGGTTGAATGGAGCCGACGGCCTTCGGGACACTAAGGTGGCCTGGTTTCCGTCACCATCCAGAGGAGGTCGACGATGGTCGAGGTCGGCGACCGGGTGCTCGTGGAGTCGGAGAAGGTCGGCAGCGTCACCCGCAGCGGTGTGGTCACGGCCGTGGATGACCAGTTGATCACCGTGCGCTGGGATTCCGGCTCGGAGTCGGTCTTCGTCCCCCAGCGCCGGGTCCCTTCGGGTCACCGGCCACGAGCCGCCCACAGGGCAGGCCGACAGGTCCTGAGTTGCCAAAGACGACGACGGGCGCCCCACCCGCGGGCGCCCCTCGCCGCGTTCAGGCCGCGACCAGCTCCGGCTTCTGGTCAACCGTACCCGAAGCTGCCCGTGCGGCTCCAGAGCCCCGATCCGTAGGCTGCGGCCAGTAGTCGAGTCGGGCTCCCCCATGGTCCCGACACCGCCTGCTATCGAGGAGTGACCGATGACCGGCGCGCTCGCCACTGACCTGTATGAGCTGAACATGGCGGCAGCTATCTGCGGCCTGGGATGGTGGGGCCGGCGACGTTCAGCCTGTTTGTCCGCAACCTTCCGCCCCGCCGGGCGTTCCTGATGGCCACAGGCCTGGACGACTGCCTGACGTTCTTTTGAGTGCTTTCGCTTCGACGAGGACGAGCGTGCCAGGCTCGGGGACACCCTCGGCGTCAACGAACCCGCCCTCGACGCGTTCCGTCGGCTGCGCTTCACGGGCGAGGTGTGGGCAGTCCCGGAGGGGCGGATCGTGTTCGCGGGCGAGCCGCTGTTGGAGGTGACCGCGCCGATCGCCGAGGCGCAGCTGGTCGAGACCCGTGCTACCGAACCAGCTCGCCCGAGAAGGCGACCGCCCCCCGGCCACAAGCAGGGTGTTTCGGGCCCCAGACGCCCACCGCGAAGCCGTCGGCCTGCGTGAGGAGCCGGCCCCCGAGGGCCATGAGCCGCTGCTGGTGGCGGTGATGGCCGGGGGCGGCGGACCCGCCCGGCGCAAGGTGTGGAGGCGGCCCGGGCTCGCTTCCAGGCCGATCTCGCCTGGCTGCCCGATCAGGCCCGCGCGATCCACGAGCCGCGGCCCGTGCCGGTGGCGTTCAGCGAGCGGGCCGAGCGCCTGCGCGAGCAGGGCCGCGAAGACGTGGCCCGGCGTGTGGCCGCCGTCCAGTGAGGGCACTGGCCGAGCACTACTACGAGTACTGCTGCATTGGGTCGTGGCTCATCGGGCCACGGTGCCGGTCGGCCGGGCGGTGACCGGCACGTGGCGAAGGTCGACGGACTCGTCCGCCAGCAGCTTCGGCTCGACCGTGGCGTGCCTCTCGATCAGGCCTCGCGCCGCACGGACCTCCCTCGGGCGGTTCATGCTCGCCGCGGCCACCAGCCGTCCGTCGCGAAGCCACAAGAAGGTCGCGCTGCGGCCTGTGGGGTCGCCGCGCGTGACGACCTCGTCGGTCGGTTCAGGCCGGCCGAACAGCTGCAGCTTGACGTCATACTGATCGGACCAGAAGTAGGGGACGCTGTCGTCGGTGCTTGGCCGGCCCGCTATCGTCTTGCCGACCGCTGCGCCCTGATACAGCGCGTTGTTCCAGTGCTCGATGCGCACCCGCCCCGGGCAGTGCACATGCGGGCGGCTGGCGACGTCACCGGCGGCAAACAGCCACGGCCGGCTGGTGCGCCCGTGCCGGTCGACGACGACCCCGTCGTCCACCACCACGCCAGCCGCCTGCCCCAGGTCAGCCTCTGGCCGGACGCCGATACCGACGACCACGGTGGCCGCCGGGATCGTCTGCCCGTCGGCCAGCTCGACCGCCTCGACGACGCCAGCCGCGCCGTGAAACGCCGTGACCCCGGTGTTCAGCAGCAGGCGGACCCCCTGCTCGCGGTGCACCGCCGCAAACACCGATCCGAGCAGGGGACCGACGGCCCGCAGCAGCGGCTGGCGCAAGGCTTCTACCACGGTCACGTCGCGGCCCAGGTCGCGTGCGACCGCGGCCACCTCCAGTCCGATGAAGCCGGCACCGATAACCACCACGGGAGCCTGCCGGCGCAGACGGCGCCCGAGCCGGCGGGCGTCGTCCGCGGTACGCAGGTAGCAGATGCCCTCCAGGTCACTGCCCGGGATCTCGAGCCGCCGCGGGCTGGCGCCGGTGGCGAGCAACACGCCGTCGGCTGGCAGGATCTCGTCGTCGTCGAGCAGGACCGTGCCAGCAGAGGGGTCGATGGCTTGTGCCCGACGGCCCAACCGCAGCTCGACCTGGTTGGAGCGGAGCTGGTCGGCGGGGACGATGGGCCTGAGCACGGATTCCACGTCGTCGACGTCGACCAGTCTCTTCGATAGGGGCGGCCGCTCGTAGGGCGGATGCGGTTCCGCGCCGACGACCACGATCTGGCCTGTGAACCCGGCCCGGCGCGAGGCCATCGCGGCGCTGACCCCGGCCGCGCTCGCACCGATCATCACGTGCCGTCCAGTCCGCATAGGCCGTGCGTCCTTCAGCCAGTCCGATCGGGCGCGTCCACTCGGTCCCGAATCTGGGTCACCCCCTCGGCCTCCCTGGCACAGTGGGCGCAGCAGTAAAAGCGACCGCTGACCTCGACGCCGTGGCCGACCACCCTGCAGCCGCACCGCTGGCAGATCGGGGCCATTTTCTGGATGGCGCACTCAAAGCAGTCGAAGACGTGTCGGAACCCGGCCGCCACCACCTCAAAGGCCTTGTCGTAGTCATTGCCGCACACCTCGCAGACCGCCATCCCCACCACCTCCTACGTTGCACAGCCCAAGGACCTCGGTCAACAGCCATCAGACGGGCCGTGCCCGTGAGACTCGCTCATCCCTTGTGTCTATGCGACGACGCAACGACCCACGTAAACACCTTGACCAGGGCCCAGCGCCCGCCCGCCAGCCTGAGACGCGTGTCGGGAACTGCCAGCCTGAGGATTACACGCTGTCCAGCGAGGAGCATCAGCCGAACCGGGTGGTCGAGATCGCGCGCTCTCGTGTGCCGAGCGAGGCGACCGGCCGCTGCGGGTCGATCCGCGCCTGCCGAAGCGCCTCGGCGGCGATAGGTGGACGTGCTGAGTAGAGCAGCTCGCTGGCCACTGCGGCGCCAGACCAGCAGCCGTAACCCGACCGCGGCGCAGGCGCGCGTACCAGGTCGAGTACACCCCAGGCGTCCAGGCGCCGATCGCCACTCTCCACCTGGCCGTTCGGCCGCTGGGGGCTCATGGAGGCGGGCCGCTCGCGCTTGGGGCGCTATCGTGGCAGGCGAGGAGGTGCACATGGGCAACGCCGATCCGCTCAGGGTGCTGCTCGAAGCGCGCCCCGGGATCGGCAAGAACACGGTCGCGCGGCGGCTCGTCGCCCGACTCCGCGATGCCGGGGTGCCGCTTGGTGGGTTCGTCACCGACGAGATCCGGGTGCGCGGGCGCCGAGAGGGCTTCATGGTGGAGGCGGTCTCGGGTAACCGCGGCGTCCTCGCGCATGTGGAGCTGCCGGGGGCCGCCACGTGTCGGGCGGTACGGCGTGGACCTGCAGGCGTTCGAGCGGATCGTGCTGCCGGCGCTGGTCGCGCCGCAGCGCGGCGGGGTGGTCGTGGTGGACGAGCTGGGCAAGATGGAGCTTGCCTCGGCGGCGTTCCGGGACGCGGTGTCGGTGCTGTGGGACCGGGATGTGGCGGTGGTGGCCACGGTCCAGCTGCACCACCATCCGTTCACCGATGCCCTCAAGCGGCGGCCTGACGTGCAGGTGCTGCAGGTCACCGAGCAGACTCGAGACGCTCTACCTGAGGGTCTGGCGCCCCGGCTGCGCACGGCCGCCGCTCCGGGCGTGGCCCGCTGACGGTGGTTGGGGGCAGGCGCGATGTCAGAACCGCGAAACCTTCGTCTGGTCATCGGCCAGCTTGCGCCGCTCGACGACCTGGAGGCGGCGTTGCTGGCGGTCGTCCGCGGTGAGATCCGCGGGGCGACCCTGCAGCGCGTCGCCGAGCTGCTCGGCGGCCGCCCGCTCACCGAGCCTATCGCGCGCCTGCCCGGCGCCCTGCTGGAGCGCCGCTTGTGCGCGCTGGACGCGGTGGAGTGGGTGGACCGGGCGGCCATGCTCGCTCTGTGGGCGCTGGCCCAGCCGCTGGCCCACGTGGTCCAGGCCCGGGTGGCGCCCAGGGTCGGCGGCGAGGTGGTGTGGGCCGAGGCGGTGCTGCGGGTGGCTCGGGACGATGGCCGCCCGGTGATCGTCGGGGCCGCGTCGGTCGGTTGGGCGATCGCAGACGACCGGATCGCGGCCTGGCTGGGCGTGCCGCTGGAGGAGCTGCCTGAGCTGCTGCTGGTCGCTGCGGACCCGCCGGGCACTGCGGCCCCGCGGCTGTGGTGCTGCCATGGCCCGGGGCTTTCCGAGCCGGGCGACCCGATCGCGCAGACGGTCGCCGAGCTGTTCGCCGACGTGAAACGCCGGCTGTTGGAGACGGTGACGGTCCAGGCCCTGCGCGGGCGGCTCGGACGCGGTCCGGCTGGCCACGACGACCTCAAGCCTGGGTGACCGCGCGGGCCCCGACCCAGCCGGGCCTTCCAGGTGGAAGAGCCGGGGCTCTCAGTCGTGGACCGGCCGCTGGCCCCGGCGGTTGATCAGCCGATCGCCTTGGCCGAGAGTGGCCGGCCGGCCGATAGCGATTCGGCGCCAGGGCGCAGGGCAGCGGAGGCCGCGTACGCTGGCCAGGGCGGGCTGACCTGCCGGAGGTGGCGAGGGGCGGTGAGGTGCAGGATGAAGCCCAGGATCGACCGGACACGGTTTGGCTCGGTCGCCATCGACGGGAAGGTGTTCGAACACGACGTGATCATCCGGCTTGACGGCAAGGTGGCAAAGCGGAAGAAGCAGCTGTCCAAGGCCGTCTATGGCACCTCGCACACGATCTCGCTCGCCGAAGCCAAGCACGTCTACCAGAAGGGAGCCGTGCGGCTCATCATCGGTGCCGGGCAGTCCGGCATGGTCGCGCTGTCGGATGAGGCGGCCGCCTATTTCAAGCGAAACGACTGCCAGGTTGAGTTGCTGCCGACGCCCGAGGCGATCCGTGTCTGGAACGAGGCCGCAGGGGCCGTGATCGGCCTGCTCCACGTGACGTGTTGAGGCGGTTGCCTGCTATCGTTCCTTGTCCTCACGCCTCTCGCTTGACCCAGGCCTCCTCCGGTGACAGTGCGCGATGCTCGGCCGGGGCCGGATCTTGCGATGGACGCGCTCCGGCCGCTCAGCTCGTCCCTGCACGGTGAGCAGCCGCTTCAGCGGGATCCCGAAGATCCGCTGGTTGGCCTTCAGGTATGGGCGGATGAGCGCCCAGTCCTCAGGCCCGAGGTCAGCGAGCTCCCCGCCATTGAGCTGATCGCCGGTGAGCGTGCCGTGGGGGTCGCGGACGTAGACCGCGCCGCCCGAGGCCAGCGAGAACAGGTTGCCACCCGGGTACGGCGTGTCCAGGTCCGTGGGGTGCCCGTCCTCGTCGAAGACGGCGCCGCTCAGCACCGCGAATCCACGGCCGTTCAGGGGATCGCCGGCCATGAAGGACTCCGCAAGGTAGTCCAGGCAGGTGCCGTTGATGACCACCCGGGGCCGGCCCGCCGCATTGACCAGTGGCCGGCCCGCGGCGTCGCCGAGGACGAACACGTCCCCGCCCTTTGCCGCATACATGAACGTCCGGCCGAGGTCGCTGCGCACGACCAGCGACCCGTCCTTCATGATCTGGGCCACTTGGTCCTGAGCCGAGCCGTGCACCACGATCTCCGCCCCGTCGATGCCAGAGGCCAGGTAGTCCCCGGACGACCCGTACATGTCGATGCGCACCCCGTGGGAGTTTGGGCCCAGGCCGCAGCCGATGAACCGCTGCCCTCGGGTGTTCGCCACCAGGAACCGCCGTGCGCCCCGCCGGTATGGTCGACCACCGCACGGGACAGGGAGGACTGTCCCTCAGAGGGAAAGCCGCGGGCGTCGAGGACCACGACCACCTGTCGGCGACCCCGACCACCTGGCCCACCTGGGCGCCTGGTGTGAGCATGGGTTCGCCGCCTTCGCGCCCGACTTCCGCGGGGGCGGCATCCTCGGACGCAACGCCATGTTGGCGGCCCTCCGAGGCGACGGGCTGCCCGACGACGACCGCGAGGCCGGGGGATGTCCTCAGCGGGGTCGAGTCGCTGCTGGCGGTGGGCTTGGCCGACCCCCAGCGGCTGTTCCTGTTCGGCCGCAGCTACGGCGCCTACCTCCTCAACCGCATCCTCACCGTCGATCACCGCTTCCGCGCCGTGGTCGAGCACGCGGGGATGGTTTGGAGGTGGTACAGCGCACAAGCGAGGGTGGCCGACGGAGCGGAGGATAGGCGTTGGCGCGTTCTTGCTGGTCACCGGCGGTGCGTTGCCGCGGCACGCTGCGGCTTTCGCCATCGCGGGTCCCGACGGGAGTATCTCGGGGCTGGTTGGCGTACTGGCTCCAACAAGGAGGCGCAAGTACGCTGTACATGTTCCAAATTCCGGTTGTTGCTGACCGCCGGCTGAACTACTGACGGGCGCTTTCGTTCCGAGAACCCCGCGAGTCAGCGCCGCGAATCGCGGGGCCCGCGCTGGTCGTGGTCGTCGCCGGGCGCTGCACTGACAGCCGGTCAGGCATCCCTTGCGGCGGTCGTGGCGCCACCCGCCGATCGTCGCCTGAGCGGATACGGCATCTCCTCAAGGCCGCAGCGTCTGGCGCTCGTTGCGCGGCAGCTTGGCCACGATGAGCTCGTAGGAGTGGTCGATCCACTCCTGGACCTCGTCGTCGTCGATGGATCCGTCCAGCGTCACCGTGTTCCAGTGCCGCTTGTTGAGGTGGTAGCCGGGCCGTACCGCCTTGTACGTCGAACGCAGCGCCGTGGCCAGCGTCGGGTCGCACTTGAGGCTGATCTCGGGCGGGTCGGCGTCCACCGGGCACAGGGCGAAGATCTTGCCGGCCACCTTGAACACCGCGACCTCGTCGCCGAACGGCCAGGTCTGGACCGCGCCCGGCTTGCCAAGGCAATAGCGGATGGTTTCTTCGCCTTGTCAACCGCTATTTGATATTTGAGCGGGTATCTTGATGCCGCGCTGCCGCAGGTGGGCGCGCATGGTGTCGGGCTCCTTGAGGAAGGCGGCGATCAGCTCGAGGTACTCGCCGATGAGCGACTCGCCGCGGCC
>WNGF01009383.1_pt1 | contig 11252 bp, 3 predicted proteins | sample 5400641 | NCBI WGS metagenome assembly WNGF01 (sample SAMN13153371, study PRJNA577476) | soil metagenome | isolation source: 80 cm soil or saprolite under grassland replicate 2 | place: USA:California | collected 2016-06-15 | reverse complement strand
GATTGAAAACTGATGGTAAAAAGCGCAATCAAAATAGCTGCTGTACCCGCTGCTAACAATATCCACCAGCTTACTATAGTCCGGTAAGAAAAGTGCTGAAGAAAGAAATTCATAAAAAGCCATGCTAACGGAGATGCAATTGCAATAGCAATCATTACCAGTTTAATAAAATCTTTTACCAATAAGAGGGTAATACCCGATACGGTTGCACCCAGCACTTTACGAATGCCTATTTCTTTAAGGCGGTTCTCAGCCATGTAAATGGATAACCCTAACAATCCCATACAGGAAATAAAAATGGCAATAAATGCAAAACAGTTTATTAACATAGCTACGCTTTTTGCCTGTTGAAACTTAAATGCATAGTCCTGGTCAGCAAATTGTATTTCTGTTAAGAAATCGGGATTGTATTTTTTAATCACAGCCTCTGCAGATTTTATATTGTTTATTGATGTGTTGCTCAACCGCATACTTATAAAATCACCGTTCCTGCCTCCCTCAATAAGCATAGGATTGCTGGCTTGAGCTGCGTTACCTATTAAAAAATCTTTTACCACACCAATTACCCTACGGTTTACCATTCCATCTTTTATAACCTGACCAACCGGGTTTTTAAAGCCCATTATTTTAAGTGCTGCTTCATTGATAAGGCAAGCTGAAGTATCTGTAGCGAAAGAAGCAATGTCAATGTCCCTTCCTGCAAGCAACGACAGCCCATTTGTTTTAATAAAATCACCGCTGGTTGTTACAATATCGAAAGCAGTATTTGATTCTGAATTCATTTCTCCCCATTTAAACCCTGTTTCCTGTCCTCTTTCTTTTGTAACAGGCGTATTGGATTCACATACAGATGTTGCAATGCCGGAACTGATTAGCTCATTTTTTAATATTGGATAATTTTTGTGCAGGTCCGCAGTCGCAGGATGATAAATCAAATTCTCTTTTACATATCCCGTTTCACGGTTTTGTAAATGATTATTTTGTTTTTGAAAGAGTATGGTAAAGTTTATCAGGAATATAGAAAATACAAATTGTATAATTACTAAAATTTTTCTTGGCGTTACAAGTGCATTACCATTTTTTAAAATGCCTTTTAATACTCTTACAGGTTTAAATGAAGAAAGATAAAAAGCAGGATAACTGCCGGCTAAAACGCCTGTAAATAATATAAAGCAACAGGCGAGCATCCAGAAAGTGATTGATGTGTACGGAATGACTAAATGAGCATTTGCAAGTGAACTGAATACCGGCAATAGTAATTGCACAATTATCAATGCAATAATGCCTGCCAAAAATGAAAGTAATATTGATTCGCTTATAAATTGTAATACCAGCGCACGTTTAACGGCGCCCATTACTTTACGCACACCTACTTCTTTGGCTCTTTTTACACTGCGTGCAGTGCTCAGGTTCATGAAATTGATACAGGCAATTAATAAAATAATGCCTGCCAGTATGCCAAGCATATATAGATTATCAATGTTCCCTCCGGCAGCAACACCATTTTCAAATCGTCCATATAAATGTTCTTTAGCAAAAGGATATAAAAATATTTTTGGTTTATCTCCTTTAGCATTTTTTGTTACTACATCTGCTACCTGGTTGTTTAAGAGCTTAACATCAGTATGTGGTTGCAGCTCTGCATAGGTACTTACATAATCGTTATCCCAGGATGAATTCTCAATTCCTTTGGATTTTAAGAACTGCCATGAAACAAGATACTCAAACCTGAAACCGGTATTGTATGGAAGGTCTTTAAGTACACCTGTAACAGTAAAATTATCAGTGTTATCGGCAACGATAACTTTATTCAGCGGGTTACTATCACCAAAAATTTTCTTAGCCAGTTGTTCAGTAATTATTATGGAATGCACATCGTTTAAAACATTGTGCGGATTGCCCTGTAATAAGGGAAAGCTAAACATATTCAAAAAAGAAGCATCAGCATAGTTACCCTGTACTTTTAATTTCTTATCCTGGTAACTGAATAATTTTTCCGCAGGCGCAACTCTTGCTACCTGTTTTATTTCAGGATAATCTTTTTGCAATGCAGGCGCTAACGATGCGGATGTTTGATTCCAGGCTTCCAGCTTGCCATTAATAATACCTTTATTATAAGCTTCATAAATGTGATCTTTCTTTGCATGAAACTGGTCTATACTTAATTCATATTGTATATTCATTATCAGCAAAACGGCACCTGCCATTCCCAATGCCAATCCTGCTATATTGATAAGAGAAAGAACTTTATTTCTGAATAAGTTTCGCCACGCCGTTTTGAAATAATTTTTAAGCATAGAAGTTGATTTATAATATATGATTTAATAATTTCTGATTTTATATTCACGATTCACCACTCTACCACTCACTTTATCATTCCATTCTCAAACTCTTCACCGGTTTCCAATGAGTGCTTTGATAGATTGAAAGCTGATTGCTAACATAGCGACAAAAACAAATTCACTCCAACGAAATTCCGTCCATGTTTTCAAATTTTGCCTGCATGCCCCATCCGCCAAAATCTTCTGATACCACGAACCATAACTCATTCATACCTTTTTTCAAAGGCAGGAATAACTTGTCAAAGTATCCTATAGTGCCCAGAAATCTGTAATCCCTTGAATATTGCTTATTATTACCATAGTACAGTGCCTTGCCATTCAGATAAACGGTAACATAATCACTGAAGCCAAAAGATAATTCCTTCACCTGTTCTGATGCTGAATTAAAAACCAGTTTTGCTACAATTGTATTCGACGTGTCTGTTCGTTGAGAAAACTTTGCCAGGTTAAGTGTACCGGATGGCTCACTATTTTGCGTAGTCCATGAAAGTTTTTTCTTTATTGCGGTGGTTAGCTCGTGCTGCTTTTCAAACAGACTTCGGTTAATCGTGTTAGACAATTGCCATTGTGTAATTATTCCTTCTGTTCCATTTGCAGGCACAGGTATTGGAACGGGAGGCTCGTTTTGTTTAATAGTGTATTGCACATTGTCGATATGCAACGGCGCTCCATTAATACCGATTGCAATCTTTCCTGTTTTCCAGCCGGTCAATAGTTCCTTCACTTTAACGACCGGCGTATCATCTATATAAAACTCCGCCTGCAAACCATGCAGCTCAATTCTTATATGTTGCCACTCATTAAATTTAAAAGCGTATGCATTATCATATCCTTCACCATAATATAATTGAAAACCTGTTTGCCCGTTAAATTCAGGCGTATATTGTGTTGCATCGGGATTGCCCGATTGATGCGGACGCAGATAAAAATTCTCATAATTATTAATGTCCTGCATACGCACTGCAAAACCCGGAAAGCTGCGCACTTGAGGAAAACTGATATCAGCTTCAATAGTGCCATCAAGTAAAGTAGCACCCTTTACAACTATCATTCCTGTATCAATACGAAGGCATACTTTACCCATATATGTTTCCTCAACAGGTTTTGCTCCAAAAAGCGTATCCCATGCATCTACTGTAGAAGGCACTTTTATTGTTTGTCCGTTTGCATTAAAAAGCACTGCGAGTAAAAACACCAAGCTTAATAACCACGTTTCTTTCATAACAAGTTTTTACTGATAGTTTTTATTTAAAGCATTTTTGATGTCTGATTTAATCCTCTAATCTTTTTTAATCCATCAAATCACAGTTCAGATTACTCCGTTCTCAAACTCTTTACAGGGTTTGCTATTGCTGCTTTTATTGCCTGGAAGCTTACGGTAACTAATGCAATAAACATTGCTGCTAAAACCGACGTTATAAAAATCCACCAACTAATATTTATTCTGTATGCGAAATTCTGTAGCCATTGATGCATGAAATAATAAGCAACAGGCGATGCAATTACAAATGCGAGCAATATGAGCTTTAAAAAATCCATTGAAAACATAGAAACGATGTCTGAAACTTTTGCTCCTAAAACTTTTCGAATACCAATTTCTTTTGTGCGCTTTTGTGCTTCGAATGTTACAAGTCCGAATATACCCATACACGAAATAAAAATGGCAATTGCCATTGCAGTGTTCATCAGTTGTTCCGTTTTCAATTCTTTATCATAAAACTTTGCAATGGTTTCATCAAAGAATTTGTATTCAAATTTTTCATTGGGATAAACTTCTTTCCAAAGCTTTTCAATTTGTGCCGTTGTTGCTTTGAAGCCTTCGTTTTGTTTTCCTTGCGCAGCGAGCTTAACACTGATTATTCTTGAATATTTTTTCGAAGTACTTATAAATGTTGGAGCAATTTGCTCATGCAAAGATTCTGTATGAAAGTCCGCAAGCACACCAACTATCGGAAGCAATTTATGAGAAGTAGTGCCATCATCGCCGCCGCTTGAAATGGTTTTACCAATGGCATCTTCAGGCTTTTTAAATCCTAATTGTTTGGCTAAGGTTTCGTTAATAAGATATTCTTTCATTGTATCGCCTGGCAATAAATTTCTTCCTACTAATAGCTTAAGCTTATAAAGTGAAATATAGTTTTCATCGCCTGCCTGAAATTCTGCGCCAACTTCTGCATCACCCAATTCTTTAGATTTCAAAATGGTGCTCCAATGACTTTCTTCTGCAGGAGTTCCTAAATCAACACTTACCATTTCTACACCTGCAAGGTGTTTAATTTGCTGCGCAAAAATTTGCATCTTTTCTTTTGGATAATGTTGATTGCCAGGAATATTAATTATGGCATCCTTTGCAAATCCCATATCAGTATTAAGCACATACTTTATCTGGTTGCCGATAATGAGCGTTCCGATAATAAAAATTAATGAAATAGTAAACTGGAAAACAATCAACCCTTTTCGCAAATAATTTTTTCCGCTGACTTGTTGAAAACCGGCGCCTTTTAAAGTAAGCACAGGCACATAACCAGATAAAACTTTTGCAGGATAAAAGCCGGCTAACAAAGAGATGCAAAGCGTAACAAGCAAAATAAAAACAATAGTGTTTTTACTAAAAGACAAGCCAACGCCATCAGGCAGAAATGAGTGAAAAGCAGCGATAACAGGTGATACAATGATTAATGAAATAATTACTGAAATAACCGTGAGAATAAATGTTTCGCATAAGAACTGCAGAATAATGTCTTTTCTGCTGCTGCCTAACACTTTGCGAACACCAACTTCCTTTACTCTTTGTAATGATTGCGCTGTAGATAAATTGATAAAGTTTATAGCTGCAATGAGCAAAATAAATATTGCAATCATCATTAAACCATACAAGGTTGTCAGGTGAACTTCTCTTCCATAAGCGGCTTGGTAATTGGTATTAAAATGAATGTCTGAAAGTGGTTGTAATAAAATGCTGATTTTGGTGTCATCACCAACATCCATATTTTTTGCAACTATACCCAACGTTTGTTTTTGAAACTGCATAGGTGTTGTGCCTTTTGCAGTTTTTACAAAGGTTTGAGAAATTTTATTCCACCGCTGCCATTTCGTAAAATCAAAATTGTCCTTTAAAAAGCTGCGCTGAATAGTTGCGGATGAAATGAAATCATTAAAAATAAAATCGGAGTTCCTGGGATAATCTTTTACTATACCAGACACAAACACTGTAAGAGAATCGTTATAAATTATTTTCTTACCAATAATTTCATCCGGTGATAAAGAGCCAAAATATTTTTTTGCTTTGCTTTCAGTAAGCACCACATGAAAAGCATCTTTCATGGAAGGGGCGTTACCGGCAATCCACTGATATGTGAAGATGTCAAAATATTCCGGGTCGCTGATAATGATGTTTGAAGTTTCTTCTTCTCTTTCATTGGCAGCTTCAAATGTTTTTGTTTCATTATTACTTGTTGGCACAGTTACCTTGGCATAATAACTATGAAACTGCGCCACTTTTTCTATTCCTGTAAAATCCGTTCTTATTGCATCGGCAACAGGATCAGGCACGGTTGGTTTATAATCTGTTTCTCCTGAATTATCTTTAGCAGTAGTAACTACACGATATATTCTTTCTTTATCAGGATGAAAATTATCATAACTTAATTCAAAGCTTGTGTCAAGAAAAATAATAAGACAAGCTGTGATACCAAGCGTAAGTCCTGAAATATTAATGACAGCAACTGTCTTATTCTTAACAAGATTACGCCATGCGGTTTTAAAATAATTTTTAAGCATCGCCAAAGTGTTTTACGTTAATAAATATTGTTCTGAGGTCAGGTTGGGAACAATATTTTTTTGTAACAACCTTTTGTAATTCTGTTTATCGCCTGTTGTGTCATCTATCCCGACTTTAGTCGTGGACTCACTTGTTCGTTCTGAACTTTGTTGAACATTGTTCTCACGTTTGACGTTTCACGTCTCACATTAAAAATTACTCCGTTCTCAAACTCTTCACCGGGTTTGCTATTGCTGCTTTTATTGATTGAAAACTTATCGTTAACAGTGTGATCAAAATAATTGATAAGCCTGCAATAAGAAATATGTCAGCGCTTATTTGTATGTGATAAGCAAAGCTATTCAGCCAGTCATTCATTGCCCACCATACCAATGGAAATGCAATAAGTGCAGCAATTATAACAAGCTTTAAAAAATCTTTTGATAACAGTATAACAACACTGCTTACAGATGCACCTACAACTTTTCTGATGCCAATTTCTTTTTGTCTTCTTTGCGCAGTAAATGCAGCAAGACCAAATAAACCGAGACATGAGATGAGAATGGCCAGACCTGCAAAATATTTTGATAAAACAGCAACACGATTTTCTGAAGTATATAATGCCTGGTATTCCTCATCAAGAAATTTGTAATCAAAAAGTAACCCTTTGTTGAATGAGGTATAAGCTTTTTGTATTTGTGCAATGGTTTGCTTTTCTGTTCCGGCTTTTATTTTTACAACTATGTTAGGAGCAATGGGAAACATCTGGAAAAAGCAGGGCTTTACTGTTTCATAGAGTGATTCAAAATTGAAATCTTCGGTAACTCCTACTATCTGGCGTTCCATACCCCAGAACTTAATTGTTTTACCAACAGGGTCTTTTAATCCCATGCTTTTTATAGCCGATTCATTAAAGATGATCTCATGTTGTGCATTTGCGTTGTTAGAAAAATAACGTCCCTCTTTTATTTTAATACCAACAGTTTCAAGAAACCCATTGCCCATTTCAAGGTTTGCGAATGAGATATCTTTTGAAGGATCTTTTCCGGGCCATTCAAAACCGCTGATGCCACCATGATCGCCGGTTAAGTTATGAGCATGGCTTCCGGCGCTGACAACACCCGGAATATTTCTAAGTTCATTTACAAAAGAGACAGCATTGCTTAAGCTTACTGAATCCATCGCCAATGGAATAGTGAAGTCAATTATATTATCCCTGTTGTATCCAAGATTTTTTGATTGTATATAATTGATCTGCCTGTAAACAGTAATAACAGCAATGATGGAAACAACCGATAAAGTGAATTGGAATACAACCAATCCTTTGCGAACCCACAATTCGCCGATAGAAGTTTTCAATTTTCCTTTAAGTACAAGCGCCGGTTTAAATCCTGAAATATAGAGTGCAGGATAACTGCCCGCGATAAGCCCGGTAATAAGCGTAATACAAATAACAGTAAGAATCAGTTGCGGGCTGAAGCTAAGTGTAAGCTCTTTGCCGGTGATTGAATTGAATGCCGGAAGTAAAACAATGATAAGAATGATGGCAAGGATTAAAGACAAAAAACTCATTAACACAGACTCACCGAGGTATTGCAAAATAAGTGTAGTGCGTCCTGCACCTACAACTTTCTTTATGCCTACTTCTTTTATTCTGTGTGATGCTTTTGCGGTGGACAGGTTCATGAAATTGATACACGCAATCACGAGTAAGAAAATTGCGATGATGCTGAATAATCTTACATATTCAATTCTGCCACCCGTCTGCACACCATCTTTATATTGTGCGTAGAGATATTGATCGGAGAACCTTCTTACAAATAAAGTACCCCCGGAATCTTTTTGTTTTGAATCTAAAAAGTATTTAATTTTTGCATTAAACCGATCAATGTTTGCTGTCTTTTTTAATACGATATAAGTTCTTGGATCGCTGTTGCCCCATTGTAATATGAAAGGTCTTTTCTCGGCAAACAGATCGAAATTAAAAAGCATATCAAATCTTTCAGTTGCATTGCGTGGATTCTTTTTAAAAATGCCTGTGATAAGATATGAACCATTAAACTCATTCAGGTTCCAGTCAATTGTTTTGCCAACTACATTTTGTGTTGTATGAAACAATTTATTTGAGAGCTCATCAGAAATGGCGATCGAGTGTTTATCCGCTGTGACCCGGCTTTTGTCACCCGCTAAAAAAGGGCAGTTGAAAATGTTGAAATAATCTTTGCTTATAAATTGTCCGCCCGCTTTTAAACGTGTATTACCAAAAGAAACAATGCCTTCATTGGAAAACCATGACGGAGGCACAACAGTGGCTGCATGTTCCACTTCGGGCATTTCTGCAGCAAGCGCGTTTGACAATAAGCCCGCAGTATTTTCCGTTGTTTCAATTATCCTATCATGCTTAATGTTTTGCATTACCTGGTAAAGCTGCTGATCATTGTCGTTATATTTATCCATGTTCAGCTCATCATTTATCCACAGCCAGATAAGCAGTGCGCAAGCCAACCCTGTAGATAATCCAACAAGATTCAGAAAAGTGAACTGGCGATCTTTTATAAGATTGCGCCACGCGATTTTGAAATAATTTTTAAACATAGAAGAAATTTTAGGTTATAAGTTTTACGTTATAAACCTTTTTATGTTACAGGCTTTTATTCCTTACTCATCTGTTGTTGTGTCACTCACTTGTACATTCTGAATTTTGTTGAGCAATTAACAAAGCGTACAAGAGTGCGTCCCGATGAAACATACGGGATCAAGAACGCAGCGACTGTTTAATTCTTATTCTTTAGTTCGCCTCAAAAACTCTTCTTCATTTGCACATTTACACATCTTCACATGTGCGCATTTTCTTACTCCGTTCTCAAACTCTTTACCGGGTTTGCAATTGCTGCTTTTATTGCCTGGAAACTCACCGTTAGCAATGTGATAGCCATAGCTACCAACACTACTGTTACAAAAACTTCAACATTGATACTCGTTCTGTATTGATAATTTTTCAGCCACTCGTTCATAAAATACCAACCAACCGGAATAGCGATTGCACAGGATAACAAAACAAGTATCACGAAATCTTTTGAAAGCAATCGCCACAAATTAAACACGCTTGCACCAAGCACTTTTCTTACTCCTATTTCTTTTACTCTTTGCTCCGCCGTGAACGATGCCAACCCAAAAAGCCCGAGGCATGAAATGAAGATTGCCAGCACTGCAATGATCGCAGCAAGGTTGCCTACCAGTTCTTCGTAATTAAATTTTTTGGCATACTCTTCATCAGCAAAACGATATTCAAAAGGAGAGGCAGGATTGTATTTATCAAAAATCGGTTTCATTAATGCAATCGCCTGCGATGCAGACATATTCGGATTCAATCGGATGTTCACATTGCCTACCCAGTCTTTATTAAATATAATGGTGAGCGGAGAGATAGGGCGGTACGGTGATTCCATTTGAATGTCAGGTATCACTCCAACAACAGTCATAGGTTTATCGTTCCATTTCAATCTTTCACCCACAGGATTTTTTAGCCTCATACGTTTTACGGCTGCTTCATTTAAAACAACTGAATTGGAATCTGCAAAATCTCTTGAAAAGTCTCTGCCTTCCAATAATTTAATACCTAATGTTTTTGTATAATCATAAGTGGTGGTGATTGTTGAGAACACTACAGCTTTTTCAACAGGCTGACTTCCCTTCCATTCCCAGCCATTGTTATTGCTGTAAATATCTGTTGGAGGCGAATTGCTTTGGCATATCGAAATGGCTGCACCTGAACTTAGCAGATCCTGGCGAAGCGATTCAAAATGTTTGCTGATATCATCAGACCAATCCACAGAGATCAATCCTTTATTATTGAACCCAATGGGTCTGTTCTTTCCATATTGTATTTGCTGATAAACGATGATCGTTCCAATCATCAGCACCACTGAACTTGCAAATTGAAGCACCACTAATATTTTACGTGGCAATGAACTTCTTCTACCTGCTTTTAAATTTCCTTTCAATACACGCACCGGGTTGAAAGAGGAAAGATAAAAAGCAGGATAGCTTCCTGCGAGCAAGCCGGTAACAATGGTGAACAAAATCATGATCGCCCAAAAAACAGGATTAGCTACCTGCAGGCTCATTTCTTTGTTGGTTAGTTTGTTGAAATAAGGCAAGGCGAGAGCTACCAAGCCCAGTGCCAATAGAAATGCTAACGCAGACATCAATACCGATTCATTTAAGAACTGATTAATAAGCTGTTTTCTCCCGGAACCAACTGCTTTGCGAACACCAACTTCCTTTGCTCTTTTTTCAGAGCGAGCAGTGCTTAGATTCATGAAGTTGATACAGGCGATAAGCAAAACAATAAGACCTAAAATGCCAAACATCCTGACATATTTTATAAAGCCGCCAGTGTTTTTCCCATTTTCAAAATCGCTGTACAATCTCCATTTCGACATTGGATGAATAAATAATTCCGGTTTAATATGCTTCAATGTATTCTCATCTGTGAAATGAGAAATGACAGCATTTTTAATTTTTGTGTCTATGCCTGCCGGGTTAGCATTGTTATTTAACTGTATGAATATCTGCCATGAATTATTTGCCCAATTTGTTTTGTGATATTGTTTCACCCATGAATAAATGCTTTCCTGCAACTGAAAAGGAATTAAATAATCAAAAGAAATAGAACTGTTTTTAGGTTCTTTATCAACAACCGCTGTTACTTTCAGATCAGTTTGATTATCCAGTTTTATAGTTTTACCAATAGGATCTTCCTTGCCAAAAAGTATGTCGGCTGTTTCTTTGGTTAATACAATTGAATAAGGATCGTGCAAGGGGTCTTTGCTTCCTTCAAGTATGTTTAAAGAAAACATTGCGACAGCTTCTTCACCAATAAAATGACCGGGTCTGCTTATCTTTTTTTCGCCGTAAACCAACGAATGCCTTTGACCCCAATCGCACATGGCCACACGTTTGAAATCGGGAAATTTATTTTTAAGTTCTTCACCCAATGGATAAGGCAAGGCTTGTTGTGAACCACGAACGGCATCAAAGGTCTGGTTCATCATTACCTGATAAATCGTATCGTAATTTTTAAAATTTTTATTGGCAGAAACCTCATCATATATCCATAAGCCAATAATCATTGCTACAGCCATGCC
>WNGF01009382.1_pt1 | contig 11252 bp, 13 predicted proteins | sample 5400641 | NCBI WGS metagenome assembly WNGF01 (sample SAMN13153371, study PRJNA577476) | soil metagenome | isolation source: 80 cm soil or saprolite under grassland replicate 2 | place: USA:California | collected 2016-06-15 | reverse complement strand
CGGCCCACCCGTGAAGCCGGCCACCGACTGCGCTGGTCGCTGTGGCGACGACGACACCAGGCACGCGCCCGCACCTGCCACTACCAACGACAGGCCGCCTGGCAACCATGAACATCACAATCTACGGCTGGACTACTAGTACATGAATTCGTGGGTTGACCTGCGAGAATGCCGCGGCGGACGTGCGCTGGGTGTGTTACTAGGCGGCGGTGTCGTGGCTGGTCAGGAGCTTGGGGTGGCCAGCTCGATGATCTTGGCGGGTGGGTCGAGTTGGAGGGTGGCGTAGATGTCGCGCTGGGGCTTGGTCAGCTCGGTGCGCTGGCGGAAGGTCCCGTCGGGGCCGGTGAAGGTGATCACCTGCAGCCGGTTCAGCTCGGCCGTGAGCGACCGCCAGGTCGCGCCGGTGGTGGTCTCGACGATTCGGACCAGCAGCAGCGCCAGCCAGCACAGCAGCACGTGGGCGCGGATGCGCTCCTCCAGCCGGTGGTAGACCGGCCGCAGGTCGATGACCTGCTTGAGGTCGCGCCAGCCCCGCTCGACTTGGAGCAGTTGCTTGTAGCCCAGTGCGATGTCCTCGGCCGATAGGTGGGGGTCGCTGGAGCGCAGCAGGTACTTGCCGTCCAGGTTGGTCTCGGCCTTGACGGTGGCCTTGTCGATACGCAGCAGCCCGCCGGGGGTGACGCGCAGGTAGCGGTGCAGCCCGGGCTTGGTGGAGATGACCCCGCGCAACTCGGCCCGCTTGGTGGCGCTCAGCTTGTCGGCGCCGTCGATCAGCTCGGTCAGCTGGGCGAGGAGCCGCTCGCGGACGGCGGCGTCGCGGTCGGCCTGGTCGGGGTTGTGGCAGATGACGAACCGCTCCGCCTCGCTGATGTTGACTTCCTTGACGCGCAGGTTGCCGGCGACGGCGGCGTAGCGGCCCTGGCGTTGAAGGGCGGCGGTCGCCTCCGCCGAGCCGGAGCGCAACTTCTCCCCGATGATGTCGTGGTGGTCGCCACGCCGTAGGTAGCGGCGGTTCTCGGCGGAGGCGACCCCGCGGTCGGCCACCCAGATGACCCGCGCCAGGGTCCAGTCCCGCAGGTCGGCTTTGACCTGGCGGATCAGCGCGGAGTCGGTGGTGTTGCCGGGCCAGCACCACACCCTGACCGGGATCCCCGAGCGGGTGACCGCCATCCCGACGATGATCTGCGGGAGGCCATCGCGGTGGTCCTTGGACTTGCCGTAGGTGCGAAACCCCGCCTTGGTCGCGCCGTCGCCATTGGTGGTGTCAGCCAGCGCGGTGCCGCGCTCGTCCCGCGCCACGGGGGCGTCGGCCTCGTCCAGTTCGAAGTAGGTCGAGGTCGTGTCGAAGAACAGCAGGTCGACTTCAAGATCGAGCAGGGTCGCGACCTGCCAGAAGACCTCCTTCTCCAGGGCGTTTTTGATCTCTAGCAGCCAGTCCATGGCCCGGTAGCAGGCATCGTCGCTTGTCTGTGGCAGGCCGTCGATGTGCACGTCGTCTTCAACCCAGCCGGCGGCGGCGAGCTTGGAGGAGGCGGCCAAGGCGCGGTTGGCGACCAAGGCGAACAGCACCCGCTCCACCCGCGGATCCCGGCGGCGGCCCTTGAGGAGCCCGCCGATCACCTTGTCGATGCCCAGCCGTTGCCACATGCCGTCCAGCACCTGCGTGCCACCAAGCGGCCGGGACTCAAGGAAGGTCAGCTCGGAGCTGGCGGTCACCCGCAACGCCGCGGCGGGGTCCAGCAGCCGGGACAGGGAAGCGATCAGCCGTTCGATCGCGGCCGGGTCCACCTGGTCGGTCCGGCCGAAGCTGTACAGGATCTTCGTGCGGGACGCCTGCGCCGCCGCGTCCCATTCGTTGTGGACCAGCTGCAGGTACGACACTTGCGTGCCGTTCTTGTTCCGCCGCCGCACCTCCCGCAAGAACATGTCCCAGACACTATCAGCATCGATACAGGCTGAACAACTTATACTGTCCGCTTCGTGTACTAGGCGTTCGCAACATGTGGCGCCAGCCACAATCCTCTGACCTGCGTCCTTATCCCGGGACGTGTCCCAGACCCGCGCTCAACTGCGGAACGCAGGGCCATGCTGGCCGGGCAATGCCTGGACCGGCGGCTGGCCGACCAGGCGACGCTTGAGCGGGAGGTCCTAGCGTGGCAGGCGGCGCGCAACCGCGCCGGTCGCGGTGTCAACTGGCGGTTCACGACCGAGGACGCCCGCATCAGGCTCAAGCATCTTTACCCCACAACTCACGACTGACGAGCTACTAGGGAATGCGGGCGACCCGTGCGCCCCGGTCCTCGGCGGCGAGGACGGCGCGCTTGGGCGCCGCCCGCAGGCGCCGCTTGAGGGTGTAGAGAAAGTTGTCACCACCAGCTCAACAGGCCTTCCATGACGGAGCGGGACACCGGCGCGTCAGGGGGGCCAACGGTCGGTGTCCCGCTTCATGATGGGAAACGACGTGGGACCTCTGGCTGTTACCCGCTCGGGCTCCGTGTCGCCTTGCCCCTCGTCGTCGCCCACCGAGGCTCGGCCCGGCTCGTCGGCCACGACCTCGATCACCGGCCGCTGCGGAACCTGCGACCTCTGCCGTGTGAAATCCCCCGGCGGCGGCTCGGCCTGTCCGCCGGGAGGGTTCCAACCCGTGACGGATCATGGAGAACCCGCAGCTAGGAGGCCTGCGGAGGTCATCGTTTGGGTCACACTCATTCATCCTTCGCCATGGTCCGCAATCGTCGCTACGGAGGGCAGCTGCTGCCCGTTTGCTGCCCCGGCATGGGGGCCTGCTCGAGAGTCAGGCAGGAGCCATTGGCCGTCCAGTGGACCTGGACGATACGGGCAAGCTCCACCAATGCAGCCAATCGTAAGATTGCCCCATGCTTACGCCGCTGCTGGACAGCATGGCGGACGTCCTGCGCCTGCTCGTCCAGGCCCTCGAGCTGTTCGCCCTCACCGTCGACCGCTGGACCAGGGTCCCGTGGCCGCTGGTCGTGGCCGCGTTCTTCCCGCCGGTGATGTTCGCGCTCAGCGTCGTCGTCTGGTGGCTGCGCGGGATGGTCTGGCCGGTAGCCTGCGAGTACTACCCGACCACCCGCGGCGGAGCCTGCCGCAACCTCACCCTGGGCGAATGGCACCGCTGCTGGCGCCACAACCACTTTTGGCAGCGGGAAACCGACCGGCACGACGTCGACCCCGACGTGCCGCGGTGGGAACGCGACGACCTCTACGGCCGCGGGTTCCTGCGGCTGCGCTCCAACCGCATCGGGCTGCTCTACAACCAAGGCTTCGCCCGACGCCCGACCGAGGTCTTCCAGGTCGTCGGCGACCACTGGCGGCGCCTGCGCGAGCTCGCCTGGCAGCTCCGCCAGTTCGGCCTGGCCGGACTGTTCCGGCGGTCCTCGGCCGCACCCAGCCGCCTCGGCGTCTCCGAGGTGCTCCCGCAGGTCATCAACGCCACCAGGCTCGCCCTGCTGCTGGTCCTCGCCGGCCTGGGCCTGGTGGTCGCCGCCGTCCTGCAGACCGGCGGGGCCAAGATCGCCGTCGAGTACGCCGCCACCTTCCTGTTCCTTGGCGCGTGGATGGTGGTCAAGAACGGCATCGTCGCGCTGGAGCCTGCCTGGGGGTGGGCGGCCTGGGCTGGGGCGGTCTACGCCATCGTTGGGCTCGTCGTCGTGGCCGGGTTGAGTGGCCTGGTTGCCCTGTGGGGTCGGGCGTTGCAGCAGGACAACACCGGGAGCCCGCCTGGCGTGGTGATCTTCGTCGTGCTGCTGCTCCTGTTCACCGCCAGCCGCAGGCCGCACCGCCGGCGGCGATGGTGAGCATCCCAAACTGCTGCGTCGACCCGGGTCGCCGCTCGGCGGCGACGATCGAGCGCCGAGGTAATGCCGTTCCTGCGGGCTGGTTGTGACCAGACCGCAGAGGAGCTGAACCCCTGGCCTCTTGCATGCCATCGAGGGACCCCGGCAAGTCGTCCATCATGACGCCTCGCATCACAAGCCGTCACACTGAAGCCGTTGTCGTGACATGTGGTGTCTTGCGTGGCCTCGTGTGGTTAGAGCTGCTGCCCCGCTGCTGCCCGCCCAACGATCGTGAACTTCACGTTCCGAGGTGTAGCACTACCCGCCCCGAGGGCGAGGAGCCCGACCCTCGCGTACCGCTTTGAGCATGGATTGCTGGAGGGGCCCGGTGATCGACGACGAGGACGCGCTACGCGAACTCCTCGACCGCGCCGTGGCTCCACCACAGGTGCGCGAGGAGATCCTGAAGGCCGCACGGACTGGTCGGCATGCAAGTCAACTCGGGAGCGGCGCCGGACGCACCGAGTCTCGCGCCGGCCGACCTGCACGTCGCCCGCGGGTGCGTTCAGGGTGATCGCAACAGCGAGGTGCCCATGCCGATAGCCCAGGCGGGTGCCAGGAGGACGTTGCCGGTCAGCCCGATGAACCGCAATGCCTCGACATCGACCATGATCCCGGCGGCGTTGACCACCAGGAACGCCCCGACCGCAATGGCCACCGCGCCGAGCGCGGGTCGATGACGACGCAGCAGGGATCCCATCCCGAGGAACCAGGCCGCACCCGCGACGTTCTGGACCACACCCTGCAGGCCGTCCTCGGCGATGCGCCGCGCCAGGTCGAAGTCGTTGAGCAGGCCGGCCCTCATTGCTGCATCGGCGTCGGCGTACTGCTGGATGAGGTCAGGCAGGGTCGATGCGAGCACGCTCGCACCCGCCGCGCCGAGCAGGACGTAGAAGCCTGCGGCAACCGTTGAGAGGTCCGCAACCACGGGGTCGTCCTGACGGAGCCAGCGCAGCAGAAGAAGGGCGACGGGAACCAGCAGCAGGTAACTGCCGAACATCGACAGCCACAGGCCCCACCGCACCGGTTCAACGGCGTCCGTCCCCAGGGCGATGAAGGTGGCCGCCTCGCTGACGGCCTCGAAGTCGAAGTCGGCACCCGACAGCCCGACGATAAGGCTCGCGAGTGACGTCACGCCCGCGGCGATCGTGACCACCGCGGTGGCACGACGGTGTGGGACCTCTTCGTTCTGCGCGATCATCCAGCTCCTCCTCGGACCGCACGCGGCGAACCTACTTGAGCGCCCTGGGCTGGCTGGGTTCACGTTCCTTCGTGACGCCTCAGCGAGAACATCTCACGGGGCCGCAAGTTTCGGCCATCTTGTGCTCTCGAATATCGAACAAGGTGCCCATCGCGTGACATTGGTGGCTGATGGGGATCCTCGTACCGGGGCCTCCAGGTCCTCGGCGTGATCGGGTTTGGGGTGTTAGCGGGTTCATGGGAGGCTGAGGAACGCCAGGGCGCGGGCGGGATTCCGGTTGACCCAGCGCAGCGTGGGGGCGATCTGGGTGTGACCGGCCAGGCGGAGCAGCCCGATCGCGAGGTTGCGCAGGCTGGCCATGACCCGGGACCGGAGGCGGTGCGGATGCGGCTGGCGTCTTCGGCGAAGGTCACGTCGCGGACCCAGTGCAGCGCTTCGACCTGCCAGTGGGCGCGGGCCAGGGCACCGAGCTGTTGCGGGCTGGCGTGGTGAGCGGGCTGGCTGCTGAGCGCGTAGACGAGTTCGGTGCGCGCGTTGCTGCCGGTCAGGTCGGTGGTGTGCCGCTGCACGACGACGACCTGCCGGGTATGCGGGAAGTTCGGGTCGGGTGAGACCGGCGCGGTCTGGGTGGTGCGGTGCTCGACGCGCCCGTGGCCGCGGTCAACGCTCCGGTGGGGAGGGGGAAAACGCCTGCTCGCCGAGCCGGCTGATCGCGGCGAGCGCGTCCAGAGTCCTCTCCCATCGGCGTATGGTTCCGAGCGTCATGGGGTATCCGTCGGCTCTGAGCGCAATGAGCCTCCCCTCCTCCGCGTGAGCGATCGCGTTGCGCGCCTCGTTGAGAGCAGACAGAGCCTTGTTCCAGGTGGCAGCACGAGGATTGGCTGCCTCCAGGGCGGCCCACAGGGTCATGCCCAGGAGGGCGAAGTCGGCGCCGAGCCGATCAGCGGTGCCCAGCACCGTGAGGTCCAGCGGCTGCAATGGTTCCTCTCGGAGTTGGCCTGGGACCACCAGCAGGTCAACGACCAGCGGGTACGGCTGCTGTGCGAGGAGGCGGCCACCGCCCCGCACGATGGGGGCGCGCTGGTCATCGATGACACGGGCGACCGCAAGGACGGCAGCGCCACCGCCCATGTCGCCCGCCAGTACCTGGGGTCGGTCGGCAAGATCGACAACGGGATCGTCGCGGTCACCAGCCTGTGGGCCGACGAACGCTGCTACTGGCCGGTCCACGCCGTGCCCTACACGCCGGCCGCGCGGCTGCCGGGCGGCGAGCGGGATCCGGGGTTCCGGACCAAGCCGCAGCTGGCCGTGGAGCTGGTGCAGGCGGCCCGGCAGGCCGGTATCGGGTTCCGGGCGGTGGTGGCCGACTGCGCCTACGGCGACAACCCCGGCTTCACCCAGGCGCTGACCGCTGTCGGGGTGCCGTTCGTGTTGGCGCTCAAGCCGCGCCGGGGCACCTGGGCGCCGGCGGATGCGGCCCACACCCCGACCGAGGCGGCCGGCGAGCTTGGCTGGCACAGCCCCCGCAAGCCCGGCCAATGGCGGCGCATCCAGCGGCGCTTCCGTGCCGGCCACGCCGAGACCTGGTGGGCGGCCGATGCCAAGCTCGGCGGCTGGGGTCCAGACCGGGCGCTGCGGCTGGTGGTGGCCACCACCGACCCTGCCAGCCTGCCGGGGCACCGCACCTGGTACCTGCTGACCAACCTGCCCCGTCCCGCGACCCGGCGCGCCCAGCAGGCCAACCTTGCCGAGGTGGTGCGCCTGTATGGGTTGCGCAACTGGGTCGAGCAGGGCTACAAGCAGGTCAAAGGCGAGCTCGGCTGGGCCGACTTCCAGGTCCGCTCTGACCGGGCGATCCGCCGGCACTGGGCGCTGGTCTGCTGCGCCTTCTCGTTTTGCTGGCAGGCCTTCCTCGCCGAGCATCCCACCCAGCCCGAGCAGCCAGCACCATGCGACTCGCCTGACCCGCAGGCCGCGCCGTCGGCCGCGCGGGGGGTCACGGCGAGCGGGCATCGGCGCCGAACCAGCCGCCAGGAGCTCGTGGCCGGCGGCGTTGCGAGCGGTGCGGGCCTGGCTGGTCCCGTGGAGCGTGCTACGACGCTGCTGGCGGTCGTGGTCGCCAACGCCGCCGCCCCGGCAGCTCCAGCGGCTGCTTGACGGGCTTGCCGCTGGTCGGCCACTGCACCTCTACCTGCCGCCATAGGCAACAAACTACCGTTATTTGAGTTTCGTGGGTTGGGTTGACGGCTCATGGGTCGAGGGTGAGGCCGGTGTGGGCCAGGAACCCGGCGACCAGGTCCTCGTGCGTGCAGACCCGTTGGATGCCTTGCTGGGCGGCGTCGGCGACCTCGACCAGGGTGGTGGTCGGGAGGTTGGCCAGCTCGACGTCTTTGAGGTTGGCCCACAGGTACTCGACGGGGTTGAGCTCGGGCGCGTAGGCGGGCAGCCGCTCGGCACACAGCCAGTCGCGCTGGCTGTCGAGGAAGGCGCGCATGCGCAGGCTCCGGTGCGCTGCCAATCCGTCCCACAGCAGGACGACCTTGTGGCCGGCATAGAAGCCGGCGAGCTGGTCCAGCACGCCGATCAGGCTGTCGGTGTCGTAGCTGGGCTGCTGCAGGTGGAAGCAGAGCCGGGCGGCGGTGGCATCGGGCCGGTAGCCCAGCGCGGCCGCCATCGAGGCCTTCTTCCAGCCGAACCGGTGCCGCAAGACCGGCGTGGTCCCGCGCGGTGACCAGGTCCGGCGGACCGGTGGGACTAGCGAGACGGCCGATTCGTCAAAGAAGACGATCCAGGCCGATTCTGCGAGCGCCCCTTTTTGATCCGGGGCCACTCGTGGGCCACCCAGCGGGCGATCGCCTGCTCGTCGCGTTCGGCGGCGCGCCGCTCGGGCCGCTGCACCGTCCAGCCCAGCCGGTCGCGCAGGATCGACCAGACGTGGCCGGGGTGGTGGCGCACCCCGGTGAGCTGGGTGATCACCACCGCGACCCGTTGGAGCGGGCCGGGCTGCCCCGCATCCGCTTCCACGACCTGCGCCACAGCGCCGCGACGCTGCTGCTCGGCCTCGGCATCCACCCCAAGATCGTGAGCGAGCTGCTCGGCCACAGCCAGGTCAGCATCACCCTGGACCTATACTCCCACGTCACGGCTACCATGCAGCAGGAGGCCGTGCGCGCCTTCCAGGGCCTGTTAGGCAGTCAACTCGGCGGTCACCGAGGAGGTCCAGAGGGTCAGCATCGCCGCGAGCACCCGTAGCTCAGCCGGAAAAGCCCGGGACTTCTGACTCTTCCCACTTGTCCAAGGCTGTTCCATCGCTGTCCAGATCAGCTGGTCAACGACTCGCAGCCATCCGATGCGGTCCGAACTGAAGCTTGAAGTCGTGTCACGAGCCTCTGTAGCCGAGGTCCGGCCGATCCGATAGCCTCATTGCCACGTTTGGCCGGAAGCTGGTGGCACGTGCTTGGGACCGGCGAGAAGCAGGAGAGGGCCAGCCGAGTCGGCCTGACGGCCGCCGATCTGGCTGGCGCGCGACGCCGCGAGCCGGCCGCCGTCACCCGCGTCTACACCGCCTACGCCCCCTTCGTCTTCCGCTTCTTCCTGACCGCGGTCGGCGACCGCCCCACCGCCGAGGACCTCACCGGCGACGTCTTCAAGAGCGCCATCGAGGGCCTGCCCCGCTTCTGCGGTTCGGTGGAGGCGCTCGGCGGCTGGCTATTCCGCATCGCCCGCAACGACCTGTACGACTACCGGCGGTGGGTGGCACGGGCGCGCACCGAGAGCCTGGACGACGTGCTCGACGAGGCGGCCCTGGCCGAGGACGCGGACGACCCGGAAGCGCTGGCCATCGAGCGCGTCGAGGGCGACCGGGTGCTGGCCGCCCTGCGGCAGCTTTCGACCGAGCAGCGCGAGGTGCTGCTGCTGTGGATGGCCGCCGGGCTCACCGCGCCCGAGGTGGCCGTCGTCGTCGGCAAGACCACCGGGGCCGTGAGGGCGCTGCGCCACCGCGGCCTGGCCGCCCTCGCCAGGGTGCTCGCGATCACCAATGGCACGAGCTCTTCGGAACCCCCGTCCCGATCCCCCGAGCCGGCACGCCTGACGGGGCAGGTGGAACAGGGGTGAGCATGCGCCGTCCAGACGAGCCGTCCGACGAGCTGGACGCCTGGCTCGACGGGCGTCCGGTCGAGGCCGACGAGGACCTGGCCCCGCTGATCGAGGCGGCGGCCAAGCTGCGTGCTGCCCTGGAGGCCACCGAGCTGGATCCCGAGACCGCCGAGCGGCACCTGGGGATTCTCCTGGAAGGCGGCGCCAAGGTGGTGCCCCGGCCGGCCCCGCCACGGCTCCAGGCCGGCCGGTGGCGCCGCCGGATGGCCGCCGTCGCCCTGGCCGCCGCGCTCACCGTCCTGCCCGCCACCATCGCCTCGGCCTCGGCCTCGGCCCTACCCGGCCAGGCCCTATACCCGATCAAGCTGGCCGTCGAACAGCTCCGGGTCACCGCCGTCACCTGGTCGAGCACCCGGGAGGCAAGCGAGCGGCTCCAGATCACCGACAACCGCCTGGACGAGCTCAACTGGCTGATCCAGCTCAACGCGGCCGACCGCATCCCGCCCGCCATCGTGCGCCTCACGCAGGCCTACGTGGACGCCCAGCAGGCCGTGGCGGACGCGGTGCGCGACACCGGCGACTCCGGCCAGGCACCAGCCCTGGAGGTGAAGCTGGCTGCAGTCACGACCGGGTCCGCTGTCGCGCTACGTCGCCTCCGGGAGAAGCTGGACCAGGGGGTGCTCTCGGCGAGTGCACGCCAGGCAATCACCGACGCCATCCAGCAGGCCCCGGTCACCCCGGGCCTCGTCGAGGGCACACTGCAGCCGACCCCCACGACCGGCGCGCCAATTGTCACGACGCCTACGGGATCGCAGACCACCCAGGCACCGACCACCACCCAGGCACCGACCACCACCATGGCACCGGCCACCACTGTGCCCCCCGACGCGAGCGGCTCCTCGGACCAGGTCGGCAACAACGACAGCGACCAAGGGGGCAGCGGGGAGACCACTACCAGCCTGCCCTAGCCCCCTGGACGAAGGGGAGTGGTAGCACGGGTGGAAGGGACACTCACCCTCGACCCCTGGCAGGCTGGCCGCCTCGCGACGGCTTAACGGTCCAGCCTGGGTCGGCGCACGAGCCGCTTCCTGCCGGTTTGATACGTACGGCGCGACCACGCAGCTTCGTCCGGGTACAGCCGTGGCACACATTCCGGGTGCAACCGGTCGGCCCGGAGGAGTGCGCATGGCCCGCCAGCGGCAGGCGCAGCAGGCTTCGCGTTGGGCCGTCGCTCGCCGTCGGGATGGCCGATGATCGGGGCATCCTTCCAGCGGGTACTGGCCGGCGCCGTGGCCGGCGACGAGCGGTGTTTCGCGCTGATCTGGCGCGACCTGCAGCCAGCCCTGCTGCGCTATCTGCGGATGGTGGTGGCGCGTGGCGCGGCCGACGACGTCGCCTCGGAGACCTGGCTGGACGTGGTCCAGACGCTGGGCCGCTTCCGGGGCGACGAGCAGGGCTTCAGGGCCTGGGTGTTCACCATCGCCCGGCACCGCGCTCTGGACTGGCAGCGCCGCGCGATCCGGCAGCAGGCGCTGCTGCTCGGCACCGAGCTGCTCGTCCCCACACAGCGCCGGACGACCCGGCGGCCGCGGCCATGGAGACCCTGTCGACCGAGGCGGCGCTGACGCTGCTCGCCGGCCTGCCGCAGGCGCAGGCCGAGGTGGTTCTGCTCCGCGTGGTCGTCGGCTTGGACGTCGCCCAGGTCGCCCGCATCGCCGGCAAGCCTCCCGGGACGGTGCGGGTGCTCGTCCACCGGGGGCTGCGCCGCCTGGCCAAGCAGCTGGCGGCCGACGCGCCACGCGTGGAGGCGTAACGCACTCGGTCCGGGATGGGGTCGTGCTCGAACTCGGCGCTCCGCCCGGGCCTTGCGGCGGGCATCCACCCAAGATCGTGAGCGAGCTGCTCGGCCACGGCCAGGTCGGCATCACCCTGGACCTATACTCCCACGTCACGGCTACCATGCAGCAGGAGGCCGTGCGCGCCTTCCAGGGCCTGTTAGGCAGTCAACTTGGCAGTCAACGAGGAGGCACCGAGAGCAATACAGCAGCTGGCGCCCGTAGCTCAGCCGGACAGAGCGGCGGACTTCTAATCCGCGG
>WNGF01009381.1_pt1 | contig 11253 bp, 11 predicted proteins | sample 5400641 | NCBI WGS metagenome assembly WNGF01 (sample SAMN13153371, study PRJNA577476) | soil metagenome | isolation source: 80 cm soil or saprolite under grassland replicate 2 | place: USA:California | collected 2016-06-15 | reverse complement strand
GCCTGGAACACTCTCACCGATCAGCCGTGGAAGATCATGTCCATTGCCTACCGCGATTGGGCAGTCGTCGGTCACTCTTAATGAGGATTGGTATTAGAGCGCGGGCGCCATCCCATTGGTCCGCGCTCTATTTTCTTGTTATGCCGTCACCGACCTCTGGCGCCGCTGCTCAATCCAGCCGTCGAGTTCCGAGCGCCGCCACCACATTTTTCTCCCGAATGCATACGGATCGGGCAGACCGAGCTTGCGGCGCTTGACCTTGGACCGGAGGGTTTCGGATTGCAGTCCGAGATATGCGGCGGTGTCGTCGGTGCTCAGCCGGTCAAGGCCGAACGGCACCCCATTGCTGGAACTGAGCTGCTGCTCGATCGCCAAGCGAAGCTTGAGCTGATGCTCGATCGGATCGAAATTCGCGCCGACTAACCGCGCCCAAAGTGCATCAGCGATCCCGTCGACCAGGTCGGCATGATGTTGATCTCCCGCTCTAGTGAGCTTTAGCGTCACAGATAGCAGGAGCGTGGAACGCATCAAAGCAGATGCGTCCCTCTTTTTATATTCCAAACTTCCTCAAGATCCGGCTCACGTGGCGTGGGGTCTTCTTAATTTCTTCTTTGTCCGCTATTTTCTTTACAATCCGCGACCTCGATAACTTGCGGCCCCTGAACCGTTCATACTCTTCCAGCACCTGTTCCTCGATCGCCTTTCCCTGTTGGCGGCGCGCCGCGGCGCCGCTCTTGGGCAGATTTATGCGTTGCTCGAAGCGCGCGGTGACGTCAGTGCATCCAAATGTTACGCAACCCTCTGCCGCCTCGATAAGAATGTGTACGTGATCAGAAGCTGCGAATACCCGATCCATTAACTTTGCTACCCCGCGGTCCGCGTCAGCGATCTCGTCCGATGTAGCGGGAAAATTCAGAACGATCTTGTCGGATGTCATGCGAGCCTCCGCAGCGGCACGACCCGGGCACCTTCGGCTGCCTTCAGGATTGCGATTTCAATGTTTTCAGCGGCACGAAGTAGGTCCTCTTGCCCGACCTGGACATAACCCGCGGTCACATCATCACCAGTCGCATGGTTCACCAGCAGCTTGAGCGTCTTTGTCGGGAGTTTGCAGCGCTCGCCGAAAGACAGGAAGGTGCGCCGCAGGTCGTGAGGCGTAATAAGTTTGCCACCCATCGCTGCGACTGAGCTCAATGCCGCACGCAGATCTTTCACTCGAAAGACGGCACCGTGAGTTCGTCCGGGTGGCCGCCAATCATCAAGCATCCGTGCGAGATCCGGACCAATCAGCTTTACAAATCCGATTGTCTTGGTCTGCCGGACATAGAGCCTCCGGCCCCCTGTATCGACATCGTCCCAATCAAGTTGCAGGGCTTCACTAACCCTTAGGCCGGTGAGCAGGAGCAGCTGCAGAGCCCGGCTACTCTGGCGGCTGCGTAGCCCCTTGACGGCCGTCAGCCACATTGCCAACTCCGCCGGCTCCAGGACAGTGGTTCGGCGTTTAATCGTGGCCCACTGCCCGCTGAGCGTCGATGTAGCCGGCTCCGCAATCATGCGGGCACCGTCAGCCTTGAGTGGCAGAACGCGCATGGCGCGCCGACTCACCGCCCGAAGCACGCGCATCGCGTTATTGGCGTCCGAAGTCGAACGAGTAAGCAACTCCTCATAGCGGGCTGCCACCATAGCACCGGTTATGTCGCTTAGCGGCCGATCCAGCCACTCGGAAAGGCAACGACCGAGAACGTCCCGATACTTTTTCGCCGTGCTCGCCCGTAACGGCTTGTCCTGCCTTCTCGACCGGACAGCTATGTAATCCTCTAGCAATTCACCGAGCGTGCCGGATCGCTCTCGGGCCGCTCTGCGTTCGATCTGGGGATCCTGGCCGTTTGTCATCCCGTGTAGTAGCGCCCGGGCTTTGTCCCTGGCCTCGGCTACGGTGAACCGCTGCACTGGTCCGATGGTGAACCGCTTTGGCCGGCCGGCGACGCGGGCTTCGACTACGAATGACTTTGCTCCGCGCGGAGTGATCCTTAGAGCGAACCCGATGAGCTTGTCGTCCCGCAGAAAGCCTGCGCGGCTTGCTCGCTTCACCGCAGCTTCGGTGATCGTATTTCGCATGCCCGTTGTCCCCATATGTCGCGTCGTGTAGACGCTATGTAGACGCAATATGGGCAGGCGCAGGCAGTCCAACAGTACCTCAGGCTCACCTGGACTCGCTTTCGCGTGAATTTTTGTGGCTTGTTTGATTGCGCAGATGCGTCAACGCTGAACAAACAAGAGATTTTAAGTCCCTTGCGTCTACCGGTTCCGCCACGTCCGCATGGGCGCTTGTAGCATTGGCCGGGCGCCGGCCGGAAGCGCGGGGCTTCTCACGCGCCGCCCTCGCGCAGCGGCGGCTGGAACGCCAACCCGGTGTCCCAGGGAAAATAGATCCAGGTGTCCTGCGACACCTCGGTGATGAAAGTGTCGACCAGCGGCCGGCCCAAGGGCTTGGCGTACACCGCGGCGAAATGCGCCTTCGGCAGCATGCCGCGCACGATCCGCGCGGTGCTGCCGGTGTCGACGAGATCGTCGACGATGACGACGCCCCTGCCCTCGCCGCCGCCGATCGCCACGACGCGCTCGGCCGGCGGCTTGAGCACTTCGAGCTTGCCCTGGGTGCCGGGCTCGCCGTAGCTCGTCACGCACACCGTCTCGATGATGCGCAGGTTGAGCTCGCGGGCGACGATCGCGGCCGGCACCAGGCCGCCGCGGGTGATGCACACGACCGCCTCGAACGAGCCGACGTCGGCGAGCCGCCAGGCGAGCGCCCGCGCGTCGCGATGGAACGCGTCCCAGGAAACCGGAAAGGCCTTTGCGGGCTGCGGCTGCGGCATGAACCCCCTTTCGCGCTCGCGCCCGATCCGGCTCAGAGCGCTTGTCTCACCTCGGCGAGCATTCTCTCGACCGCGGTTTTGGCGGCGGCGAGCCGCGCCGGATCGCGCGAGCGCACGACGATGTTGGTGTTGGGCCCGCGCTTGTCGTCGAAGAACGGATAGCTGCCGATCATGGTGCCGGGATGCGCCTTGGCGATTTCGGCCAGCGGCCCGCCGATATCGCCTTCGCGCGCGTCGGCCCGCAGCGTCTCCGACAGCATTTTCGCGCCGGTCTTGAGCGTCGGCCCCACGAAATCGAGCATCGCCTGCATGATGGTGGGCACGCCCGCCATGACGAACACATTGCCGATGCGAAAGCCCGGCGCGGTCGAGACCTTGTTGTGGATGAGCTCGGCGCCCGCGGGAATCCGCGCCATCCGCATGCGCGCCTCGTTGAGGTCGGCGCCGCCGAAGCGGGCGCGCAGCAGCGCAACCGCGGTGGGATCATGGTCGATCGACACGCCGAACGCCTTGGCGACGCAATCCGCCGTGATGTCGTCGTGGGTCGGGCCGATGCCGCCGGTGGTGAAGAGATAGCAATAGCGCGACCGCAGCGCGTTCAGCGCCTCGACGATGGCGGTTTCCTCGTCGGCCACGACCCGCACTTCCCGGAGCTCGACGCCGATCGCGGTCAGATACTCGGCGATATAACCGATGTTCTTGTCCTTGGTGCGGCCCGACAAGATCTCGTCGCCGATGACGAGCAGACCGGCCGTGACGATCTCCGCAGCTTCGCTGTGTCCGGTCATGGCCCTGTTTCTGCGATCGGGTTTACCCGTCATTAGCGACTTGGCTCGAAATACCGGATTTACCCGGCTAACTCGCCGCAAAGCAAGTCTTTGACAGGGAGCTCGACGTAAAGCGTAGCAATCGTGCAATCGGGGACGTGCCGTGTGGCGAGTGTTCCAGAGCCGGCTCGGCGAAGTGAAGGACCGCGCAAGTCCGTTCCGTCCGGGCGCAGTCCTCGGCGTCGCGATCGTCGTGACGCTGGCCATGGCCGGCATCTTGGCGGCGGTCGCGTTTTCCGCCCGGCAGAGCGACGAGATCGCGCTGCATCAGCAACGCCAATTGCTCGCCGGCGCCCTTGCCGAACGCCGGCTCCAGGCGATGCTCGAGGCGGAGAACGTCGCGACCTCGAATCTCGCGGTCGAGCACCTCTGGCGCGAGTTCGATCCGCGCTGGACCCATCACAACATCGGACTGCGCCTCAAGACCCTGTTCGGCGCCGCGCATGTGTTCGTGACCGACGGCGCGGACCGTTTCGTCTACGCGCTCGGCGGGTCCGAGAGCATCGACCCGCATTCGTTCGGCGACACGCTCGGTCATCTCTGGGCGGTGATCGAGGACGTGCGCGGCCGGCGCGTGACGGGCACCGTGGACGCCCTCGAGCCTGCAACCGTGGATCCAGCATCGAACCTGCGGCGGCCGACGCGCGCGACGCGGCTGCAGACGTTTCTCGGCCGGCCGGCGATCGTCGCGGCCGTCCTCGTCGCTCCGGAAGACGCCGCCATCGCCACGCCGCAGACGAGCCCCCCGGTCGTGATCACGGTAAGCGACATCGACCAGGAATTTCTCCGCCGTCTCGGCGCCCGGCTGGAAATGCCGGATCTGCACATGGTGCAGGCTATCGAGGCGGCGAACGCCTCCAGCTACGAGCTCACGAGCCGGACCGGCGAGACCGTGGCCCGCTTCGCCTGGTCGCCGAGCCGCCCCGGGTCCGATCTGCTGCGCGCGGTCGTGCCGTTCCTGGCGATCACCATCGCCTGCCTGCTGCTGCTCGCCGGCTTTGTGCTGCGCTACATGCGCCGCACCACGGCGGCGATCGCGGCGGGCGAGGCCCGGCTGCGGCATCTGGCGCTGCATGATCCGCTTTCCGGGCTGCCGAACCGGACCTGTTTCGCCGAGCGGCTTGCCGAAATGATCGAATCGGTGCGCCGCACCGGTTCGCCCGCCGCGGTGCTCTCCATCGATCTCGACCGCTTCAAGGACGTGAACGATACGCTCGGCCATCTCGTCGGCGACGCGCTCATCCGCGCCGTCGCGCAGCGGCTGGTGCGCGTGCTTTCCGGCGACGACCTGGTCGCCCGGCTCGGCGGCGACGAATTCGCCGTGATCACCTCCGACGTTTCCGGCCAGGCGGCGCTGCATGCCCAGGGAGCGCGCATCATCGATGCGTTGCGCGTCCCCTACAGCATCCTCGGGCACACGCTGGTTACCGGCGCCAGCATCGGCATGGCGCTGATCGAGCCGCGCTCCGGGGAAGCGGCGGACATCCTGCGGTGCGTCGACGTCGCGCTCTACCGGGCGAAGAACGAAGGCCGCAATCGGGCTTGCATCTACGATTCGGCCATGGATGCCGATCTGCGCCAGCGCAAGCAGCTCGAGCACGATCTGCGCCGCGCCATCGAGCGCGACGGTCTGAGCCTGGCGTTTCAGCCGATCGTCAACCCGAGCGGCGAATGGATCACGGGCGTCGAGGCCTTGTGCCGCTGGTATCATCCGGTCCGGGGCGAAGTGGATCCGGCCAAATTCATTCCCATCGCCGAGCACAGCGAGCTCATCGTTCCGCTCGGCGAATGGGTGCTGCGGGAAGCCTGCCGCGAGGCCGGCGCCTGGCCCGATGTCTCGCTCGCCGTCAACGTCTCGCCGCTGCAGTTCCGCCGGCCGGATTTCGTGGAAGTGGTCGAGCGCATTCTCGGCGAAACCGGATTCGAAAGCTCCCGGCTCGAGCTCGAGCTCACCGAAAGCACGTTGCTCGGCAACATCGAGGAGATCTCGACCGCCATGCGCCGGCTCAAAGCGCTCGGCGTGCGCCTGGTGCTGGACGACTTCGGCACCGGCTATTCGAGCCTGCTCTATTTGCGCTCGTTCCCGTTCCACAGCCTCAAAGTCGACCGCAGCTTCATCGCCAATATCGAAAGCGCCACCGATGCCGCGGCGATCGTCCACGCCGTCGTCAGTCTCGGACGCGGGCTCGGCATGAAGGTCACGGCGGAGGGCGTGGAGACCGCCGAGCAGCATCTGTTCCTGCGCGCCGCCGGCGTTCATTCGCTCCAGGGCTTCCGTTTCGGGCGGCCGGTGCCGGCGCAAGCCATGGCGGAGCGGATCGCACGGCAAACCCGGACGCGGCCGGCCAGAAGCTCGGGGATCAGCGCGCTCGCGGGCTGAGCGCGGCGGACGCACGGCTGGCCGGATCACGCATAAGCCAGTAGAAGGAAGCCTCGCCGAGCAACGATCGGAGCGGGGAGGATCGGACATGGCCGAAGTGCAGAAGGTCGCATTGGTGACCGGCGCCGGCAGCGGCGTCGGCCGGGCGGTGGCGCTCACTTTGATGAAGGCCGGCTATGCGCTGGTGCTCTCGGGCCGCCGGCCGGAGCCGCTGCACAAGACCGCCGAAGCCGGCAAGGCCGCAAAGAGCGTGGTGGTGCCGACCGACGTCGGCGACCCGGCCTCCGTCAAGACGCTGTTCGCCAAGGCCAAGGACAGTTTCGGCCGGCTCGATCTCCTGTTCAACAACGCCGGCATCGGGACGCCCGCGATCCCGCTCGAGGATCTGAGCTACGAGCAATGGAAAGCCGTCGTCGACACCAATCTGACCGGCGCATTCCTGTGCACCCAGGAAGCCTTCAAGATCATGAAGAGCCAAACGCCCCGCGGCGGCCGCATCATCAACAACGGGTCGATCTCCGCGCATGCGCCGCGGCCGTTCTCGGCGCCCTACACCTCGACGAAGCACGCCATCACCGGGCTGACCCGGTCGAGCTCGCTCGACGGGCGGGCCTACGACATCGCCTGCGGTCAGGTCGACATCGGCAACGCCGCGACCGAGATGACGGAGCGCATGAAGAGCGGCGTGCCGCAGCCCAATGGCTCGATCATGGTCGAGCCGCGCATGGACCCGCAGCATGTCGCCGACGCCGTGCTCTACATGGCGAGCCTGCCGCTCGACGCCAACGTGCTGTTCCTCACCGTGATGGCGACCAAGATGCCGTTCGTCGGGCGCGGCTGAGAAACCCCGAGCCGCCGGGCCGGGCGCATGGAGACGCTGCAGTCAGCCGCCGGCATCGCGGCGTTGCTGGGCTTGGCGTGGCTCATCAGCGAGAACCGGCGCGCCGTCGAGTGGAAGCGCGTCGGCATCGGCCTTGGCGGAAGCTTCCTCATCGCGGCGTTTCTGCTCAAGGTGCCGCAGGCGCAGACGGTCTTCGCGCTCGTCAATGACGGCGTCGACGCCATTGCGGACGCCACCAGGGCCGGCACCGCATTCGTGTTCGGCTACGTCGGCGGCGGCCCGCTGCCGTTCGAGCTCAAGACTCCCGGCAGCGAATTCGTGCTCGCCTTCCAGGCGCTGCCGGTCGTGCTGGTCATGAGCGTGCTCACCACCTTGCTGTTCTACTGGCGCATCCTGCCGCCGATCGTGCGCGGCTTCGCGCTCGCGCTCGAAAAGACGCTGGGCATCGGCGGCGCCGTCGGGCTCTCGACCGCGGCCAACATTTTCCTCGGCATGGTCGAGGCGCCGCTGTTCATTCGCCCGTATCTCGCCAAGCTCTCCCGCGGCGAATTGTTCATCGTCATGGTCGGCGGCATGGCCGGCATCGCCGGAACCGTGTTCGTCATCTATGCGACGCTGCTCCGCCCGGTGATCCCCGAGGCCGCCGGCCATCTGCTGATCGCTTCGGTGCTGGGTGCTCCGGTCGCGGTCCTGATCGGCCAGATCATGGTGCCGGATCCGTCGGACCGGCGCACCGGCGGATCGCTCGAGCTCGGACCGGTCGCGTCCGGAACGATCGATGCGATCGCGCGAGGCACGGCCGTCGGCCTCGAGCTGCTGCTCAACATCTGCGCCATGCTGATCGTGTTCGTCGCGCTCGTGCATCTCGCCAACGCGATCATCGGCCTGTTGCCGGCCGTCGCCGGCGCGCCGGTGACGCTGCAGCGGCTGCTCGGCTACGGGATGGCGCCGGTGTGCTGGCTGATGGGGTTGCCCTGGGCCGAGTCGGTCACCGCGGGCGGCCTCATGGGCGTAAAAACCATCCTCAACGAGTTCATCGCCTATGTGGAGCTCGCGCAGCTTCCGGCCGACGCGCTCAGCCCGCGCTCGCGGCTGATCATGCTCTACGCATTGTGCGGCTTCGCCAATTTCGGCAGTCTCGGCATCATGATTGCGGGGCTTACCACCATGGCACCGGAACGGCGCGACGACGTGGTCTCGCTCGGGCTCAAATCGATCGTCGGGGGCACGCTGTCGACCTGCGTGGTCGGGGCCATCGTCGGAGTGCTGAGCTAGCGTTGCGGCGATGCAAACCGGTCAGCCGAGCACGACCGCGGAAATCGTGGCGTTCTTCCGGGCGCTGGAAACGATCCGGCCTGGGGATCGTCTGTTCGAGGATCCGTTCGCGGCGCATTTCCTGCGGCCGTGGCTGCGGATCATCGTTCGTGGATCGGTCTTGCCGCTCATCGGTGCGTTGCTGCTGCGGTGGATCGATCGTCGCTGGCCCGGCGCGCGCACGTCGGCGATCGCGCGCACGCGCCTCATCGACGATTGGGTCAACGAGAGCGTTGCCGGCGACCCCCAGCAGGTGGTGATCCTCGGTGCCGGCTTCGACAGCCGCGCCTGGCGGCTGCCGGCGCTCCGCAAGGTGGCGGTTTTCGAGATCGACCACCCGGCGACGGCGGCGGAGAAGCGTCGCCGGCTCGCCGCGCTCGGCATCGAGCGCGCGAACGTGCGCTTCGTCCCGGTCGACTTCGAGCGCGACGCGCTCCGCAGGCTTTGGCGCGATTGGGTTTCGATCCCACCAAACCGGTCGTCGTGATCTGGGAGGGCGTGACCAACTACCTGAGCGGCGAGGCGGTGGATGCAACGCTGCGATGGATCGGCAGCCTCGCGACGGGAACGCGGCTGATCTTCACCTATGTGCATGAAGGCGTGCTCACCGATCCTTCCGCTTTCGAGGGCGCGGCGCAGATTCTCGTCGCGGTCAGCAGCACTGGCGAGCCGTGGACATTCGGACTTCGGCCCGAGGCGCTGGCGCGCTATTTGGAGGCGCGCGGCCTGAAGCTCTTGGCGGATTTGGGAGCCAAGGACTATCGCGCCCGCTACATGGGCGAGCCCGCCAAGCGCATGCGCGGCTATGAATTTTATCGCGTGGCGCTGGCGGAGTTGTTGGGCCCGCGTAACCCGGATGGCCGATCAGTGCAGGCGGAACACCCCGTCGACGGCCCGGATCTCCGCCGGCCGCAGCAGCCGGGAGTGCGCCACCGTCACGGAGTGCAGCGGCCCCTCCAGGTTCTCGCGCCAAAACGCGAGGAATTTCTGCAGCACCGGAAACTCCGGCCAGACGTCGTATTGCTGCCAAACATAGGTCTGCAGCAACCACGGGTGATCCGGCCGGCGGTAGAAGATCCGGGCGGTGGTGAGCCCATAGCCTTGAAGCTGGCGGCGAAAATCCTGCGAGACCATCGATGTCCCCTCCGTCCCCGGTGACATCAATTTTTCTGCGTCGGTGATTCATTGCAAGCCTAAAATCTGAATAAAGTGTTTATTATCAAGGCACTAGCAGCATTGCCCGAAGACTGCTAATAACGCCCCGCCGGCTGAATTTTCCGACAAAAAGGCTCTGGCACTCATTGAATTGGAGTGCTAATATTTTTTCATCACGGCCTCTTGAAGGCCGTATTCGCGGCGCCTATGTCGCCGCAGGATGGCGTCGGGGAACCCTTCCTGCCGTCCGTTCACCGCCAAAAAACGAAGCTGATCAAGAACTTAGGAGGATGCCGATGAAATTCCGTCCGCTTCACGACCGTGTCGTCGTCAAGCGCATTGACGCCGAGGAAAAGAGCGCGGGGGGGATCATCATTCCCGACACCGCGAAGGAGAAGCCGCAGCAGGGCGAGATCATCGCCGTGGGCCCCGGCGGGCGCGACGAGTCGGGCAAGCTGATCCCGATCGACGTCAAGGCCGGCGACCGCGTGCTGTTCGGCAAGTGGTCGGGCACCGAGGTCAAGATCGACGGCGTCGAGTACCTGATCATGAAGGAAAGCGACATCATGGGGGTGCTGGTCGAGGCCGAAACCCGCCGCAAGGCAGCCTGAGGACCATCCATCCCATCACCAAGGTGTAATTCCACAGCTCGAGGGATCTCCTCCCGGATGGTTTGCCGGAGGGTCCTCTCCGGGCACGGAAGCACGCAGGAAATTCTGTCAGGAGCAGTGAAATGGCAGCCAAGGAAGTAAGATTCTCGGTCGATGCCCGCGACAAGATGCTGCGCGGCGTCGACATTCTCGCCAATGCCGTACGGGTGACGCTCGGCCCCAAGGGCCGCAACGTCGTCCTGGAGAAATCCTTCGGGGCCCCGCGGATCACCAAGGACGGCGTCACCGTCGCCAAGGAGATCGAACTCGAGGACAAGTTCGAGAACATGGGCGCCCAGATGGTGCGCGAGGTCGCCAGCAAGACCTCCGACATCGCCGGCGACGGCACCACGACGGCAACCGTGCTGGCCCAGGCGATCGTCAAGGAAGGCGCCAAGGCGGTGGCCGCCGGCATGAACCCGATGGACCTCAAGCGCGGGATCGACCTCGCGGTCGAAGCCGTGGTCGAGGACCTCAAGAAGAACTCCAAGAACGTCACTTCGAACGATGAGATCGCCCAGGTCGCGACCATCTCGGCCAATGGCGATGCCGAGATCGGCCGGTTCCTCGCCGACGCCATGAAGCGGGTCGGCAACGAGGGTGTGATCACCGTCGAGGAAGCCAAATCGCTCGAGACCGAGCTCGAAGTGGTCGAGGGCATGCAGTTCGACCGCGGCTACATCTCGCCGTATTTCGTCACCAATGCCGACAAGATGCGGGTCGAGATGGAGGATCCCTACGTCCTCATCAACGAGAAGAAGCTTTCCGGGCTCAACGAGCTGCTCCCGCTGCTCGAGGCGGTGGTGCAGACCGGCAAGCCGCTGCTCGTGATCGCCGAGGACGTCGAGGGCGAGGCGCTCGCCACGCTCGTCGTCAACAAGCTGCGCGGCGGCCTCAAGGTCGCGGCCGTCAAGGCTCCCGGGTTCGGTGATCGCCGCAAGGCGATGCTCCAGGACATCGCGATCCTGACCGGCGGCACCGCGATCTCCGAGGATCTCGGCATCAAGCTCGAGAACGTGACGCTCAACATGCTGGGCCGCGCCAAGAAGGTGATGATCGAGAAGGAGAACACCACGATCGTCAACGGCGCGGGCAAGAAGGCCGACATCCAGGCCCGCATCGCCCAGATCAAGGCGCAGATCGAGGAGACGACCTCCGACTACGATCGCGAGAAGCTCCAGGAGCGGCTCGCCAAGCTCGCGGGCGGCGT
>WNGF01010813.1_pt1 | contig 11256 bp, 9 predicted proteins | sample 5400641 | NCBI WGS metagenome assembly WNGF01 (sample SAMN13153371, study PRJNA577476) | soil metagenome | isolation source: 80 cm soil or saprolite under grassland replicate 2 | place: USA:California | collected 2016-06-15 | reverse complement strand
TGACCAGCGTTCGCGCCTGGCCATCGGTGAACTGCCCTGGCATTTCCCACTGAAGACGCTGAAGGAGTTCCTTGGCGGTGCGGTCAGGTTCGGCAACCAACCAGTCGCAGACGCGCGCCCAGCACGCTTCAAAGGGATCCTTTCGCGTGCGCCAGTGACGGCGTTGCTTGGGCTGCGGCCGATGGGTGGGCCGCACCTCGCCGTTACGCCACGCCGTAGATAGGCCCTCCAGGAACTGTTCGAGTCCGGCGTCGCTTGTGGGCTTGATCCGGTTCGGTGGACAGTTGGACTACGCTGCCTGCCTTACCGTGAACATCGCCTCGAACTCGGCCGGACTCACGTAGCCGATGGCCGAGTGTAGCCGCTTCTGGTTATAGAACACCTCGATGAAGTCGAACGCCTCGATCCTGGCGACCTCGTTGTTCAGGAACCGCTCGCCGCGCTCCGTCTTGAAGGTGGAGTTGAACGCCTCGGCGACGGCGTTGTCGTGGGGATTGCCTCTGCGGCTCATGCTGCAGACGATGCCCTTGCCGGCGAGGACCTGCTGGTAATCCTCGCTCGCGTACGTGCAGCCCTGGCCACCGAACCGGATCAAGCCCACTTGTCGGGATCAAGTGGGACACCTCCCCAGCCGCGACCTTTGTAAGGTGCTGCTGTGCTGCTCGGATCTCGTCGAGCAGGCGAAGCGGATCAAGGGTCGCTGCGACGGCGCGCAACCGCTCCTTGACCGGCTCCGACACGGTGGCCAAGGCGAGCAGGCGTGCGCAAGGGGTCGCGGGCGGGTGGTACCGCTTCAGGACCCGAGCTCCCACGCGCGTCTTTGATGCCAGCTTGAACGACGGCTGGAAGAAGTTCACGAACAGCCTCGAGCTCGCGTACAGCCGCGTCAGCGCCTCGCCGCCTTCAGTCCCTCGAGCGGACCATAGCCCACGAGCCGCCTTACCACCGCGCCATTCTTCTGCTCGACCCACCCTGGTCGTTCTTTCGGTAGGGTCGCGAACGCGTGAACTGGATGGATTGCTCCTGGCAGTAGGCCTGTTACGCTGCCGCCGCAATGTGAAACCAGGTCCGCCTCGGGGAACCCCTGCGGTGGATCATTCCAGTCGTCGAACGTCCGCACGGGCACGGCGCGACGCACCGATGGTGTCGTAGGCCGTCGAAGGCGACCTCTCACTGCCAACCGCGTCGGAGCGAGGAGCCGATCGATCGTGGCCGCGCTGACCGCCAGCAGTCGAGCGCGAATGTCTCCTGCTGGATGGAGATGCCCGTGGCGCTCCAAAGCTTCGAGCAGAATCGGGATGAGCGGCTTGAGCCGCTTGCCGCACACGCGGTCGGATGCTTCCCAAAGCACGATGAGCGCCTCGCGCACGGCCGCGTCGTACAGGTGCAAGCGGGGCTGCTCCCGTGGTGGCGAGGGCTTAACCGTCGCAGCCAGAACTCGGATCGCGTGCTTCCGGTGGTAGCCCGTCGCCGCGACGAACTCATCCAGGATTCTCGTCCTCTCCAGCGCGGTGCTGCTCCTGTAGCGATCACCGACGACCCGGACCAACTCCCGACGTGTCTCGATGCTCATCCGCCTCCCCATCGCACGCTCCCGCCGCTCATCGGCGGTAGCAGACTACGTGAGGCAACGGCCCCCGCCCGGTAGCGTTTCGGCCGAGGCACTGCGACGGGGAGTCGGAGTTGACGTCGTGCACAGGAGCGCAGCGCGACTACGGTCCCCAGGACGCATATCGTCGGCGTAACACGCCGCTCGGCGCGACGACTACGTCACGGCGCCTCGGTTCTGGCGTCGCCGCCGCGTTCTGGCGTTGCGACTCCGCAACCGCCCGTGAGCGCGGGGAACGCCTGCCGCTACTGGTTTGCGAAAGGAGAGTGCTCTATCCGAATGCGGTTGAGTGGGACTACCCCGAGAGAGGAACGCGCCGAATCCCACGTCTCGCGGTCACATACCCATCGCTGCAGCATGGGTTGTCTTTCCAGGGGTTCTCTTACGACCGATCGATACGGCCCGACATAGCGGTCGAACCGAATGAGTGCGCCTGCGCGTGAATGCCAGCGCGTCGGGTCTTGAGGGTCCGGCCACCAGTTCAGGCTCGCCGTCCACATCTCGGACGGCACGATGATGAATGTCTCATCCGGAAACTGGAACCGTCCGCCGTGATGCTGGGTTAGCCACCCACGCGTTCCCGCCTGGTGCCGAGCCCGTTCGTACCATGAGAACGATCTGCCGCCGTACGTTCCGGCGACCCCGCCGTCCTGGCGCATAGCCTGACGTTCAGGCGCATGTGCGTAATGAAGCTCAACGTCCCAGTTGCGTGAATAGGTCGACAGCACGGCACCGATCAGTATCTCGTCCTCGCGCAGGCCGCCGACCAGTAGCGGAGCGAGCTTCTCCAAAACGCTGTGTTTGCCTCCTTCTTCGATCGCTTTGTCCAACTCGTCATCGATTACCCAGCCATCAATATTCGGGGCAAGCTCACCGGTCCTCAGCAGGACCCAGGGGTCATCTCCCAAGAGCACCGCTTGAGCGAGCGCAACCACCGGGGTTCCCGCCCATCTGCCCGATCTTGCGCGCTCGCCCAGAAAGTCGATAGCCGCATCAGCGAGGGGATCCTCTCGCAGGTGGACATCCCAGTATCTAGTCGACCGCCTCCGCTTCGGGGGCTCAGGCAGGGTCTTGGGTAGCCACGCCGAAAACGCGCTCTCGAGTTCGACCAGGTCATCGCCGGTGACCGCTGCAACACGTTCGAACAAGTGGCGAACCATCTCGAGGGGCTCAGAGAAGCTATACCGCCCCTCGGACGTCTCCTCGATCGACAAGAGCGGCCGCCTCGGCGCGACGAGCGCCGAAGGGGAATCCCCAGAAACAAGCAAGTGTGACGGAATCGATTCGCACTCGACCCCGCTCCGGGTGAGTTGCTGAACTATGACCCATGCCTGCAGCCTGGTCGAAAGCTCATTCGAACGGGCCGCCGACTGAATGAACGGTATGGCAACTCGGGCGCGCTCAGGATGTGACGCCGCAAGGCGCTCAAGCAGCAGGAGTACGATCGAGCGGGAACGTTCCGGTGCTGCTTCGGCTCTCGCCGCCAGCATCGAGGCCACATCTGCGTCTACGACGCATAGCGCGTACAGTCCCCGGGCCGCCGTCGAGACATCGAGTACGCCGCCCAGCTCGAGACCTCTAAAAAGGGCATCGAATGCAAGCGTGCTCCAGGAGCGGACCTGTGACGTCGGCGCGACTTCCGGCACTGCGATTGAGGGGAGATGACCGGCGCCATTGCGCCACGTTTCGTGCATGCCGAGCAGGCGTTGCGTGCCGGCGCGAAGCGCCGAGACACGGTCGGTCCGAGCCCGAGCTCGGCAGAAACCGTCGATGTCTTGTGCTTGCTCAAGCCACAGGTCCTGCTCGTCGTACTCCCTTGTGTTCACCCAGTCTGCGACTTGGGTCCAGCGCTCGTCCTCGGAAAGTGAGGGCATCAGCGCTTCGTAAACCTCTAGCGTGCCTGTGTACGTCCAGCCATACCTTCGGTCTCGCCTACCCAGGATCCGAAGCACTCGTTCCGCCGTGCCTCTGCGCGCGTCCGCGTTTTGCGCTTCCTGGATCAACGGCAGCAGCAGCCGAGGAGATGTATCCGGTGATTCGCTGAACAGTCGCTCCGCTTCTTCGATCGTCGACGGCGGAACAGGATCTTGTGCGCGCTCTGCGCTGGCGGAATCGCCGGCCGGGGGCGATAGCGACCCTTCCAGCGGGGCGAGGCGCCTCATCTCGTCGACGAATCCACCAAATCCGAAGCGAGCTGCGGCTGCGGCGAGCTGTTCCCGAACCTTAATGAGCGCCCCGCGGTCGCTGTCCTCCTGCCACGCGAGGCACCCGATGGACCAGCACCACATCACTCGAAGTTCGTCGCGGTTCCGTTCGCTCTTGCTGGCCACTGCAGCAAAAGCTTCCGGCGCGACAGGTCTGCCGGTGAGCCGCAACCAGTCAGAGCGCCCGCTCGCATCGGCAATGCTCAACAGTCGGTCAACGCTCGATGGCCCCTCTGAGCATGCGGCTTCGAAGACGCTCGCAACGATCTCCGAATCCAATCGGTTGTCCCCGAGGGCGTCGGCTTCACGTGAGATGGCCAGCAGCCGAACGCCTTCAGTCTCCCAGCACCTTGGTGAGGAAGCGGCCTGCAGAATGAACCACTGCAGCGGGGCATCGAGTGAGTAGTCCTTGTGCTCCGCGTACGACACGATACCCCAGCGCATCTTCTCGAGAGCATTCGCGCATGTCGTCTCATACGCGGTGCCGCGGGCCCTGGAGAAGAACCGTTGCGCGACATCGAGACGCTCCGTGCCCGAGAGGTTCCAAGCGACTCCGCGATCCCCCAGTACTGTGCTGATCCAATCTCCTAGCAGGTCCGGCGCCTCGGCGGAGAGGAGTTGCCACGCGGTGTCCTCGAACGGCCCGAGCGGATGTTCGAGGACGTGGCGTCCAAGCACATCCGATGCTTCCGCGGCGTGCGCACGCCCCAACTTGCGCGACAGCATCGACGCGATGCGCACGATGGCGACCGCTGCGGGATGCGCGCCCAGGGGCAGATGGACACTTGGCGCGGAGAACGTGTCCACGATGTGTTCAATGAGAGTTCCAAGCGCCCCTGGCGGCAAGTAAGCGACGGCAAACGTAGGCCCCCGCTCCACGAGCGCCCCGAGCGCGCGGCCCAGCGTAGCGGCCGCCCCGAAGAGAATCCCCGAAACCGCTCGGTCGCGGTCTTCGCGGACTCTTCTTGAGAACAGAGCGTCGAGCGCCTCGTCGCGAATCGAGTGGGGCTCAAACCTGGTGCGCTCGAGCCACCCCAGCAGGACACAGAGCCAGACGTGGTGAGCTATTGTGTCCATGGATGCGCTGGCGTCTGCAAGCGCGGCGAACCGATCTGTCACGAATGACTTCGCAAACCTCTCGGACCATCGCTCTCGACGAGTGATTAGGGAGGCGAGGCCGAGACGCAGGCGGAGCGGCGATGGAACGCCGGGCCCGAGCTTCCTCAGAAACGGGACCAGCTCGCGCCATCGCTCAGAGGCAAGGAGGACGTCGAGCCCGCCGGCAACACGGTCCGAGTCGAACCCCGAGCCCCTTTGAAGCGCCGCGTCGATCCTGCGAACACCGCCCAACTTGACGGCTTCGTCCAGTTCGCCGCTCAGGAAGGCCGCTTCGGCGCCGGACTCCCGCGAGCTTTTCTTCGCGGCCCCAACGGTCCACACTCGTCCAAGGTGCGCACATGCGCGACCCCACAACTCGAGAGCCGGAGTCAGCTCCGGCTGAGTCACTTGGCGGTCCTCGTCCGGCAAGGCGGCAGAAATCGCGGAGGGGCCTAGGTCAGCGAACCATCTACCCAACAGCTGCCGGGCTCGATCGAGCTGCGAGTGACGAACCAGCGTCCACGCGTCCCGCGCGACGTCGTGAACCAGTTGGGCAGTCCACTCGGATCGGGGCGCTACTCGAGCTTCCGATGGCAGCAACGGAGGAACGGTCAAGAATCGAGTGAAGTCTTGGTCGTCTACTGACAGCGCGGACGCAGAGTGGCCCAGCTGTCGGAGTGTCAGCGCGGCACAACACACCTCATGGAGCAGGCTCCAATCACGCGTTTGTGAGGCGGCTCGGAGACCGTGAGCGACATCGTCGCCGAGTTCGTCGAGCGAGCGACGATATATCCATCCCTCAAGAACATAGCTGGGCGAAACAAGCTCTGCGAGAGCGCGCCATTCTCTGCATAGGGCGAAGAGGCGGACCGCCTGAGCGTGCTTCTGCGGCACGAGTTGCGGATCCGCCACGTAGCTGTGAGCCAGCCCTGAGGCCGTACGAAGTAATGTATCTTGATGATTCTGCAGCTGCCTCGTCAGATGAACGCGTACGTCGTTGTGGTGGAGGCGGAATCCATCCGCGGATCCGACAACTAGGGGCGTCAACCGCGACAGCAACTCGTGCCACTGCTCGACGCCGAGCGTCGTCGACGGGAAGACTCTACGGAGAAGGGCTCCAGTGACCGCTGCTGACGTCAGCGAAAGCGCGGCCGCCACGTGTGTTCCAATGAGCGGCACCGCAGCTTCGGCCCCTTGGACCGCGTTCGTCCAGATCGAGTCGTAGTAGGCTGAGAGCCCATCGGAAAGCCTGCGCGCTTGCAGTCGGTCGTGAAGCTCTTGCGCGGACCTGCACGAAGCTGCCTCGTAGATCCCGAACATCGCGGAAAGGGTGTTTCCTCCGGCGAACTGCGCGATCACCCGCTGGGCCGCGGCGCGGTCTTCCGCTGGAATAGGCGTTCCCTGCGCCGTCAGCGCAGCTGTGACGTCTTCAGGTTCGATGTTCGGCACATATCGAACGAGAACGTTTGGATGTGCCCCCCTCAGCCAGGAGGGATACTCCGGGTTCCCGCCGGGAGGTTGACCCGCAACGAGTAGCGCCACCGCTGAGGGAATCGCTTCCGGTGATGGGAGCGACTTGAGCAGCGACGCATGATGCGGGTCCTGGGATCGGGCCGCGTGGTCAAGGCCATCCACTGCAAGAACGGCTGTCGTCCGGGTCTCAGCTGCCCACGTTGCTGAAAGGCGCAGGACGTGATCACGGAGTTGGTGCTCTGAGAGGAACTCGTTCCGTACGGGAACCGCGAATCGCGCTAGGCGTCCGCGAAGCAGGACCCTCAACTGCGAAAGGTAGTCGCCCCACAGCGCTCGCGCAGTAGTGGCTCTCCCTGCGTCTTCGGGAAGCAGAGTGTCGCCCGGGGTGATCGGCCGAAATGCGTGAAACCGCAGCAAGACGACTGGGTCCTGCCTGTTCGCAAGAGCACTGACGATGCTCGTCTTCCCGCAGCCGGGTGGGCCAGACAGAAACACGACTGGTGCGGTGCGTGCCTTCAGCGCTTTGGCAAGATCTTCCACGAATACGTGTCTGCTCGTGAAGAAGGGCGCCGGCGGCGCAAGCGCGTGATCACGAGGCGGCCCGAGCTCGGGAACACAAAGGACCTCGAACACGTCTTCAAGGGAGATTGGCTCCCGTTTCCGAAGAGTTGTTGTCCAGGTCCTCAGGGCTGCGTCGAGCGCTTGCGCCAGTGACTTTGCTTGTGTTTCAGTCACACCGAAGCGCCTCGCGAGATTCGCGACGACCCGGTCATGCAACGCCTGAAGGTCGGGCTGGTCAGTCCTGACCTCGAGCGACTTGAGGAACTCGAGTCTTGCCGAGTCGGTTCCAAGTACGGCGAGCGCGCTAGTCCATTCATCCCAGGCATGAATCCATTCGGCTGGAATGGGTAGATCACCTAGCGTCGCAGCGGCAGCTAGTCGCGGAGCCAGCCATGCCCAGAATTCGTCCAACGCGGGGCGCACGAACCGCTCTCCCCCCGCGGATGATACGGTTGCCTGCGCTACTCCGGCAGCGCGGTTAGTGTAGAGCACTGCCCGATAGTGCTTGCCTGCCTGCGTGATGTCGCGCCAACTGGAGGCGAGGTGCCGCAAGAGCGACTGACCACGTGAGTCGGCGCCTACTAGATCCCCGAACGTGAGCGTATCGCCCACGCGCGTGTGTTTGACCTGGATGGCTTCGTCCGGCCGCCCGTCCGAGTACGAGACAATGACGTCGTCGAGCCCCTTCACGCCGGATGCTTGGAACGTGACCGATGAGATCCGCGAGTCGGGATCAAGCATGTCCACGAGACGCAACTGCCCCACCGTCCACTCGTACCAGAACGGATCTCCAATTCCCGCATCGTCGATGTTCACGTCGAATCCTCGAACGTTGACCGGAGGTGCGGGCGAGCCTTCGCTCATTCGCCGACCGCTCGGTGTCGGTGGACCCCTTCGCTACTCTACTCGCCGGCACCACTTCCGTCCCACGCGGTCTCGGTTGCGTGTTCGAGGCGAGTGCCGGGCGGTTGGGCCGACGCCACGCAGGTTTCCGACGCGCGCGGCGACTGTCGGATCTGAGTGCTTTGCTCACGAGGATGACTGGCACTGTCCGCTTTCGGGTGACGAAGACGAGGAACGCGACGACTTACACAGGTGAAGCCGCCGTCTTGCGCTCGCGCACCGCGGCGAAGCGCATGCCGCGAGCGAGGACGAGACGCGAACTTGAGTTGCTCACGGCCCAACTCGACGCCGAGTTCGCGAAGCCAAGGGCCGACTACAGAGCCCTGCTCAAGTTGTGGCGAGCGCTGCAGCCGCTCGAAGTCGCGGGGCGGACCGGCCGAAAGCGGTGCTGCCTCACGTGCCGCGCCGAGCCACTCAAGTTCGTCTCGCCTGCAGCCGTGATTCACCGCGACGCGTGCGAAGTGGGCGCCGCCGTGAAGCGCGCCCTCGACTCACTCGAGCAGCCGCTACGGGCGCTCGGTGAACCACGGATGTAGAGACGCTCTGGAGGCCGACGACGGACATCGATGGATGCCGCTACCGGCCGCTCAGGAACGAGTCCAAGTCGCGGGGGCGTACGCTGAGTGCCAACCCGACGCGGTGCGCCACGAGTTCGGCCCTTCGATGAGCGCGTACACGGTCGCCCTCGACACCTTGAGGCGGGCCGCAACCTCCGCCGGCGTTAAGAACAGGACCTCCGCGGGCCGCGCCACCGGCAAACGCTCGAGTGCATGCGGATCGCGCGCCGGGCCCGGTACGGGACCGTCCGTGTCCCACCGCTCTGGCGAGACCGCCGATGACTTCATCGCGGACTTCACGGTCGCGACCGGCGCGGACCAGCTCAAGACCGGCGCGCCTTGCCGGGGCGAGCGCGTCACGAAGTACAACCAGCTCCTCGGGATCGAAGAGGTGCTCGGGGGGCAGGCTCAGTACGCAGGCCCGCGGCCGTTCGGGAAGTGACGACGGCCAAGCTGGCCGCTGCTGACCAGCGGTTGTCCGACGGGTACTGGTCAGTAGCCAGCCTCACGACCGACGCTTGGTACACTTGGTACACCGAAGCGGTCGCATCGCGTCGTATTGCGGTCGCAAACGGACGCATCTTCCCGTTCAAGTCTCCGGATCCTCGTCCGTTTGCGTCTGCTTGGGTCCGTTTGCGTCCGTTTGCGACCCGTCTCGCGGAGGGTTCGATTCCCGGCGCCTCTACTCTTCAAGCCCGCGTCACTGCGGGCTTGACGCGTGCGCCACGAAGCCGTCGGGCGCGGGGCGTCACTCGGGTTCGTGGGTGACGGTAACCACGACATTTCCTTTCTTGTGCTCTTGCTCGACGTACCGGTGCGCCTCGGCGATCTGCTCCAGCGGGTAGCATCTATCGATGACCGGCTTGAGGTTCCCGGCCTCCACCGCCTCCTTGAGCACCGCGAGATCGCTCGCCGGCAGATGCGGTGTCCCGTCATCGACTGAGGTGTATTTCCCGCCCGGCGCGAGAGCCTTCTCGCACGCCACCTTCAGCCTCGAGGTCTTTCGCTTACCAACCGCGTCGAAGACGAGGTCGTAGAGCTTGCCTTCGCTCGGGGCGTGCTCCTTCGTGTAGTCAATCACCGTGTCGGCTCCCAGAGACCTTGCCAACTGTAGGTTCGTGGTGCCGCACACCGCGGTCACCTCCGCACCGAACTGCTTGGCGAGCTGGACCGCAGACGTCCCCACCGCGCCGGAGGCTCCGTAGATGAGCACCTGTTGCCCGCTCCGAACGTTGCCTTTCCTGAGATAGTGCAAAGCGAGGAGGCCCCCATAGGGAATGGAGGCCGCCTCTTCATAGGTCACGTTGGACGGAGCTGACGCGAGTGTGCTGGTTTCTGGGAGGCAGGTGTACTGGGCGTAGGAGCCAAAACGAAACTTGGTGAAGGCGGTAACCGCCCGGTGAACCGCACCTGTCGAGCCTGACGGCATCGAGGCAGGGTCCGCCACGGAGGTGACCGTGGCGAAGACGAGGATGATCAGCGGGACGGACCGGGCGAGGCTGCGCGAGCTCGCGGTGGGCCGGTACTGGAGCGAAGTGGACGGGCGCGCGGCGCTCGCGGCGTTTGAGGCGAGCGGCCTCACGCGCGCTGCGTTTCGGCGCGAGACCGGGATCTCGACGCAGCGGCTGAAGTGGTGGCGCCGACGCCTGGGCGCGACAGCCGAGCCTGCCGGCAAGATCGAGTTCGTGCCCGTGGAGGTGACGCCGCGCGCGGCCGTGACCGCGGACGCGGCCATGGAGATCGTGCTCGGCGAGATTCACGTTCGGGTCGGCCCGGGCTTCGACCCGGGCGCGCTGCGGCGGCTCCTCGAGGTTCTCACGGAGCCGGCGTGCTGAACTTCCCGTCAACGGTCCGCGTGTACCTGTGCGCGAGCCCCGTCGATCTTCGAAAGAGCTTCGATGGCCTCGCGGCCGCGACGCGCCAGGTGATCGGCGAGGACCCGCTCTGCGGTCACGTCTTCGTCTTCCTGAACCGCCGCGGCGACCGCGTGAAGCTGCTGCTCTGGGATCGGAACGGCTGGCTGCTCGTCTACAAGCGGCTCGAGCGTGGCGTGTTCCGGCGGCCGCGCGAGGCCGGCGCGGGCGCGGGGCACGTGCTGCTCGAGGGGCCGGAGCTCGCGCTCATGCTGGAGGGGATCGACCTCCGCGGCGCGCGGCGGCGGCCGCGCTGGGAGCCCCAGCCGAGCGCTCGCTGAGATCTGCGGCTGTCCCATTGCCTCCGGATCGGAGGTGTGATCAAAGAAGGCCGTGACCGGCGCGGCCGACATCAAGGGCATCACCGAGCACCTGCGAAAGGTGCTCACCGATGGCCGGGTGGACGAGGCGCTGGGGATGGTGGAGTCGCTCCTCGCGCAGCTCCGGGCCCGCAACACCGAGCTGGAGCTCCAGATCCTGAAGCTCAAGAAGCACCAGTTCGGCCAGCGCTCGGAGAAGGTCGACCCCGATCAGCTCGCGCTCTTCCTCGCCCAGGCGCAGGCCGAGTCGAAGGAGATCGACGCGGCGGTGAAGGCGATCCTGGAAGCGGCAGTGCCCGGGCCCGAGACGCCGATTCCCGCGCCCAAGCCGAAACCGCGCAAGGGGCACGGGCGGAAGCAGCTGCCGGCGCACCTGCCGCGCGAGGAGGTCATCCTCGAGCCGGCCGCGGAGGAGAAGATCTGCGCGACGTGCGGCGGCGAGAAGGCGTGCATCGGGTACGAGCGGAGCGAGGTGCTCGAGTTCGTGCCGGCGAGCTTCAAGGTGATCGAGTACGCGCGGGCGAAGTGCGCGTGCCGCAAGTGCGGCGAGGGAGTGGTGATCGCGCCGCCGGCGGCGAAGCCCATCGACGGCGGGCTGCCGGGGCCGGGGCTCCTCGC
>WNGF01009375.1_pt1 | contig 11257 bp, 11 predicted proteins | sample 5400641 | NCBI WGS metagenome assembly WNGF01 (sample SAMN13153371, study PRJNA577476) | soil metagenome | isolation source: 80 cm soil or saprolite under grassland replicate 2 | place: USA:California | collected 2016-06-15 | reverse complement strand
GGTGAAGCGGAGGGCGGCGCGTTTGGCCGCTGCGAGCGGCAGCCCGGTCATCGAGCCCGAGCGGTCGAGCACGAGGGCGACATTGATGGGCGCGCGGCGCGGCGGCCGGTCGGCGGCGACCGTGACGCGGAGGTCGATCTGATGGGCGTTCTGGGTGGTGAGGAATCTGCTCGAGAGGTTGATGTCCGGGCGCATAGGGGTGCCTCCAGGGTTGCTTCCAGTTTAGGGGACCCCTGTGACAGTCAGCCGCGCGTCAACGCCCGCCGAGCTGGTGACGTTCCGACTTATTTCCGGAAGGGACCACGCGGCGTCGCACAGATGGCGAAGGCTACGGGCGTGCTCCGGGCGATGGTCACGGACGAGTAGCGCGAATCGTTCGCGCAGCGCGCCGAAGGGCAAGCAAGGCGCCAAGATACGGGAGGGGCGTTGAGAACGGCCGCAAGCGTTTGCCGCAACCGTCGAAATTGCCCGTCCTGGGATCGAACCAGGACTCTCTTGATCCAGAGCGCCAAAAACGCTACGCTGGAGCGACTTACAAAACGTACACGAACCGCGAGATCGTGTCGTCCGTCTGTCGTGAGTCGCCGCGCTCGATGTCAGAGTTTGTCCGAGTTTGTTCGACCGAGGTCACTTCTCAACCATCAGCAATGGAGGTGGCCGATGACACGCGAAGAGTTTCGAGCTAAGTGGAGCGCTCGGCGCGCCGAGTGGGAGAAGCTCGGCGTCTTGGTTGGCGGCGCGAAGATCTGCGAGGAGTTCATCGCTGACTTCGATAACGTGCTGACCTCGCACGACGAGGCGGTGCTGAACACAAACCAAGCCGCTGCGATGACAGGTTACAGCCGAGCGCAGCTGCTGCGCCAGCACAAAGAGGGCCGGCTACGGGGACACAAGAAAGGAAAGCACGTGTTCTTCCGAGCCGGGGATCTGCCGAGGAAACCGAAAGGAGGGCGGCCGGTCGTCGCAGCGACCTCAGCGGCGGCAGACGAGGAGACCCGCGTCCGTGCAAGGCAGCTTGCCGAAAGGTTGCTCGGGACGAGGAGCAGGCTACCGGTTGAGTCTTGATCGACTAGAAGCGTGAGCGGAGTCGTCGCACGTTCCCTGCAGGGCGAATCCCCGCAGGGGCACGTCTCCCTTGTGCGTGTGATGACCCGGTCCAATACTGGTTAGGAGGCCCTAGGATCGTCTTTGCGTGTCCCCCTGGCGTGCCATCTTCTGTCGCAAGCGACTCGCACAGAATAACTTGGCTCCATGGGGATCCGGTTCGAGTGGGATCGGGAGAAGGCGGAAGGTAATCTTAGAAAGCATGGCGTTGCGTTCTCCGAGGCCACCACAGTCTTTAACGACCCCTTTTCGCAAACGACGCCAGACACAGTACACTCTATTGGCGAGGAACGGTTCTGGACGATGGGCCTATCTGAAAAAGGCCGATTGATCATAGTGTCGCACACGGAGGGCGGGGACTTGATAGAGATCATTAGCGCGCGAACGCTTTCTGCCAGTGAACGCAAGAACTATGAAGAAAAAAGATAGAGACGACGAGATTCCAGAGAACATTGACTTCAGCAATGCCATTCGCGGTAAGTATGTTGATCGATATCGCAAAGGCGTTTCAATTCACGAACGCCAGTCGATAGATCCGATCACCTTCTACGAAGCTCAATCTCGGCTGGGTCACGCCCTATGGCACGCCCAGGCCCTGGAAGCTGCATGCGTTGCGTTCATCTCCCTTGTGCAAAATGTGGCTGTTGTAGAAGCAGGCGGGCATGCGCATGCGCTCCTCGAGCATCATGATCGCGACACTCTGAAGAATTGGCGATCAACATTTGACGCTGAGGGACTTACCGACAAGCAGTTTCAGGATCGTCTCGTCCGCTTCATCGTTGAACGCAACTGGCTGGTCCACCGTTCGAGCTTTGAATTGGCTGATCAACTCACGTCCCCCGATCATATTCAAGAGCTGACCGTTCGATTGGGTGGTTTCGCAGACGAGGCAGTCTACCTGAGTCAGTCTCTTTTCAGGGTGATCGAATTCAAGCTCTCCAAGCAAGGCCTAGGGCCTGCCGAGATTGAAACGCGCACTAAGGAAGTCATTGAGGAATGGGCAGAGGTTCACTGAGTCCCACTGGACGGTGATCACTTAGCGCTCTCCCAGCGGCGCGCAGACGACCGCTAGGCTCCTTCTAGCTCTCTTGCCCCTCCTTACGTCAGTTGCTCTGCCTCAAAAGCACCCCTTCGTGCCGCAAAAACGCCCTACTCTTGCGCTGCTCCAAAGCCCATAGTGGTTGGGTTCCCGCGTTCCCCGGACTCGGACCCGATCGCATGAGCCAATGACCGCCAACTACCAGTTGACCGAGAACTTTAGCTCCTTCTTCAAAAACCTCAACCCGAAGCAATCCTATGTTGAAGTCGCTGCCCGAGAACACAACACCATCACGCGCCTGATCGAAGACCCGCAGGGTTTGGCAGCGCAACTGTCACCCACGTGTTTTCTGCAGGGCTCGTACAAGCAGGACACTGCCATCTACTCCATCAACGACGTTGACATTGTTGCCCTGTGCAATCTCTGGCAACCCGGATCCGGCGGCGGACGCGGATGGAGCCGGGACGAGATCTTCGCTACAGTTGCAGCGCCTCTCTTGAACGACGGAAGGTACAAGAACAAAGTGCGATATAGTGCCAAGAGCATGTGCATCAAAGTCGATCTGGGGATCGCGATCGAGATTCTGCCTGTCGTGTACCAAGCGGGGAGTCGGGACCCGAACAAGGAGCCCTTTCGGCTGTACCGTCCGGAGAACCAGACGTGGGAGGATGGCTACGCTCGCTACCACCAAGCGTACTTGTCGCAGAAGAATCAGGCCGCGACGACAGGAGGCAGGTTCATACCAGCGATCAAGGTGCTGAAGCACTTACGCTCTCGGTTCGAACTAGACGCAGTATCGTTTCACATTGAGTGCCTGTTGTACTCTCTACCGGACGCACTATTCGGTGGTGGGCCTGCAGACTACATCAATGCCATCCTGAACTATCTAGCCGCGAACAGCGCGTCGGCATGGCACCAACAGCAGGTGATGACGCCTTGCGGGGAGCGGAACATCTTCACGGCATCGGAGTGGGGCGTTGGCAGTTGGGCGAGTTTTCACGAGCACATCCGTCAATGGGTACAGGCCAGCCAGGCTGCCGTGATGGCTTCCACCCAGAGCAAGGCGATTGAATCCTGGCAGCTCCTTCTCGGCAACGACTTCTTTCCCGGATAGACGAGGGTGAGGCGCATTCTTGCCATCGATGGGGGGGGGATCAAGGGCGTTTTTCCTGCGTCATTTCTCGCGACCGTCGAAGATGCACTCGGCGATCGCGTCGCGAAGTACTTTGACCTCATTGCCGGTACATCGACGGGCGGGATCATTGCTCTTGCGCTAGGTCTTGGCCTCCCCGCAAGAGAGATTCTTGCTTTCTATGAAGATGCTGGGCCTACCATCTTCCGTGGGAATCGCTTAATCAGGTTGTTGCGGCATTTCGGCTGGTCAAAGTACAGCCAGGGGCCGCTGCGGAGAGCGCTGACTAGCGTCTTCGGAGACTCGAGGTTGCGGGACAGCAAGACGCGCCTCGTTATCCCCTCGTTGAATCTCGAAACCGGTGAGGTCTACGTATACAAGACTCCACACCATCCGAGGCTGGAGCGAGATGGTAAGGAGCGTGCGGTCGACGTCGCCCTGGCTACGAGCGCCGCGCCAACGTACTTCCCTACTCACCGCTCAGCTGCTGGAACACCTCTAATTGACGGCGGCATGTGGGCGAATAACCCGACGGGCATGGCAGTCGTGGAGGCCGTCGGGGTGCTCGGGTGGCCTCGAGAGTCTTTGAGGGTGCTGAACCTTGGCTGTACCACGACCGCCGTAGACGTTGGATGGGGGCGCCTCTACTCCCTCGGCTTTGGCTATTGGGGTCTCAAGATCGTCGATGTCTTCATGAGCGCGCAGTCATCAGCCTCGGTCGGTACGGCTCAACTCCTCGCAGGTCACGAATCGGTCACGCGTGTTAGCCCCAACGTCGGGAGGGGACGGTTCGCGCTTGACTCGATCGGAGAGATCACGTCGCTGAGGGGACTCGGTGACTCCGAGGCGCGGAAGACCCTACCCAAGCTGCGGGAGTTGTTTCTGACCGCCCCCGCAGAAGCATTCACTGCTGGCAGGTAGGCCGCTCATCTCAAGGGACGCGCTTTAACGATGCAACGGAACCCCAGGTAATGCGTCTCACTCCTGGAGACCCCTTTATGGGCATTGAAGAACTGTCGTTGGAGATCAATCAGTACGTCGACGGCTTCCGCGCAAGCCTCGAACAGGGAGCAGCGGCTGTAGCCGAGCGCTACTTTCTCCTCCCAATTGCTGGAGGTGACTCTGCCTATCGTGAGCGCACCTATTGTTACGAGTTGTACCATCAGATCAAAGATCATTGGCCTCCCGTGCTAGTGAACTCTCCTTTCGAACTCGGTGGTGAGGTGGACAAAGCGGGCCACCCTCGCTTTCAGCTTCCGCCCTTGAGGGCTAAGAAGCCCGACCTTTTAGTACACGCCCCGGGAGACATGGACATGAACTTGGTGGTAGTTGAAGTCAAGTCAGTGAGCGCGACCCGGGATGAGGTCGAGACCGACCTCGCGAAGTTGACCGCGTTTTGTACTTGGGCAGGGTATCGCCGCGGTTTCTACTTAGTCTTCGGCTATGAGAAAGATGAAGTGGTTCGCATCCGAGCTGAAGGCCTCGCCTCGGCGCAGCGCAACCCAGGAGTCGGGCTTGCCAACATCGACCTTTACTGGCACCCCGGGCCGCTGATGGCTGCACGGCGGCTGACCTGGTAGCGGCTGGTCGCGCTCGAGGTAGACGGCACTACTGCAGAGTGGCGGCTATTTCGGAAAAGCCGGCTCGCTGTGCAAGCACCCTTGCTCGCTCGAGTGTCTCGGCGTTGACGTCTTGGTAGGATCGGACCCTGGTTCCAGTGTAGAGCTTGTCAGCGTGGGTGTACCGCACGGCGGGGAATCCGTATTGGTCGCCAGTCAGGTCAAGGTCATACTGCTCGGCGCCAACGTCGATTCGATTAAACCAGTGGCTTTGGCCCTGGATTTTTGCACTCACCATTGCGGCCCCCAGGAGCTTTGACACTATTACGGACACGGCAGCGCAGTGTCCTGTGCTCCGTGCATGCCCAGCAAAGCCGGGCGCCGCCGTGTCAGGCCCGAACGCTCGCTCGAGTCGGGCTCGCAAGTCACCGAGCGTCTGTTCCAGCTTCTCAAGTTCCGAAGCGTTCATATCGACGTTGCCTATCATTCTCCACTCAAGGGGAGCGCAGATTATTTTGTCGCCGGCAGTCCACCGCCAAGCGGCAGATCCTTCAAACCACTAGAGAACTTTACAAAGCGCTGCAAGTACTCGCCAAGTGCCGTGAACATCGTGACTAGTCCAGCCAGCTGCGCAATCTCGCGGGGGACCTTGAGCCCAACGACTGGGAGCTGCACGGCAGGTCCCCACACGTATAGTCCAATACCCAGCACTCCGATGATCCCGAGCAGCATGACTCGACACCTGTTGTGCCTAACGTGAATCGGGACGCGGGCGGCGTAGAAGAATGGCCAGGGAGCACCAGCGGTCCCTCCGGATGCTGAGATGCTGTTCCACCTGTCGAGCGGCGATCCTGATGGTGCCTCGTCGGCCGGAGGGTCTACGCGAATCGCTACCTCTCCGTAGCCGGGTCTCCTCGCCACGCAGGCGAACTCAAGGACGTCGTACTTGCCGACGATCACGTTTGACGCACCTTCGAGGAAGATCAGGTCCTGCGCGACCGTCGCGGTCACCGTAGCGCCTGGCACTGTCCCCTTATTGGTCTCGCACCACTCTAGGAGCCTCAGTCGATACCGTTCACCCTCAACCAACCTAAAGCCTCTTGTACTCTTCGTTGAAACGGTGAACGCTCGTTTGATGTCCTCTGGATCGCGATAGGTCCCATCCTTCCTCTGGAACCCCATCAGCCTGAAGAACGGGACTCGATACAAGTGCGGTTCCGTCTGAAGCAACGCCGCTAGAGATGCCCACGCTGCCACGTCGTCCGGAAACTGGCCAGCGAGAGGCTTCCAGTCGCCATCATCCAATACCGCAGCCGAGGAACGCAGATAGAATCCCTCGGGAAGTGGCTTCGACAAATCGCGGCCTAGAGGAAGGTCGAGCATCCTAGTCCCAAGCTCAGTCAGCCTGGCACTCTCCCGGGCTTGGGCATCGATGTTCGACGGCGAGGAGACAAGAACCTCCGAGACCCGGACGATCGGCCCCACCCGGAATCGAACGAACACCATAGGTCCAAGCAGCTCAATCGCGATCACGGTGCACTGTCGAACTGGTACCAGGCGCTTCTGCTCTTGCGAGTGATAAACGAGGACCAGTGTACGTCCAGCGAGGATCTTCTCGCTGTCGCGAATCCGGGAATACCATCGCAGTTGCTCAAGTGACCCCTTCAGGTCATCAGCTACCCATTTCCGCTGGTACCGAAAGCGGAACTCAAAACCGTCTGGGAGTGAGAGAAGGTGTGGGAGGTCGAAGATGTAGGGGCGCTGCGAGCCGGTAACAGCTACGAGAGGCATCTGGGGCTCAGATGGCATGACTCCCCTCATGGAAACGGGCGTAGTACGTCTAGTCGTTTTGACAATGACATTGGCATTGGAACAGAAACGTCAGGGGTTCGGGCGCTAGGCCTCCCTCACCGCCAGTTTCCTTCCGAGTGCCTCTTGCCACTGTTGTTGGGTCGCACAAAAGTACTCCTTGCCCTTGTGTTCTTTCACATGAACGACCCCTTCGCCTAAGATCATCGCGAGCAGCTCTCCTTTTAGTTGTTCCTCCGACTGAGTGTCCGCGGGTGTCTTGATCTCCTTGATCAAGAAGTACAGCTGCCCAGAGTAGACACCGACCCCGTCAGTTCCGCCGGGGAGAGCCTGCGGAACGCGGACCCATTTGACGTTCGGCTGCGCTAGCCGCTCAACGAGCGCATCCCTCAGCCGATCGCCAGCTCCGGACAGCGCCGCGACGACTTGCTTGGCCAGAGCACCTTCAGCCTGCTTCGCGTTGGCCTCCCGGACCACGTTGGCTCGATACAAGTCCTCGAAGCTCCTCACCCGAACGGGCAGGACAAAGGGCTGATGCGGAGCGCTCCACATGAAGCAGTTCCCCGGAATCGGCTCCCCGATGAGATGCGCCAGCACGTCATCCGAGAAGTGTGAGTTGTACTTGCCCAAGGTTCCTGCGTCGCCTTCCGACAAAAGGTGAAAGCAGAACCAGTTGTCCGACTGGCTCATGATCTCGGGAGCCATCGAACCAGGTTGTTGCGTGATCAGAATTGCCCCGAGCTCGTATTTCCGCCCCTCTTTCACCCATTCGACGTACGGGCTGCTGTCGTCGAGGTTGCGCCCCAGGACACTTTGCGCCTCTTCTATCACCGTGATGACGGGTATAATCGGCTGCCCACCGGTGAAGTTTTCCTGGTTGTGTGCGAAGAGCCTGCGAAGCAGCAGGCCTGCTAAAACGTTGCCAGCCGTGGTGCTGAGGAGACTTAGGTCGAGCACGACGATGGCGCCTCGGGCTAGTCCATCAATCGTGCCGGATAGGAGGCGACTCAGCGGGTCGTGGAGGAGATTGACGACTCCGAACATGTTGCTTCGAGCCGCGGCGATTTCAGGCGCGTTCTGTTGAATCTGTTGGGCGCCTTGATAGCCAAGGAGCTGGCCTACCTGCTGATCTGTGGCCTGAAGGCCGCTGACTTCTATGAGGTCGACAAGCGCACGCCAGTCATTATCTCGTAGCCCCTTGAGCTTTAGGACATTCTGGTGGGACTGACGCTCGGGTGAAATGGCCACACCGATGACGTCGCGAGGTCGTAGTTCTCGAATGTCAAGCTTGACTTGGCCCACCTTCCAACTGCCGTAGTAGGGGCTAGGCGCGGGCTTGTTTGTGAAAACAACCACCTTGTCACGAAGATGAGGCACGTCACATAGCCCGGGACGACCTTCAATGATGTCAGGCCAGAAGTACTCGCCGTTCGGATCGAAGATCAACGTACCTACGTCCCTCCCCGCGTTCGTTTTCGGTTGAGTTCTGTACAACTCGGAGATCAGGAACTTTATCAAGTTCGACTTTCCGTAGCCCGCCCGTGCGAAGATGACCGACCGCCGGGCGACCAAGCCCTTGATATCGAACGTCACTGTCAGCTTAGGATCAGTCGACTTGAAGATCGGGCTCTTCTGCTGCACCCCGGCTCCACAGAAGACGAACTCGCCAAGCACAAAATCCCCAAGTTCAGTGGTTCCCTGGCTGAGCCGGCAGATCTCACGGAGAACCTCCGCACTCGGCAACGCTACGCGAGCTCCGAGATGCGGAAGGCGACGCTGAGATGGTACGTAGATGATCTTGCCTGCGTTTACCTTGACCGCGCCCAATAACTTCACTTGCACTCTGTACTTTAGCCGCTGTTGCTTCAGGTCCTCCGGTACATCCTGCTTCCTTCGCTGCATTGTATTGACATAGTCCTCCCCCTCAGGCGTGGCTAGTAAGCCAGAAGGAACGAACCGGGTGATCCGGCCTAGTGCGGCCTCCTCCTGGGAGCCCAGCTCGATGAGCAAGAACTGCCCGAGCTGGGGGCGATCCAACATGGATCCATCGTATGGGGCAATGATCTCGGCTGCGAACTCGAGGCCCTTCTCGTTGAACCCCTTAAAGGTCCCCATCAACTCCGAATTCGCGAAGAGCACGATCACGCCTCCTTGTATCGAAGTGCTGCTAGCGACCGCCCCAGGTATTTAAGCCTCAACAACCGCTCAGCCTGTTCAGGGCGAAGGCCGGTGGTCATTCCATTGAGCAACAGATCCTGCATTATGTCGATTTCGAGCCCGGTGAGCTTTGCATAGTCATGTGCTCGTTGAATGCACATGGGGTAGTCTGGAATCGGAAAACCCTGCTGCGCGTCGACGGTCAGCTGGCCAAGTATTTTGGGGGCTTCATTCAGCTGCCACTCAGCGACATCGACTGGCCACACCGGGTCAAGTGCTCGATCACCAAACTTCACGAGAAACATTCGCCCTAGCGACTGATAAAGTTTGCGGCCCTCATCGTCAGCATCCGAGGTCTCGTACGTGTCGAGCCAAGTGCGGTCAAAGTTGTAGCAGTCAGCCTCGATGTCGTCGGGAACCTGCACGTAGCACGGGTAGTCGCGGTGGAATGTCGCTTCGAGCTCGAGCGCCACTGCGAGCTGACCGAGGACAGCACTCTGTTTGGCGACACCAACAAGGGAAAGACGGACATTACGCTTGAGGTGTGCTTCCACACCTTCGCGAAGCCGCCTATCGATGTCTGGAAATACCTCGCGACGAAAGGACTTTGTCCTTAAGAGTCCGTCCCGCACCAAGATTGTGTCCGAACCCCACTGCAGGCTGGGGTTAGTGATGAGGTCATAGAGGACCGCCCACTCCACCATGTCACGATAGCAACGCAGCGCTCCAGTACTCTTGCCAGGTGTGCCCGCCGCACGGATGAGATATGACAGGTCCCTGAGGTCCCTTTTCAGGTCGGTGCAGAGGCGCTGCAGCGGGGCGACCGTGCTGGGCGTGCCAGCCCTAGCTCTGCTCTCCAACTCGGCCAACCCCGTAGTGTTCGCAACCGCATCCAGTGCGCACTCGTTTCCCCGGGAATCAACAACCCGTACCAGCTCTATCACCGACGGATTGAAGGTGAGACGGTTGTCTCCTCCGTCTGTTGATACAAAGGCGACCGCGTTCACGGAGTATGTGCGAAGCGGCTTCACCTCATCCTTCAGCCTTCTCGCATACTCTCGAAAGTTGGCCACTAGCGGGTCGTTGACCTTGTATGCGGCTAGCACTTTGGCCTTGAGCACTTCGACGTCGAGGTTCGCAAGCGCCATGTGACTCCTCTCAGCAACCGGCAGCTGCGGTCAGCAACAACTGTGGTCTCGCTCTCGCTGGTCGAGTCTGTGAACTGGCTACCGAGCGCCCGCTAATGAGGAGCGATCGAATGGACGCCCGCGTTACAGCGAGATAGGTAGGGTCGCGGAGGGAGCGCGGAACCACCCACCGGTCCTTGCACGACTCCGCTAGACTCTTGGCGGGTAGGGACCGATAACGCACCTCTTGCTCCGAACCCTTCAAGACCTCTTTCCAGTTGTAGGCAAGTGGCGCCGCGTAGACCTCGCGAGCAATGCCGTGTCTTAGGATCCCACGCGATTCAAGTCCGACGGCATCTAACGCAGCGCGAGCTACACGCAGTTTCCAATTCGGCCCCATGCCGAAGCGGTTCCCTGAAGCGTACGGATGGCCAATCTGTTTTAGGTACTTTCGCATCAGCGTGAAGAGATGCCCTGAGAGGTGGAAGTGCCCAAACCCGCTTGTCACTCCAAGCCTGATGAATTGCGGTCCGTCGGGGATGGCCAGCCGGTTGTATAACGAGGACCGGCCGAGAGCGGAGGTGGTCGTAACCAGGACGAGTCTTGCCTGGTGTTGGACTCGATTGATAACTGAAGTGGTGCCCAGATACTTCCTATCGTAGGCCCGAAGCACCTCCTGACTTGCCATAAGGGCGGCAACAAGCTTGCCCCCAATCAGCTGCGCGTATGGAGGTACAGCCCCAACGACGTAGGCGTCCATTACATGGACGAGCCGCTCGCTGCGATCTGTCGTGCTCCACCCGATCCACTCGTCTCGCACGTTCAGGTTAAACACAGGATCACCGAGAGCGAACACACCAATCAACTTGCCATTCTGTCGATCTCTGACTAGGAACCGGAGTCTGCGGCCGAAGCCGCCCGATACCGGAACGGACCAAAGGAGGGTCGCTATTCTGAAGAGCTCAGCCTCTTGGGAGCCAGCAGAGACCTCAACAAGCTCGGGGTCGATGGTGGCTGGCGCGATCTCACGGCCATCGGCAAAGTGCGGCAGTAGTGCAAAACCACGATCCAGTAGGAAAGCACGATCTGCCGAGTGTAGTACTCTTCGACTTGGTCGGTGCAGGTCTCTGATCTGCTCCTTTGTGAGTCGCTGGGGAAGCGAGTATCCGTTCCCGTTCTTGTGAAAACCAAGTCGGAGAAGGCGCCGGCGGACGGCGCGGCGAAGCCGACCTTTGGTAATCCAGTTGCTCACAGGACCCAAGGCACCGTAGCAACAGCCACTTTATCCGGACCCCTGGAGGAATTCGGGCTATATTATTAAGCCGGCCAG
>WNGF01031356.1_pt1 | contig 11258 bp, 13 predicted proteins | sample 5400641 | NCBI WGS metagenome assembly WNGF01 (sample SAMN13153371, study PRJNA577476) | soil metagenome | isolation source: 80 cm soil or saprolite under grassland replicate 2 | place: USA:California | collected 2016-06-15 | reverse complement strand
AGCCCCGCGCTCGGCGGCACTCGTGCTGGCGGGCGACGATCTCGACCCCTCGCGCTCGCGGAAGATCATAGGGGCCGACCGGGGGGAGCATGCGTCTGGTCACGTGGCGATCAGCGTCCCTGACATGCCGACCTCCCCATGCCCGGAACGGAGCAGAAGAACTCGTAGCTCCCCTCCGCGGCCACGGTGAGCGAGCCGGACGCGGCTGCCCCGCCCCGCTGGGGGTCGGAACCCGAGGGCGGGAATGGTGATGTCGTGCAGCAGGTCACCCTTGTTCACCAACACGAGGGTGCGGGTCGGCCTCCATGATGATCCCCGACTGGGCCACGTGAACGCGGCCAGAGTACGAGCCCGAGGTGTCGTCTTGCCGTTGGGGAGATGCGCGGTGGTGTCCTCGTCCACGTACCAAACCGTGCCCTCGTCCTGTGCGATGAGAGAACGATGAAAGGGCGAAGTCGGCGGCTCTTGCGCATCGTCGCGCGCGCTCGGTATGGTCGCGAAGGCTCGATGCGCATGGACCCGATCTACGTGCGCCGACGGCGCGTGGCGATGATCCTCGTGCTCGCACCGGTCGGCGCCCTGTTTCTCGTGGCCGCGAGAGAGGGGCTCGAGACCGACGCCGGCTCCAGGCCTCGCGCGAGCGCCTCGCGCCAGGCGGCGCCGACCATCTCGGCGCCGCGCACCTCGCCGGCGCCGAACACCTCGCCCGCGGCGCAGGTCACCGGCGCGCCGCCGTCTCCGCACACCTCGCGAACGCCGGGCGGCGTTTACGCCGCGGACACGCGGGGCAACTTCAGCCCGGCGGTCGAGGGATTCCCCGAGCGCGTCTACGTGCCCAATACGCACGACGGAACGGTCGACGTCATCGATCCGTCTACGTTCAAGGTCCTCGACGTCCTCGACGTCGGGGGAACGCCCCACCACGTCACTCCCTCGTGGAATCTGCGCCACCTGTTCGTGGACAACTCCGGCAGTGACCGGCTCATCGAGATCGATCCGGCGACCGGCACGGTGATCCGATCCATACCGGTGTCGAGCCCCTACAACCTGTACTTCACGCCCGACGGGACGAAGGCGATCGTCGTCGCTGAGTACGACCGGTTCATCGAGTTCCGGGACCCGCACACCTGGCGCCTCATCAGGCGTGTGAGCATCCCGTGGCCCGGGGTCGACCACATGGACTTCTCGGCCAATGGCCGCTACTTCCTGATGAGCTGCGAGTACTCGGGCGTCGTCGCGCGCGTCAGCGCCGTGTCCATGCGGGTCACGCGGATCACCGACGTGGGTGGGCTCCCGATCGACGTGAAGCTCTCGCCCGACGGCCGCGTCTTCTACGTCGCGAATCAGGGCCTGGGCGGCGTGTCGGTGATCGACCCGACGAGCATGCGCCAGGTCGCCTTCATCCCCACGGGTGATGGAGCGCACGGGTTCGCCGTGAGTCGGGACGCGGAATACCTGTACGTGAGCAATCGGCTCGCGCACACCATCTCGGTCATCAGCTTCCGGACCCGTCATGTCGTAGCGACGTGGACGGTGGGTGGGAGCCCCGACATGCTCCAGGTGTCGCCCGCCGGCACGCAGCTGTGGGCTTCCAACCGCTTCGGGAACACCGTCTCCGTTATCTCCACGAGGACCGGTCGGCTGATCCACACGATCGTCGTCGGCGCCGCACCGCACGGCCTCGCGTACTTCCCGCAGCCGGGGCGCTACAGCCTGGGGCACAACGGGGTCTATCGCTAGGTCTCGGCGCCGTGCGCCTACGGGGTCCTCCGATCGAGCATCGGCAAGACCAGGCGATCAGGACCCCTTCTCGTACCGGACATCGCCGCAGCAAGCAGCAGTACAGCGATGAGCCGTCCGCTTCGCCCCAGATCAGGTCCTGGTCATCGTTGACCAGCAGCTCGGCGATCTTGAACGTCTCCGCTGTGTCGCCCCCGGCGGATGAAGTAGTTCGTGGCGCGTTCCTCTTCCTCCACTTCCTGCATCACCGGCTTCGCACCACCGGCACTCGGTGATCCCGAGCAAGGACTTCGCCGCCGGTCTCGGTGCCGGGCCGCAGGAACTCGCCAGGGATCTCGACTCATCGACCTGTCCCAGCTCCCCCCTTACGAGAAGGCTCCGCAGTCGCCATCCAGATCCAATTCGCAGTTCCGGGGGCGATCGAGCCCGAGTTGTACTTGGTCGCGCACGCCGCCATGTGCCTTCGCGGCGTCGAGGAGCCTCCCCCGCCGCTTCCTAGCCTCGGCCAGGATGTCGTCCGATGCGTACGCACGGCAAAGCTCGCCTCATTGGACCGTGACGTCGACGTGCATCCCGGACTGGTAATGGCCAGGAAGATTGCACAGGAAGACGTAGTGGCCCGGCGCGAGGTCGATCGTCAAGCTCTTGGTGGTGCCGGCTTCCATGTCCCCGGTCTCGCCGACGTTCGTCCCGGCGGTGTCCTCGTTGATCCGATTCTGCTCGCCTTCGAACTTCCCGATCTCGATGTCCGCGGCAGGCGTGTCCGTCTTCAAGACCACGAACTCATGAGGGATGGATCCGTCATTGGTCACGGTGAACCTCACCGATCCGGACGTGGGCGTCGTCGATGGGGTAACCGACCATTGCGTCAAGCTTACCGAGACGTTCTGGCTGCTCTCCGAGGACGGCGACACCGCCCCCGAAGACGATCCCCCAGTTGTGTTCGAACTCGAGTTCGAGCAAGCCGCCGTGACGAGGAGGAGTGCGGCGAGCGCGAGTCCTATCCAAGTCTTGAGCCGGTCCATCTCTTCTCCCTTCCGTTTGCGTAGAGCTCCATCCGTCGCGGTGGGACCGCCGAGTGCCTCTCCTTCATGCCTGCAGCTACCCGCTCCAGGAACTCCTTCACGGTCGCCTCCGCCACACGGTGCAGCAAGGCTCGGTCCAGTGCCCGGCCGAACGTCCCCATCGGCGGCGTGTACATCGCACTAATCGAGAGCTGGGTTCGATTCGGCCCGAGCGAGGCCACCTCCAGATCGCCGTCGAGCGCGGGGAGGAGCCCGTCGGGACTGGTCGGGTCCCACGTCATCGGGAGCAACGTCCTCGTCTCCAACCGGTTGGGATCGCGGAAGGCGATCGCGACCTGACGCTGGATCCGTCTCTCCGCAACCGTGAATCCGACTTCGGCCAGCAGGCGCTGGGCGCGATCTCCCGTCTCCTCGACCAGGGCTCCCAGGGACGAACCGGGGATCGCGAGCAGCGCCCGCTCCGCCTGCTCGAACGGCATCGGGAGGTCGAGGTAGTAGCGAAGGAACATTCCCGGGAGGATGACGTGCCGCGTCTCCGCGGCCACGGGCCGAAGGTCCCGAGACTGTTAGGGCCCTCCGGGCCGGTTGCGGCCGGCGACCGAGTCAGGAGAACTCCGAGCCAACAGCCACGTCGATGGGTGGCAGGGACGACAATGGATGGGGTCCGTCGCCTGATCGACGCCGCACGATGCCTATCCGGGTGCTCCATGCCGCTACCGCGGCTATCGCCATGGCGATCACCGTTACGCCGCCGAGGACCGCCGTCCAGTCCACACTCATGAAAACGATTCGCCCCAAATTCGCCCCAACCACGTCGGCATCTGTGATGCGACCACGGCGCCAACTCCGCCGACTACCAGCATGTTCGTCCGGCTCCGGGGGTGGGACTCGAACCCACAACCTCGGATTAACAGTCTGATTCAGCCAGTTTCAGGAGCACAGCGATGCACCCGAGAGTACCTCTGACCAGCAGTTTCGGTGATCGGCATTGACCATCCGTTTGCAAGCTCTCGCGGTCCATCGCGGGACACATGCGGGACACATCCAGTGGTTAACCCCTCGGATGTGGGACAGCAGGGGGTGTCATGGATTCGGCAATTTCGCCCGTCAGGGTTGGAAGTGGATCCCTGTGCGCGACCCGCCGGGCGCTATCGCCCCAGACACGCGCCAGCCGCAAGACATCCCCTTCGCTCAGTCCGGCGCCGACGAGCACGGGGATGAACTTCATCAGGGGGAGGTCCTCCTCTCGCACGAACTCGTCGGGCGTCGGGCGCGGGAGCCCGAACGCGACGTAGATGCGTTCGAGGGTCACGAACGGGATGTCGAGCTCGTTACTTAGCTCAGCAAAGGTTCGGTCCGAACGAGGCGGACGTCGCCCCCCGATCTCGACATACCCGAGGGTCAGATCCCCTGAGTCGAGTGCATCCGCGACGGCGTTCGCGTCGATGCCCATCGCATCGAGACCAAGGACGAATCGGGCTCGAAGCACGTCTCGTCGCGGATAGGTCCTGTCGTCTTCCGGCTCGAGGATACCCACCTTGGCGAGCAGCGCGATGTGTTCTGACGTCGTCCCCGCACGCTCCGCGACCTCATCTGCGGTGAGCCGATCCACGGTCATGCTCGAGCCTGAACGTCAGCGTGAATGAGCAAGGAGAGACCCGCCCCGTTCACTTCACGTACGAGATCCGGTCTGCCTCGAAGGCGTCGTGGCAGGCCTGCGAGCAGAAGTAGTACCTCTTGCCTTCGTACTCGAGGGTCCCCGCAGCCTCTTCGCTATCGATGCGCATCCCGCACACCGGATCCTCCACCATCGCCATCCGGTCCCCCTACGTTCGCTCGGAATCCATCCCGACCGGTCCGGCGCGGTCCTCGAGCCACGAGTCGATACGACTCGCGATGAAGGCAGCGTCGTCGTCCACGAACCCGATGAGCGCCGACCCCCGGGTGTGCTGCCAGGTGAGCCCGATGAAAAGCACGCCGGACGCGTCGGCAACCCCGCGCCGATGGATGATGCCGCCCCTCTCGTCTTTGATGGTTGGGAGATCGATCCAGGAGAAGTCGGAGCGATACCCCGTCGCCCAGACGATCGCGTCGACGTCTTGCTCGCTCCCGTCCTCGAAGACGGCGCGCCGCCCCGCAGCAGAACCCGATCCCGGAAAGCCACCAGAAGAGGTCCCTGCCGAGCAGTCGCTGCGGCAGGGACTGAACTCGCTTGCCCACGGCGAGATCCACATTCCGGGTCGCGGCGAGTTCCTCGGCGATCTGGAAGCCGGAGTTGCCTCCTCCCACCACGAGTACTCGCCCCTCGGGCAGTTGAGCCGGGTTTCGATAGTCGGCGCTATGGATCTGGAAGACCGCCTCATCCAGGTCGCCGGCGATTGGAGGGACGAAGGGGACCTGGAATGGTCCCGTCGCAACGACGACGTGGCTCGCCGTGAATTCCTCGTCCGCCGTCTCTACGGCGTACGCCCCGTCTCGCTGGGTGAGTGACGTGACCTTGGCGTTGAGCCTCACGGGGAGATCAAGAGCGGACACATACGACTGGAGATACCTGGCGACGTCGTCTTTCGATGGGTACGTGTCCTTCGGCAACGGAAAGGCCAGCCCCGGAAGCCCGCTGTACTGCGCAGGGGTGAACAGCGTGAGCGAGTCCCATCGGGACCGCCACACCTGCCCGGGCTCGGAGCCGGCATCCAGGATCACGAACCTCAGGCCACGCTTCGCGAGGTGATAGCCGACCGCGAGACCGGCTTGGCTGCCACCGATGACGACCACGTCGAACGAAGGCGTTCCGCTCCCTGAGGTCATGTCGTCACCTCCGCAGGATCGCGCCGCGACACATTAAAGCTGAACATCATGCCGCTCTGGGCGTGTTCGGCGATGTGGCAGTGCGCCATCCACAGACCCGGATTCGAGACGTCGAGCAAGACATCAACGGTCCGTCCCGCGGGCACAAGCACCGTGTCTTTCCACACCAGGTTGGACTCCGGCTCACCGTTCCGCGACAGGACGAGGAAGCGCCCAGCTCCGTGTACATGGAACGGGTGGTGCATCGGGTGATCCGATTCCATCTCGTTGATGAGTCGGATCTTCACCCGATCGCCGACCGTGAAGGCCCAGCTGATGGCCCCGTTCTCGGCTCCGCTTTCCCGGTCGATGAGCATCCATCTCATGTTGCTGGGCTCCGATGCACGGTTCATCTCCGGCATCAGGTCTTCCCACTCGAGTCCGTCGTTCTGTTCGTGATCTTGGTGCTCGTGGTGGACGGCATCTTCACTCGGCTTTGGCTCGGCCGCCGGCAGGGTGTCTGCGGGCACCAGTTTCATGCCGCACTTGGGGCAGGTTCCCGGCTCCGACGAGGTGACCTCCGGATGCATGGGACAGACGTAGGAGGCTGGAGGCGGCTCCTCCGAACGAACCGGGAGCAGCTTCATGCCGCATTTGGGGCAGGTTCCCGGCTCCGACGACGTGACCTCCGGGTGCATGGGGCAGGCGTAAGAGATGGCTGGCGCGACGTCATCCCCGTAGAGGAGGGGCATCGAGGCGACGAACGCGAGCACTTTGTCCGGCGGCCGTTCGATGTCGCGATCGATCGACTGACGTGCAGCGGTGAGTTGGGGGTCGATACGCAAGACCTCGAATGATGACGCTGCGGCCGCTGTCGAGTCCCCCTCGACAGCGAACGCGCCGAGGTCGTACACGTGGTCGGGGGTGCGGTGCTCGAGTCGCGCCTCCCCGGGAGTGTCGAACATCGCGTCGAGGACCGCCCGCTCTGAGGGAGCGAGCATCACCTCGTCGACGAAGGTCTCTCGCTCGTAGCGACCGCTGTCACCACCGACCAGCTTCATCCGCGCGCCGCGGAGGGCGAAGTTGAAGATCCGGGTGTTCGCCGTGTTCACGAGATAGAGGCGCACGACCTCCCCCACGGCCGCCTGGCCTGAGAACTCGGTCTCGCCGTTGATCAGCATGACGTTGCCGAACCGCCCCATCGCGGTGTAGTTGGGACCGGAGCGGTGGAACGGCGCGATGTGGCCGTCCTCGACGAGCAGGTCGTCTAGCGTGATGCTCTGTTGACGGTCGACAGCAGGCCAATACGATGGGTCGATTGGCTCGACGACGATCGTCCCGTACAGCCCCATCTCTAGGCCGAAGTCCTCGCGGATGTGTGGGTGGTACCAGTAGAAGCCGGCGTCGGGGAACTGGACCTTGTAGGTGAACGTTCCTCCGATCGGGATCGGTGCCTGCGTCTCGTGCGGGACCCCGTCGAAGCGATTCTCCAGTCGCAGACCGTGCCAGTGGACTGTCGCCTCGACATCGCCGTCATTGGTCACCTGCACGATGATCTCCGACCCCTGATCGACATGCAGCGTCGGGCCTGGGATAGAACCGCCATACCCAAGCATGCGGAGCTCGGCGTTGTCGATCCGCTTCCGCACCGGCTCGATGTGGAGATCGAGCCGCTCGCCGTCGTGGAGCCGGATGAGCTGCGGGCGTGTCGCTTCAGGGAGTCCCGCCGTTTCGGTCGTGAACAGGTCACCGGGCTCCATCGGCTTATCTTTGGTCGGGTTGGTCGATCCGGATACGCGTTCCATATGCGTTCTCCCTCATCTTCCGTCAGACCGTCGGGATGCGATCGGATCATCGTTCCGGACATCAAGCCCAGCGCCGGTGCCCGTGGCTGGAGTTCGCCCCTCTGTCCGGCCCGTCTACGGAGCCGGGATCGCCTCTGGATTCAGCCTACGGCTTTGCCGGCGACCCGAACCCTGCCGTCGACGGCATTCGCCCGTGTCCCTCGTCTCGCACCCGTGCCCGTGGCGGACCGCGTCGACCTCACGGCCTGGATGGTCGGGCTGCGCTTGAAGGAGCGGCGAGACGGCTGGAACCGGGAGCCGTTCACGTCCGCGGGCAGTGTTGTCGTTCTGCAGACGAGGATGCCGTTCACGGGAGGTCGCGACGAAGGCGATCGTGTAGAACAAGTAGTGCACGACCCAAGCGTCGGGTGACGACGATCGGCGTCGGTGATCTCGAGGTGCCGCCACCCTGCGGCCGCCGTCCCACCGCCGCGGCCCCAATCGTCGCAACCTCCGCCCGGCGTTCCGGGGTCCTCCACCCTTGGTGCCCAAAGGTCGCGAACGCGGCGGGGGACCTCCGACCCCGACCCGGGGCCCCCCATCCTTCGGAGAGTGATGGCCGAGGACCCAAGCCAGGTTCGGCGTCCGTTCGCCGGATGCTCTCATCCAGCAGGTCGTTCTTCTTTCCTCTCCTGATGCGCCGAAGCTACCGGCCAGCATCGACTGGATCTCGGTGATCGCTGACGACGTGGACCCCGAGGAGATCGCGGTCTAGAGCTGCTCCGCGTCGCGTTGCCAGCGCACGCCTTCCTCGAACACCGCGTGCGACAGCCGTGAGAACGCGATCGCTCGGCGCACCGTGATGTCGGTGCGGCGGGGATCGTCCTCGGCCATCAGCTCCAGCGCCGACCCGGGGAGCTGGATCGCGTGGTGAACGCCAGCTGCAGGTCCCCCGAGCGCCGAACCTCCTGACGGGACCGCCGCGGTCCGCAACGTCGCGACCTCCGCCCGGTCCGGTCGCCCTGTCTCCGGTAAAGGTCGCGAGCGCGGCAGCTCGGGGGGCCTCCGACCTCCCAACGGAGGTCCCCTGACCCTTGAGGTTGCGTACCACAAGAACACCGGCTCTTTGGGGCGTCTCTTTTCCGGTCAAAGGACCTATCTCTTCCCGTAGTCATTCGGACCGATACCCGCAAGGTAGGTCACGTTGGGCGCCGAGTCGGGACGAGTGGAACCCGTGAAGATGATCCTCGCCTGCTGTGAGATCCATCGAGGTTGCACCATCGAGGTGGTCTTCGGCGAGAAGGCAGACGGTCGCATTCCCTGGCCCGATCCCGACCTCAAGCCCGAGGCGGAGCGCGACTTCCCAGGCTTAGTGCCGATTCACTTGGAGCACATCCTCAAGGACCGGAACGCGAAGGCTCGCGAGGTCATCAGTGCGCTCACGGCTGACGTCGCGGAGCTGCGGGCGGAGAACAAGAAGCTGCTCGACCAACTCGTCGCGGCGGGGTTGCGCAACGACGAGCTCGCGCAGGCGCTCCGAGCCGACCAGGCGGTGAGGGCATGAAGAGATTCCTTCTCGTCATCGCTCTCGCGTTGGGGTTGCTGGCCGCGAGCGCCCTGCCTGCGATCGCGGACGAGCACGGGGCTAAGCCGTCCAACTGGTCGCACGACGGGACCAAGATCTACACCACGACTGCGGTTAACCAGCACAACCTGTACGGCGATCTACAGGGAATCCTGAAGTTCCGCCGTCGCTCTGTCCCGAACACCGGCAACTTCGACATTCAGATCGACTACGTCCGACTGTATCGGGTGCTGCCTGATCGGTCCGGTCTCCTGGTGGTAGGGGACAGCACAAACCAGAACCTGCTCATCACCGAGACCTGGACGTACGTGAACAGTGGGTGGCAAGCGTGCGGTCCGAACCTTCCGGTCGGCTGGTACTACGCCGTCTCCCGCTTCCAGCTCATCCACACGCACACCGTCGGTGCCTATGACTTCTCCGGCTGGAGGTTCGTGCGCACGGCCAAATGGTATTACGACGGGCGCTGCTTCTAGAATCTCCCGAATCCGTGGGTTGTGGGTTCAAGTCCTACCCCCGGAGCGCTCGTGTTGGCCGGCTAAGCGTGCGGCGCGGGCTCTCCGTGAGCCCAATGGCCGGGTGTGACGCCAAGACCGCTGACCCAATGAACATCGAGGCCGCACTCGAAAAATCCTCCGCCGCGAGCGCCCGGATCAACTCCGAGGGAAATGAGACAGTCAACAGAGCGCCCCCCTCATGAGGAGCCCGAAGCCGCTAAACGATTCGCCCCAACCGGTCCTCGTTCCTTCGAGCGCGGACTCGCGTGTCGATGCCTCCTACCTGCGCACTCGCGTGGCTCCGGGTGTCAAGTTCCACCTGATGCTTGACGCTTCGTATCCGGCTGATGTTTGACGTGCAGCCCGTCAGCGCGGATCTTCCTGACGGAACCTGACCGGTTCCTGGCGACGGTCTTGATGAGGTGATTCTTGCTCCAGACCTGGATCGTGGTCTCGTCGACGAACACGTCGACCAGCTCGGCCTGGTAGGCGTTGCCGACCGAGAACATCTGGTTGTCGACGGAGATGACGCCGTTGGAAGCGACGCGGCGGAGGACCCACTGTCCCCGTTGGTCATCCGCCTGGTTGACCGAGACCGAGACGTCGCGCGTGGCCACCGGTTGGAGCCTGAACCGGTCCGCGGGCGTAGCCATGTCCAGCGACTGGTGGGGTCGGAGGGTGTTGTACTCGGTGACCCACGCGTCCACCTCGGCCTGCGCGACCTCGAGCGATGCGAAGGCCCGGCCATGGAGCAGCTCCTTGCGCACGCTCTGGTGGAACCGCTCGATCTTGCCGGTCGTCGTCGGCGAGCGCACGCCGGTGTGCCGGTGGGAGATCCCGTTCTCGCGCAGGATCCGGTCGAACAGGACCTCGGTCGGGTGAGGGCCGAAGCGACCGGTGAAGCACTTGCCGTTGTCGGTCAGGATCTCATCGGGGATCCCGTAACGGGTAAGCGATGCCGCCAGCACCTTGCAGACCGCCTTGGACGTCGCCCTGCTCACGACGCCGGCGGCCACGCAGAACCGGCTGTGGTCGTCCACGCCGGTGACGAGCTTGAGCTCGGTCCCATCGTCGAGCCAGACCTTGCCCATCACGTCCATCTGCCACAGCTGCATCGGGCGCTCGCGCTCCCACCGTCGGAACTCGTCCCGGCGCTTGCGCCGGCGTCGGAGCTCGATCAGGCCATGGCGACGCAGGCACCGGTAGATGCTCGAGCGGCCGGGGACCGTGTTGAGGCCTTGGCGGGCCAGCTGATGCTCGAGCCGGCGTGGTCCCCAGCCCGGGTGCTCTCGGCGGAGTTCACAGATCAGGGCCTGGATCTCCGCGGACAGCTCGTGCGGACACGAGCTCGGGCGGTGTGAGTGATCGGCAAGGGCTGCAAGACCGCCCTGCTCGTAGCGTGCGATCCAGGCGTGGACCGTCTGGCGTGAGACACCCACGCGCTCGGCGACCTCGGTGACCTTCCAGCCGTCCTGCACCACCGCCAGCACGGCCTGGTACCGCTGCTCCATGACCGACAGCTCCACCAGCACGGCCCACCTCCTGCTCGAGCGAGATGGGCGGTGTCAAGCATCAGCCGGAGCCACCGTCAAGGGTCAGCCGGAGCCGGTGTCAAGGATCAGCCGGAACTCCGTCAAGGATCAGGTGACGCCGGAATGTCCAGCATCACCCGGAACACGACACTGAATGGTGGGCCCCCGGGGACTCGAACCCCGAACCTGCGGATTAAGAGTCCGTTGCTCTGCCAGATTGAGCTAGAGGCCCGCCGCAGTGTAGCAAGCGGTCGGTCGCCTCATGGCCCTGCCAGCAGCGCCTTGATGCCGACGATGACCGCGGCGATGAG
>WNGF01009373.1_pt1 | contig 11258 bp, 6 predicted proteins | sample 5400641 | NCBI WGS metagenome assembly WNGF01 (sample SAMN13153371, study PRJNA577476) | soil metagenome | isolation source: 80 cm soil or saprolite under grassland replicate 2 | place: USA:California | collected 2016-06-15 | reverse complement strand
TTACCTCAGCGACGCGCGCGGCGGCCGCCGCGTCGAGGAGGCTGTGCGCCGCGGCGCCGCTCTCTGCGCCGGACATCCCGCGGTTCTCTGCTACGCCGTTGGTAACGAGATCCCCGCGCCGATCATCCGCTGGTTCGGGCGACGGCGCATCGAGCGCCTGCTCGCGCGGCTGGTCCGTGTCGTCCGCCGCGAGGATCCTGCGGCCCTCGTGACGTACGCGAATTACCCCTCGACGGAGTACCTGCAGCTTCCGTTCCTCGATCTCCTTGCGTTCAACGTCTACCTCGAGGACACGGAAGCCCTCGGCGCGTACATGGCGCGGTTGCAGAACATCGCCGGCGAGCGTCCGCTCGTCATGACGGAGCTCGGTCTCGACAGCGTCCGCAACGGCGAGGACGTGCAGGCCGCGTCGGTCGCGAAACAGGTGCGAACGGCATTCGCCGGTGGTTGCGCCGGCGCGTTCGTCTACAGCTGGACCGATGAGTGGCACCGCGGCGGCGAGGACGTCGAGGATTGGGGGTTTGGCCTGACGCAGCGCGATCGGAGCGCGAAGCCGGCGCTCGCAGCCGTGCGCGCCGCGTTCGTCGAGACGCCGTTCGCCGCCGGGCGGTCGTGGCCGCGGGCCTCAGTCGTGGTCTGTACGCGGAACGGGGCCAAGACTCTTCGGGACTGCCTCTCCGGCCTGCTCGAGCTCGACTACCCCGACTTCGAGGTGCTGGTCGTCGACGACGGCTCGACCGACGCGACAACAGCGATCGCGAGCGCATTCCCGTTCCGCGTGATCAGCTCGGGGGGGAGCGGCCTGAGCGACGCGCGCAACCTTGGCCTGCAGGCTTCGACCGGCGAGATCGTCGCTTACCTCGACGACGACGCACGCCCCCTCCCACACTGGTTGACGCACATCGCGGCGACGCTGTCGACGACGGAGCACGCCGGCGTCGGCGGGCCAAACATCGCGCCTGTTTCCAGCCCGCTTGTCGCCCAGTGCGTCGACCAGGCGCCCGGACTGCCGACGCACGTGCTGCTCGACGATCGCATCGCCGAGCACATCCCGGGCTGCAACATGGCCTTCCGCCGCGACCGGCTCGAGGCAATCGGCGGCTTCGATCCGCAGTTCCGGACTGCCGGCGACGACGTCGATGTCTGCTGGCGCCTCCAAGCGCACGGCTGGACGCTCGGCTTCAACGCGGCCGCGATCGTCTTCCACCATCGGCGCGACTCCGTCCGCCGCTACCTCCGGCAGCAATTCGGATACGGGAGCGCTGAGGCGCTCCTCGAGCGCAAGTGGCCCGAGAAGTACAACGGCGCCGGCCACCTCACCTGGCGCGGCCGCGTCTACGCAAGCGACCCTCGCCGCGACCACGGGCACTTGCAGCGGGCGCGGATCGCCTACGGAACCTGGGGCAGCGGCTTGTTTCAGCGGTTGTACACGCCGCCGCCGCGAGCGCTCGACGCGCTCGCCCGGTCGCCGGAGTGGTATCTGGTGATCGCCGCGCTGGCCGCGCTCTCCGGCCTCGGTGCGGCCTGGCCGCCGCTGCTCGTCGCCGCGCCGATGCTGGCGCTCGCGGTCGCCGCCCTCCTGGCCAATGCAACGCTCGCCGGCGCACGTGCGACATTCGCCATGGCGCCTCGTTCGTCGATCCTCCGGCTGCGGCTCCAAACGCTGACCGCGCTCCTGCACCTGCTCGGGCCGGCAGCGCGGCTCGCCGGCCGCATCGCGGGCGGACTTACCCCCTGGCGGCATCGGCAAGTGGAGGCGACGATTCCGTGGCCTCGGAGCCTGATGACTTGGACCGACCGGTGGGCGGCGACGGGCGATCGGCTTGCGGCGATCGAGACGACGATCCGAGCACAAGGCGTCGCCGTCCAGCGCAGCGGCACGTTCGACCGCTGGGACCTCGAGATCGGACAAGGAAGTCTCGGGACCGTCCGCCTGCTGATGTCGGTGGAGGAAAACGCCGGGCGAACGCAGGTCGTCCGGATCCGCTTGTGGCCTCGCTTGTCGCCTCTCGCGGGATTGGCCGCGCTTCTTCTCGCAGCTCTCGCCGCCGCCGCGGCCGTGGATGGGGCGCATACAGCGGCGATCATCCTCGCGGTCGGCTGCCTCGGCGTCGTCGCCCAGACCATCCGCCAGTGCGCGGCGGCCGCCGGCGTGACGATGGAGGCGCTCCTTCAGCGAGCACTGGTCACGACGGCTCTGCCCGCCGCCTCGTACCAGGCGATATAGGACGGCTCGAAACCTTTGGCCGACTACCCTTCTTCACGTCCGGGTTGGTTGAGATTGCGACCGGTGCGTCCTGACCGTGGTGAGCTCCGTATGCTCGGCATCCGCGGTTTCCTCGGCGCCAAGGAGCCGGCATGAGTGCGGAAGTCGAGCCCCGCCCGCGTGCTGGCATCGAGACGGGAATCCAGGCGCGCGCTGAGCGGGGCAGGCCTGGGGACGACCAACCGTCGGGGGGTGGTCCTCGGCTGTTCCGCGCGATCAACGAACGGATCCGCGAACTGGAGGGCAACCGGCCCGTCGGCGAGTACGACTTCTGCTGCGAGTGCGAGGACGAGACCTGCACCGGCGTGCTCCGGCTGACGGCGCAGGAATATGAGTCAGTGCGGGCCAACGCCAGCCTGTTCGCGGCCCTCCCCGGGCACGAGCAGCCAGCCGACGAGGTGATCAGGCTCACCGACCGCTTCGTCATCGTCAACAAACGGGACGACAGAGAGCCGGCGCAGACGCCCATCGTCGGGGATCACGCCGGCGCCGACCGCCGCATGTATACGGGACCTGAGCTGTACCGGCGGCTGCTGCGCGAGGCCAGACCCTACTGGCGACACATCGGCGGACTCTTCGGACTCAGTTTGCTCTCGAGCGTGTTCGCGCTGCTGACGCCGCTTCCGCTCAAGATCGCCGTCGACAGCGTTGTCGGCTCGCATCCGCTTCCCGGCTTCATCGCCTTCTTCGTTCCCGCCTCGGCGAGGCAGTCGCAGACGGGTGTCTTGCTGGTCGCGGCGGGGCTGTTCGTGCTGATCTCTCTCCTCAAGCAGCTGCAGGAGTTCGGCAGGCTACTCATGGCCACCGTCGCCGGCGAGAGGCTGCTCCTCCAGTTCCGCAGCCGCCTGTTCCGCCACGCCGAGCGCCTCTCGCTCGCGTATCACGACTCGAGGGGAACGGCAGACTCCACGTACCGGATTCAGTACGACGCCACTGCTATCCAGAGCATCGCCGTCTCCGGCCTGATTCCGTTCTTCACCGCGACCGTGACAGTTGCCGGAATGATCTACGTCACTGCGAGAATCGACTGGCAGCTTGCCCTCGTCTCGCTCGCCGTCACCCCGGTCCTGTTCTTCGCGATGAGGCTCTACCGGAAGCGTCTTCGCGCTCAGTGGCACGACGCGAAGAGGCTCGAGAGCTCGGCTCTGTCCGTCGTCCAGGAGTCGCTGGAAGCGCTTCGAGTCGTGAAGGCGTTCGGACGCGAGGACCACGCGCGCGATCGCTTTGCGGACCGCTCCGCCGCAAGCGTGCGCGCCAAGATCAGCCTCTCGTTCGTGGAAGGGCGCTTCGGAATCGTCGTCGGCGCGACGATCGGCTTTGGGATGGGGACGGTTCTCTTTCTCGGAACCCGCCACGTGCTCGCAGGCGCGATGACGCTCGGCGAGCTCGTCCTCGTGATGGGCTACCTCCAGCAGCTCTACGATCCGCTCAAGACGGCGAGCAAGAAGGTGGGATCCCTCCAGTCCTCGCTCGCGAGCGCGGAGCGCGTCTACTCGATTCTCGACGAAGCGCCGGACTTCGTCGATCCCCCTGACGCGCTCCCGCTCGTGCGCGCGGCCGGTGCCGTCAGCTTCCGGAACGTCTCGTTCGCCTACGAGTCCGGCCACGGTGTGCTCGACGACGTCTCGTTCGCGATCCCACCCGGCACGCGACTCGGGATCGCCGGGACGACCGGAGCCGGCAAGACGACGCTCGTGAGCCTCCTGACGCGTTTCTACGACCCGAGCAGCGGCCAGATTCTCCTGGACGGCGTCGATCTTGGCCGGTACAGGCTGACCGATCTCCGCAGCCAGTTTGCGATCGTGCTCCAAGAGCCGGTGCTGTTCTCGACGAGCATCGCCGAGAACATCGCCTACGCGCGGCCGGGTGCCGAGTTCGCCGACGTGGTTGCGGCCGCAAAGGCCGCAAGCGCGGACGACTTCATCCGTGCACTGCCGGACGGCTACGCCACCCCGGTGGGGGAGCGCGGAGTGCGCCTCTCGGGCGGCGAGCGCCAGCGCATCGCGCTCGCGCGAGCGTTCCTGAAGGATGCGCCGATCCTGATCCTCGACGAGCCGACGAGCTCCGTCGACGCACGCACCGAGGCCGAGATCCTCGGCGCCATGGAGCGACTCATGCGTGGGCGCACCGCGTTCATGATCGCGCACCGCATGAGCACGCTCGATGTCTGCGATGCCCGGCTCCAGCTCGAGCACGGCCGCGTCGTCGGGATGACGCCGCCCGAAGCCAGTGCGGCCCGCCAGGCGCCGCGAGAAGCCGCCACGGCAAGGACGCTGCCCGCCGGCGCGCCGGCTCGACGGCATCGGAAGAAGCACGTCCCTGTCCCGTGCGATCCAGTTCACCACCCCGTCGTGAGGGCTTGGCAGACGATCGCGACACCGCGCGACCGCATCGATCGGGTCGATCGCCTGCGGGCGAAGAAGAAATGCGAGATCTACCGGTTGGCGCTGGGGAACGCCGGGACGAGCATCATCGCGAAGCGCGCCCCCAACGAGACGCTCGCCGTCGAGCGAGCGATTTACGAGAGCGTCCTCCCCCGGCTGCCTACAACCGCCCTGCGTTACTTCGGCTTCGTCCCCGATGAGGACGAGCGGTTCGCATGGCTGTTCATCGAAGACGCAGGGGAAGACTCGTGCTCGCTCGCCGAACACGGACCCCTCGTTGCCCGGTGGCTCGGCACGTTGCACGGCGCCGCCGCCGAGCTGGACCTCGCGTCTTCGCTGCCGGAGCGAGGGCCGGCTCACTACCTCGAGCACCTGCGCGCCGCGCGCACGACGATCCTCGACGGCTTCGACAACCCGGCCCTCGATGCGGGCGGCAAGATCACGCTGCGAGCGCTCCTCTCGACCTGCGAGCTAATTGAGTCGAGCTGGAGCGGCATCGAAGCGATCTGCGCAAGCCTGCCCCGGACGCTCGTCCACGGCGATCTCGTCGCCAGGAACCTGCGGCTCCGGCGCGACGATCCCGGTCCCGCGATCGTCGCCTTCGACTGGGAATGCTCGGGCTTCGGCGTCCCAGCGGCGGACGTCTACGAATTCGGGCGCAAGGCGACGCGCGAGGACTTCTCCTGCTACCGCGCTACGACGTCCGAGTACGCGCGCGGCGTCGGCGAGGACGAGCTCCGGGAGCTGTTGCTCGTGGGAACGGGGTTCCGCCTTCTTGCCTCCGTGGACTGGGCGAGCAGGCACCTCTGCCACCCGTGGCCCGAGAGAGCGACCGCGTCGCTTTGCTGCTACGAGCGGCCGCTGCGGGAGTGGGGCGAGGGGCTCGCCGCCGCAGCTTAGGTCGCGATGAACGTGTTGCACCTGAACAGCACCCAGGCGGGCACCGGAGGTGACGAGGCATTGCGGCAGAGTGTCGAGCTGGGCCTCGCGCGGGTGGGCGGGAGCGGGGCACCCGTCGCGGCGATCCGCCGACGCGAGTTTTCGGGATCGACCTCGTATGCGGTCGAGATCGTGACCGTCGAGCTCGCGACCGGCGACACGATCGAGGTCTTCCTGAAGGATTACGGCCGGTCGAAGCTCCCGAAGGATGCGGCCGCGGAGAGGCGTGAGCGGGAGCTATGTGTCTACGAGGAGCTCCTCGAGCAGGATCTCGGAACCGCCCTGTTCTACGGAGCCCGCCGGGACGATGTCGCGTCGCGCTTCTGGCTCATGATCGAGTTCGTGGAGGGCGAGCTGCTCCGCGACTGCACCTACGAGTACTGGCCCGCGGCTGCCGCCTGGCTCGGGCGCCTGCACGGGCACTTCAGCGGTCAACGCGACCGGCTACAAGCGTCCGGATTCCTCGTGCACCACGACGCCGATTTCTTCATCCGGGCAGCCGAGCGTGCTCTCGGAGCGGTGTCCGGCCTCTCGGAAGCGCTCGCTCAGCGCCTCGCGACCGTGCTGGACGGCTACGACCCAGTCCTTGCGGTGCTGACCCGCGACTCGGACACGCTCGTTCACGGCTCGTATCGGCCCCAGAACGTGCTCGTCGACCGGTCGTCCGAGCCCACACGGATCTGTCCCACGGACTGGGAGCTCGCCGCGTTCGGTCGCTCGACGTACGATCTCGCCTTCCTCTGCGACGGGTTCCGGCCGCCTCGGCTCGATGAGCTGTTCGATGCCTACGAGCGTGAGGCGGAGAGTTCCGGCGTCTCACTGCGTGACAGGGGCGAGCTTCGGTACGAGGTCGACTGCTTCCGTCTCCACAAGACGATCAACTCCCTTGGGCACTTGCGCCAGTGGCCGCATCCAGCGGAGACTGCGGCGAAGGTCGTCGTCACCGCCGAAGAGATTGCCCGGATGCTTGCATGAAGCAGTTCTCGAGCTCGCCGCCCGATTCCGCGCTCCCCGCGCTCGAGGGGCTCGTGCGACAGATGGTCGGCGCTCCTGCAAGTGTTGCAGTGCGCGAGCAGAGGGTGAATTCGCGCGTCTACCGCCTTTGCTGCACGATGAACGGGACGACTCGCTCGTTCGTGGGCAAACGCCTCGACCCGGATATCGGGCGCCGGAACGAACTCGTCGCTCGGCGCTGGCTTCCCGCGGTCGGCGTGGGCGACTCGGCTCCGCGGCTGCTCGCCGTCGCGGCCGAGCGTGATGCCTCGTCGGTGTGGCACCTCTACCAGGACCTCGGGGCCCGTGGGCTCGACGCGGCACGGCCTGACTTCGGCACGGTCGCGCTCGCTGTCGTTGCGATCGCCCGGATCCACACCCGGTTCGCGGGACACGCGCTGCTTCCGGAGGTTCGCCTCTGGGGGGGTGACCTCGGGATCTCCTTCTACGTGGCAAGCGTCCGCGACGCGAGCGCGTCGCTCGAGTCGGTGGGTGCGCGCGGACGGCGGCGGCTCGGTGTCGAGCGCTCGTCGCTGTGCGGGCGGCTACTCGCGCGCCTGGCCGACCTGCTCGACGAGCAGGAGGCGCGCGCCGAGGCGCTCACACGGTCGGGCGGCCCCGAGACGCTGCTCCACGGCGACCTCTGGCCGATGAACGTGATGATCGGCTCGAGTGAGGGAAAGACGTGGGCGCGGCTCATCGACTGGGATCACGCGGCGGTCGGGCCAGTCTCCTACGACCTCTCGACCTTTCTTTCACGCTTCCCCGTCCCTGACCGCACGCGGATCCTCCGTCTGTACGAAGAGGAGGTCGGTCGCGCGGGCTGGCGTCTGCCCTCGGCGGCGGAGCTGAACCTCACGTTCGAAACGGCGGAGCTCGGGCGGATTGCGAATCGCGTCATCTGGCCTGCGCTGGCGGCGTGGGAGGACAACGCCGACTGGGCATTCGATGCGCTGGAAGAGGTCGGGCGCTGGTTCGAGCAGCTGACGCCGATCCTCCCGCTCGACGAAGCATGCTCGTAGTCGTAGCAAGCGGTGGTGTGAGCGGCCTGCCCGAGGTCGCCGGCAACACGTGGGCCTTCCTCCAGTACGTGGTCGGATTTGCGCGGCTCGGCGTGGAGTGCTTCTGGGTCGATCACCAGCCGAAGCTCGATCCTCGGCTACCGGCACAGGACGGTCGGGCCCGGCCGCACGAGGATTGCCACAGCGTCGACTACGTGCGTGAGCGCTTCCACGAGATGGCGCAGGCGTTCGGGTTCGAGGACCGCTACTGCATCCTCTACGAGGGGGAGGCAACGGCCTTCGGTAAGACTGAGGCCGCCCTCGACGAGCTCGTGGGCGAAGCGGACGTGCTCCTCAACCTCGCGGGGCCGCTGCCGTCGAGCTCGCCCCTGCTGCGGATCGAGCGCCGCGCGTATGTCGATCTCGATCCAGGCTTCACGCAAATCTGGGCCCATCAGCTCGACCTGGGCCTGGACCAGTACCAGTTCTTCTTCACAGTCGGCCAGAACGTGGGCCGCCCGGAGTTCAGGATCCCCACCCTCGGGATCGCGTGGGAGCCGATCTTGCCGCCGGTCGTCCTCGACCTCTGGCCGGCGCACATCGACGCGTCCTGTGAGCGTCTCTCGACGATCGGAGACTGGCACGGCTCGCAGTACGCGGACTTCGAAAGTGAGCGGTACGGGGGCAAGCGGGAGGAGTTCCTTCGCTTTCTCGACGTGCCGAAGCGAACGGGGCGGCCGATCGAGGTCGCGCTCTGCATGTTCCAGCACGATTACGAGGACCTAGGCCTGCTGCATTGGAACGAGTGGATCGTTCGCGACCCCTATCTCTACGCGGGCGACCTGGAAAGCTACCGGGAGTTCATCCAGTTCTCGCGGGCCGAGCTCAGCGTCGCCAAGAGCGGATATGTCAAGTCGCGGAGCGGCTGGTTCAGCGACCGCACCGCCTGTTACCTGGCATCCGGCAAGCCCGCCGTCATCCAGTCGACAGGGCTCGAGGAACACCTCCCAACAGGGACGGGATTGCTGACGTTCGAGACGGTCGAGGAGGCGAGTGCCGCGCTCCAGGAGGTCGATGACGCCTATCTCGAACATTGTCGGGCCGCGAGGCGAATCGCCGAGACGCATTTCGACTCGGCGATCGTCCTCGCGTCGATCCTGGATCGCGTCGGTGCATGAAGGTGCGTGTGGGGTGGATCATTCGGCCCTTCACTGAAACGCGTGGACTAGCAGGGGGAACCGGCTTTTACGCCCCACAGAGATCGTGGGGACGCTCGATCATCCGTCGCCCGTCGAGCAGTCCGACGAGCCGGCTCCCGTCGGCCCGAGGGCGTCGGCAGTCGTCGCATGTGTTTCGCTGGCTCCCCGGCCAGCAGTGCCAGCGCGCTGTACTCGTAGAAGCTGACTTCCAGGCTTAACCCGGGTATTGGCACCCCACACCCGAAAGCGAGATAGAAAAGGAGAAGACCACGCCGCCGATCCTCCCGGCCTGCACTTGGAGAGAGCCGACACGAATCGTGGCGGCCCCTCAAGGTTGTTCGGCGCGTCGGCCTGTTCAACGGCACAGTGCGGCTGATCGACGGGTGCGGCGTGTTTGCCCGCACTGGTGGAGAAACGATTCGCGGGGGAACGAACGCTCCCCCGCGAATCCCGACCTACTTCGAACAGAGGACCTGAACGTTGAAGATTCGGTCGCCGGCAAGGTCCGAACCACCCCTTGCACGCCACCCGACAACCTTCCCGTTGATGATCAACGGTCGGCTGTAGACGGTGATGAGCTGTTCGGCATCCGTGTCGCTCGACCAACGCGTGCCGCCGGCGATGACTTTTTCGCCGGACGGACAGAGGACTTGAACGGCCCGCGACTTGAAGAGCCCGTTCGCGATGTTCCCAGGCACCGAGACGGAATCCTCGTGCATCGTCACGTCACCGACCACGCCCGGAGGACCCTGCGGGCCCACCGGACCGACCGGTCCGGCCGGTCCTCTCGGCAGCGATCCGCGCTTGAAATCCCAGGCGCGGAGGCTGAAGTCCCGGACCTTCGACGTGACCACGGAGTCGTCCTTCAGTTGCCTTGTCCCGACGCTTTCTCGCGGGATGACCGTCAAGATGGTCGCGTACCCCGTCCCTCCAAGAGCGACGGTCAGGGCGACGCACGCGACGATCATCGATGGCGACACGCGTCGTATTTCGCGCATATTCACCTCCTCTTCTGGGCGAAGGAACCTAGGTCTTAGTGCCGGTTGGGAACATTCCTTCCTGCGACATCTGCCGCGAACGCTCAGGCCACGTCCCGTCGTCCATGAAGAGGCGGCCTAGCTGCGCTTGGTCGGTGAAAAGTTCATGGTCCGGTCATGTTTTCAGGTGGCGAGGGCGGCGTCGCGGATGCAGGCGTTGAGGGCGTGCTCGTAGCTGCGCCAGGAGCGGGCGAGCGGTGAGCGGGCGGTGATCTCGGCGGGGAGGGCGGGATCGAGCTCGGTGAGTGAGGGTGTGAGGACGCGGGCGTAGGTCTTGGTGAAGAAGACGGCGAGCCGTCGGCCTTCCGCGGTCAAGCGGTAGCGGTTGGAGCGTTCGATGCGGACGAGGAAGCCGTTGCGGCGGAGACGGCGCAGGTCGTAGGTGATCTGGCGCGGCGTGTAGCCGGGCAGGCGGGTGGCGACGAGCGTGCGCAGGCTTGCGTTGCTGACGCCGTCGAGCAGGTGCGAGAAGCAGCAGAGCGAGGCGAGCAGCGCCTGCACGCGCGGGTCGCCGAAGCGAAGCGCGGGAGCGGGCTGCCCTTGTTGGTCGCGGCTGGGTAGGACGACGCGCTCCAGCGTGCTCGCGTCGGGCGCGCAGGCGCAGGCGGCGAGCTGGGCGTCGAGCAGCCGCTCGTTGACGTCGTGGCCGACCTGGCGGAGCGCCTGCCAGTTCGCCTCGGTGAGCAGCCGGCCGACGCCGAAGTCGTAGCTGTCGTTGACGGTGGTCTCCGTGCGCAGCGCCCGGCCCTCTTTGAAGTACTGCTTGACCTTCGAGTAGCGGACCTGGAGCGCGACCTGATCGCCGCGGTGAAGGACGCGCGTCTGGAAGCGACCGGGCGTTGTGCTGATCACCCTGCGGGCGAAGACGATCGCCACCTGCTCGGGGCGGCCGAGCGTGAGCTGGTCGCGGATCGTCTGCTCGAACCAGTCGCGGCCCGCCTGCGGCCGGTCGAAGACGCGCGTGTCGGAGAGCTCGAGCTGGCGGACGGCGAGCTGGTAGCGGTAGCCGCGCTCGCGGTCCTCGCTGCTGAACGGGTTGGGCAGGATCCGCTCCCAGCGGCGGAAGAAGGCCCAGACGTCCCGGGCCGAGAGCCGCGCGCAGATCGCGGCCAGCGCCTGCGCGTCGCTGCAGGCGCGAAAGCCGTTGTCGAGCGCCTGGTAGCCGATCCCCGCCTGCTCGGCCTGCCGCTTCGCCCACTCGTGCCCGTTCAGGCACAACCAGCGGTGGTAAGGGGCGTAGCAGCAGCACTTGACGAACGCCCGGCCCCACTCGCGGTCGCGGACGTAGAGGTAGTAGTGGTTTGACGTGCTCCCCGCCGGAGTTGACAGGCTAGGCCGCGTGTTTTTGTAGTTCGGGTAGATCCTCCCAGGTTTGTCGCACCTCGAGCGGCGTGCGGTGGTTCAGGCTCGAGTGCGGCCGGTGGTGGTAGCGGTCGACG
>WNGF01009372.1_pt1 | contig 11258 bp, 11 predicted proteins | sample 5400641 | NCBI WGS metagenome assembly WNGF01 (sample SAMN13153371, study PRJNA577476) | soil metagenome | isolation source: 80 cm soil or saprolite under grassland replicate 2 | place: USA:California | collected 2016-06-15 | reverse complement strand
TGCGCCGCCGCCGCGACGAGCTCCTTCCCGACGCCGCTCTCGCCGGTGACGAGGAGCGGCTGCGGGCTCGTCGCCACGGCCTCGACGTACGAGAAGAGCGTCCGCATCGTGGCGTCGCGCGTCACGATCCCGGCGAACGCCTCCGGGTGCGCGATCTCTCCGCTGAGGAAGCGGCCCGTGATCTCCTCGTTCTCGCGCCGGAGCTCCTGCATCCGTACGGCGCGGAGCACGGCGGCCACGAGCCGGTCCTCCTCCTCGGTCTTCACGTGGTAGTCGAACGCACCGAGCCGGACGCACCGTACGGCGGTCTCGAGCTGGTTGAGCCCGCTCACCACGATCACGGCGACCCCCGGGTGCTCGGCCGCGATCTGCTGGAGGACCTCCTCGCCGGAGAGGTGCGGCATCGTGAGGTCGAGCAGGACCACCCCGATGTCGTCGCCCTGGATGATCTGCATGACGCGGCGCGGGTCCTCGCACGGCACGACGTGCCGGATCCCGGCGACGCGCTCGAGGGTCAGCGCGAGCGAACGGAGCCACGCCACCTCGTCGTCGACGAGCAGGATTCCGAACGAAGGGTACAGGCGTTCCGTCACGCGCCCTCCCGCAGCCGAGGGAGCATCAAGGTCGCGGTCGTGCCCGCCCCCGGGGTCGACGACAGCTCGAGCGTGCCGCCGTGCTCCTTCACGATCCCGGACGAGACCGACAGGCCGAGGCCGGTCCCCCCCGTTTCCCGCTTCGTGGTGAAGAACGGCTCGGTGACGCGCGCGAGATGCTCCGGCGCGATGCCGATGCCCTCGTCGCTCACCTCGAGCGTGATCCAGCCAGGGGCGCCGTCGCACCGCGTGACGAGACGCACGCCGCGGCTCGCGTCCGGGAGGGCCTCGCACGCGTTCAGCAGCAGGTTGACGACCACCTGCTCGATGCGCTGCGGGTGGGCGCGCACGGGCGGCAGGTCCCGCGCGAGCTCCATCTGGAACCGGCTCGTCGCCTTCCGGAGGGCGTTGCCGGCGAGGCGCACCGCCGCGCGGGCGACCGCGTTGAGATCCACCGGCTCGAGCCGCGGCGCGTCCTCGCGCCGCGCGAAGTCCTTGAGGTCGTCCACGATGTGCTTGATGCGCCGTGCCGCCGCGAGCATCTCGTCGAGCATCCGCGGCAGCTCCTCTCGCACACGGGCGTAGCCGAGCCCCCCCAGCGCGGGCTCGCCGATCGTGTCGCGGCGGGAGTCGAGCACGTCCAGCGCGTCGAGGAGCGTCGCCTTCACCGTGGGGAGATCGAGCAGGAGCAATCCTGTGGGGTTGTTGATCTCGTGCGCCACGCCGGAGACGAGCACGCCGAGCGCGGCGAGCTTGTCCGCCTGGACGAGCTGCTGCTGATGGAGGCGCAGCTGCTCGACGGCGCGCTCGCGCTCCAGCACCTCTCGCGCGAGCGACGCGGTGCGCTGCGCGACGAGCCGCTGGAGCGAGCGCGACCAGAGAACGATCGCGCCGAGCACGAGCAGCAGCGGCACGAGCGCGAGCGCGCTCCACCTCGCGAACGTCACCCAGTCGAGCGCCGGGGGCTCGAGGACGCCCAGCCAGCGCTCGTGGATCTGCTGGTAGCGGCCGGTCTTCTTCAGGATCGCGAGTCCCTCGTCGAGCCTGGCGAGCAGCTCGACGTTCCCCTTCTTCACGGCGAAGCCGTACTTTTCCGCCGCCACGGACTCCGCGACGACCTCCACGTTCGTGAGCCGCAGCTCGCGGATGATGTACATGCCGGGGAGCGCCGCGACGGCCACGTACTCGTCCTCCCCCGCGGCGAGGCGGCGGAGCGCGTCGGCGGGCGTCCCGGTGCGCGCCAGGTCCGGCCCGAATCCGCGCCGCGTGAGCATCTCGTCCATGATCCCGCCGCGGAACACGATCACCTTCTTGCCGCGCAGGTCGTCGAGCGAGCCGACCCGGCTGGCGCCGCGTCGCGCGAACACCGCGTGGTGCACGATCGCGTGCGGCGCCGCAAACTCGAGCTGCTTCGCGCGCTCCTCCGAGAACGAGATGCCCTGGAGGACGTCGACCTCGCCCGAGACGAGGGCCGCGCGAATCTCCGCCCAGGTCCCGAACCGGAACTCGACCGTCATTCCCATCACTTCGGCGACGGCGCGGGTGAGGTCCACGTTGAAGCCCGCGGGTTGACCGTTTCGATCGAGGAACTCGTACGGGGGATAATCGCGATCGGCGCCGACCACGATGCGCGGGGGGACGGCGGATCCGAGCTCGTCGGGCAGCTGTGCGCGCGATGCCGCGGCGACTGCGGCGAGCGCGGCAGCTGCGAGACACCGGGCGACGGGCGTGCGGATCATGGCGGCGCCCGTTCATACGACGGTGGGTCGCGGAGGGACAAGGCGGCGGCAGGCGCCCGCCTGCCGGTTCGCGGCACGTGAGCGACTGCGGCGGCGCTCCGCTTTCCGTCGCGTGGCCCGACCGCTCGTGCTCCTCGCACCCGGTGCCGGTGCGCGTCACCTCACCAGGATCGGGGGTCTCGTCTTCGTGGGGTCGCTGACCGCGCGGCTCGTTGGCCAGGTGGCCGAGCTTGAGAACACTGTGACGCGCAAGCTGGACGGCGAGCGCGTCTCTTCGGCCGGAGATCTCGCTCGATGCAGACCGCGTTCACGGGGCACGTGAACCCCGAAGGCACCGCATCGGAGGATGGCATCGGACCAGCCGATGGCAACGTGGCGAAGATGTGGTCTGCCAGCACGACGTGTCGGAAGGCGGGGAAGTAGGACGCCCTTGTCCCGAGACGTTGCCGGCGCCCCGCGGATACGACCGTTCAGTTCAACCTGAGACGGGTGACGGGCGTATCGGTCCTCGCGATACTGAAGTCGCCAAATCTGGTGATTCGGCAGCGCGACAGGAAACCGCATCCGACCCTCCTCTGCGATACCAGCGGTCGCATCTGTCTTCGTCGCCGGTCCGCGACGGTGTCGACGCTGGATCGTCAGCTGACGTCGCGGTTGTTCGCCGCCGAGCGTTCCGGGTCGTTCGCATCGTTGTCGACTTGGATGACGATCATCGCTGAACGCGGGTAGAGCTCGCCCGCGAATGCCTGCTCCGGGTGCCTGTGAGCGCCGTCGTCACCGGGCTCGAACCAGAAGTGTTCGATGTACCGGGCCAGCAGCTCCAGCCGACCGGACACCTGGAGCACTCCGCCCGGCAGCTCCTCCGTCCTCAGCTTGCCGTCCGACAGGAGCTCTCGGCCCTCCGCGCCTACGGCGTCGAGGATGCCGAGAACGCAATTGCGTGGCCTGCGATCTTCGTCGTCGGACCCGACGGCCGCATCGCCTGGCGCTCGCTCGCGGAGACGTACCGGGAGCGTCCCGCTTCCACAGTCGTGCTCGAGGGCCCTCGATGGGATCTCGCAGCGGCGAGCATCCGACCGGTCGCGCCGTTGAGAAGCGCGATCGCCGCGCTGTCGAGAGCGCCCCCTGCCCCGCTGTGAAGGCGACCGTTCGAGCGGCGTCGCGTAATCCCTCACGCCCCCGCGGGACTCCACATCATGAAGGCGCGCCATGCGCGCCCTGGAAGGAGAGAGAGTCATGGCAGACAGGAATCGGCGTTCCGTAGGCGAAGGGGTCACGGCTGGACTCATCGCCGGCGTCATGTTCGCGATGATGGAGATCGTCAGTGCGGTGCTGATGGGGAACCCGGCGCTCATGCCGGTCCGGATGTTCGCGAGCGTCGTGCTCGGGATGGGCGCCATGGAGGGCCCGCTCGGCACGGCGTTGGTCGTAGGAACGATCGCCCACCTTGCACTCTCGGCGGTGTTCGGGATCATCTACGGGCTTTTCAACGCGCGGCTCTCAGAGACGACCAAGACGAGCTTCGGCCGCCAGGCCGGCGTCGGGATCCTGTTCGGCCTCGCCGTCTGGTTCGTGAACTTCCAGGTCATCGCGCGGGTCCTCTACCCCTGGTTCCTGAAGACGCCCCAGATCCTGCAGGCGATGATGCACGGGCTGTTCTTCGGACTGCCGCTCGCGCTCATCTACGCGGCTTCCGAGCGTAGGATCCACGCTCCTGCGCCGGCGGCGCGCACCGCGTGACTTCGAGCGATGTCTCGCGCCTGGCGCGGCTGCACGCCCGCGCCGGGCGCGGGGTCCGGCCGACGCACTTCAGGCGAGGAGGAACGATGGACCCAGGCCACGACGCACGAACTGGCACCCTGATCGCGCGCGATGGCTCCTCTCGGTCGGACCGGCTCGACGCGACGGACCGCTGGATCGGAAGCACGACCGCCGCGTTGGCAGGGGGAGCCGCCGCGACCGCCGCGATCACCGTGTTGAGCGCCGCATCGCGAGCGCTGGGGCTCATGACCCTCGACTTCGGCCGGACGCTCGGGACGACGGTGCGCCCCGACCGCCGATCGACGCGGGCGCTCGGATGGATCATGCACGGCGCGAATGGCGTCCTGTTCGCGCTCGGCTACCGCGCGTTGTTCCGCGCCGCCCGGGTCGCACCCGATGCGCAGTCTGGTGTCATTCTGGGTGCCGCCCACTTTGCGGCGGCGATCGCAGGTCTGGCCGTCGCCCCGTACGTTCACCCGCGGCCCCGCCAGGCCGGATTGAGGCCCCTGCGCCCGACGGCATACGGGCCGATGACCATCCCAGGGATGCTCGTGGGCCACGTCGTCTACGGCGCGATCGTCGGGCGCGCATTGACCGTCCGCCGAGCCCAGGACACGTGATCGTCAGCCTGCCTGCCGCACTCCATCCATCGGAGCCTCCGCCGCGCTCCTCATGCGGCGGAGGTTGAGCCAGAGCGCCGCGATCAGCCCCACGAGCGCGACGGGGTAGAGCGCCGCGCGCACGGCGATGAATCCCATGGTGACGCTCGCGGCCGCCGACCCGAGCGCAACGAGGATCGTCGGAGCGCAGCAGGCGAAACCGAGGAAGAGCGCCGGGACCGAAGCGAGGACCCCCTTTCGCGAGAAGCGGCCACAGGCCTCCGGCCGCTTCAGCGCGAACGCGAGGAACGCGAAGTTCAGCCCGACGAGAGCTGCCAGGGCACCTGCGAGGAGGACGTTCACGGGCGAGAGGAAGTACGCCAGCCGGCTCGTGACGTAGACAGCGGCGATCGGCTCGTAGATGAACGTCACCCGCGCGCGAAACATGCGCGTCCACTCGTCCACCACCTGGACGAACGGCGCTTCATCGACGAGAGGTACGCGCGAGATCACGACGTCTCCGACGGCGAGGAGATAGATGAGCAGGTAGACGATCCCGCTCACGAGGGCGACCGCTCTCGCGGGCCGGTACCCCCATACTCGCCCGAGCCGCTGTCGATGGCTGTTCAGCGGACCACCTCCGCATCGGGGTGGAACGCGTGCCAGGCGAACCACATCACGTCGAACGAGCTCACGAACTCGAGCTGATCGCCTCGGTTCGACTTGCCCCACACGTTCCAGGTCGCCCCGCTGCCGTCGATGACCTTACGATCGCGCGCCGAGAACCTCTTGCCTCCCGCCTTGTAGGCGAGCGCGTCGTCCAGCGCCTCGTCGTAGATCAGCACGACGTCATCGCCGGACAGCTTCAAGACCGCGAACCGGTTCTTGCGGAGCGCTTCCTTCGAGACCGCGGCCGCCTGCCCGCGGTGCTCGACGCCGATGACGACGTGCTTGTCCGGGAGCCGCTCGTCACGTGCGAGCACGGGAAACATCGGCCCGCCTTCCTGGTAGTAGGTGCCATTGCGGCGGTAAGAGCCATAAGGATCGCCGAGCCGGTGAGAGGGCAATACGTGACGGAGACCGGGCTCCGGCCGCTCGGCTCGTTCACGACCTCGTGCCAGACGAGGATGTGCTGCGGGTACGCACGCACGACGCCCTCGCGATTGACGCCGAACACGATGTCGTCGTCATCGAGGAAGCGCTCCGCCTCGCGGGCGGAGACGAACTTCGGCTTGTCGATGGGAGGGATCCCGTCCTTCGGCGGGCCGCCGGAGAGGACGTGCCTCGCCAGCTCGTCGAGCCGCCGATCGGTCCCTACATCAGGGCTACTCCACGCCTTCAGCGCGAGTAGAGCGAGGCCGAGGCATACGCATGCGAGGATGCCGCGCGCCGCTCTCGCGCGTCTGCACCTTGCCTGTCCGGGCACACTGCAACTCTCGCCGAGCACGGTGTCCCTCGAGCGCACTCGTCGCGCTTCTGACCTACGGTCTCGCTGTTTCGCCGAAGATTACGCGCAGGCGCGCCGGCGACATGGCCATGTGCTGAAGAGTCCGCTACCTGAACGCCGCTTACGGCGCGGGGTTGTCGTCGCGCTCGGCGGCGTCCTTGCCGCTCCTCGGAGCTGGTTGTCACTTACCTCCCCGCTCGCGGGGCGCCTGGTCGGTTTCGGCGAACACGTCGCGGAGCGACTTTCCGTACGGCCAGAGACGATTCTTCTCGCCGCGCGCCCAGGTCTCGCGCAGCGTTGGATCGGAGATGTCCCAGTCCGGACGAATCTTGCGGGTGTGGTTCCCCTCGCTCCCTCGTGTCCAATCCGCGAGGCGCTCGCAACGGAAAGGTGCCCGAGGGGCTCCCGCTCGCGCCGAGCACGGTGCACCGGCTGCTCGCGCGCGCCGGGCTCATGGCGAAGGCGCCGGACGCGCCCAGCTCGAAGGACCACCGCCGCTTCGCCTTCGAGAAGGCGGGTGACCTCTGGATGAGCGACGTCATGCACGGGCCTTGGGTGACCGTCACCGGGAAGAAGCGCAAGGCGTACCTCATCGCCTTCATCGACAACGCGACGCGCGTCGTGCCCTTTGCCGCCTTCGCTCTCTCGGAGAACACCGCGGCCTTCCTCCCGGTGCTCAAGGAGGCGGTGCTGCGCCGGGGGACCCCGCGGCGGCTCTTTATCGACAACGGTAGCGCCTTCCGCTCGCACCAGCTCGCGCTCGCCTGCGCAAAGCTCGGCGTGACACTTATCCACGCCCGCCCCTATCACGCGCAGGCCAAGGCAAGATCGAGCGCTGGTTTCGCACCGTGAGGATGCAGCTCCTCCCGAGGCTCGAGCCGAGCGACCTCGCGAGCCTCGACGCGCTCAACCGGCGCGAAGGACCGGACCGTGAGCCTCGGCGGCGTCGTCTAGCGAAGTCGACGCCGCGCTCGTCGGGGAGGTCGTCGTACTGCGCCACGACCCGTCGCGCTCGGGGCGCGCGGTGCAGGTCTGGGCCAAGGGCAAGCGGGTCCAAGAAGCGAAGGTCGTCGATGTCCGCGGCAACTGCTTCGTGAAACGCGAGAAGCCCGAGCTCCGCCTTGCCGACCTCGCGAGCGAGGAGGACTGACCGTGTACCGCAAGCACTTCGGCCTCGCCCGCCACCCCTTCGCGAACGACCTCGCCCCGGAGGACCTCTTCGCCTCGGCCGCCGCGACCGAGCTGGAGGTCCGGCTCCGCCACCTCCTCGACCTGCGCGGCATCGGCCTCGTCACCGGCGAGCCCGGCAGCGGCAAGACCACCATCTGCCGCAAGGTGGCGGCGTCGCTCCACTCCGGGCTCTACCGCGTCGTGTACGTACCGCTCTCCACCGGCAACGTGACCGACATGTACAAGTCCATGCAGTGCCCGGTGAACCCGCGCGACGTCTTCCGGGTGGCGGTCCGCGAGGCCGCGCACGGCATCGTCTTCGTGCATAACCACCCAAGCGGAGACCCGGCGCCATCCCCGGATGACGCGGACCTGACGGAGCGGCTCCGCGCCGCCGCCGAGCTGGTCGGGGTGCTGGCCCGCGACCACGTCATCGTCGCGGCCGGCGGGTACTACAGCTTCGTCGAGGCGGGGTGCTGGCGTCGATGAACGAGCGGCGCGGGCCCCGGCGCGGCGGGGCCGCCGCCCAGGAGAGGGACTCGACGCGAGGCGGAGGGGGTTGGACCTCGGGCCAACGGCTCAGCTCGACCGGCGACGTACGCGGCGCCCTGGCAGCGGCGCCTCGAGCGTGCCCCTGGACGGTCAGCATGGGAGCCTTCGAGTGGTCAGGACGCGCGAAAATGACGCGGTGAGGTGTCATCGGGTCAACCGAGAACTACTCTGCGTCGGGACGCCATCGGGCGGCCATCCTTTCCGTGCCCAGTCTGTCGATTCGGGCCGATGTGGTTCGTCGTGTCCTGGTGGAGGACGAGAGTATGCCCAAGATCATCGTGAATGCATTTCTGACCCTGGACGGCGTCATGCAGGCTCCCGGCGGCCCCGACGAGGACCGCGACGGTGGCTTCTTGCACGGAGGCTGGCTGACCCCCTATTCCGACGACGTGGGGCTGGTCACCGAGGGGATCACGGACGCCGACGGCTTCCTGCTCGGGCGCAAGACCTACGACATCTTCGCCAATTACTGGCCCAAGGTCACCGAGCCTAACGACCCCATCGCGACCGCGCTCAACTCGCGGCCAAAGTACGTGGTGTCGCGCAGTCTCGAGCGCGTCACCTGGAACAATTCCAGCCTGATCAAGGGCGACGTGGTCGCCGAGCTCCGGAAGCTCCGGCAACAGCCCGGCCGGACCGTGCACACTTGGGGCAGCACCGACGTGCTCCAGACGCTGCTGAAGAACGACCTGATCGACGAGTACCGGCTGTTCATCTTCCCGGTGGTGCTCGGCTCCGGCAAGCGACTCTTCGGCAGCGGCACGGTGCCGGTGGCGCTCAAACAGGTGGAGTCGGTCACGACCGGCAAGGGCGGGACGTACCACCGGTTCGAGCGCGGCGGGAAGCCGGAGTACGGGCAGATCGGGACTTAGGTCGCATCCGCGTCCCGCTCGTGCACGGTCGCGTACACCGACGACGCGCGCACGGGCCTCGCCCTCTGGCTCGCCGCCGCCGGCGCCGACCTCGTCGTCGACGAGGCGCTCGTCGACGCCGATCCCATCGCCGACGTCGCGCGTCGCGCCGGCGTCACCGTCTGGGTTGCCGACGCCTCCCTCGTCGCCGCCGTCCGCCACGCCGCCGGGATCGCCCGCCGCGGCGCGCGGCCCTCGGCCGCGATGCTCGCGCGTCTACCCGCCGTGGCGTTCCTCCGGGCCCACCTCCGTCGCGCCGAAGTGGTGGCGGACCCGCGGCAGATTTCGTTGCTGTAGGCGCTGGTCCCGGGGCGGCGGCCGTCGCCCCGGGCTTCCCTCTGTCCTCCACCTTCTCAGGATCGGCCACCGGAGTGGCGAGACCGGGAAGCGGTCACGTCAGGCCCGGTGAGATCCGGTGACCACCTGCTGGTGACGCAGCGCGGGAAACGACAGCGAGCCAGACGGTCACAAAGCAGGAGCAGTTCATCCTCAAGCGGCTTGAGAAGAAGCGAAAGCTGTTCGGCTTCCTGCGCAAGCACCGACACGAGATGAGGGAACCTGCACGTGACGCTCGCCGCCCGTGCGGCTCGCGTACCGCGCCGACGCGAGCGAGCCGCGCGGAAGGGCCTCATCTAGTGCCATTGCCCATCCATCCTTCCGCTCTCACCGTGCGAATGGATCATTCGCGGAGAGGAGAGACCATGTTCGCTCGACCCGGTTCGAGGATCATCACATCACTCGTCGTGGGGCTGTTCACCCTTGGCGCGGCGAGCGGCAGGGCCGCCGCGGACTGCGCAAGCATCTCCGGCAAGCTGTCCGTCCAGCCCACGTCAGGGGCATCGTGCAGTCTGCCGTTCTCCTTCTGCGCTTCGCTCGAGTTCACCGGCGGCTTCAAGGGGACCTCCCAGTTCACCAGCTCCCAGTTCCTAAGCGGGTTCACCGCTAGCAATGCGACGGGAACCGCCAGCGTTTCCGTCCTGGACGGTCCCGTGAACGCGATCCACACACGCGACGGCGACATCACCAAGATAGACGTGCTCACTATCGCCAATGTCGTCGCCGTCGGGGCCAGTGGCGAGTGGGAATTCACGTTGACCGAGATAGCTCTCGGCGGCACCGGTGCGTGGGCGAACGCGATCGGCGTGATCACCGCGAGGGGATCATTCGATCCAACTACGGGGGGTTCGGGCCGCTTCGAAGGCGAGATCTGCACACCCTGACCGCGTTAGGCGCCGGAGACGCGGGGAATTGGTTGCCGGGGCGTGCATGTGCCCTGGGAGTCACCCGCTCCCCGGGCCCCTGACCGAGAGTAATGCGTAGAAGCGGCCCGGCAACGCGAACGCCCGAGACCTCGCGTGATGCGTCGCAGTCGGGGTGCCCGTCGTCTCCGGCACTTACGGTCGTGACGCGGAGATCCACGCGCCACGATGACTCTCGGTCGGGCGCCTCGGTCGGGCGCCTGAAGTTCGTCCGCCCTCCCGTTTCGGGCGCCGCCCAAACGCAACAAGCCCCGGTCACCTTGCGGCGACCAGGGCCCGGCTCGACTCCGGACGCGCGCAGCTCGAGCGCTTACCCGCACGCGCCCTGCGAGACTGCTTGCATGCGGATCGTGAAGCTACTGGGCTGGGAGCGCGGCGATCGTCGTGCCGTTCGCGTCCGTCACGTGGATCGCTGCCGCGATATCGCCCTTGCCGCCCGGCACCTCCACGAAGAACCTGCAGTACGCAGAGCGGGGAACGCCCCCTCCGCCCGCGATCCCCTGGCCTGACGCCACCACGAGAGGGTCGCTCTGGAGGAGCACCGAGCCGCCCAGGTCGATGAGCTGCCAACGGGCGGTCACCGTATCCTTGCTCGCATTCGTGAGCGCGCATTGCATGAACACCTCCGAGTAGATGCCCGCGAGCATCGGGGCGGTCGTCAGCGTCAGGGAAGCAGCTTCCGCGACGCCGCTCAGCCCGACGAACACGGTGGCAACCGCAACCATGTGTCTCACGATCTTCATGGCCCGCCTCCTTCGCCGCGCCCGCGGCGAACGGTCATGTGCTCCTGCAATGGAGACTCGGCACGTCCATGTCGGGGCGGGGAGGTCCCCGACCGAGAGTAGTCTGATGTCCCCGACCCAGAGTCGTCGAAGCTGCTCGGGCGAACACGACTCGGTCGCGGACCTCGACGGCCAAACCCGCGCCAAGCCGGGGCCGGCGGTCAGGCGCGACGTGTGCGCCGCGACCGCCGCGAGACACCCCGACCGAGAGTAATCCCGAGCGCGCGTGAAGAAAGACCGCGGCGCGTCTCTGATCACGGATACGCCCGCCGATCTCGCGTCCGCCGCGCGGCCCCGGCGGCCGCTCCGCGCTCGAAGTAGCGTCGCCTCGCGATCTCCATCGCGGCCGATCAACCGCAGCGGGTTCGTCCGCCCGCTTCAAGCGCCCGAACGTCGGAGCCCCGGTCACCTTGCGGCGATCGGGGCTCCGGAGTTGGTTGCGGGG
>WNGF01021678.1_pt1 | contig 11259 bp, 13 predicted proteins | sample 5400641 | NCBI WGS metagenome assembly WNGF01 (sample SAMN13153371, study PRJNA577476) | soil metagenome | isolation source: 80 cm soil or saprolite under grassland replicate 2 | place: USA:California | collected 2016-06-15 | reverse complement strand
TCGCCAAGTCTCGGTCGAACAGGGCGAGCCGCTCGTAGGTGGGCAACTACTACTTCTCGACGTCTGCGCGAAGCGACGCGAGGAATTCCTCGCCGCTCATGAAGACGCGCCCGCCGCCGGCCGCGATCTCGGCGTCAGCTTCGCGCTCGCCGGCCTGCCACTCCGGCGTCCAGTACCACGCTTGCGACGCGTCGATCACCTTCTGGGGACGAAGAAGAATGCCCTCGTCGACGATCTCGACCTCGATCGGATCGCCCTCCTCAAGTCGGGCGGCAACCCGGATCTCGGCGGGGAGCGTGATGACGCCGCGTTTGGAGAGCTTCGTGCGAGCCATTTCTGCATTTCAGAATAGCAGAAAAGCGGCCGACTTGACGCGAACGTTCGTTCGGTCTATCCTACGAACAAATGTTCGGACGCGTCTTAATGATCGCGGTCGCCGGGCTGATTCTCTGGGGCGTCGTGGCCCGCGCTTCGAGCGGCGCCGGGCCCGAGCGAATCTACGTTGTCAAGCCGCACGACACGCTCTGGTCGATCGCCACGAAGGCCTACGGCGGTGACCCGCGTGAGGGGATCTGGAAGCTGGAGCAGCGAAACGGCCTGGCCGGGGCAACGATCGTCCCGGGCGAGAAGCTCGTGCTTCCCGGCTAGAGGCTTCACATCCCGCGGTAGGCGTGGCCCGCCATCGCCTGCGGGTCGAGCATCACGTTCACGATCGCCGGCTGCCCGGACGCGAGCGCCCGCTCCAGCGCCGGCGCCAGCTCTGCCGGACGCTCGACGTGCTCGCCGTGGCCCCCGAACGCCTCGGTCAGCTTGTCGTACCGCGTCGGAGCGAGGTCGACGGCGACGCCGGCGTCCTCGCCGTAGATCCCGGCCTGCGGAATGCGGATCTCGCCCCAGCCCGCGTCGTTCCCGATCACGAACACGGCCGGCAGTCCGAAACGTACGAGCGTGTCGAACTCGAAGCCGTTCAGCCCGAACGCGCCGTCGCCGGCGATCACCACGACCTGCTTGTCCGGCTTGGCCGCCTTCACCCCGAGCGCGTACGGCGGGCCGATCCCGAGGCAGCCGAACGGGCCGGGGTCGAGCCAGTGCCCCGGCCGGTGGATCCGCAACACCCTCGACACCGCCGCGACGACGTCGCCGCCGTCGCCGATCACGATCGTGCCCGGGTCGAGCACCTCGTCGAGCACCTTGCCGAGCCGGTAGTGGTGGATGGGCGCCGCCTCCGACTCGACTTCGGCGCGATGCTCGTCCCACCATGCGCGCTCCGCCTCGCGCAGGCGCTCCAGCCACGGCTCGCGGTCGATGCGCACGTTCTTCACGCCGTCCGCGAGGATCCCGAGCACCGCCGCCGAGTCGCCGACGATGCCCGCGTTGGGTGCGCGGTTTCGACCGAGCTCGCTCGCGTCGGAATGGATGTGCACGAGTTTCGCGTCGTCGGCGAAGCGGCCGAAGCGCAGCCGGAAGTCGAGGGTGGTTCCGATCACGCACATGACGTCGGCTGCTGCGACCGCGACGCCGCGCGCATGCTGGAAGAACAACTCATGGTCGGGCGGCAGCGCGCCGCGTCCCGAGCCGTTGAGGAAGATCGGCAGCCGGCCGTTCTCGGCGAACTGCGCGAGCTGCCTCCACGCGCCGTCCCACCAGATGCCGCTGCCCGCGATCACCGCCGGACGCTCCGCGCCGTTCAAGAGCTCGGCCGCCTTCATCACCTCGCGCGGATCGCCGAACGTGCGCGCACTCGAACGCGACGGCCGCGCGTCGACCTCGTCTGCCTCCTCGAAGAGCACGTCCATCGGCAGCTCGAGGTAGACGGGGCCGCGCGGCAGCGACAGAGCCTGCCGGAACGCCGTTGCGACGTACTCCGGAATCCGTTCCGGCTGCGCGCACACTGCCGCCCACTTCGTGATCGGCTTGAACAGCGAGAGCTGGTCGAACTCCTGCAGCGCAAGCTGCTCGGCCTGCACGAGCGGGCGCGCGCCGCCGAGCACGACGAGCGGCGTCTGCGCGGCGCGGCAGTTCGCGACCGCGGTCACCGTGCCCGTCACGCCGGGTCCGGCGGTCACGAGCGCGACGCCGCAGGCACGGTTGATTCGTCCCCACGCCTCGGCCGCGTGGCCCGCCGCCTGCTCGTGTCGCACGTCCAGGACGCGCACCCCCTCGGTGCGGCAGCCCTCGTAGATCGGCATCACATGACCGCCCGAGAGCGTGAAGATCGTGTCGACTCCGTGCGCCTTCAGCGCCAGCGCCGCGAGCACTCCTGCTTGGACTCGCCCCACGAGGCGAATCTACTAAGAGGCCGAGACTCTCCCGGCCGGTTCCCAGTGAGAGAGAGGAGCAGCGATGATCGACGAGGCCCGTCTAGAAGCTGTGGACGCCGGCCTCGCTCCCGTGACGGACGGCTGGTTCGTCGTCAACGTCCGCGACGCGGCTTGGCTGACAAACCACGTGTTCGGAGCGCGCTGTGTCTTCGAAGGGGACGTGCCGGTTCTTCGCAGCCGTCCCGAGCTCGGCGTTCAAAGGTTCGCCGACCTCGGATTCACGCTGGCGGTGGTCGCGCCCGGACAGCCGAGCGGCCTGTACCACGCGGAGTCGAACCAGGAGAACTTCCTCGTGCTCGCCGGTGAGTGTCTGTTGCTCGTCGAGGGTGAGCAGCGATCGCTCCGGGCGTGGGACTTCGTGCACTGCCCGCCCGGCACCGAGCACGCCTTCGTCGGCGCAGGCGACGGTCCGTGCGTGATCCTCATGACCGGCGCGCGCACGCGGACGAAGCACACCGTCTACCCGCGCTCTGAAGTGGCCCGCCGGCACGGCGCGGGCGTCGACACGGAGACCGCTTCGCCCGCGGAGGCGTACGCCGAGTTCCCGCACTGGCAACCCGGACAGCCGGCAGGCTGGAACGGACTGCCCTGGGACGGACTTAGGACGCGACCTGCAGAGCGTTGACGCCCTGCCGCTCGAGCACGGCGAAGAACGCATCGACGACGTCCGGGGCGAACTGCGACCCGCGACCGCGCCGCAGCTCCTCGGCGGCCTCCTCGAACGTCAGCGCACGGTGGTAGGGACGGTCGGTCGTCATCGCATCCCAAGCGTCGGCCAGACCGACGATCGCAGCTTCGACGGGAATGTCGGCGCCCGTGATTCCTTCTGGATAGCCGCCGCCGCTCCAACGCTCGTGGTGGTAGCGGATCACCGGCACCGCGTCGTGTAGCCGCCCGAACTTACCGACGATGCGCGCGCCTTCGGCGGAGTGGCGCTTGATCACGTCGAACTCGTCCGGGGTCAAGCGTGCGGGCTTCGTGAGGATGGCATCCGGGACGGCGAGCTTGCCGATGTCGTGGAACAGGGCTCCGTAACGGAGGCCGTCGAGTTGCTCGCGCGCAAGACCGAGTTGCTCGCCGACCGCCAGCGAGAGTTCCTGCACCCGCAGCGAATGGCCGGCGGTGTACGGGTCTTTTGCCTCGACCGTCGCGTTCAGGCTCTCGATCGCCTCGAGCGACAGTTCTTCTTGCCGTCGATAGGACTCGAGCAGCTCGCGCGAGCGCTGCCGCAGCGCCGTCGTCTGCCGGCGCAACATCGTCGACGCTCCGCGGACCAGCAGGGCCAGGACAACCCACAGGGCGAGGAAGACGCCTCCCACCGCCAACCAGATCAAATGCCGCCGGGAGGAGATCACCCTCTCGACCCCCTCCGGCTTCGCGTAGATCTCGTACGCCCCGATCGCGCCTGCGTGTCCGCCGGCATCGATCGGCGCGTACACCTCGAGCACGTGGCCCCGACCGATCAGCCGCTTCTCGAGCGCGTCCTCACCCACGGAGGAGAGGTCGTCGATGGCGCCGGTCGCGCGGTTTTCGTGAATCGTCTCGCCGAGGTCTCCGTCCAGCTCGAAGCGCTTGCCGGTCCGCCAGCGGCCGACGTTCGTCCAGGCGAGCGTGCCGTCGGCGCGCCACACCTTCACGGAAAGAAGATCGTGCTGCCTGCGCACCTCGCGGTCCAGCAGCGACGCCTGCCGCGGACCGATCGCGATGTGGTGGCCGCGCACGAGTTCGTCGCGGAGCACCGCGTCGACATAGCGAGACAGCTCGTCGCGCCGGAAGTCGATCGCCTGGTGCCTGATCGTCGCCGAGAGCACGGAACCGAGGACCACAGCAGCCACGAGCAGGATTCCGGCGCTCGCGACGAGGAACACGCGCAGCAGGGTCAGCGAACGAGCCACGTCGAAGCGGGATCGGAGTGTGGTCGCCGCAGGACCCACCCCCAGAACTATTGACACAAACCTGCCTCCGCGCCCACCCCATTCGGGGGATGCTGGCGGGCGCCAGCAGGCACAATCGCGGCGTGGATCTCGATCTCGTCTTCCTCGGTACCGCCGGCTCGATGCCGACGGCGCGACGCTCCCCGACGGCGCTCCTGCTCCGTCGCGGCGGCGACCGCCTGCTGATCGACTGCGCCGAGGGGACACAGCGCCAGCTCATGCGCTCGAACATCGGACTCGTCGAGCTCCGCGAAGTGTTCCTGACCCATTTCCACGCCGATCACTACCTCGGTCTGCCGGGGATGCTGAAGACGTTCGCCCTGCGCGGCCGCGAGGTGCCGATCACCATCTACGGGCCGCGCGGGCTGACGGATCTGTTTGCGTCGCTCCGGCGCATCTTCGGCAAGCTGACGTATCCGTACGAGCTGGCCGAGCTCCAGCCCGGTGACGTGCTGAACCGCGGCGACTACCGCATCGTCACGTTCAAGGTCGCACACGGCGTTCCCGCGCTCGGCTATGCGCTCGTCGAGGAGGAACGGCCGGGCCGGTTCGACGTCGCCGCGGCAGACGCGCTCGGGGTGCCGCCCGGACCGGAGCGGGGAAGGCTGCAGGCGGGTGAGGTGCCAGGAGGAGTCGGCGCGCGCGCACGAGACCGCGCACTCGACCGCGAAGGAGGCCGCGCAGGTTGCGGCCGCCGCGGGCGCGCGCATGCTCGCGCTTACGCACCTGTCGTCGCGCTACTTCGGCCCCGAGGCGGCGCGGGAGGCGCGCGAGGTCTTCCCGGAGACGGTCGTCCCGCGTGACTTCGACCTGATCCAGATCCCGTTCTCCGAGCGCGGCGTGCCGCAGCTCGTGAAGGGCGGTGCGCAGCAGCAGCAGCCCGAAGCGGTATCGTCCGAGCCGCAATGACGCGCATGGTCCAGCTCGCCGTCGCCGGCGACATCACCGAGGCGGAAGAGATCCAGGAGATCCTCTCCACCGCCGGCATCGACTCGGAGCTGCAGAGCGCGCAGGACGAGCCGCTGACCGTGCTCGTGCCCGAGTCGGCGCTCGAGGACGCGAAAGACGCGATCGAGGCGCTCACCGAAGACGACGAGATCATCTCGGAGCCGTAAGACCGACTTTGCGCCGCTCGCGGCGCGCTACGACGAGCTCCGGAGCGTCGAGCGAAGCACGTACGACGAGCTCGTCGCACTGCTCGTGCGCGAGGGCGACTTGCACGGGCGGCGCGTCCTCGACGTCGGCTGCGGCACCGGGACGCTCGCGGCCGCGCTCGCCGAGGACTATCTCTGCAAGGTGTGGGGGATCGACGCCTCGCCGGCGATGCTCGAGGTCGCGCGGCGGAAGATGCCGGAGGGCGTCGGCCTGAAGCTCGCCGTCGCGGAAGACCTGCCGTTCAAGGACGGTTGGTTCGAGCGTGCGGTGTCGATGCTCGCCGTCCATCACTTCGACCGGCCGCGTGCGTTTGCCGAGCTCCGGCGCGTGCTGGCGGCGGACGGCCGCTTCGTCCTCGCGACCTTCGACCCGACGCACTTCGCCGAGTACTACTTGAACCGGTACTTTCCCTCGATCTTGGAGGTCGACACCGCGCGCTTCCCGGCGTCGGACGCGCTTCTCGGCGAGCTTCGCGATGCGGGCTTTGCCGAGCCGCGGTGCACGCGGCTCACCCATCGCGCCGCGAAGTCGCGCGAGCAGGCGCTCGACCGGATTCGCGGCCGCCACATCTCGACGTTCCAATTGATCTCCGACGAGGAGTACGCGGCCGGGCTCGAGCTCGCGGAGCGCGAGCTACCGGAACAGGTCGAATACGAGCAGCACTGGCTCGTGGTCTCGGCCGGACTGTCGTTCGTCGCGCGATGAAGATCGCCGCGGCGCTCATCTTGCTCCCGGCGGCAGCGGCCGCGCTCGCGGCACACGCCGCATCGCCGCCGCCGACCGTGTCCTGCGACTCGGCTGCGATGTTCATGGAGCCGCCCAAAGTGCCTGCGGACTATCGCGTGCTGTTCGCGCGCGTCGCCGTCCCGCCGCGCTATCTCCCGCAGGTCGTGTCCGTGAGCGGCGACTGGCCGTATTGGCGCAAGGCCGGCCTGCTCGTCCGCGCGGGCGCGAAGGGAGTCAGCGTCAGCGTCCCGCCGGCGTGGCGCGACCGGGTGGCGATCGAGTGGGGCGACAGCGGGACCGTCCCGGCGTTCCGCATCGCGCCGTGCACCCGCCCGCCGAATCGCTGGAACGTCTACACGGGTGGCTTCTACCTGCGCTCCCCGGCGTGCGTGCCGCTGGTCGTCCGCGTCGGAGCGCGAAGCACGACCGTCCGCTTCGGGCTCGGCACCCACTGTCCCGCCAAGTGACACTTTGTCACTTGGCGGGCTGACGTCCGCGCGAGCCGCTACAGTTGGCCGCGCACGTAGACCCCTTTAAGACCGGTCCAGCGAGGCCGGAAAGGAGTTGCGAATGGCGACGTCTGCCCGCGAGGCCTCAGGCAAGGTGCTCCTCGACGCCGAGGCGATCGACCGGACGCTCTCCCGAATCGCGCACGAGATCATCGAGCAGAACGACGATCTCGACAAGGTCGCGCTCGTCGGCATCCACCGCCGCGGCGTCCCGCTCGCGCAGCGGCTGCGCCGGCTGATCGAGGAGCGCAGCGGCACAGAGCTCGCGCTCGGGCAGCTCGACATCACCTTCTACCGGGACGACGTGCAGGTGCGCGGCGGCGAGGCGCCGCTGCACTCGCAGCCGGTCGTCCGCTCGACCTCGCTGGACTTTCCGCTCGAAGGGATGACGTGCATCCTCGTCGACGACGTCCTCTACACGGGGCGCACGATCCGCGCGGCGGTCGAGGCGCTGTTCGACTACGGCCGGCCCGCCCGCGTGCAGCTGGCCGTGCTCGCCGACCGCGGCCACCGCGAGCTGCCGATCCGCCCCGACTACGTCGGCAAGAACCTTCCGACCTCGCGCGACGAGCGCATACAGGTGCAGCTCGTCGAGGTGGACGAGGTCGACCGCGTCCTGCTCGTCTCGACTCCCGAGGAGGAGCCTAAGTGACCCTCCATGGCTGACATCCGCGTCATGCGGGAGAACCTCCTCCCGCCGAAGGAACCGCCCAAGCGCCACCTGATCTCGATCAAGGACCTGACGCGCGAGGATGTCGAGCGCTTGCTCGGCACCGCTCGCAGCTTCGAGCGCTCGCTCGAGCGCGAGGTGAAGAAGCTGCCGACGCTGCGCGGACGCACGGTCGTCAATCTCTTCTACGAATCGTCGACGCGCACGTCGTCGAGCTTCGAGCTCGCGGCGAAGCGTCTCTCCGCGGACACGATGTCGATCAAGTCGAGCGGCTCGTCCGTCGACAAGGGCGAATCGCTGAAGGACACCGCCCTCACGCTCGGCGCCTACGACCCCGACGTGATCGTGATCCGCCATCCGCAGATCGGCGCACCGGAGCTCGTCGCGCGCGTCACGCACGCACACGTCGTCAACGCGGGCGACGGCAAGCACCAACATCCGACGCAGGCGCTGCTCGACCTCTACACGATCAACGCCGAGTTCGGACGGGTCGAGGGGCTACACGTGGCTATCGTCGGCGACGTCCTGCATTCCCGCGTCGCGCGCTCGAACATCCAGGCGCTGCTGCTGCTCGGCGCGCGAGTGACGCTCGTCGGCCCGCCGGCGCTCCTGCCACGCGGCATCGAGGCGATGGGCTGTGAGACGACGTCCGACATCGACGCGATCAAGGCCGCTGACGTGGTCTACGTCCTCCGTATGCAACAAGAGCGGATGCAGGAAGGCGCGAACTACGTCCCCTCGCTGCGCGAGTACGCGGCACGCTGGGGCGTGACGCCGGAGCGCATCCGCGCCGGTCAGAAGATCATGCACCCAGGGCCGATGAACCGCGGCGTCGAGATCGACACGCTCGTCGCCGACGACCAGGACGCGCTGATCACGACGCAGGTGCGCGCCGGGCTCGTCGTCCGGATGGCCGTGCTCTACGACCTGCTCACCCACGGCCCGGTCGCGGTGCAGGCGGCGCCGACCCCACTGGAGGTCGCGTGACTCTGGTCGGCAAAGCGGCCCCGAAAGACTCGCTCGTGGTCACCGGCGCGCGCGTGCTCGATCCCGTCGAGGGAATCGATGCGCAGGTCGACGTGCGCGTCGACGACGGCGTCATCGCCGCGATCGGCACGTCGCTGGACACCAACGCGCACCGCGTGGTCGACGGCGCCGGGCTCGTGCTCGCCCCGGCTTTCGTCGACCCGCACGTGCACCTACGCACGCCCGGGCGCGAGGACGAGGAGACGATCGCCTCCGGCACCGCGGCCGCGGCGGCCGGCGGCTACTGCGCGATCCTCGCGATGCCGAACACGGAGCCGGTCCTCGACTCCGCGTCGGTGCTCGGCTCGTTGCTCGAGCTCGCGCGCGCGGAGGCAGAGGTGCCCGTCGGCTTCCTCGCCGCGATCACGAAACGGCAGGCGGGCGCCGAGCTGACGGAGATGGGCGAGCTCGCGGACGAGGGCGCGGCCGGCTTCACCGACGACGGCCGTCCTATCGCCTCGGCCGGACTCATGCGGCGCGCGCTCCAGTACGCGTCGATCACCGGGCTGCGGCTCGCACTGCACGAGGAGGAGCCGTCACTCTCGAAGGACGGCCAGATTCACGAGGGCGCGGTCTCGGCCGAGCTCGGCTTCGCCGGCTACCCGTCGGTCGCCGAGTCGCTGATGGTCGAGCGCGACCTCGCGCTCGCCGCCTACGAGGGGCAGCCGCTGCACCTGCTGCACCTCAGCGCGCGCGAGTCGGTGGAGGCGCTCGAGGGCGCGCGCGCCGCAGGTGTGCAGGCGACCGCGGAGGTAACGCCGCACCACCTCTGCCTCACGGACGAGGCGGTGCGCTCGCTCGACGCCAACCTGAAGATGAATCCGCCCTTGCGCGGCGACGCGGACCGCACCGCGCTGATCGACGCGCTGCGGAGCGGGACGATCCAGGCGGTTGCGACGGATCACGCACCGCACGCGCGGCACGAGAAAGAGGTGCCCTTCGAGGCGGCGCCGTTCGGCGTCACCGGTCTCGAGACGTCGTTCGCGGCGCTCTACACGCACCTGGTCGAACCTGGGCTGCTCGCGCTCGAGCTGTTGCTCGAGCGGATGTCCGCGGGCCCCGCGCGGGCGTATGGGCTCGAGCCGCCGCGGATCGCGGTCGGCGCGCCCGCGAACCTCGTCCTGCTCGACACCGCCGCGAGCTGGCGGGTCACCGAGGAGCGGTTCCGCTCCCGCTCCGTCAACTCGTGGGTCCTGGGCCGGACGCTGAACGGCCGGGTCAAGACGACCGTCGCCGACGGCAGACTGGTGTTTGGCGAATGAGGGGTTTTCTGGCCCTGGAAGACGGCACCGTCTTCGAGGGAGAATCTGTCGCCGCAGAAGGGCACGCATTCGGCGAGGCGGTCTTCACGACCGCGATGACGGGCTACCAGGAGCTCGTCACGGATCCGTCGTACGCGGAGCAGCTGCTCTGCTTCACCGCGCCGATGGTCGGCAATTACGGCGTTGCGTCGGCGCGCTCCGAGTCGAAGCGGCCGCACGCGCGCGCGGTGCTGATGCGTGAGGCGCGCGGGCCGGCCTGGACGGACTGGCTGCACGAGCGCGGCGTGATCGCAATCAGCGGGATCGACACACGCTCGCTCGTCCTGAAGCTGCGCGAATCGGGCGCGATGCGCGCGGTCGCAGTCGCCGGCGACGGCTCGGTCGACGAGGCGCTCGCCGCCGTGCGGCTGCAGCCGTCGATGGAGGGACGCGCGCTCGTCGCCGACGTCTCGACGCCCGAGCCGTACGTGTACTCCGACTCCGGAGCGGTGCAGGTCGCCGTCGTCGACTACGGCGCGAAGCGCTCGATCCTGCGCCGACTCGCGGGCGCCGGCGCGGCAGTCACCGTCTTCCCGCACGACGTCGACGCCGAGACGCTCGCCGAGCACGACGGCGTCGTGCTCTCGAACGGGCCCGGCGATCCCGAGCCGCTCGAGGCCGAGGTCGCAGTCCTGCGCGAGCTGCTCGGCCGCGTCCCCGTGCTGGGAATCTGCCTCGGACACCAGCTGCTCGGTCTCGCGACCGGGATGAAGACGTTCAAGCTGCCGTTCGGCCACCGCGGCGCCAACCACCCGGTGCTCGAGCGTGCGACCGGCCGCGTGCTCGTCACCTCCCAGAACCACGGCTTCGCCGTCGAGCCGTCGGAGGCGCGCGAGGCGACGCACGTCTCCCTCTACGACGGAACGACGGAGGGACTCGACTTCCCCGAGGAGCGCGCGCGCTCGGCGCAGTTCCATCCCGAGGCCGGTCCGGGTCCGCACGACGCGTGGCCGATCATCGCCGACTTCGTCGAGGGGCTGAAGAGCGCTGCCTAGGCGCGACGACATCCACTCGGTGTGCCTGATCGGCTCCGGCCCGATCGTGATCGGGCAGGCGTGCGAGTTCGACTACGCCGGCTCGCAGGCGCTGAAGGTGCTGCGCGAGGACGGCTTCCGCACGATCGTCGTCAACTCGAACCCGGCGACGATCATGACCGACCCCGGTTTCGCCGACCGCACGTACCTCGAGCCGCTCGACATCGAAGGCGTCAGCGGCGTGCTCGAGCGCGAGCGGCCGGACGCGCTGCTGCCGACGATGGGCGGGCAGACCGCGCTCAACCTCGCGATGGAACTCGCCGAGGCTGGCGTGCTCGACGAGCTAGGGATCGAGCTGATCGGCGCCGGACTGGACGCGATCAAGCGCGCCGAGGACCGCGAGCTCTTCCGCGCGGCTGTGCAGTCGGTCGGGCTGCAGGTCCCGGGCTCCAAGATCGTCCACGCCGCCGAGGATCTGGCAGGCGTCTCGCTGCCGGCGGTCGTGCGGCCCGCCTTCACGCTCGGCGGGCACGGCGGCGGCTTCGTGAAGACGCGGGAAGAGCTGGAGCGGCAAGTCGCGCGCGGCCTGCAGGAATCGCCGATCGGGCAGGTGCTCGTCGAGGAGTCGGTCCGCGGCTGGGAC
>WNGF01011600.1_pt1 | contig 11259 bp, 7 predicted proteins | sample 5400641 | NCBI WGS metagenome assembly WNGF01 (sample SAMN13153371, study PRJNA577476) | soil metagenome | isolation source: 80 cm soil or saprolite under grassland replicate 2 | place: USA:California | collected 2016-06-15 | reverse complement strand
CAAAATATGATTTGCTGATGCTGGCTCCATTTGCATCATTGGAAAAAGCAAGTGAAGCAGTAAGTGCAATTTTTCGTGCAGGCTTTACACCCAGTGCGCTTGAATTGATGGAAATAGACGCATTGAAAGTTGTAAGCGCGACAGTTGATACACATGCTGTGCCTGTAACTGATGATATAGATGCGCACTTAATTATTGAAGTGGATGGTAACAATATGGATATGCTGATGACAGAAATGGAAGCCATCGCAAATCTTTTACAACAATATGAAGCCGGTGAAATATTTCTTGCAGATGATGCACAACAAAAAGCAGAGCTATGGAAATTACGGCGTCGTGTGGCTGAAGATGTAAAGATTGCCGGTTATACTATTGAAGAAGATACCGTGGTGCCAAGAGCGGAGCTCCCAAAACTAATTCGTGGTGTGAAAAAATTGGGAAAGCAATATAATTTTCATGTAGTTTGTTATGGTCATGCAGGCGATGGCAACCTGCATATTCGCATAAAAAAAGAAGGCGTGCCGAGCAGTTATGGCAATGAAGAAATGCAAAACATTTTAAGAGTTTTTTTTCAATTGGTATATGAACTCGGTGGCACAATTAGCGGTGAGCATGGTATTGGATTGATACAAAAAAATTTTATGGATATTGTATTTAAGGAAACCAATCTTCGCTTAATGCATGAAATAAAAAAAGTATTTGATCCTAACAATATTTTAAATGCGGGAAAAATTTTTGCGTAGGTTAAACGTTTAGGTTTGTATTAAACTAATGAAGAGATGAATAAAAAAATTTCGTTGCTTATTTTTTCAATGGTCCTTATTACCGGAATTTTTGCTCAACAAACACCACCAACCTATACATCAGATGAAGGTGAAAAAGGTTTTAAGAAAGAAAATATTTTTATCGGGGGCGGTATAACACTTGGTTTTGCTTCAAACACTTTTCAAATTGGCGCAAGTCCTGAGATAGGTTACAGCGTAGCGCAATGGCTGGATGCAGGTTTGGGACTTAATTTCAATTATGCATCGCAGAGTGCAGATCCTTATTACAATGGCAATGTGCGTTACAGAAATTTTAATTACGGCGGCGGTCCTTTTGTAAGATTATTTCCTTTGCGTTTTTTGTTTGCCCAGGCACAGTTGGAAGAGAACTGGATAAAGGTTAATGCGAAGGATTATAACACAGGCATTTCAGGCGAAAACACTTATAAGTCAACAAGCTTTATTGCCGGAGTTGGTTATACGCAACGCATTGTAGGGCAGAGCAGTTTTTACACCATGATAGGGATTGATCTGATGCGCGACCCTAACTCTCCTTACAGAGATTACAACAATGCGGCTATTCCAATAATTCGTGCAGGGTTTAATTTTTATTTGCGTCCCAGTCGCAGAAAATAGCATCGGGTGTGTCGTAGATAGCGAGCGTATTGCTCAGATCTGTATGCAGAAAACCTTGCTCCTGCATCGTGTTGATATGATTGATAAGATGATTATAATATCCCGCAATGATTGCTGCATCACACAGGTCATACATAATTTTTTTTCTTGCGTGCATATCAAGCACAATGCGCAGTTCTGTAATTTTCTCGTGCTGCCTTTCTCTCTGTTTTAAAATTTCTGGTATTATACCAATTACTTTACCATCATGTTCAAGTACAGCATTTGCTATAGCACCCATCAGGCCTGTATTGCCGCCCCCGTATATCAACGTTATTTTGCGTTCACTCAACAATTTTCCAACCTCTTTTGCATGTTGCTCATAAATAGGATCGTTGCCAATATTTGAACCACAGAATACAGCTACTGCCTTATACATATCCACATATTTATTGCACAATATTAACAGCCTTTCATGATTTTAATGTTATTTAACAGATATTTGTTTCTAAGTTTTTAAGTGCTATGTTCTGAGTTTTTAATTGTTCTAAGTTCTGAGTTTTAAGTTTTGTTTTTTGAATTTTTGTTTGCGTTTTGCTTTTTGAATTTTGGGGTTTTTTATGTTATCGGCTTTTGTTCCTTGATGTGCTTTTGTTGTGTCACTCACTTGTGCGTTCGGATCTTTATTCGACAAAAAAATTCACCACATAGAAACATAGATACATAGTGCACAAAGACTATGTGTCTCTATTGTGTTCTCTGTGCCTACGTGGTAAAAATCAGCAGAGTGTAATTCAAAATGCAAAAGAGTGCGACGTAATCTGCACGTGCGGGGCCATAAGCACAACAGTTGGGTACCTAAAAAAAATTTTTTATTATTTAGCAAGCAGGGAATAAAATATACAGCATGTCGGCAACCTTATTGTTTTCATTTGTTATTGTTTACTTTCTATTGTTGCTTAGTGTTGCATGGTACACCAGCCGCAACAGTAATAATGATTCATTTTTTATTGGTAACCGCAGCAGTAACTGGATGCTTGTCTCATTCGGTATGATTGGCACTTCATTAAGCGGTGTAACTTTTGTAAGTGTGCCTGGCACTGTTGGTGCCAATGCATTTGGCTATTTCCAGGTGGTAATGGGATATTTAATTGGTTATTTCGTTATTGCTTTTATTCTGTTGCCACTGTACTACAAACTTAATCTTACTTCAATCTATAATTACCTGCAGCAACGTTTTGGTAATACAGCGTATAAAACCGGCGCTTTGTTTTTTATTATATCGAGAGTGCTGGGTGCAACGGCGAGATTATATCTTGTAATTAATGTGCTGCAATTATTTATCCTCGATAATCTTCGTGTGCCTTTTCCATTAACCACATTTGTTATTCTGCTAATGATATTGCTCTACACTTTTGAAGGTGGTGTGAAAACAATTGTTTTTACTGATACACTACAAACCACATTCATGCTGTTAGGTCTTGTTGTTTGCATATATTATATTATGCATACACTTGATTTTTCTTTCGGTCAAACCATGCAGGAATTAAGCAATAAAAGTTATACGAAGATCATCACCACGGATGTGAACAGTGGTGGCTTCTTTCTAAAACAAATTATCGGCGGCATGTTTATCACCATTGGTATGACAGGGCTTGACCAGGAAATGATGCAGAAAAATATCAGCGTAAGAAATTTAAAAGACTCACAAAAGAACATGATCACTTTCAGCTTTGTGCTGGTGCTGGTTAATTTTTTGTTTCTCTTATTGGGTGGATTACTGTACCTGTTTGCTTCAACAAAAAATATTGCAGTTAAAGGAGATGATCTTTTTCCAACAGTTGCATTGAGTTATTTACCCTCTTTTATTTCCATTATTTTTATTATTGGTTTGATATCCGCATTATTTCCCAGTGCAGATGGCGCATTAACTGCATTAACTTCTTCCTTTTGCATAGATATTCTCGGTTTGAAAAGAAGAAATGAATTGAATGAACAACAAAAGAAAAAAACAAGGCTTACAGTGCATTTAATATTTGCCTGTATCTTCTTTTTATGCGTTATGGTATTTAAATGGATCAATAATAAATCTATCATTGATGTGATTTTAAAAGTAGCCGGGTTTACATATGGCCCGTTACTTGCTTTATTTGCATTTGGTATTTTTACAAAACGCAGGTTGTATGAAGGTCCTCCTGTTTTAATCGTATGTATTGTAGCGCCGGCATTATGTTATTATCTTAGCACTCATGCCGCAGCATGGTTCAATGGTTTTCAGATAGGAATAGAATTATTATTGATCAATGCAATCATTACATTTATCGGTCTCTGGTTTATTTCAAAACCTATGAAGGGATGAGTTAAATTTAAAATGCTAAATCAGAATGCGAAGCACGAAATCCGAAGTCCGAAACACGAAATCGAATCGGAATTAAATCTTCGAATTTTATAATATCATGGAACTAATTAACACACTTGCCGAAAAATATGCTGACACTTATACGTCTCCCGAAGATGCCCTTCTTAAAAAAATAAATGAAGAAACTTATGCCACACATGCCGACGCACAAATGCTCAGCGGCCATGTCCAGGGCAGGCTGCTTGAATTTATCAGCACAATAATGCAACCAAGGTATATTCTTGAAATAGGAACCTTCACAGGCTACAGTGCAATTAGCCTTGCAAAAGGCTTACAGCCAAATGGTGAATTACATACAATAGAACTGCGGGCTGAGGATGCCAACATTTGTGCAAAAAATTTTAGTCTCTCCGAATCACATAAAAAAATACATTTGCACATTGGTAATGCGCTGGATATAATACCCACGCTTCCATATTTGTGGGATCTGGTTTTTATTGATGCGGACAAACCGGGGTATATCACATACTATGAAATGGTAATTCAACGTTTAAATGATAACGGTTTAATCATTGCTGACAATGTTTTATTTCACGGCCAGGTACTTGAAGAGCCCGTGACTGGTAAAAGTGCTTTAGCAATTGATGCCTTCAACAAACATATTGCGGCCGATGAACGAACAGAGCAGGTAATGTTAACAGTAAGAGATGGTTTGTTATTCATAAAAAAGAAAAAATAATGAGGCAATTTATTCCGATTCTTTTTTTAGCAGGTAGCTTTTCTGGAACAGCTCAAACAAACAATGCTGTAACGCAATATATCAATACCTATAAAGTACTTGCCATTCATGAAGAAATCCGCACAGGTGTACCTGCGGCGATTACATTAGCACAGGGTATACTGGAATCAGAGGCAGGACAAAGTGAACTTTCTTTAGCATCAAATAATCATTTTGGTATAAAATGTAAAAGTGACTGGACGGGAGCTACCGTTTATCATGATGATGATACGAAAGGTGAATGTTTCAGAAGTTATGCGTCAGTAGAAGACTCATACCGTGACCATTCTGATTTTTTAAAGAGTCGCCCCAATTATGCATTCCTCTTTAATCTTGATCCTACAGATTACTCTTCATGGGCCTATGGTTTGAAAAGAGCCAACTATGCTACCAATCCCGCTTATGCAAGTTTGATTATAAAAATTATCAATGATAATAATCTTCAGGATTATACTTTAGTTGCATTGGAAAGAATTAAAAACGGAGCTCCGCCTGATATTGCTTATAACAACAATGCTAATGGTCCTGATAATCAAGTTGGCGCATCTGTTGAAACAAATGAAACAAATAATGCAGAACCAGCAGTGAATATTGAAGTGGTTGATGGAGCATATCCACAGGGTGAATTTACCATCAACCAAACAAGAGTTATTTATGCAGATGCAGGCACATCTTTATTTGCACTGGCCAATAATTATAATATAGCTTATAAGAAATTACTTGAGTACAACAACATTGATAAAAACACGGATATACTTCAGAAAGACGAACTTATTTATCTTGAAAAGAAACCAAAGAAAAGTCTTAAAAAAGATTATCATATTGTAGCGACTTCTGAGACCATTGAAGAAATTTCTCAGAAGGAAGGGGTGCAGTTAGAAAGTTTGTATGAATACAATAAATTGCAAAAAGGTTTGCAGCCTGCACCGGGAGAGAAAATTTATTTGCATTCTGGTAAACCATCTTATTATCCAAAACTTCTCGCAAGAAGAGGGAAGTAATCTGCACATACTCATTTCACAAAAAAATTCAGCATGTCAGCCATAAAGGTTCATGACAAATATTTTATACCCTATCTTTCTGAAACAGAAATTCAACATAAAATTCAACAGCTTGCTTTGCAGATAAGTAAAGATTATGCCGGTAAAAAACCACTCTTTATTGCTATACTTAATGGCTCATTCATGTTTGCATCAGACTTATTCAAATATCTTACCATTGATGCAGAAATATGTTTTATAAAACTTGCTTCTTATAAAGGAACAAAATCATCTGGCCAGGTTATTACAGCTATTGGTCTTGATACAGATATTAACGGTCGCAACGTAGTTATTTTAGAAGATATTATTGATACAGGCAAAACGCTTAGCCAGTTCCTTCCGCAGATCAGGAATCAGCAACCAGCTTCTCTAAAGATTGCAGTGCTGCTGCATAAACCCGGCGCTACTGTATATCCCATTACAATAGACTATTGCGGCTTTTCAATTCCGGATAAATTTGTAGTTGGTTATGGTTTGGATTATAATGGTCTTGGCAGAAATATTAATTCTATTTACCAGTTGCAGGAATGAATGTCAGTTTCTGAGTTCCCAGTTTTCAGTTGGCAGTAAAAAGTAAATAAAGATTATAAATCGAAACTGCCGAATAAATTTTATGTAGCTGGCTTTCTATTTTTTATTCATCTTCCATTGTGTCACCATACCTTTATACTGTGCTCATTAATTTTGAGTACTCCTAAAGTTTAAAAGTTCCTTACTAACTGTTGAACATTCGAACGATCAAATATTCAAACGGCATTACATAAAATTTCTCACGCTCATAACACCTGATACCATTAGCTTTGTACAAAGCTGTTTTTTTTTTATTAACCACATGAGCCTCATTTGAAACCGCGATTGCTTTTTATATTGGCTTGCTTTTTTTTAATACAGGCTCATTCGCAATATTATCTGCGCGGGGCAGTATACGATGAAAATGGGAAGGGAATTTTCAATGTAAAAATTTTTTTGTCTTCCAAAGGAACAATACTTTTTTATACCGGTTCTTCAGGAGCGTTTGGCATACCACTTTCCGTTGTAAAGGATACGATTATTCTTCAGGCTGAAGGTTATGAAACTATAAAAGATATTGCCGACACAAGAAAGTACCAGACGTTTACAATGAAGCTTGTATCTGCAAGTTCAAGGGTTACAAAACACAAACTTTTGTCACTTATTCCGAGGAGCAAAGATGAAAGCGTAAATACATATTACCAGGCTGGCGAAAGTTATTCTTCACTTGTTGAACATAATTTTACTAACGCGGAAAAGTTTCCGCTGTCTGGTTTTTCGCTCAATATTAACCGCGCATCTTATAGCAATATCAGGCGGTTTCTTAACATGAATATGAAAGTGCCGGAAGATGCAATACGTATTGAAGAACTGCTTAACTATTTTGATCTTCCATATCATCATCACAATGGTTCTGCAAATTTTCTTTGCTCTGCTCAACTTACAGAAGCGCCATGGAATACTAAGAATGAATTATTATTTATCAACCTGCAGGCCCCTTATATAAATGTAGATGAACTTCCGCCTGCCAATCTTGTTTTCCTGATTGATGTTTCCGGTTCAATGGATCAACCCAACCGTTTGCCATTACTGAAAGATGCATTCAAAATGCTGATGGATAACCTGCGCAGGCAAGATACCGTTGCTATTGTTATTTATGGCGGCGGTGTGGGCACATACCTGCAGCCGACTTCGTGTATATATAAAGACAGTATTAAAACACTTATCGAAAAATTAGAGCCGGGAGGGGAAACGCCCGGTGAAGCGGCGATTAAAACAGCATACACACTGGCAAAAAAAATATTCAGAAGAAATGCCAACAACAGGATAATACTTGCAACCGACGGTGATTTTAATGTAGGGCAAACATCTGATAAAGAGTTAGAGGATATAATTATTGCCCATCGTCAATCGGGAATTTATCTTACCTGTCTTGGTGTGGGTATGGGCAATTATAAAGACAGCAAGCTGGAGGTGCTTGCAAAAAAAGGCAACGGTAATTTTGCTTATCTCGATAATATACAGGAAGCTGAAAAAGTACTTGTAACAGAATTCACAAAAACATTGTATGCTGTAGCGAATGATGCTTATGCGAATATAAGTTTCAATCCTGCTTATGTAAATAAATACCGGCTCATAGGCTTCGACAATAAAAGAGATGTAGTTGAAGATACTGCAAGTGAACTGGAAGGTGGCGAAGTGGGCACAGGTCATTCATTTATGGCCGTATATGAGATTGAACCTGTAGAAAATTTCAATGATAGCTTAAGGCACAGCAAGAGGGATGAAAATATTGCCGAGCTTACACTGCATTATAAGTTTCCCGAAAATGATACCACTATGACACTTCCTTTTTCCATTCAAAATAATTTTACCTCACTGAAAGATGCGGATAGTTCTTTGCGTTTTGCTGTAACCGTAATTATGTTTGGCGGGTTATTAAAAAAATCAGAGCTATGGAAAAATTATGGATGGGATGATGTTATCAAAATTGCGAAGACTGCTGTCAACCCAAAGGAATATGTGCAGGCTGAATTTTTATCGCTTATAGAAAAAGCAAAAAAAATTTATACGCCTGTAAAAAGAAGAAAGAAAAATATCGTTGGCAAGAGAATTAATATAAAGACCATTAACAGATCCGAAAATGTGTAAATAGCCATGACTCTGAAGTTACAATAACAATATGATCAGGTTTAAAAGGTAGGAGTTTTACTGTAAGCATCGATAAAAAAATTGGAAAAAAATAGACAAACCTTTTTATTTTTAAGAATGTGTTTTTCCATTATTTAGTTTAGGAATTTATTTTGCTTTCTGAGAAAGTAGTGCTCAATAAGGCGCGTCGCTACCCGATATATTTATAACAATCGTCATAATGAATAATTGATATATTGGGTTATTTTAACACAGATTATCTTATTAAAGTAATGGTACCCTTCAATGTATAAATTTGAGCACTGGTGCAGATAATTTCCAGAAGATATACATATACATCAGGTGCGGCAGGCTTACCATTAAAGTTCCCGTTCCAGCCATCTCTTTCATTGTTTGCAATTAAATTCATTTTTTCAAATACCGGTTGGCCTAAACGATTAAAAATTCTCAATGACCTTATTCTGAATTCACTATTGCTTCTCGGAAAAAACCAATCATTCATGCCATCATTATTTGGCGAAAAAGTATTCGGCACAAAAATATTAAGACCATTACATAATACACGAATTGTTACTTTATCTGATGTGGTACAACCTTCGGCTGTAGAAGCTTGTGCGGTATAAGTTATATCCCCTACAGGCTGTGCTATGGGTTCAGCGCAATCATTACAGCTTAAAGAAGCGGAAGGAGTCCATATCCAGCGAATAATATCAGATGAATTTGTTGTTTTTAATCTAACTGCTGAGCCAAGACTAATCCTTATCAGGGTATCAATGATATTAAATGCAGGTAAGGGTAATACATGCACGTTTACAAAAGCTGTATCAGCAAAGCAACCCTTCCTGTCACTGCCAATTACCCTGTATGTTGTGTTAGCGGTTGGTGATGCAAACGGGTTGGCAATTGTAGTATTGCTTAAACCGGAGGATGGCTGCCAGTTGTATATTTCCTCTCCTGATGCAACAATTTGTACTGATTGACCCGCACACAAAGAATCCATTGATGAAATTGATATTTTGCCTGGTTGTATTACTTCTATGTAAACAGAGTCAGAAGCGAGACAGCCAAAACCATTAGCGCCTTGCACATAATAAGTAGCAGAAGACAGAGGCTGTGCAACCGGATTCGGGCAGTTAGTGCAGCTTAAAGAAGGATCAGTGCTCCACAAATAAGTATTTGCACCAGAAGCCTGTAATGTTAATTTATTTTGTAAGCATAAAAAAGTATCTGATCCTGCATTAACGTTTGGTTGCGGAATTACATTAATCGTATGATATAAGGTATCAGAACAACCATATTGATTAGTTGCACTTACATATACATTGAATGCACCACTTGAGTAATAAGTATACACGGTGTTTCGATTCACATCTCCATTGCCATTTCCAAAATTCCATTTCCAGTTTAAAGATGTATCATTATGTACTTCATTTGCATTCAAGTTAACTGGTGAAAAAATACAAACCGAATCCGGAGCCGTTAGATTTATTTGGGGACTGTTATTTATTTTTACTGTTACTGGTACCGTGAGCGAATCTTTACAGCCCATGATTGTTGTTACTTTAAGTGATATATTATATATACCTTGGTTTTTATAATAATGCGAGGGGTTTTTTGAGTTTGAGATCGTATTATCCTGCAGATACCATTGATAAGAACTAATTGTATCATTATAAACCATTGAAGAATCTGCAAATGATACTAATGTAGAATCACATCCTGACTGCAACGGAATTTTAATTCCTGCGATAACACCAGAAACTTTTATAGTGTCATTATTTGTAAGACCTACCCGGCAGCCTGCAGAATCAACAAGGATCAGTTTTGGCAAATATTTTCCAAATGTTCTATAACTGTATGTGATTAATGAATCAGTTGTTTTTTGCGTGATACCATTGTTGAAATCCCATATATATTCAACTGTATTTTTTGCCGACGCTGAGAAAGAAATACTACTAAGGGCACAAACGTTCAAAGGTGTGTAGTTGAACGTACCGATAGGGCCCATAATTACAATTTTGGACTGGGCAGTGTCGTAACAACCTCCATAACCTTGCGCAATCAATACAATATTATATTCTCCGGCAGCATTATAGTAATGAACCGGGTTTATAACATCACTGGTTGTTCCATCAGCAAAATTCCAGGTTACACTAGTGAAATTTTGTGAACTGTTTTTTGGCTGTATAATTAATGGCGGACAAAGAGCAAAAGTATCTGCAAGCGTGAAAGAAGCTTTAGGATCAAAAGTTATTACAACAGTTTTTGATATACTATCCATACATTCAAATTTGTCGGTAATGATCAGCTTAACAGAGTATGATCCAAATTTGGAATACTTGTGTTGCGGTGTCGAATCTGTTGATATTGTTCCATCTCCAAAATCCCATCTGTAGGAAAGCGATAAACCAGAAGATGTATTTATAAATGAGACTGGCACACTTATACAATGAATAGAATCTAATATAAAATCAGCAACAGGTTTTGTGATAATAACGGCACTAGTTTTTGTTGCAGAATCTTTACATCCCAGGGAATTATATACAACTAATTTAACATCAAAAGTTCCTAAAGCATTATAGGTATGTTGAAAAGGCGGCGCTGTTAAAGTATCCTTTTTTGTGTCCCCATAATCCCATACCCATTTAGTAATTGGATGAATGCTATCTGTAACAGAGAGATCAGTAAAAGAGATAGTTTTATTATTGCATGAGCCTTCAGGATTGCTAAAATTGGCTGTTGTTCCATAAACAATGATCTTTTGCTGACTGTTGATCGTATCCACGCAGCCATTTGCGTAATGTATATTCACATGCGGTTCGAAGTTGCCAGGGTTAGTATATGTATGCGAGATGCTATTACTATAATATCCATCGGTAAAACCATCATCGAAATTCCACCCAAAATACTTTACATGCGATGGAATATTGAGTACGGTAAATTTAATACTATCAGGAGCGCATTCTGAATCGTTCGTATATACAAAATAGGGAGGAGCATCGAGTATCTTCACTGTATCAACCATAACATCTGTACAACTGC